>Ga0210123_1000347_pt1 | contig 30050 bp, 35 predicted proteins | sample Muzzi_PWB_D2_FD_185535 | JGI IMG/M metagenome (GOLD analysis project Ga0210123, IMG submission 185535) | Wetland microbial communities from San Francisco Bay, California, USA, that impact long-term carbon sequestration - Muzzi_PWB_D2 (SPAdes) | ecosystem: Environmental > Aquatic > Marine >... | reverse complement strand
CGGAGACGCTGGCCCCATGAACAAACAAGCCGGACTGCCGGTTTTGTATTCATTCCGGCGCTGTCCCTATGCAATGCGCGCACGCATGGCGCTGGCCTGCAGCCGGATACCCGTGGAACTGCGCGAGGTCGTGTTGCGTGAAATGCCGGCTGCCATGCTGGCCTGTTCCCCCAAGGCGACGGTACCGGTCCTGGTGCTGACAGATGGCAGGGTACTGGAAGAAAGTCGTGACATCATTGACTGGGCGCTCTCTGAAAATGACCCGGAGGACTGGATGCCCGCGGCGGGAAGTACGGCATATTACACGGCCATGCGCCTGATTGATGAAAATGACGGTTCGTTCAAGGAACAGCTGGATCGCTACAAGTATGCGGTACGTTATCCGGAGCACCCGGCCGGGTATTACCGGGCACGGGGAGGGGTATTTATGCAGCGGCTGGATGACAGGCTGGGCCGGCATCCCTGGTTGCTGGGTGACCGTATGAGCGTGGCGGATGTTGCCATTTTCCCGTTTGTTCGCCAGTTCGCGCATGTCGACAAGCCATGGTTTGAGCGGGTTCCATGGCCACGCTTACAGCAGTGGCTGGATACGCAGCTTGAATCGGAATTGTTTGCCAGTGTGATGAAAAAGTACCCGCAGTGGCGGGAAAGTGACGTGCCAATACGGTTTCCCTGACTATAATAGGGGTCCGGCACGGCAATACATTGCTTCGGAAATTTGCTACAGGAGCGGGCTTATGAAAAAGGTATTTATTGGCCTGGCGGTCATAGCCGTCATTCTCGGTGCGCTGCTCTGGTGGTTGAGCGCAAACCTTGACGGCATTGTGAAGAAGGTTATTGAGGATGCTGGAACGGACGTCACGCAAACATCGGTGAATGTCAGCGGCGTCGAGATTGCGCTGCTCGATGGCAAGGCCTCTCTCTCCGGGCTTTCCATCGCCAACCCGCCCGGCTTCTCCGGTTCGAATATTTTTACGCTGGACAAGGTTGCTGTTGAGATTGATATAGAGTCGCTTAACAGCAACCCGATCATTATCAATGAAATCCTGGTGCGCCAGCCGCAGGTTTTCTATGAAATGAACAAGGACAGGGTCTCCAACCTGGATGCGCTGAAGAAGACTGTTGCGAGCTACCCGGCATCCGGCAGTGCTGCACCGGATGACAAGGCCGCCTCTGACAAGACAGCCCCCGGGGAGGAAATGAAGCTGATTATCAAGAAGCTGCGATTTGAAGGCGGGCACCTCAGTGCGGTCAGTGCAATCGTGCCGGATAAGAAGATCGAGGCGGACCTGCCGGCCTTCCAGATGAACAACCTTGGCCAGTCAAGCGGTGGCGCCACCAGCGAGCAGATTGCCAAGCAGGTGATTGACAGGCTGGTCAAGCAGGCTGTTGATGTCGCGGCGAAGGCCGGTGTGGACCAGTTGACGGACAAACTCAGGGAGAAGGGCAAGGCGGCACTGGAGGAAAAGGCGGGTGGCGCTCTCAAGGGCCTGTTTAAGTAACCGGACGGCCAAACGAACATTGTGCGTTTAACAACAGGGCCGGGTCCTGAAGTTCCCTGGGCCGGCCCTGTAACATCCCGTTACAATCAAATTATCTGACCGGGAGAACTCAATACTTATGTTACGGAAATCTGTTTGTACCTTGATGCTGCTGTTCGGCATGCTGGCCCTGTCCGGTTCAATCCAGGCTGCCAGGGTGCCAGGGGTGTCACCGGCTGCACTGGATCGCCTGTTTGAAGGCGAGGTTTACCTTCAAGTCGACCAGCAAGTCGGTGCAGCGGCGCGCTATGTCGAGGTAACGCGTTTCGGAAATACCATCGTTATCACGGGCGAGGTGGAGAATGCTTCGCATGCCACGGTGATCGAGGACCTGGTGCTGGAGGCGGCGGGGGTGAAACGTGAAACGCCTGCCGGGAACGCGGTTGTACCGGAAAGGCAAAAAGAGTGCGGCGGTAAAGCTGCCACGGGTAACGACAAGCGCCGACAGATTGTATCGGGAAGCAGGGACTGCAGTTCCCTGCGTGGTGATCAACCCGGCCGGGCAAAGGGCCGGGTCTACAATCACCTGGGAGTGGCAGCGCCAGACCCGGCCTGGAGTGTCGCGGTGGCAAACCTGCTGCTTGCCGAAGCAATTGTGGAGCTGGTTGACGCCGGTTTTACGCAGGTGCTGGACCGTGCAGCCATGCGTATGGCGGCGCAGGATGGTGTGCTCTATATTCTCGGGAACCTGGGGGAAATGGATCGCACCCGGATCAAGACAGTGTTGAGCTCATTTCCCGGTGTGAACGATGTCAGGTTTTACACTGAATAATTACACCGTGCATGTCTGCAAGAACGCTGTTTTCAATCATTGAGTCCCCCGCGCACCCGGATTTCTCCCGGTTGTACCAGCGGCTGCAAATCAGGGAAGTCAGGCTGGCTTCCATGCGCAAGGCCATCAGTGCATTAAAAGACGACACGCCTGATTACGTGGTCGCGGAGTTCTTCTACGGCTATGGCAATAATTATGCCGGTGTAAATGTCAGTAACCTGGATGTGTTTCTGTATAGTTTGCAGAAATATGCACCGGACGCGCGTGTTGTCGTGCTGGTGGACCGGCACGAACGGCCGTTTGTCGAGAAGCTAAGCGCACTGTTTCCACTGCATGCGGTTTTGCAGCACCCGGTACGTGAACAGGATATCGAACCATTGTTCGGATAACAGGCACAGTGCAGGAGGGTTAGCGATGCCAGCTGAAGAAAATCCGGGAACGCAGGGGGTGTTGCTGGTCAATCTGGGCACACCGGATTCCCCGTCGGTTGCGGATGTCCGCCACTATCTCAAGGAGTTTCTCTGGGACCCGCGCGTCGTGAAAATGGCACGCCCGCTGTGGTGGCTGGTGCTGAACCTGGTGATCCTCAATACCCGCCCGAAACGCACAGCCGCGAACTATGCAAAGGTCTGGACAGCGGAAGGTTCACCCTTGCTGGCTGTTTCCAGAAAACAGCAGCAGGCATTACAGGCGGCACTCGACCAGCGCAGCGGCCCGGCCATCAAGGCGGTGCTGGCCATGCGCTATGGCAATCCGGCGATTGCGGCCGGTCTGGACGAGTTGCGTGCAGCCGGTGTGCAGGACATCCTGGTGCTGCCGCTGTATCCGCAGTATTCAGACACCACGACGGCGGCTGTGCATGATGCGGTAAGCGCCGCGCTGCAGGGGAGGGCGTGGCAGCCGCGGGTCCGCTATGTTGACCGCTACTACAGGCACCCGGCCTATATCAATGCGCTGGCCGAGAGCGTTCGCGAATTCCAGTCAGTTCATGGAAGACCGGACAAGCTGGTGATGTCCTTTCATGGTATTCCGCAGGACTACGTGGCGGCCGGTGATCCGTATGCCGATGAATGTAAAGAGACGGGCCGCTTGCTGGCAGCGGCCCTGGGACTTTCCGCGGACGAATGGTGCCAGACCTACCAGTCGCGGCTGGGCCCGAAGCAATGGCTGCAGCCCTACACCAGTGAACAACTGGCGCTACTGGCAAAGGCAGGCACCGGCAGTGTGCAGCTTGTCTGCCCCGGCTTCAGTGCAGATTGCCTGGAAACGCTGGAGGAAATTGCCATGGAGAATCGCGCCACCTTCCTGGAGGCGGGTGGCAAGACGTATGACTATATTCCCTGTTTGAACGATCGGCCGGCACACATCAAGCTGTTTTCAGAACTGGTAAGGGAGCATCTACAGGAGCGGATTTCCTGACCGGCATGCAGCGTTCTTCCCCGTTAAAGACGCTGAATTCAATCATATTCTACCTCTGTTCCGTTGCCTTGCTGGTCTCCTGCTGGCGGCGGAATGAGTTCCCCGTAAACATGCCGGTAGAACCGGCCCTCGAGGATGCGCCTTTCCAGAAGGCGGTGAAAGTGCCGCCCTTTCATGTCAGCCGGGAAGGGATCCGCTACCAGGTCAGTCCGCTGTATTCCTATGATCTCAGGGGGCTGGTCGTGTCCTATGAGCACCATAATGGAAATTTCAGCCTGCACCGGCTCTGGAATGATCATCTGAACGTGGCCGATGTATGCGTCTTGTGGGGGGATAATGTGCAGGGGCCTGATTTAAACGCGTTCAGGTTCTGGAATGGCGAGTTTAGCTGCAACTTCACGACCAGCGACCAGCAGGCGTGGGAGCAGTTCAGGCCGGACAAGCTCTCCAATAATCACCTGCTTGCCGTTGATTCCCGGGTCCGGGATACGATAAAGAAAGTGCGCATAGGAGACCAGGTGCGGATTCGTGGCTGGCTGGCCAACTATTCCAATGACCGGGGTTTCTCCAGGGGGACCAGTGTTACCCGGGAGGATAATGGCAACGGTGCCTGTGAAACTATCTATGTTCAGGACATGACAATCCTGCGCACAATGGAGAGTGGCTGGCGTGCGCTGATGAATTTTTCGCTGTTCGGCTTTATTGCGAGTGCATTGACATGGGTCATTGCGGTGCTGCGCGGGGTGTTTTGAAATGAGAGTCCCGTTTCACAGGCAACAATCCGGTACTATTAAATCATGAAAGCCATGATTCTTGCGGCCGGGCGGGGTGAACGCATGCGTCCCCTGACGGATGACACGCCGAAGCCGCTGCTGCGTATTGGCGGCCAGACACTGATCGAGCATCACATACATGCCCTGACACAGGCCGGTTTCCGCGAACTGGTGATCAACCACGCACACCTGGGTGAACAGATCGTGGCGGCGCTGGGTGATGGCAATGCCTATGGTGTCGAGATCCGCTATTCGCCCGAGGTGCCGCCTGCGCTGGAAACAGGCGGCGGTATCTTCAATGCCCTGCCGTTACTGGGTGACGCCCCCTTCCTCGTTTTAAACGCCGATATCTGGACTGACTTCCCCCTTGGTGAACTGCCTGAGCGGATCGAAGGCCTGGCGCACCTCGTGCTGGTCGATAATCCGGAGCATCATCCACAGGGTGATTTCTCACTGTCGGCGGGGCAGGTGTCACAGCGCGGCCCGGCCATGCTGACCTTCAGCGGTATTGGTATCTATCGCCCCGAACTCTTTGCGGGCTGTACACCCGGGGCCTTCCCGCTGGGACCCGTGTTGAGGCAGGCAATGGATGATGGCCGTGTCAGCGGAGAACATTACCAGGGTAGCTGGTTTGATATTGGTACGCCGGAACGGCTGGAGGCTGTGAACCGGGTTGTGATTAACATGCAGTGATGGCTTGCCTGTTCAAGACCACTGATAGACGAGAGCACTAGCCGGATATGGGCCAGGAAATCGAGGAGACACAGTTTACGCCGCAGGACTTTGAGGAGTATGCGCGGCGTCTGCGCGAGGAAACCGAACTGCTCGGCGAGTGGTTCCGTTCCAATGCCTTTTCCCCCCGTGCCCGGATGGGGGGGTTTGAACTGGAGGCCTGGTTGATCGATGACGCGGCGCGGCCGGCGCCGGTCAATGATGTGTTTCTCAAGCGTCTCGACAATCCCATGGTGGTGCCGGAGCTGGCACGCTTCAATGTTGAACTGAACGACTACCCGCAGCATTTGTGGGGCTCGGCACTCAGCCGGATGGAGGCCAGCCTTGGCGAGACCTGGCGGCGGTGCATGCGGGTCGCAGAAGGGATGCAAACGCATTTACTGATGATCGGTATCCTGCCGACCGTGAAAGAGACGGAGCTGTGTCCGGCCAACATGTCGGACCTGAAACGTTACCGTGCCTTGAATGAGCAGGTGTTGCGCCTGCGGGATGGACGGCCCCTGGAGCTGGATATCAACGGCCGGGAGCACCTCAAGACCACGCAACGGAGCGTCATGCTCGAAGCGGCCACGACCTCTTTTCAGTTGCATCTGAAGGTTCACCCCGTGCTGGCAAGGCGCGCCTATAACGCTTCAATTATTGTATCGGCACCCCTGGTGGCCCTGGCGGCCAATGCGCCCTACCTGTTCGATCATGATCTCTGGGATGAAACACGCATACCGCTGTTTGAACAGTCGGTTGCCGTGGGCGGCCTTGCCGGTGCCAGCCAGGGTCCGATGCGGCGGGTCACGTTCGGGTCCGGTTATGTGCGCGAGTCGCTGCTTGAATGTTTTATCGAGAACCAGCAGCATTATCCCGTCCTGTTGCCTACGCCCTTCCATGAGGGGCTGGAGCAAATGGCCTGTGTCCGCTTGCAGAACGGTACGATCTGGCGCTGGAGCAGGCCGTTGATCGGTTTTGATTATGACGGGACGCCGCATTTGCGCATCGAGAACCGCGTCGTGCCGGGTGGTCCGACCGTGGTGGATGTCATCGCCAACGCGGCCTTCTTTTTTGGAATCACGCAGGCCTTGATGACCGCGGAGGATCCACCTGAAAGACAGCTCCCGTTTGCCGCGGCGCGGGATAATTTCTACGCGGCTGCACAGCATGGACTGAATGCACAGCTTGACTGGTTTGCTGAAAAGCGCTGCGGAGTCCGCGGGCTGATCCTGGATGAGCTGCTGCCGATGGCGCGGCGGGGGCTGGAGGCGCTTGAAATCGACAAGGTCGACATTGACCGTTATCTCGGGATAATCCGGATGCGTGTTGATAGCACCCGTAATGGTGCGGACTGGCAGCGTGCATACGTGGCCCTGCATGGCAGGGACTTCGCGGCCATGACGAATGCCTACCGCCAGCGGCAGGAGTCCGGCAGGCCGGTCCATGAGTGGGATCTGACCTGACCCCGCGCACCCACCCTGCTTTTTTGAAATACGGGCCGATATGACAGATATGCCAGACAGGAACACGATGCTAACCGAGTATGACGGACTGCCGGGTGGTCTGCTCGAAACCCCCGTCGAAAAGCTGGAGGCGCTGCTGGGCGGGCCGGCGCTGGTTCACCTGCCGGGGCGACGCCCGGAACCCCTGTTTGTCAGCGTGCTGGCGCATGGCAACGAGAGCACGGGTTTTTATGCCGTGCAGTCCCTGCTGCAGGCATGGCATGAGCGGGAGTTGCCACGCGCACTGTCTGTATTTATCGGCAACGTGGCCGCCGCGAGCAGGGTACAACGCAGCCTTGACGGGCAGCAGGACTACAATCGTGTCTGGCCGGGTACTGAATACACGGATGCCCCCGAGGCGCGCATGATGCAGCAGGTGGTGGACATCATGCGTGAGCGCAAGGCCTTTGCGAGTATCGATCTGCACAACAATACCGGCATCAATCCGCACTACGCCTGCATCAACCGGGTGGACAACCAGTTTCTGCACCTGGCCTCGATGTTCAGCCGTACCGTTGTCTATTTTATCCGGCCGCTGGGTGTGCAATCCATGGCGATGTCCTATGTCTGTCCGTCCGTGACCATCGAATGCGGCAAGCCCGGACACAAGTACGGTGTGGAGCATGCGCGTGATTACCTGGATTCCTGCCTGCACCTGAGTGAACTGCCGGTGCATCCGGTGGCATCACATGAGGTTGACCTGTTTCATACAGTGGCGGTTGTGAAGGTTCGTGAGGATGTCAGTTTCGGATTTGGTGATAAGGCGACAGACCTGCAACTGGTCGGTAATCTCGACCACCTGAATTTCAGGGAGTTGCCGCCCGGGACTCAACTGGGCTGGTTGAAGGATAACGGGCTGGTTGCACTGAATGTGTGTGATGACAATGGTCAGGAAGTCTATGACGATTATTTTCTGGTCGATGACGGCACGCTGCTGACAACACGGTCATTCATGCCGTCGATGTTCACCCTTGATGAGAAAATCATCCGCCAGGACTGCCTGGGTTACCTGATGGAAAAACTCCTGCCCGAATAACAGGCGTTTGCTGCATGAACCCGTCCCCGCATCTGTTGCTGGCCCTGTCCGGTCATGGTTATGGACACCTGGCGCAATGTGCCCCGGTGGTCAATGCCCTGTGGCAGCGGTTACCTTCTCTGCGTGTCACCGTCTGCTGCACCTTGCCGCGTGCGGTGATCGCCGCGCGGCTGGACAGGCCGTTTACCGGTTTGACGGCCGCGCTGGACGTGGTGCTGCCGATGTCCAGTGCCTGGGAGGTCGACGTGCCGGCCGCGCGACAGGCCTACGCGGTCTTTCACCGGGATCATGATGCCGGCCTGCAGCGTGATCTTGCCCTGCTTGGGGACGTTAAGCCGGACCTGGTCCTTGCAGATATTCCGTATCGTATTCTGTCGGCCGCACGGCTTGCCGGGATACCGGCCGTTGCCCTCTGTTCCCTGAACTGGGCGTCGATATACGCCGCGTATTGCGGTGCTGCTGGCGAGAGTGCTGCCATTCTTGAACAAATGTGGAGCGGTTACCGTGCGGCGAATATCTTTCTTGCGCCCGAGCCTGCCATGGACATGCCGGGGTTTGAAAATTATCGCGCGATCGGGCCGATTGCCCGGGAGGGCGTGTCGCAAAAACCGGCAGTGCTCGAGCGGCTGGGTTTGCCCCCGGGCACGCGCATTGTCATGGTCGCGCTCGGCGGTATTGCGACAGCCATGCCGCTGGCGAACTGGCCGCGCATTGACGGGGTCGCCTGGCTGTTTTCTGCGGCTTTGGCTATCCCGCGTGATGACCTGTTTGATTTCAGCGCGCTGCCCGTGGCGTTTATTGATGTGCTGGCCTCGTCAGATGCCGTGCTCACCAAGCCGGGTTACGGGACCTATGCCGAAGCGGTGTGTAACGGTGTGCCGCTGCTGACCCTGGTGCGACCGGACTGGCCTGAAACAACTTACCTGAATGCATGGGCGCGTCGTCACGGCCGTTTGCAGGAGATCGGCAAGGAGCAATTCGAGAGTGGTGCGTTCGCGCCAGCGCTGCAACTATTATGGCAGCAGCCGGTCCCGGACGGGTATCCTGAACCGGTGGGTATCCGGCAGGCGGCGGAATTGCTGCTGGAGCAGCTTGGCCAGTGATCACACTTGTTCCGCTGCTGTCAGCGGGTAGTGCCACGGCTGCCGGGCTGTTGGCCGTAGATAAAATCCTTGCAGGGCATGCGTACCTGAAGGGCCTGGATAAACGGCCGTTCACGGGCGAGTATTTCCGCTCACAGCTGGCCGGCGCCCTGAGAAGCAGGGGCCTGTGTGCCTGAAAATCCCTGCGGGTATTGTTACCCCGGGGTGCCCAGGGCGTCATGTGCCTGCTGGTCGGCATGGTAGGAAGAGCGCACCATCGGGCCGCTGGCAACGTGGCTAAACCCCAGTTCATAACCAAGCTCGCCGAGACGCTCGAATTCGTCCGGGTGTACATAGCGGTCAAGCGGTAAATGATGAACGCTGGGTTGCAGGTATTGCCCCAGGGTCAGCATGTCGCAGTCATGTTCACGCAGGTCACGCATGACCTGCTCGACTTCATCGATGGTCTCTCCCACGCCCAGCATGAGACCGGATTTCGTCGTGACCCCCGGGTGCAGGGCCTTGAAACGCTTCAGCAGGTTCAGTGACCAGCCATAGTCGGACCCGGGGCGGACCTTCCTGTAAAGGCCGGGCACGGTTTCCAGGTTGTGGTTGAATACATCCGGCGGCGACGTGGTGAGGATATCGAGTGCACGGTCCATGCGACCGCGAAAGTCCGGGACCAGCACCTCGACCCTGATTCCCGGGCTGTGGGCGCGAATCGCGTCGATGCAGGCAACAAAATGCGCCGCGCCACCATCACGCAAATCATCACGGTCCACGGAAGTGACCACGACGTAACGCAGCCCCATTGCCTTGATGGTCCGTCCCAGGCTTTCCGGTTCGTTCGCATCCAGCGGGTCCGGGCGGCCATGGGCAACATCGCAAAACGGGCAGCGGCGGGTACAGATGTCACCCATGATCATGAAGGTCGCCGTGCCGCCCGCGAAACATTCGCCGATATTCGGGCAGGAGGCCTCCTCGCAGACCGTGTGCAGATGATTATTGCGCAGCACGTCCTTGAGGCGGGATACCGCAGGGTGGGACGGGGATTTTGCACGGATCCAGGGCGGTTTGCGCAGCGGCCGGGTTGTCGGCTCGATCTTTACCGGGATGCGTGCGGTCTTTGCAGCGCCGCGTTGTTTTCTCTCGATCGTGCTCATGCGTTTGCCGTATTCAGGAGTTGCTCAAAATGTTGCTGGAACAGTGTCGCGCATTCATCTACCGAGAGTTCGATTCCCAGGTCGCTCATCCGGGTTACTTCCAGCCCCTGGATGCCGCACGGGTTGATCATCGAGAACGGGGCCAGGTCCAAATCCACATTGAGGCTCAGGCCGTGGAAGGAACACCCTTTTCTCACACGCAGTCCGAGTGCGGCAATCTTGCGGCCATCGACATACACGCCGGGTGCCTGTGCGCGGCGCTTGGCATGAATGCTGTAATCCGACAACAGGTTGATGACGGCCTGCTCCAGCGTGTTGACCAGTGATTGTACACCCAACTGGCGCCGGTTGATGTCCAGTAGCGTGTAGACCACCAGCTGCCCGGGGCCATGGTAGGTGACCTGGCCGCCACGGTCGGCATGAATCACCGGTATATCCCCGGTGTCATGCAGGTGTTCCGGTTTGCCATTGCGTCCCAGGGTAAAAACCGGCGTGTGCTCCAGAAACCATAATTCATCCTGGGTTTTGGCCGTGCGCCGGTCGGTAAACGCCTGCATGTCACGCCAGACCGGCGCGTACTCCACCCGGCCCAGGTGGCGTATTTGCAGCGTGCCGGTGTATTCAGGACGGGAACCCGGCTGGGTTTGCATGGCTCCTGCGCTCACAGGGCCATGATCACGGCTTCGCAATCGACCAGGTCCTGGTAAATCGCATCCAGTTGCCTGCGGCTGGTTGCGCTGACGGTCACCGTAACCGAAATGTAGTTGCCGTTGGCGCTGGCGCGTGTCTTGATGGCGCCTTCACCCAGGTCAGGGGCATGCCTGCGCACAATTTCAACCACAATGGTATCGAGGCTGCAGTCTGATTTTCCCATGGCCTTGATGGGGAATTCGCAGGGGAACGTGAGCGGGCTTTCTTCTTCGTTGGTCATACCGGTTTAACGTTGGAGTTTCATGCGGGCTTCAGTGTAACAAATGGTGTTGACTTGAGCAGGGTTTTCCCGCGATGAGTGGGTAAATCGGCCAATTAAACAAGACGCATTCCTTCCGGTGGCAGGATTGTTGGCCGAATAAATTCAGCCCTGATCGATGAGAACTGCAGGGTCGAATTCATTCGACCGGGGGGCGTATCTGACTGTAGTTCTCTGATATCGACGAGAAACCGTAGCCCGGAGGCAGCGTAGCGAAATCCAGGGAAAATGGCGCAATGTACTCCCGGATTCCGTTCCTTTTCATGGTCCAGGCCAGCCTCTCGACCGGTTCCCGGTCTCATCTTCTGCGGGCTACAAACTTGACTACAGTTATTCACCAATCGAAGTCATCGGTCTGTGCGGTCTGTGCGCTGGAATCTGTTCGGGGCGGCCTGGCTTGCCCGGGTGTGGTTTGTTGCCATACCCGGGCCTGCCACCATGGTTTCCGTAAAAGGGGTAGACCGGGTAGTACCGGGTGTCTTCCTGCGTATTTTGCCGGTTTGAGGTTTGCTCTGCGGCCTGTGCTTCCGCACTCGCCTTTTTTGCCTCGGCCTCGGTCAGGGATCGTTCTGCAGCCAGCCTTTCGCTTTCAAGTCGATTTTTCTCCATCCGGTCCGCCTGGTTGACAACGGAATAGAAATCACTGTCGCTTATGTTGCCGGCAGACGGTGCGGGCAGCAGATTGATTTGTTCTGCGTTGATGGCCTCGTCGTGGGGCGGGGTCTCGCTGAAGTGTGTCGTGCCGTACTCATCCACCCAGGTGTAGGCCTGTTCGGCGCTGATTTGTGCAGCGGGTAGTAACAAAAAAAAAGGCAGGAAAAGGCCCGTGCGCATATTCATTTTATCACCTCATTTACACGTGACCGGTTGTCCGTGAGCGAGTTCCTCCTGTTCCAATTCTAGCTTACCCGGTTGCAAATGTAGACGCGGTCCCGGCCTGGTTTTCCCCGGGGGGGCTGCCGTTTGCCCTGGGCGCTATGGCATGGGGACCCGTTGGGGCACCTGAGAGCATGCTGTTTACAGTTTATAAATTATTAACTTACGAGAACACCCCGGAATTATGTGCAGGTCGTGAGGGCCAGCCCCGGCGGCCCATGGCAGTGCCCTTAAAGCCCCCGGGAACCCCGGCCGATAGGGTCTTGGAGGGCCGAGTTATGTGTTTCATCTTCGGGTAACCACCAAGGGGGCAAGAGATGAGTACAGTCACCCATGATGTTGTACTGAAACCAAGGGCACGCAAGAAACGTAACAAGGGCGTTGCGGCGCTGCGTATGCTGCGCAGGGCACTTGCACGTCGTAAACTGGAACAGATGCGCGATGAGGAATTGTTGCGGGAACAGATCTACGATGTGTTCGAGGATAAGGGCGGCCCCGGGTAATAACAGGTAGCGGCGTTGTCTTCCTGACGTCAATCAATAAACAACACGGCCTGCTAATCTGTTACCAGGCGCTTGCAGGGCATTTCCCTTGCCTTTCGCATAGAATCTTCCCATGGCTGCCCGAAAGATTGTTCTTTGCTGTGCTGTCCCGGTGCGGGATATTTTGTGTACTGCAATTCGCGAGTATGCACATGCGGCCTATCCGGAAGGTGGCTCCGACTGTGCGCAGCTTGCACGTTACACCTTGCTGGAACTGGCAGCAGAAATCAATGCCGGGATATCAGCAGAGAAAACATCTGTTGAAATCAGCAAGCGTCCCAGGGCAATGGTCAAGGCTGCGCTTGAATATTATTTCAACCGCCAGGATGAAACCAGTGGTGCGACATCCATGCATCAACGTGAGTTGTTCGTTTCCCTGCTGAATGGTGCGCCGGTGACCCGTGTTCAACTGGAGGCCGCAGTTGCGGCTGACGGGGCGGGCTGATGCAAGCTGTTATTTAATCCAGTCCTGTAACGCTTCAATGACCTTCTCGGCCTGGTCCTTGCTGGAAATATTAAACTTCGATTTCTGCTGGTACTCGCCGTTACGTTTCTGATAACGACGGATGGTGTATTTGTCCGGCCCGTATTCTTCCTTCGAACGGTTCCAGTCCTGGTAACGAAATATGATCGTTGACCACGCGCCCCTGGTCAGGACCCTCTTGTCGAGCTCCTTGACGGTTTCGATCCCGTCCTCTGTATAGCTAACGGTCAACTCATCTACAGTTGATGCCATGTTTTTCTCCGGCTCGGTGTGGTGAATGATAAGTGCTTGCGCCGGCAATCATACGGATTTATCCGGGTAGCGGAAGAGCTGGCAACAAAGCGCCGGTCTTTCAGGGTATTATCACAGGCTTTAAGCGTTTGAGGCCTGATCCGGTGCCAAAATACAGAGAAGCCCCCGAGGCGCAGGCCGGAATGCCCGGTGGCATCCCCTATATTATCGGGAACGAGGCCGCCGAGCGCTTCAGTTTTTACGGTATGCGGGCCATCCTCGTCGTTTTCATGACCCAGCACCTGGTGAATGGCAGTGGTGTGCTGGATGTCATGGGTGAGGACGAGGCCAAGGGCTGGTTTCACCTGTTTGTCTCGGCCGTCTATCTCACCCCATTGCTCGGCGCCCTTGTCTCCGACGGCCTGCTGGGGAAATACCGCACCATCATCTTTCTCTCGCTGGTGTATTGCGCCGGGCACTTTGCGCTCGCCCTCGATGACACGCGTTGGGGCCTGGCGGTGGGTCTTGGCCTGATCGCCCTCGGGGCCGGGGGGATAAAACCCTGTGTGTCTGCCCATCTTGGCGATCAGTTCGGACGCACCAACCAGGGGTTGCTGGCGCGCGCATTCTCCTGGTTCTACTTTTCCATCAACCTGGGGGCGTTTGTATCCACGCTGGCAATACCCTGGCTGCTGCAACACTACGGTTCTTCCGTGGCATTTGCCGTGCCCGGCGTGTTGATGCTGATCGCGACCCTTGTTTTTTGGGCCGGTCGCTACAGGTTTGTGCATATACCGGCAGGCGGACGGCGCTTTATAAAAGAGGTCTTCAGCAAGACCGGCCTGGGTGTGCTGGTGCGCCTTGGCGCGGTGTACCTGTTTGTTGCCGTTTTCTGGGCCCTGTTTGACCAGACGGCCTCATCCTGGGTGCTGCAGGCACAGCAGATGGACCGGAACCTGTTTGGCCTTGAGTTGCTGCCTGCGCAGATACAGGCCGCGAACCCCTTGCTGGTGCTGCTGTTGATCCCGCTGTATTCCTACCGAATCTACCCGGCCATTGATCGCCGGTTTGCCCTGACCCCCCTGCGCAAGATGTCGATCGGGATGTTCGTGACCGTGCTGGCCTTTACGATCCCGACATTTATACAACTGTCGATCGACACGGGCGAGGCGCCGTCCATTGTCTGGCAATTACTGGCCTACGTGATCCTGACCTCGGCCGAGGTCATGGTATCAATCACCTGCCTGGAGTTTTCCTACACACAGGCACCGAAAACCATGAAGTCCTTCGTGATGGCCTTTTTCATGCTGTCGATTTCACTCGGCAACCTGTTCACCAGTGCGGTGAACTTCTTTATCCAGAACGCGGACGGCAGCAGCAAGCTGGCCGGGGCCGACTATTTTATTTTTTTCACCCTGCTGATGCTGGGTACCTCCATGATGTTTGTGCTGGTGGCCCGCTGCTACCGGGGTGAGACCTATATTCACGAAGAGCAGGCGGTTGTCCCCGGCTGATGCGCATCCTGCTGCTGTCGCCCTATGACGCGCACAGTCATCGCCGCTGGCGGCAGGGGCTGGTGGAGGCCTTCCCCGGCTGGCAATGGACGGTGCTCACGCTGCCGCCGCGAAATTTCCTGTGGCGCATGCGCGGCAACAGCCTGAGCTGGGCCTTCTCGGAACGGGAGACGCTGCAGCTGCCATACGACCTGCTGCTCGCCACGTCCATGACCGACCTGTCTGCCCTGAAGGGCCTGGTGCCGGCGCTGGCGCAGGTACCGTGCATGGTGTATTGCCACGAGAACCAGTTTGCCTATCCCGAAAGGCGCGGGCAGCAAGGCATGGAACCCGAGTTTGTCAGCCTCTACGCCGTGCTGGCGGCGGACCGCGTGCTGTTCAATTCCGGCTATAACCGCCAGACCTTCCTGGACGGTGCGCAGGCCCTGTTGAAAAAGATGCCGGATGCGGTGCCGTCCGGTGTGACTGAACACATTGCCGGCAAGAGTGGTGTGCTGCCGGTGCCGCTGGAACGGCACTGGTTTGGCGGCCGATCCCGCCCACCTGCCGGGGATGGACCCTTGACCATTGTCTGGAACCATCGATGGGAATATGACAAGGCGCCGGAGCGCATGTTTGCCGCCTTGCTGAAGTTGCACGAAGACGGCGTGGATTTCAGGGTGCATGTCATCGGCCAGCAGTTCCGTGAACAACCGCCGGTGTTTGCAAAAATGCATCCCTTGCTTGAGACGCATATCGGCGAGTGGGGAACGGTGAAGTCCGAGGCGGCTTATCGGCGGCTATTGCAGGAATCACACGTGGTGCTGAGCACGGCCCTGCACGAGTTCCAGGGCCTGGCGGTACTGGAGGCCGCTGCCTCGGGTTGTCTCCCGCTGGTGCCGGACCGGTTGGCCTACCCGGAATTCATGGCGGAAGACTATCGTTACCCGTCGTACCCAAATGATGCCGGGTCCGAGAGCGCGGCGATCGCAGTGCATTTGAAGAGGCTGGTGCAGGATCATCAGAACGGAACACTGCCCCGGTCACCGGATGTGTCGCGGCTGTCGTGGCCGCAGCTGCGACCTGCCTACGAAAAGGAGATCAGGGCTTTGCTATAGTTGCCTCGTTAACCCCCACTCTCTCCGGGACGCCTGCAGGGATGTAGGCGGTAGAGCAACGCATGGAGCAGTTGCCGGGAAGGGGTGCCCTTTTCGTGTGTATTTTTTCCAGGCAAACCACTGCATGACACCACCCTTTAAAAACAAGGAGCAATTGCACGGCGGGCGCAGCCTCGACAGGCCCGTCCCGCTGTCCCTGCGCCTGCTGCGTTTCATGTTTTCAAAAGTGGGTGCGGTGTTCCCGGACATGATGGGGCGCTGGGCCTACCGCCTGTGGTTCCGTACCCGGCGCTTCCCCGTCGCGGCGGCCGGCAAGCGTGCAGTTGCCAGGGCGGTGCGTGAAACATTGCTGGTCGATGATATTCCGATTGCCGTTTACAAATGGGGTGAAGGACCCGTTGTGCTGTTCGTGCACGGCTGGTCCGGCCGCGGCAGCCAGGTCGCCGCATTTATCGAACCGCTGAATCGTGCCGGCTATCAGGTCATCGCGGTAGATGCGCCCGGGCACGGTGAGTCGCCCGGTGACAGGACGAATATCCTCGAGTGTGTGGCTGTCCTGCAGGCCTTGAATGAAACCTGTGGCCCCTTGTATGCAGCCATCACCCATTCTTTCGGCGCCATGGTGCTGGCGTACGCAATGAAGCAGGGAATGCAGGTTGAGCGTGTGGTTTGCATCAGTGCGCCTGCCAATTCCGAGTTCCTGCTTGATGCGTTTGCAAAAACTCTCACCCTGCACAAGTCAGTGGTTGACGTCATGTGGCGTCTTCTGGGCCAGCGTTATGGCGGTGACTTTCTGGCGCTGAGTTCAACAGTAAACAATGTGAAGGAACTCAGCGTGCCTGCACTGATTATCCACGATGAAGATGACATCGGTGTACCCTGGCAGCAGGGCCGGATGATTGCCGATGCCTGGCCGGGCGCGCAATTTCTGAAAACCAGGGGCCTCGGCCACGGGCGTATCCTGCGTGATGCAGAGACGGTACGGGCTGCGGTCGATTTTATTTCGGGGTAGTATGGGCGGAACCCGGTCCCTGACAGAGAGTAATGCAACTCATGAAACTCTATCTCGCACAACACGGTGAAGCACTCAGCAAGGAAGAGGCCCCTGAACGCCCCCTGAGTGAACAGGGCCGGCGCGATGTACAGGCGATTGCAGGCCTGGCAAAGGAATCTGGCGTGCGGGTTGCACGGGTCTGGCACAGCGGCAAGCTCCGCGCAGAGCAAACGGCGCAAATCCTGGCAAAGACCATGCTGCCCCGCGGCAGGATACAGCCCATTGGCGGGATCAATCCAAACGATTCGGTTGAGGAATTCATATCGGATGCCGATGTCTGGCAGGAAGACACACTGGTCGTTGGCCACCTGCCGTTTATGTCGCGGCTTGTGTCACTGTTGCTGCTCGTTGACCAGGAACGCGAACTGGTTCGTTATTACCCAGGCAGCGTGGTCTGCCTGGAGCGTTCCGCCGGGGGGGCGTGGGTGTTGCTGTGGATGCTGCGCCCGGATGCCGTGAGTGCAGGCGATTACGGGAAGAATAAACCATGAGTCTGCGCGGTATCGTCCCTCCTGACCCGCAAACCAGTGTTTCAACGGAATGTTACGCGGTCATCTTCACCCCCCGGACGGATCGCAAACGCTATCCAGCCGGTTGTGTAGAGGTCTTTGCTTCCCGGGAGGCCGCCATTGCGGCCGCCGACCCGGAAAACAGGCGGCATGCCGCGTCTGTCGTCGGGCCATCGAAGTCTTCCGAAGGGCAATATATCTATTACCTGCTGGGTTGGTTGTAGGTCTGGGCCGTGCGTTTCAGCAGTTGTCCTGAAATTCTCATTCAGGCTTGATGAGTGTTTCCTGTTGCAGGGACAGCTCAACGGCTGAGTTGCCCTGGTTGGTCCACATGAGGCAATAATGCTGCCCGGATTCCGGTGTAAAAGTTGCATTTTCCTGTGATGCCGGGTGCTCGGCCAGCGGGTAAATGGCCTGATGATTGGCATGATAATGGATATTAAAAGCCAATTCTTGCGTCGCCGTGAATTCATAATGCAACTGCTGTGGCGGTGCCAGCTGCATGCAGGTTTCATGTATGTCGCCTGGCTCAATCGAAATCTGCTGCAGGCCGCTGCTATTGTCAGCAGGTGTATTCGCGGCCCACGCAGGTGTCATTGTCAGCATGCAAGCGAAGGTACTGCAATGAAGCAGGTGAACAATGCGGGCAGGTTTCATCATGCCAGGGCCTCCAGTTGTTACTCCAGTGGTTAGTCTATTGTTTGTATTAAAAGAATAAGCGGGTATACACAAGAATTCATATGTTGACCGACCGGGCCTTCCTGAATGTCCCCTGTAAAACCGGATTATTCTGAATACGTTTGCCTGATGGCCCGGCAGCCTGATTAGCGGTTCGGTTTCTTCCTCTTTTTCGCCTTGTGCCAGGGTTTTTCCTTTTTTACGGATTGCTCAAGCGGCGAGATTTTAAGGGCTTGACCGCACACCCGGGTCTTTGTGAGATCCTGTAACACCTCTTTCGGCATGCCCACAGGCAGATCGACCAGGCTGTACTCTGTTTGAATATCGATATGGCCGATGTGCTCGGCATCCAGTCCCGCCTCGTTGGCAATGGCGCCGACGATGTTGCCAGGCTTGACGTCGTGCCGGCGTCCCACTTCGATACGAAACCTCATCATGCCCCTGGGGGCGCGGGTCTGCGGCTTGCGCTGGCGCGGTTCACCCCGTTCCTTATAAGGGCGCGGCTCCCCCCGTTCCTGGCGTGGCCCTGGCCCGGCCCCTGACCGGGTATCGCGGCGGGCGGGTTTCTCTTTTTCAGGTTTCAGCAACAACGGCTTGTCACCGATGGAGATCCTGGCCAGTGCCGCGGCAATCTCCAGTGCCGGCACATCGTGCTCCTGCTGGTACTGTTCCACCAGGCCCTGCATGAAATCCAGTTCGCCGGCGGCGAGGGTGTCGCTGATGGTTTGTTTGAAATCCGCGATCCGTTTGTTATTGACCATCTCGGTCGAGGGCAGCTTCAACTGTTCGATCTTTTGCCGTGTGGCCCTTTCGATGACATTGAGCATGCGCTGTTCCCGCGGTGCGACAAACAGGATGGCATCGCCCTGGCGGCCCGCCCGGCCGGTGCGGCCGATGCGATGTATATAGGCCTCGGCGTCATAGGGGATATCGTAGTTAATCACGTGACTGATCCGTGACACATCCAGGCCGCGTGCGGCGACGTCGGTAGCAACCAGGATATCCAGTGATCCCTTTTTCAGGCGTTCGACCATTTGTTCCCTTTGTTTTTGCGCCATATCGCCGTTCATTGCCGCGGCCGCGTAACCCCGGGCCTCCAGCCGTTCGGCCAGTTCCGTTGTGGCGGTCTTGGTGCGCACGAACATGAGTATGGCATCGAAGGGTTCCACTTCCAGGATGCGGGTCAGTGCGTCCAGTTTGTGAAATCCGCTGACCAGCCAGTAACGCTGCCGGATGGTAGCGGCGGTGGCGGTGGGTGTCTTGATGGAAATTTCCTGCGGGTCGTGCAGATGACGCCGTGCGATGCGCTCTACCTCTTTCGGCATGGTCGCCGAGAACAGCGCCATCTGGCGCTGCTTCGGCGTCTGCTCCAGGATCCATTCAACGTCGTCGATGAACCCCATGCGCAGCATTTCATCCGCCTCATCCAGTACCAGCGCCTGCAGGGCATCGAGCTTGAGCGTGCCCTTGCGCATGTGATCCATCACCCTTCCCGGGGTACCGACCACCACGTGCACGCCGCGCTTCAGCTGGCGTATTTGCACTGCATAATCCTGGCCGCCATAAATCGGCATTACGTGAAACCCCTTGATGTGGGCGGCGTAATGCTGAAAGGCCTCGGCGACCTGGATTGCCAGTTCGCGGGTTGGAGCAAGCACCATCACCTGTACGCGCAGGCTCTTGATGTCGAGTCGCGACAGCAGCGGCAAGGCGAATGCGGCAGTCTTGCCCGTGCCGGTAGGGGCGTGCCCCAGCAGGTCCTGTCCCTTCATTAACGGGGGAATGGCCTGGGCCTGGATCGGGGTGGGGGTTTCGTAGCCAACCTCATCGAGCACGGTCAACAACGGGGCCGGCAGGTTCAGCTCGCGGAAGCCGGGGACTGGGGAGGGGACATCGGACATCGGAGATTCCTGGTAAGGGGGAAGAGACGCGGTCATGGGCATGGCCGGGCGGCGCAGTATAATGCGCCTCCAGCTGAATATAAATAGCCCCGCCGGGAAGATGATGAGTTTAAAGCAGATTTGGGTCGACGCCGACGCCTGTCCGAGGGTAATCAAGGATATCCTGTTCCGGGCCGCGGACAGGTTGGGTGTGCCGGTGATCCTGGTTGCCAACCAGCCCCTGCAGGTCCCCAGGTCCCGTTATATTCGCTCGATTCGGGTGGCTGGAGGTTTTGACGTGGCAGACAGCCATATCGTGCAGCAGATCGAGGCGGGTGACCTGGTGATCACTGCGGACATCCCGCTGGCCGCAGAGGTCATCGCCAGGGGCGGCCTCGCCCTGAACCCGCGCGGTGAGTTGTACACTGAAGACAATATCCGCCAGCGCCTGAACATGCGGGATTTCATGGAGACCCTGCGTAGCAGCGGGGTGGATACCGGGGGACCGGCGTCGTTCAACCATGCCGACCGCCAGGCGTTCGCCAACCAGCTGGACCGGTTGCTGGCCAGTAGATAGTAATCAATAAACAGTATGCTGCCGGGGCGTGGCTTTTCCCGAGATTGATGCAGCCGTTTCCGGCAGGCGCAACACGTGCAGCGTGAAGGCCGTCTGTACAACACCGTAATTGCCCCGGAAATTGTAAGGAAACAGGCACCGGCAGGGCTGACCGGAGTGCTTGTCATGGTTGATCTGAGTCAATAATCCCGTGTGCCTGCTCTGATGTACTATATTCACCAGGTGCATTTGCCCGGACAGGGGAGTCGGGGTTGACTTGAGAGGGATATCGTTATGCATAACTAACGCCCGGTGAAATCCCGGAGGACTGGATTATGAAGCTGTCCCGACTGGTTGTTCCCGTTGTCCTGCTCGCCTTTTTCTCTGCCTGGCCATTGCCTTCACCTGCAATGGAACTCAAGGTCGATTGCGCGTCACTTGATGACTGCATGATGAAGGGCAACACGCTCACCAAGCAGCGCAAGCTGTCACTGGCCCTCGAGGCCTACCGGAATGCCATCAAGTTTGATGTAGAAAACACGGACGCCTGGCGGAAGTTCGAGAAGATTGTCGTGCGTATTTACGAAGAAGGCGGCTGCTAGCCCTACCTGCCTGACATGATCAACCGACGTATCTTCATGCTGGCCTCACTCGCCGCGGCGTTGCTGCCGGCCGGCGTGACCGCCGGTATGCGGGCGCATAAAACACGCTCATGGACGGACTGTGAGGGTGAAATGAAGCAGCTCGCATCAGCCTACGCAGACAGGACAATCACGCAATCTGCCATGGCCGCACGGGGTGTGCGGCTGTTGCAGCAGCTGGATACGGACGGCAATGAATACCAGGCCGCGGTTCAGGCGTCTTACGAGTCAGGCAACCGCTTCTGGCTCTGGCAGGGTCTCACGAAGGAAAGTGGCATCAAGGGTGGCATCCTCAATATCGAACAGGGCCGGGATGTACCCCTGCATGACCACCCGGGTGCAACCGGCATGATTCGCGTCCTGAGCGGAGAAGTTGAAGTGTGGCAGTTTGACCGCATGGAGAGTGCGCCAGCTGGCGTGGCTGACGGTCAGGCCGTGCTGGAGCGTGTTGCCCGTCGCGTCCTGCACGCCGGTGACGTTGCCATCCTGTCGCCCGACAGCGGAAATATCCATGCGCTAGGAGCGCGTAGCAGGCACTGCAGTATGCTGGACTATTTTATCCCGCCGTATGTGCGCAGTGAACGGACCTGGTACCAGCCCGTGGACAATGGCTGGCACGACCTGGCGCGCATTAGCTGCGAGGGTGTTCCGGAAAACGACTTTTATATGTCCTGAAAGGGATGATTTTTAATGCAGGTTAACAAGAGGGTTACTGACAATGAGTAGCATGCAGGCAATCAGAAATATCACTCCGGCACTCATCGCTGTATTTGCAGTGCTTGCAATTCACGGCAATGCGCTTGCAGACGGAGCTGCGATGACAGAGGACTGGTCTAAGCTGGATGCAACGAAACAGACCAGCCTCGGGCTTTACATGACGGCCGAGCAGGCCTATGTGCATACGATAAATAATATGGACAAGACCCTGTTCTTGGACATACGGACACCGTCAGAGCTGAATTATCTCGGTGCCGCCACGGTGATGGATGCACACGTACCGTACGTCTTCATGGATACCACGGGCTGGGACGAGAAGAAGCACCGCTACCTGCGCGCGGACAACAGGAACTTCGTGGCCGATGTCGAGGCCCGGCTTCAGCAGAAAGGGCTGACGAAGGATGACACCGTGATCCTGATGTGCCGTTCCGGCAAGCGCAGCGCTCCGGCGGCCGACAAGCTGGCCGATGCCGGGTTCACCAGGGTATACAGCGTGGTTGACGGCTACGAGGGTGACAAGGCAAAGGAAGGTGAAAACAAGGGCAAGCGAACCGTGAACGGCTGGAAGAACTCCGGTCTGCCCTGGACCTATTCACTGGACAAGGACCTGATGTACATTACTAAGTAGTCAGTACGTTTTCAGGAAAGACAGGAAGGGCCGGGGTCCCCGGCCCTTTTTTCCCTGGCTTGCCTGATGATTATTTCCCGGTCGGGAAATAGCGCTCAAGAAAGGCTTTTACCGCGTTACGGTAGGCTGCGCTGTCCGGATATCTTTCCCACAGGGCCCGGGAGCCGTGCTGGCCGCCCGATTCAGGTAAAAAAGATACGCTGTCGTCGGATCGAAGCGCCACGAAGAGGTCGCCCCACCTGCCGGCCTCGTTGTGCGCGGAGCTAATAAAAACCGGGACCGTAATATGCCGGGCGGAATCCTGTATCCAGGTGGCGGGCTTGCCGGCACGCTGGAAATATTCACCCGGAGAGAAGGCCAGCACGCCATCAACCAGTGCGGGGTGATCGCCGGCGACCTTCAGGACAAGCGCGGCTGAATACGAACTTCCCCAGGCAATAACCCCGTCCTTCCCGTAATGATTGCGTGCATAGGCGAGAGCGGTCTTGATGTCAGGTAATGCGTCAATATAGCCTGTTGGTTTGTGTTCCCGTGCTGCCCTCAGTGCCGTCTCGTTCTCAACGCCCCCGACGCCTCCCCCCGAGCGCTGATCGGCGGCCATGCAGTTATAGCCCAGCGAGTTCAGCCAAGGTGCGATTTCAGTATATTCCCCGCGGCTCCAGCCGGCCTGGTGAAACAGCACGATGATCGGGGCCTCGCCATTTTTGTAGGGCGCATGGATGTCCGCGGTTATCAGCAGCCCGTCTTCGGTTGGAAAGGTGACGGTCTCACCGCCGGATGCCAGCCGGGTGGATAACAGCAACAGCGCGGCCAGGAATAAACAATAATGTGCAAATCTCATTTCAGGTACCTGTTGCGAACATGCACTCCAGTCGACAAAACTCTTTTTATTCACACTACCGCTTTTAGCACCAGGCCCGGGGTTTGCTATTGTCAGGTCCCGTCCCCGGCTTCCGAGCAGTGATTATTTTTCCACCACCCGCACGCCTTCGGCAATACGGTCATCCGGGTGCAGGATCACGTGCTCGCCAGCCTCGATACCGTCAAGGATCTGTGTAACAAGCCCGCTGCCGTGCCCTGTGCTGACCGTGACAAGATGTGCCTTGCCGTCATCAATGGTAAAGGCCGCCCAGTCGCCATCGTGTCGAAACAGGGCGCTTGCCGGTACCTGTAACACATTATCCTCGTGCCAGAGAATAAAGCGCGCCTCGACACGGTAGCCGTCACCGAGTTGCTCCCAGTCTGAACGCGGCGAAACCAGGTCAGCGATAACCCAGACGCGTTGTTCCTCGACACCCAGCGCCGAGATATGCGTGAAACCGGTTGGTTCAACGGTGCGCACGATGGCCTCGAGTGCCTGCGGGCCGCCCCAGCGCAGCAGTTGCACCTTGCTTCCGGGTTGAATCCGCACGGCGTCTGCCGACAGCACGTCCACGGCAACCTCCAGTGCGGCCGGGTCGCCGATTTCCAGCAGCGGCTCACCGGTCGCCACCACACCCTCGCTTTCACGATGAATCTGCAGCACCCGGCTGGCGACCGGCGCCCGCAGTGCAACGGTCTCCTGTTCCACACCGACATCACTGCCAAATGAATACTGCAGTGCAGTCTCTGCCGCCTGCAGTTCGTAACGCGCCACCTCCACGGCAAACTCTGCAGAACGCAACCGGGCATCGGCTGTCCGCGAGCGGGTGGCCGCCTGTTCCAGCTCACCTTGTGAAACCAGCGACCCCCCCTGCAGTTCCTGCTTGCGTGCATGGTCACTGCGTGCGAACCCGGCCTCGGCGCGCGCCGCGGTTACCTGCTGTTCCGCACCCTTGATGGAGGCCTGTGCGGCTGCGACCTGCGCCTCGGCACGTGCACGGCTGCGCGGGTCGAGTACCTCGGGGGGCAGCGGCTCCAGCAATGCCAGCGTCTGTCCCTGTGTTACCGCGTCCCCGACCTCCAGCGCACTGCGTTGCAGGTAGCCGGCAACCGGGGCAGAAATGATGAAGCGATCCTTGACACGGGTTTGGCCCTCTTCCTCGACCGTGACGCTGAGTGGCGCATGCACGGCCACTGCAGATTCGACCAGCACCGGACGGGGCCAGAACCCCCATACCAGCAATGCCAGCAGGACAAGGCCAAGCAGGGTGATAATGGTTGTCCGGCTGGAATTCATATTTTTATTATGCCTTATAACAGGAGGGCATTACTCGCGCGTCTTCAGCACCCCGATCAGGTCGAGGCGGTTCAGCTTGCGCCAAAGCAGCAGGGCAGAGATGATCGCCGAGGCCAGCACCACGCTGGACGCGAAGGCGAACGTATCGACCTCCAGCACCAGCGGCACGCGGTACAGGTCGGAGCGGAATGCGCTTGACAGGTAGCGGCACAACTCGCGGCCGAACAGGTAACCGGGCGGCAGTGCCAGCAGGGTAACAAGGCCCAGTTCGCCGAGCAGGATGTAGGCCACCTCGCCGCGGGTAAACCCCATGACACGCAGGCTGGCCAGTTCACGGTCGCGCTCGGAGAGCGCTATGCGTGCGCTGTTGTAGACCACGCCAAACGCAATAATTCCACCCAGTATGGCGGTCACAAAGGAAAAATAGAGGATGGTTTCCTCCATGGTCTGGTGAAAACTGCGAATCGCCGTTGCACGCACCACGGTGCCGGCCACGCGCGGCATGTCGTCGAGTTCGTGGTAGATGCGCTCACTGTGGCGTGAATCGATGGCCAGGTAGACCACGTTGATGGCGTTGTCCTCCTTCAACAGGCGGTTCAGCGCGCCACGCCGCATGTAGGCCGATACGCCCAGGTATTCGCTGGTCAGGCCGGTGACCGGCACCTGCAGCACCGGGCGGTTGCCCTCCAGTACCTCGACGGTCAGAAACTCCCCGGGACGGATGGCCAGCAACTCGGCAAGATAGTCGGTCAGCACCACGCCCTGCGCGGGCAGGACCACGGGCTCCAGGTCGGCATTGAGGACGCGGCGCAGTACGCCGTCCTGCTCGATGCCCTGTACCGAGCCACGGTAGCTGCGCTGTCCAAAACGCAGGATCGCCGGCACGGCACGCATGCCCTCCGCATGCCGTACGCCCTGCAGGCCCAGCAGCGAGTACAGGGCATGGTGCGAGGTCGGCTCGGTCAGGCTCACGGTCAGGTCCTGGCTCTGGCTCATGGCGTACTGCACGTCAATCATGTAGCCGACGGCATCTTTTTGAAAATTGGAGACCATGATGATGCCGCAGGCCGCGGCAATGCCGCTGATCGACAGCAGCGACTTCAACGGGCGGCGTTCGATATGCCGCGCGATCATGCGGGTCGGTTGAGAAAACCAGTGCTGCAGGCCGAGCCGTTCGATAAGCGTGGGGCGATACACCGGGGGCGCCTCCGGGCGCATGGCCTCGGCCGGCGGCAGACGCACCGCGCGCAGCACGGCAAACACGGTGCCGGCCATGCCGGCAATGATGCTGACCAGTGCGGCCAGCAAAATCACCTCGCCTTGCAGCCGGTAATGCAGAAACGGGAAGCGGTAGAATGTCATGTACAACTCACTCAGCCCGTTTCCCAGCCAGGCGCCGACCGCAATGCCGCCGGCCAGACCCAGGCAGACAATCGCCAGCACCAGCGCGGCATAATGCCGTCCCACGGCCAGGTTGCTGTATCCAAACGCCTTGAGGATCGCAATCTGGTTGCGCTGGGTATTGACCAGCCGCGTGATGACCACGTTCAGCAGGAATGCCGCGACCCCGAGAAAGATTACCGGGAATACAGTGGCCATGGTCTTCAGCCCTTTCATTTCCTCGGACAGAAAACGGTGCGAGGTCTGGTCGCGGCGCGCATAGGCGCCCCGTCCGCCGTAACGGGCAAGGATATTGTCGAGCCGGTCAATGACATTGTCGGGTGTGGCGCCGTGCATCAGTTCAAGTGCCACATCGTTGAATGCACCCTCCATGTCATAGGCGGCAGCCAGCGCCGTGCGTCCCATCCACAACACGCCGTAACGCTGGTAGTCCGGGAACACCGCACCCGGTGAAATCGGGTAGACGTACTCGGGTGACAGGGTGATACCGACAATAGTGAGCTGCTTGCGCCGGCCATTGATGGTTGCCGTCAGCCGGTCACCCGGTTGCAGGCCATGCGCATCGGCAAAGGCCTCGTTCACCAGCACCTCGCTGTCGCGGCCGGTCTCGATCAGCCGGCCGCGCCGCAGGTAGAGCGCATTCAGGGCGGGTGGTCCGACATCGGGGATCGATACCAGTGTCGCGGTCACCGGGTCGGAAAACCCCTCCACCGCAAGCCGCACCGCGGCAACCACCCGTGTCTGTACCCGTTCTACACCGGGGATCTCCCGCAGGCGTTCGGCGACCCGGAGGGGTGCGCGCTTCAGCGAGGCGAACACATCGGCAAAGCGCTGCTCGCGGTAATAGTTGTCGCGCGTGACGAGCAGGGAATCGTAGGTTGACAGCGACATCACAAAGGTGGCGATACCGCCGACCTGAACCAGTGCAATGGCGAGCACCATGCCGCGCAGCGACACCAGGTCACGCCACAGTTTGCGGTTCAGGACGCGCATGCCTACCAGTTCAGTTCGCTGGCCCGTTTGCGGACGGGGTTGCGCTGCACGGAACCGATCCGGCCATCCATGATACGCACCACCCGGTCGGCCATGTCGGCAATGCCGGCATTGTGCGTGATCAGCGCCGTGGTGGTGCCGAGTTCACGATTGGCGCGTTCCAGCGCCTCCAGCACCAGCACGCCGGTCTTCGAGTCGAGCGCACCGGTCGGTTCATCGCACAGCAACACGGCCGGGTTCTTGGCAATGGCGCGTGCAATCGCCACGCGCTGCTGTTCACCGCCGGACAGTTGCGCGGGAAAGTGATCCATCCGGTCCTGCAGGTTCACCAGCGCCAGCGCATCCTCCGGCGTCATCGGGTCGCGCGCGATCTCGGTGACGGCCGCGACATTCTCGCGTGCCGTCAGGCTGGGCATCAGGTTGTAAAACTGGAATACGAAGCCGACATGGTGGCGGCGGTATTCCGTCAGACGGCGCTCGTCGGCATGGGTCAGGTCCTGGTCACGGTAGTGGACCAGGCCTTCGCTGGCAGTATCCAGGCCGCCGAGGATATTCAACAGGGTGGACTTGCCGCTGCCGGACGGGCCCAGCAGTACCATTAGTTCGCCGGCAAACAGGTCGAGGTCTACACCGCGCAGGGCGTGCACATCGACCTCGCCCATGTGATAGACCTTGGTCAGGCCGCGCACCCGGAATACGGTCTCTGTTGCCGGGGCGGGTGTACTGTTCGTGGCGCACATATCGGCCACTGTTGACTACCTGAACCGTATAGTCAACTCTATCGGGATGCATGGCATCGCGGATGCGATCCGCTTCTGCAGGGTTGAATGTTTCACATGAAAGGGCTGAAAACATGATCCTGGTCAAACAGCTGATCGTTGACTATGTTTAAAATTGACCGCATAAGAAGTTCCCCCAAACCAATAAGTATTCATAAGGAGGCGTTATGTCCAAACTCTGGGTGGTGGTTGCAGACCAAAGCAAGGCGCGTATTTTTACCGTTGCTGATCCCCGTGGCGAATTGCTGGATGTAGGTGAACTGGAACACCCGGAGGCGCGTGATCGCGAACAGACAATGACCACTGACCGGCCGGGGCGCGGTTTCGACAGTCAGGGCCAGGGGAGTCATGCCATGGGCTCAACAGACGAGCCCGGCAAGCAGGACACCATACGTTTTGTAAAACAGATCGCCGACCATGTGCGGGCCGCGCAAAATGAAGGACGCTGTAATCGGCTGCTGCTGGTTGCCGGTCCGACTCTGCTGGGTCTGCTCAGAGAGAGCCTGAAAACTTTATCCGGTTTGAAGATTTCCGAGATCGAGAAAAATCTCGGGCAGTATGATGCACGGGAGATTCGCAAGCATTTGCCAAAGAGCCTGTAAGACGGATTAACCAGTGCCCCCGGGGATAAACGTTTCCGTTTCCATGACGGGCATGTAGTCACCGGTCCGTGCCGCATCGTTAAGAAAAGCGCGCTGGTACAGTGCCTGTTGCGTCGCGGCTGCATTTCCGATATTCACCTGCCAGGCCTTCAGTGCCGGTTCCTGCAGTGCGCGTCCATAGAAGGGTGCTTCTTCATTCCGGAAGTCTCCGGCCTTGTGTGTCTGAGCCTGAGCTGACACAGGTCAATAACAACGGGGGCCTGGCTCTTATAAGCTATGGTTATGGAGAGCCTTATGTTCCGGTTTATGATGCCGGAATGCGGATATTTCAGGGGACGAAAAATATATGAAGATTTCATTTCATGGTGCGGCCCGGGGGGTAACCGGTTCCTGCCACCTGATTGAATGTGGCGGCAAGCGCATTCTTGTTGATTGCGGGTTCTATCAGGGTGGCCGCGAACTCGAAGAAGACAATGCCGATGAATTCGGATTTGACGCGGCGGCCATTGACTACCTGCTCCTGACCCACGCCCATCTTGACCACTGCGGACGTATCCCCCTCCTGGTGAACCGGGGATTTGCAGGGGAAATCATTACCACGTCTGCCAGCCGGGAACTTGCACGCCTGGTCATGCTGGATTCCGCCGGTCTGCAGGAAGAAGAGGCACGCTACCTGAACCGCCGGGCACGGCGCCGCGGCAAGTCGAGGGATGCCAGCGTGCCGCTGTATACAACCATCGATGCCCTGAACGCACTTGAATATTTCGGCCGCACGGCACGCTATAACCAGGCCCTGCAATTATCACCTGATATACAGGTTACCTTTATCGACGCCGGACATATCCTCGGATCGGCAAGTCTCGTGCTCCAGCTCACTGAAGGCTCGGGGCAGCGCAGGATACTGTTCTCCGGCGACATGGGACTGGCCGGACGTCCGATCCTGCGTGACCCGGAGGTGCCGCCAGAGGTCGATATCGTCGTTATGGAAACCACGTATGGCGACCGGCAGCACAAACAACTCGAACCCTCCGTCGAGGAACTGCATCTCGCCATCAACGAGACGGTGGAGCGGGGCGGTAATGTCATCATCCCGACCTTTGCGCTGGAGCGTGCGCAGGAACTGCTGTATTACCTGCATGCGGGCAAGGACCAGGGAATATTGCCCGGGTTTCTGCAGGTGTTCCTGGATTCCCCCATGGCCATCTCGGCCACGGAAATCTTCAGACGTCATCCGGAATGCTACGATGAGCAGACGGCCGAACTGTTCTCGACAGGGCGCGACCCCTTCCAGTTCTCCGGTCTGCACTTCACGCGGGAAACGGCCGAGTCCATGGCCATCAACCAGGTCAGCAGCGGAGCCGTCATCATGGCCGGCTCCGGCATGTGCACCGGAGGACGTGTACGGCATCACCTGAAGCGCCACCTGGGCCGGGAACACAGCAGCGTCGTCTTTGTTGGTTATGCCGCACGCGGAACGCTGGCGCGCAGTATCGTCGACGGGGCGAAAACCGTCCGTATTTTCGGGGAAGAATACCCGGTGCGTGCGCAGATACACACCATCGGCGGCTTCTCGGCACACGCCGGCCAGACCGAACTGCTGGAGTGGCACCGGCATACGGGCCGTCCCGAAATCACCTTCCTGGTGCATGGCGAAAAGGACAGCATGACCGCTTTCTCCCGCCTGCTGGGCGACACCCGGGTCGAGATGCCGGAACTGCACCAGGCATTTGAGCTGTAA
>Ga0210123_1000346_pt1 | contig 30072 bp, 23 predicted proteins | sample Muzzi_PWB_D2_FD_185535 | JGI IMG/M metagenome (GOLD analysis project Ga0210123, IMG submission 185535) | Wetland microbial communities from San Francisco Bay, California, USA, that impact long-term carbon sequestration - Muzzi_PWB_D2 (SPAdes) | ecosystem: Environmental > Aquatic > Marine >... | reverse complement strand
TCATACATGAAGCTCCTTTGGAATCGATTTGTTTATAGGGACTAACCTATTACAAATATTTTAATATCGAATATTGAATTAGGCCGTATGATAATTTTCACAATCATCAATCGCAAATCATCAATCCTCAGGGTCTCGGTGTCAGGCCGGCCGATTCGACAATTTTTCCAACTATGTCCTCCCATTCGATGGCCATGATATGGACCCCATGAACCCCTTTAATGTCACGCAGTTCGGCAATGGTTTCCAGGCATATTTTAAGGCCCTCTTCCACCGCCTTTTCCTTGGGGACGCCGGCCATCCGATCGATCACCGCTTCGGGCACATCCATTCCAGCCACTTTGTTGTTCATAAATTTTGCCATACCGACAGATTTTAAAGGGGTGACGCCGCCAAGGATATGAACTTTTTCGGTCAGGCCTTCTTCCCTGGCCATTTTCATCCATTCCTTGAAGCGATCCATATTATAAATACACTGGGTCTGAATGAAATCAGCACCCGCATCGATTTTTTTGGCCAGGCGAATCACGCGATATTCAAAAGGATCGGCAAACGGATTGGCGGCGGCGCCGATGAACATTCGGGGCGGATCATTCAAATCAAAACCGCTCATATCCTTGCCTTCATTCCGCATGACTTGAACGGTCCGGATGAGATTCATGGAATCAATATCGAAGACATTCAAGGCATCCGGCTGGCTGCCGAAGCTCTGATGATCTCCCGAAAGGCATAAAATATTTCTGATACCCAAGGAATAAGCCCCCATGATGTCCGATTGCAATGCGATTCTATTTCGGTCCCGGACGACCATCTGCATCACCGGTTCCAGACCCATCTTCAAAAGATGCGCACATGCCGCAATGCTGGACATTCGTACAATGGCGGTCTGGTTGTCGGTGACATTAACGGCATCCACATATCCGTTTAATACCTCGCCTTTTTTACGGATAACCTCAGGATTCGTCCCCCGTGGCGGACCGCATTCTGCGGTAACGGCAAATTCTCCTTTGGCTAAAATTTCCTGCAGTCTGCTGATTGGTTTTTCGCTCATATCATATGATCCTCTCTCACCATTTTTCTCGGGCCGCCTGAAAGGCTGGTTTGCCAGTTTTTGGGGGGGACATAGATCCTTAAGTTATCAATTTGACCCAATATCCTGAGCCGCTCGATGATCAATTGCCAGGCGCAATCGGTTTCAGGATTAACCTCGCATTTGCCGTTCTGTGATCCGCCGCACGGACCGTTTAAAAGCTTTTTGGCACATCGGGTCACCGGACAAATGCCGCCGAATACGGCGAGCCCGCAATTCCCACAGCCCGAACATTCCTCGGTAAAGACTCCCTGTTTTTCCAGAACACCGATAAAGGTGGTGTTGACGCCCGGCAGTGCCGGGGTTTTGACGAACCGTCTGGCCAGTGCCTGGACACCGGCACCGCAGGCCAGAGACAGCACGGCTTCATTTCTGGAGACGGCCGGCGCTCCTTCCTGGATGAATTCGTCCTCGCATTGGCGCTCCACGGTACACTCTTCAATGTCGATGTCCTTACCGTCTTTTTTACAGGCCAGTCTTAAGGCAGAGGCCAGCACAGCGACCTCGTCCTCACCTCCGGCGAAACACGTTTTTACACAGGTGCCGCATCCCATAATGAGAATTTTCTTATAAGGTGCGATGATTTTCTTGATTTCCGCTATGGATTTTTGTTCTCCAACTATCATTGCTCGACTCCATTCTTGAGTCTTTTGATTCATGAGGATTTTTGTTCAAGATCAAGGCATGCGAAAAAAATAACCACAGTCATATATTATATATTACGAGGATTATTTTTTGAGCATAACGCAGAGATTGTTCAAAAAGACCATTAATCAACAGACTCCATTCATACGGCCGGGTTGGGACCCACCTCGGCCAGGTTTTTCAATACATTGTCCATTGCCTGATTCACTGCGGCGTTGTCTCCGGAAGCCATGTTTTTCAAAAACAATCGTCGGCCGTCGAGTCCGATTTCATCCAGAAGATTTTGGACCCATGCCACGCGTTTTTTTGCCCGTATGTTGCCTTCTATATACCGGCACTGCCCTTCGGGGCATACCATTACGATGACTCCGTCAGCCCCGGCTTCAAAGGCTCGAAGCAAAAAAACATCCTTAACCATACTGGAACAAGCCATCTTAACGGTTTGTATCTCACACGCATCCTTATCGTTTAAGGCAAGCTCATCACCATCGCCAAATGCATTGATACAATGGAACAGTGTTATTTTGGGTTTAAAATTTTCAGTCATGTTTTTAACGTCTACCTTCTTACGAAATTAAGTCAGAAATATTGTGATTTCCATACCTCTCAATATCCACTTATATCATATAATGAAAAGACTCTGTAAACAGTGTAAAAAAAAAGACGTTTTCATCCAACCTATAATGGATAAAAGACGTCTTTGTCTTTTCAGAAGCCCCTAATAAACGTTGCACAACCTTGTATAACGATAGGGGCAATTGATGAACCAATACCTATATATAGTGCGTCTTTTATTGTCAATAATTATTTCTTTTTTTGAGCTTCATTGGATGCATTTATTTTTTTTTGAGGAAAAACAAATGCATTTGTGCAACAAATTTATTAGTGTCACTTAAAGGTTGAGTTTTTAGTTTAGAACAACTATAGCGAGAGAGGAAAAAATTTTTTAATTCTGTGACAAGATGACATATACGATTTGAAATGCACTGTATGCAAATTCATTTACCGAAGGGGGATACATGGGGGGCTTATTTGGGGTTGTTTCAAAAAACGATTGTGTCAACGATTTATTTTATGGAACGGATTACCATTCTCATCTTGGAACAAAACGGGGAGGGCTGGCGACAAAAAATTCCGAAGGATTCTCCCGTTCCATTCATAATATTGAAAACAATTACTTCAGATCAAAATTTGAGACAGATCTTCCAAAGTTGCACGGTTGCAAAGGGATAGGCGTTATCAGCGATTATGATGCCCAGCCGTTGATTTTCGGATCTCATCTGGGAAGATTCGGTATTGTCACCGTTGGCAAAATAAAAAATATACAGGAACTTGCCAACACCGCACTTAGAAAAAAAATCCATTTTTATGAAACAAGCAGTGGAGATTTAAGTCCCACCGAAATCGCAGCAACACTCATCTGCGATGAAGATTCTTTTGAAGACGGCATCCAGAGCGCCCAGGACAAAATTAAAGGTTCGTGTTCCATGCTCCTGCTCACGGAAAACGGCATTTATGCTGCACGGGACAAACTGGGAAGAACGCCGATCATTATCGGCAAAAGGCACGATTCATGTGCCGCTTCTTCAGAAACGTGTGCATTTCCAAATTTGGATTTTGAAGTGGACCGATACCTGGGGCCGGGTGAAATTGTTTTTATGACGGCGGATGGATATGAACAGAAAAAGAAACCCGAAGAAAACATGCAGATTTGTGCTTTTCTTTGGGTCTACTATGGCTATCCCGCGTCGAGTTACGAGGGAATTAATGTGGAAGCCGTTCGATACCGATGCGGTTCGGCATTGAGCAAAAATGATGATGTTGAAATCGATTGTGTTTCAGGAATCCCGGATTCCGGGACCGGACATGCCCTTGGTTATGCCAATGAAAAAAAGATACCGTACATAAGACCTTTCGTAAAATATACGCCGACATGGCCCAGAAGTTTTATGCCCCAGGACCAGAGCACGAGAGATTTAGTGGCGAAAATGAAACTCATCCCCATAAAGAAGCTGATCGAAGGAAATAGAATTCTTTTCTGTGAAGACTCCATTGTCAGGGGGACACAGCTCCAGGACAACATTCAAATATTATACGATCTTGGTGCAGTGGAGGTGCATATGCGTCCGGCCTGTCCGACCCTGATTTATCCTTGCGAGTTTCTTAATTTTTCCACATCGCGATCCACACTCGATCTTGCCGGACGAAAAGCGATAAAAGAACTTGAAGGTACTGAGGATATCAATCTGCATGAATACGCAACGTCGAATTCGGAAAAGAATATGGCAATGGTGGATCGAATTCGTAAACGGCTTCAACTGACATCCTTAAAATATCAACAGCTTGAACACCTTGTGGACGCCATCGGTCTGCCAAAGGAAAAATTATGTACTCATTGTTGGGATGGAAGCAGTCATTTCTAATCTGAATTGAATATCCATTAACAAAAAAAAGAACGGAAAGGAATTGTGATGGGCAAACGTGAAGACATTAACAGTGTTTTAATCATTGGATCCGGACCGATTATCATTGGACAGGCATGTGAGTTTGATTATTCCGGCACCCAGGCCTGTAAGGCATTGCGCAGCCTCGGCTACAAGATCATACTGGTGAACTCCAATCCTGCAACGATTATGACCGACCCTGGAATGGCGGATGTCACCTATATTGAACCTCTTAATATCGAAGCGCTGACGAACATTATCGAAGCCGAACGACCGGATGCCCTCCTGCCGAACTTGGGCGGTCAGTCCGGCTTGAACCTGTCTTCAGAACTATACAAAGCCGGTGTGTTGGATAAATACGGCGTTCAGGTTATCGGCGTGAACGTCGATGCCATTGAACGCGGGGAGGATCGCACCGCTTTCAAGGAGACCATGAATCGCCTTGGCATTGAAATGCCCAAAAGCCAGACGGTCAATAGTGTGGAAGACGCGGAGAAGGTTGTGGACAAGCTTGGCTATCCTGTTGTTATTCGGCCGGCATACTGCATGGGCGGAACAGGTGGAGGATTGGTGTATAACGTCGAGGAGCTTCGAACCGTTGCGGCTCGGGGTCTTTCGGCCAGTATCGTCCATCAGGTCCTGATTGAAGAGTCGGTGCTGGGCTGGGAAGAGCTTGAGTTGGAGGTGGTCCGGGATACCAAGAATCAGATGATCACGGTCTGTTTTATTGAAAATGTCGACGCCATGGGTGTCCACACCGGAGATTCCTTTTGCACGGCACCCATGTTGACCATCGCGCCTGAACTTCAGGAGAAACTCCAGAAATATTCTTACGACATCGTGGAAGCCATCGAAGTCATCGGCGGGACAAACGTCCAGTTCGCCCATGACCCCAAGACGGGACGGGTGGTGGTCATTGAGATTAATCCAAGAACTTCACGCTCGTCGGCATTGGCATCCAAGGCTACGGGGTTCCCAATTGCTTTGGTATCTTCGCTTTTGGCCGGTGGTTTGACCATGGATGAAATTCCTTACTGGCGGGATGGAACTCTTGAGAAATATACACCGTCCGGTGACTATATGGTCGTCAAATTTGCCCGTTGGGCATTTGAAAAATTCGAAGGCGTTGAAGATAAACTCGGTACACAAATGCGGGCTGTGGGAGAAGTCATGAGTCTCGGAAAGAACTACAAAGAGGCCTTTCAAAAGTCCATACGCTCCCTGGAAATCGATCGCTACGGACTCGGCTTTGTAAAAGATTTCAACAAAAAATCTCTGGACGAATTGCTCAATATGCTGAATACACCCACCAGTGAACGACAATTTATGATGTACGAGGCTCTGCGTAAAGGTGCCGATGTTCAGACCCTTTACAAAATTACCCACATCAAACCCTGGTTTATCGAACAGATGAAGGAACTGGTGGAGCTTGAAGAACAGATCCTTGAATATAAGGGTATGACGCTCCCCGATGACCTCTTCATCCATGCCAAAAAAGACGGATTTGCGGATAAATATCTCGCCAAACTTCTTGGTATTCCTGAAAAAGATATCCGAAAAAGGCGCATCGAAATGGGGGTGGTAGAAGCCTGGGAGCCGGTTCCGGTAAGTGGTGCAGAAAACGCGGCCTATTACTATTCCACCTATAATGCGCCGGATAGGGTAACGGTGAGCGACCGCAAGAAAATTATGGTCCTTGGCGGCGGTCCCAACCGGATAGGACAAGGAATCGAATTTGACTATTGCTGTGTTCACGCTGCATTTGCCATTCGAGATGAAGGGTATGAGTCAATTATGGTTAACTGCAACCCTGAAACCGTCTCTACGGATTACGACACCTCGGATAAACTCTATTTTGAGCCCCTGACCGTCGAGGATGTTCTGAGCATTTATGAGAAAGAGAAGCCCGAGGGTGTAATTGTTCAATTTGGCGGCCAAACGCCGCTGAACATTGCCAATGAGCTGGCTGAAGCCGGTGTCAAAGTTCTGGGAACATCGCCGGAAACCATCGATCTGGCCGAGGACCGAGACCGGTTTCGTAAGTTGATGCGCAAGCTGGGAATCCCCCAGCCGAAATCGGGCATGGCCAGCACCCTGGAAGAGGCCCTTGAAATTGCAGGCGAGATTGGTTACCCGCTGATGGTTCGTCCATCTTATGTTTTGGGTGGGCGTGCCATGGAAATCATACTGGATGAAGAAATGCTGTTGCACTATATGGCCGCCGCCGTTGAAGTATCACCGAAACGGCCCATTTTAATCGATAAATTTTTAGAGAATGCCATTGAGGCTGAGGCGGATGCCATTTCAGACGGAACAGATGCTTTCGTTCCTGCTGTTATGGAACATATTGAACTGGCTGGGGTGCATTCCGGTGATTCTGCCTGTGTGATTCCCCCCATCAGTATTGCAGAAAGGCATATCAAAACCATAAATGATTATACCCGAAAAATAGCCACAGAGCTCAACGTGGTTGGTCTACTTAACATTCAATACGCCATTGTCGACGACACGGTGTATATTCTAGAGGCGAATCCGAGGGCTTCACGGACGGTACCGATTGTTTCAAAGGTGTGCAATATATCAATGGCTCGGGTTGCGACCCAGATTATGCTCGGGAAAAAACTGTCCGAACTCGGAATTGAGGCGAGGTCGATTCCGCATTATGGTGTTAAAGAAGCGGTCTTTCCGTTTAATATGTTGCCCGAAGTCGATCCGCTTTTGGGACCGGAAATGCGCTCAACCGGTGAAGTGTTAGGTCTTTCGGATTCTTTTGGTATGGCCTATTACAAAGCTCAAGAGGCGACCCGTATGCCATTGCCGGTGGAGGGAACGGTTTTAATTACCGTGGCCGATAAAGATAAGCCGAGCGTTTTAGAACCGGCCAGATTGTTTCAAGAACTAAATTTCAAGATCCGCGCGACAAACGGCACACATGAATTTTTGACAGGGTACGGCATCGATTCAGAACCCATCAAGAAATTGGGCTACGGCCGACCGGACATTGTGGACGAGATTAAAAACGAAAAAATTCAACTGATCATCAACACTCCAAGTGGGAAAGAGAGTAAAGATGACGACTCCTATATCCGCAAGGCGGCGATCAAATTTAATGTTCCGTATATTACCACAACATCTGCTGCCGTAGCGGCTGCAAGGGGCATTGCCGATCGGAGAAAAGGACAACAAAAGGTAAGGTCGTTACAAGATTATCATGCGGATATTCGATAGGTTTCTATTCTAATTCCAAAACAGGATTTCTCCTTAGTTAGATCGTAGGTAAGGTGTTTCTTTGTCAAATCGCTCCATGGATAATGCTTTATTCATTTTTCATTAGTTTGAGCGTGTGGATATCGGTCCATGAGGACGCTCCCGGAGGCTTACAATCCCAAAACAACCAGCCGTCCACGGAGCTGCGTGTTATTGTCATTGCAGCTGCGCAAGGTGAAAAAAATTCCTTGCCATTCATCATCAAAGCACCGCCGGACACTTTGCCATAGTAGAAATAACCTTTGTACTTACCGCGAAATTCAGTTCCCTTGGGAAAGGCAAGGTCATCAATGATCCAAGGCAGGCCGTCGATTGGATTTTTCGGTGAATCGAATTTAACGGTTTCCAAATTTTTTGCTACATGAGATGCATCTTTTTGATTCATTTTGTTAAAGGATGGTTGTGAAACAGGTTCACCACGAAGGGAAGAATCGGGTTTAATGCTTTCCATAGAAACCTCCTCAAGGTTTAAGCAGGAACATACGGCTGACATTAATGGCTGAAAAAACGCTTTAGTTTAAAATATTTTTACAAATGTTAGCACAAATTAAATAATAATTCAATACATAAGTATCACTTATATCGTTTCGATTTGCTGATACCCGATTCATTTGATTGACACCCATGTAATTTTCATTTATCGTTGATACAATATTACAGACAACCAAAGCGAGAAGATGATGAGTTTAAAAAAAATTAGAGTGACTTCGGGAGTTGACCAGCTTGACAAACTCCTGGATGAACTCTACATCGGGGATAATGTTGTCTGGCATGACGATGCCGGAAGTTTAGCCGCTGTATATTGTCTGAATTTCATTCAAGCCTCTCAAGCCCAAAAAATGCCGCTTATTTACGCCAGTTTTGACCGTTCTCCTCGCAATCTCATCGAGAAATTGGGTCCATTGGCCAAAAACCGCAAGCTCATCATTTTAGACTGCTTTACGAATGGCAAAGGGGCAGGTTCCGAAGTCTTTCTCAAATTTTATGATAACAATAAACTTGAATGGCCTTGCCAGGTTGTCAAAGTTGATGAACCCCGTCAGATGAATCGGGTAATGGATGCTCTCTATGGAATCCATGGAACTCTTGAAGGCGATGTTCGGTTCGTTTTTGAAAGCCTGACCGGTATGCAGGAACTTTGGGGCGGTGAACAGCATATTATTAACTTTTATTCCCATTCCTGCCCTCGTTTATATGAACTCAATACCATCGCGTATTGGATTATTGAAAAACGGGCACATTCCCCGCGCCTCAGAGCGCAGATCAATCAAATCGCCCAGGTGGCAATTGATCTGTCTGTAAAAAGAGGAAAGACGTACTTGACAATTCTTAAAGCTGAAAAGCGGAACCTGGATACGCTGAATCGACCATTTAGTTATTGGAGCAAAGACCTGAGAATTTCCTTTGATCTTGAAAAGCGTTCTAAAGGACAGTTTGATCTGGGAGTCCGTTTGAAAAAATTCCGAACAAAACGAGGCCTGTCCCAAACGGAATTGGCAAACCTCGTTGGTGTGACACCGAGCACCATCTCTCAGGTTGAAAGCGATTTGATATATCCGTCTTTACCGGCACTTCTTAAAATAGCAGAAGTTTTGGATGTTGATATAAACTCCTTTTTTCAAGAATCGGCGGATGTGAAAAACCGGGTGATCTTTCCTTCAGGGGAATCGGTGGATATGAAATTCCCGGATTTGCCGCAAGACAGCATCCAGGGCAGTCTGCTGATTCCCGTGGATTTCGAAGCTAAAGTCGAACCCCTCCTTATCGAGATTCAACCCAATAAGACACTTCCTTCCCACTTCTTTATCCATAAAGGTGAAGAAATCGGTTATTTGCTGTCCGGAAAATTGCAGTTAAAATTAGGTAAGACTGATTATACCGCTAGTGAAAGTGATACCATTTATCTGACCACTGAAATGCCCTCCCAATGGAAGAATCCCGGTCCAGGACCGGCCAGGTTGCTGTGGTTTAAAATAAAATAACCTAAGCTGAGCGTTTCAAATTTTTGAAATGGTTAATTTGATAATATTTTTAAGGTATTCTGCCATTCTGAATTTCAAGAATTTGAAACCCTACGGGATTTCCAATTTCACCGGATGTACTGCGTCAGATGCCGTTCCGCATAGGCGACTATAGCGAAACGACATCTTCCTTGTATCTGCGGCAAACTTGAAAATCGCTCAATTTAGGGATAAGATTCAGAATCAGATATAAACACCGAGTAGAGTTTTCATAAAAAAGGCCCCAGGGAGGCCGATGCTCCCTGGGGCTTTTTTTTCGACTGTGAATGTAAGCACTAAAAGGTGAGTATTTTTTTGGCACTTTCATCATTGACATCTGTACAGTGTTGGATGCCGGTTTCTCTTGCAGTTTCCCGGTTACCGGAAAAAATATCACTACGTGTGATTTGGCTTAGTGAAAATTTCCTTGCACCTGCCATGAGCTGTTGCAGTCCGCATGCCAGCTTATCGGCCATGGTCCAAAAGGCAATGGCACCATAAGGAATATTTTTCATTTCTTTTTTGCCGACCTTTTTCTGCACGTCAAAATAGGAGCTGAAAATTTCCTCGGCCCTGTTACCTAATATACTCACCGTCTTGGGCAATGTATCCCAGTTGCCGAAAACCGCTTCTCTTCTTTCCGGGTTCAAAGCACCTTCGATGTTTGCGCCGACAAATCCGGGGACCATGATCCCACGGCCCATGCAGATGAGTTTCGTGTAGGGAGCACCTAAGGCCAATCCTTTGAAGATGCTGTCTTCAAGAGCAAATCCACCGGCAAATGACATGTCGACGACCCTTTCACCTTTTGCAGCCAGAATGCTTGCATATTCATAGGCTTTTGAATGCAGATTGATAGAGGGCACTCCCCAGCTTTGCATCATATTCCAGGGACTCATGCCGGTACCGCCTCCGGAACCGTCTATGGTAAGAAGATCGAGTTTTGCCTCGGTTGCAAACTTGACTGCCATTGCCAATTCTTCCATTCCATAGGAACCGGTTTTCAAAGATATACGGTCAAAACCAAGGCTGCGGAGATAATCGACACTTTTCATGAAGTCTTCACGCACTTCGGCCACCGTATCAAAATTGGTTCCTCCCAGACGGCTGTGACGGGCAAAGGATTTAATTGCCCCCTCTTTAAATGCCTGCTGTACTTCTTTTTTGGTTGGATCAGGGTCGACAATATAGCCCCGATCTTTTAGAAACAGGGCATAATCCAGGCTGGTGACCTGAATTTCGCCGCCGATATCTTTGGCTCCCTGGCCCCATTTCAACTCAATAATACACTTTTTCCCGTATTTTTCGGCGACAAATTCGGCGACACCGTTACGGGTATCTTCAACGTTCAGTTGAACGATAATTGCGCCGTATCCGTCGTGATAACGGAGGTAAACATCGATTCGACGTTCCAGCTCCGGGGAACTTTTGATCTTTCCTTTTTTGGATTTGCCTGCACCAATGATCGATTGGCGGTCCACACCCACAACATTTTCACCGATAACCACCGGTATGCCGATCAAGGAGCCCCCTATGGCAAAAGAATCCCAATATTTTTCGGCGATAAAGGTAGAGCCAAGTGCACCTGTCATCAGCGGCATCCGGGATTTGGTTTTGGTCTCATATCCAAACTCGGTGGCAACGTTTACATTGGGAAAGATACAGTCATCAGCGTCACTGCTCAAGCCCTTGTCCAAACCATGGGCGCCGTATGCATACCCCTGGATTCGCAAGGAATTGTAAGAAACACCGACATGGGTGGTGTTGTTAGCCCCAGCCGTAACGGTTCCGAAATCTCTCGGATAAAGCAGCTTACGCCCCACGAGGCTGGAAAGCCAGGTTTCACATTTGCCCATACAGTCCGCCCGGCAAAGCGTGCAAAGACCTGACTCGGCTGCATTACCTCGATTTGTCGTTCCCAGCACGTCATTACTCTTTGAAAATCTCATTTTTAACGCTCCTTTCTAATGTCAAGTTGTTACAATTAAAAATAAAAAGGGCGTCTTTCCCCTTAAAGAAAGACGCCCTTGTCTTTTATATTCGAAAGGTTCTACACACCGTTGTGCAAAACTTTAATTATGCTAAATATATTGTTAGACTTTTTAGCACTACTTATTATTTTGTCAAGCATTTTTTATTTGAAATAAAAAATAGCCATTATATGTAATTGTGACTAAAATAATATTTGTCATATTGAACATCAATTGATCGTAAATAAAATGGTGGAAAATATTTTATAAAAAGTTAGATTTATATGGTTTGAATAATAGACCGGAGGAAGGGGTCGGAGCCGGTTAAATCCGGATTTAACCGGCTCCGAAATCAGATTTTTTTCGAATTTCGAGCTTCGGGCTTTGTATTTCCGATATATCGGGCTCAGGTGATGGGCAAATATTTTTAGATTTCGTATTTGCTGACGTGGGTTCGGTACATATCCCATTCGATCTTTTTGTATTCTATAAACTTATTAAAAATATGCTCACCCAGGGCCTCTTTAACCAGTTCTGATTTTTCAACCTCAATAATGGCCGCATAAAGGTTGTCTGGAAGAGTGGTATTTCCTCTTGCGTTTTTTTTTGGACATTTTGTAGATATCCTCTTCGATGGGGTCCGGAATATCATATTCATTCTCAATTCCTTTAAAGCCCGCTGTCAGCATCACGGAAAAACCAGATACTGATTACAGGCCGGATCAGGAACATGGTACAAAAGGCACAACTATCCTGATCACTTTCTTTATAAAATTATAGCCGCTCAAATGCCTTTAGAATGATAAAGAGGAGAATTCAGTTAATCATCCAAACAGAGAAATTTCAAAAGTGATGGGATCGCTTTCGGAGTCCTCAATTTCAAGGTAAGCTGTCTGTCCGGGCAATAATTCTTCCTTCATCTCCTGAAGGAACTTTCTGAACGTTTCATCTTTCTCATTCAGAGCTAAGTCCGTTTTTGCCTGAACTACATAATCGTTGTCAATCAATGCGATTCTCATGTTCACGAAGCACCTCCTTTTTTTGGTGCTAACATTATTTATAATTTTTCGCGATCGAGACACAATTGCTCGTCCCAATAACGAATGGCATTGAAAGTTTATTCCTTATTTATTGAGGATGTAAGTACCACTTAAAGTGGCTATTTAATGTTAGTAAAAATTAATGATATCAATAATTTAAATCTACAATGAAATTGTAGCGACGTCAAGATATTTTTCAAAGTTATTGAACTTTCATCCGATCATTTTCTGTCTCAGTTGCTCATTGGGAGACTTCTTTTCATGAAGTGTTCTCACGTATTGATAATTTTAAAAAAATTATTTTAGTTCATTTTGCAAATTATTTTTAGTCATATTCGGGTGTGAAATCTGTCCTCTAGGTCCAGACAATTTAATAAGGTTCAGTTTGATCTCTTTTTCATTAATTGAAATTGTGGGAGTGATGCTTACCATACCTGCAACTAACATCAAATCCGGTTATTCCTCAAAAACGAGAACAGAAAGAGTTAAGATCTGGATTTTGTCATTGTTGATTCCTATAAGACTTTAATGCAATACTTTCGGATCTAATCCAGAAAAGGCTTGAAATCAAAATACATGCCTCTGATTTTAAATGACAGAACTCGGTTTTTGATCGATACCGAGGAAACATGGTTTTAAACCTAAAAATTGAAATTCAATCTTGCATTCGAAAAATTTAGTTCAAACTAAATCTGACACTATTCAGATATCCGCTACTGATTTGCAATTTGTTCCTTTCATAAATATCATCCTATAGAATCAGAATATTAAAATGGTATAGACTGGTGACCGGTTACATGTATAATAAGGCCGAGCTCGGATCTGTCAGACATATCGAGGGTTTTTGAGGTAGCTGATATTTTACCTTATGGATGGATACCTGAAAATTTGTCAGGATGGAACGAGATTATACAAGATGTTGTATTGACGGAATGATCAGGTTTTCATTAAAATATTGAAGCTGAATGATAGATAGGTTATTAGTATCACATCGGTTTGGAATCATAAGATATCTGGACTTCTTGCAAGGTATCACCAGCGAATCTCATAAAATAAAAGCTCAGAAATAACCATTTTCCCAAAACCGGACCCTTCCCAGCAGGCGCAATCATCAATGATTCTGGCTTTTTATTATTGGAGTGTCTTTTCCGTAATGTTGACGGTTAGTTTTTCTTTAATCTGGTTACCATTTTGTCTGATGAATAAGAGAATACCGTTTTTACCGTTTGGAATTAGGCCGAAGGTAATTTTGCCGACGTTGCGCCCCTTTCCGGTGAGTGGTTCACGGGCTATAAATTTCAAGGGTGAAATATCTTTTGAGAAGGATTGTCCTGATGGAATGATATCAGGGGGTATGGTTAAATTTTTAATTTCTCCAGGTTGAATTCCTTTGAACACAAAAATCCCTAAATCGCGTCCGTTATACAAATAATGGGTTTTATTCCAATCGATTTCCAGATCTTTTTGGGTCTTATTGACTACCTTGAGATGAAACCTGTCGAAAAAATTTTTACCTTCTGAAAGCGGTTCAAATTGGGCGGAATAATAAGAATTCTCGACAGTTTGAATTTCTGGGGTGCTAATGGAAATCAGTGTCGGCGCACACCCTGTGGCCATAGTTAGCGTAAAACCAAACATAAAAATAAAAACAATTTTCATCGAAGCTCTCATGAGTTCCACCTTTCAATAATATTTTCCGGGAAAAACCGATCTTTTTGGATTAGAAAAATCCAAATTATATCCATGCCAATTCCACGGAGACAACCTGTTTTGCCGTTCATATTTATGTTTATTACATGAAAAAATCATTATATCAAACGGATATACTTATGAAGCTCAACACGTTATCTTTTAGAATAATATAAATTCATCAATTCCACCAAACAAAGTCAACAAAAAAGCTCCCCGACGTTAAATTACAGGAAATTATTTCTTTATATTCGGAAATCTTGACCATTTTTTAAATATGGTTAGAAAAAAGTGCTTTATGACTGAGATGTTACCGTGCGATAAAAAATTTTGACTATCTGGATTTTGTTATGTATTTATATTTGATATGACAAATTTAGGTTTCATTCGAACTGCAATATGTGGGATTTTCCATGATTTTTAGAATCAGCACTATCTATTTTATGCCACTCTTGTGAGTTGATATTGGTCATTGACCACTATGGAAAGGGTCGTCTGCAATTAGGCACTTTTAAGGTTAGGAGGAGTTTAATGAAACAAAGTTCTGTCAAATGGTTTGGCTATTTGTTTTCTTTTGTTTTTATGATTATTTCTTGCGGTGGGACCGAACTCACCCATACGCAAGTAAATGAGGCCTATAAAGGAAAACCCGTATCTAATATTCTTGTAATTGGAATAACGGGCAATGAAGATTCTCGTCGATCTTTTGAGAGAAAATTTGTTGCACAGCTAAAATTAGCTGGAGTTGAAGGTATTTCAAGTGAAGATGCCATACCTATGCCAGCAGATTTAGAACTGAAAAAAGAGACGATATTAAAAGCTGTCAATCAATTTAAAAATGACGCTGTGATCATCACGCACTTGATTGACAAAGAAGAAAAAGAAGTCTTCACACGAGGCGGTGAAGCAGATAGAGGCTATTACGGTTTTTATCATAGCCGATACACATACAGTTATGCGCGTGATCCAGGTTATTCAAACACAAGCAAAACCATCCGGTTGGAAACAAACTTGTACGATGTAAAAACAGAAAAACTCATTTGGTCCGGGCAATCAAAAACATTGAGCAAAGACTCAAAAGATCAAATCATTAATGATGTGATCAAAGTTGTGATTAATGATTTACAAAATAACAAATTAATCTCGCCAAAATGAATGTGACAGTGCATATGGCATAGACTCAAATCATAGAGCTGGAATTCTATAGGAGGATTTCAGATTTGCGATACAGTAGACTCTGCATAATTAGAATTTGTCTGGTATTTTTACTTTTGCCGGCAGAAATGAAGAAATATGATTCAGCGGTGGTCTATCTTAAAAAAGCGGCAAAAGGCATGCCGGAGCGTTCGCGTGTTCACTACAACCTCGGGTTGCTGTTGCAGTATTTAAAAAAAGATGCGGAAGCAGAAGGCGCATTGCTCAAGGCATTGAAACTAGAACCTGACAATATGGATTATCTGTATGCCTTGGGGGATTTTTATTTAAAAAGAGGAAATTTACAAAAAGCCAAAAATATTGCCGTACAAATGGTTGCGAAACACCCCGACAAGCCCATTGGAAAAGAGTTGCTCGGCATTATTGAAAGGAATTCGGCAACATCGAATGAATAGGATAAAATGTCAGCGAGCACTATTCATTTCTCATGAATCAACAACGCATTTGATAAGGCCTCACCGCTGTTAAGATCATTTTGACATTATCTTCTGAATACTGCCAAAGTCACGTATCCAGGGTTTAAGCGGAGCAAAACGAGCAGCAGCCTTTTCCGCATCTGTACGGTTAGCAAAGCTGCCGTAGATAGCGATATAGAAATTCTGACCTTTTTGTTTTTTTCGATAATAGGCAAAGCTGCCGGCTTGGGGGTGTTGCTCTATAAACTCTTTTGCCGCCTTCTCGCTACTCATCGCTGAGAGCTGTAATGTAAAGTGTTGGGGATTGCGGCCTCTGATCCATTCGATATTTTTAATTCGCTGTGATTCCTTAGCTGTGGTCGCTTGTTTTAAACCGTATGGCTTTTGACCCTTGTTTATTGGACGAGCAGCCGTTATTGAACTGGAGGCCTCACCGCCCAAACATTGTGCAACGTTTAATTCCTGCCCCTGGAGGACCTGCTGGTATTTTTCCCAAAAGGCGATGTCGATTTTTTTGTGTGCGGCTGGGACGTCTTTTGTGCGATAACGGCTCACCTGAGATGGCCCGCCATTGTATGCAGAATAAGCGGCGCGGGCCAGATTAGATAGATCGCCTCTATGTTTATGCTCTTGCTGTTTCAATGCGTAATCGACCATGAATTTGAACAGGATTTCGCTTCCTGCACGGGTGTTATAGGTGATGTCCCATCTCAATTTGGAGGGAGAGTAAAAGCCGCGCCACACCTTTTCATTGATCTGTAACATGCCGATATCGCCTGACGCGGAAATAAGGGGAACAACTCGGCGGTTTTTTACGATGAATTGACGCCAGCAGCTTTCCTGCCATGCGGTGGTAAGCATCAGTTTGCGATAAACACGGGCATACTCCTGAGCTATTGATGACGAACGAATTCGAGAATCCGCCTCTTCAAGTAATAAATTTCGAATTTCGAGCAGATAAGCCTTCAGTTCGGCAGCGGCGGGTACCCAGCGATTCAGACGATTTCCGGGGTTTGCGGCATAGACCGGCGGGATCAGTTGGAAGTTAAAACCATGTGATTTTTTTTGTTGGGTGATTTCATCAGGCATTCCAAAATCAAACAGTTGTTGCAGTGCCGGATCGATTTCAGCCAGATATTTCAGCGGATCAATGGATGGGTCGTCATTTAGAAGACGTGCCAAACGTCTCATACCGTCAGTTGATATATCCAGTCCCATCGCAGGGCCCAAACGATCCAGCGCATTGAGTGCTTCAGCCGCTGTTATGAACGACAAAAAAGGCAGCAGGTTCTGTTCCGGCGAATGAACACTGATCTCCCGCATTATCGGCTTCAGCCGCTCCCAGTTTCGGATAAACAATTGTTTGACCGGGTCGGTTGCGCTTTGCGGGGGTTCACCGAGAATCGACTTAAACTGGTAGCGTACATCTATAAGTATCTCCAACAGGGCGGCACGAAGTTCTTTCGAGCGAGTGGCAGAGGCGGCCTCTTTGATGACAAACGTCAAAAAAGTATCCCAGCTTCGGCACCGTTGTTCCAGCTGTTGTATTTCATGGTCACTAAGGGTGGGCTCCGGACGGGCTTTGGAAACGGTTTCGACATCAATTTGCAGCCGGACATGCAGTCCGTTGGGCTGAACCACAAGGTGACCGATGCGCAGACTGCCAATCATTGCTGTTAGCCGATTTGCCGGGTAATGGGGCAAAAAGTAAGGTAACAGGGCTTTGAGCCGATCGGTTTCAGGTTTCAGGTTTAGCCTGTAACGGCTTAATAAAAGATGCAATTGTTCTTTTATCGCCTGAAGGACGATACTATCCGTAATCAGCCTGCCCTGTTGATCGTAAAGCCGGACGGCTTGAACCACAAACGCTACAGACAATGGTTGACCGCTTACAACAACAGGTTTACCGGTAACCGTCGTGCTTCCGGTCCAGCGGGTAATGACATTACAGGCTCCGGTTGTGAGGTCGCCGATTGTTGTAAGAATCTTCGTATCCACTCGCAGCAACTCCCCTTCTGCTGACAGACGGGGTTCCGAAAAGGTAATACTTGTGCAACCGTCGTCATCCAATAAATATGTTGCACTGCTATTCGGTCCTTTTAACATATCCTGCATCATAAGAAGCTGCAATTGCTGGTAGTCAAGAAAGACAGGGATGGTAATTGTTTCAGCCCGCACTGCGCTTGGCTTGACGATTAGTGCGATAATCATAATAGCATACAGGATACTTGTCAGGCGAGAAAGCATAGGTGTTCCTTATACCAAATTATGGCACTTATAGAGCTTGTATCTTAACGTTCGTGCAAAACGTGTATAAATGTGAATAAACAATTAAAAACTTTTCAACCAGAGATATTTTATAAAAATCACAGCCTCCCTCAAACCTGCGATAAGAATACTATACTGTAGAAATCATGCTTTATAGGATCTGATGTACTTGCCATGACATGAAATAAGTGAAGCCTTCCCGCTATCGATCTCGCTCCTGCGAAGCCCCGGTTTTGTTTTTACTTGAATCTTGCACGAGTCAGAGGCTATTTTATATGCAAAGCACTTAAGGGCGAAGCCCCGATTCTGTTGTTAATCCTCAGAGACAGAAACCCCTTGTCTCATCCGTTTTAATTCACTTCGACGACGTTTTGCCGCCAGTATACGTTCTTTTGAAGCTCTGGTCGGTTTTGGCCTTATATGCGCTTTAGGCGGTTCAGATGCTTTTTGTATTAATTTAATCAGACGATCCATGGCATCCTGTCGGTTGCGTTCCTGTTTTCGAAACCGCCTGGCCTGGATGATGAGAATCCCGTCTTTCGTCATTTTATCGCTTGCAAGACGAATCAAACGGGTGCGAACCTCGTCACTAAGCGACGGGGAGTTTTTTACATCAAAGCGAAGCTGGACAGCCGTAGCCACTTTATTGACATTCTGTCCCCCAGGTCCGGACGATCTGATAAAGTTCATTTTGATCTCATTTTCATTAATGGCAATTGCAGGACTGATGTGTATCATGCCGAAAGCTTACATCAAATCCGTTTTTTGCTCAAGAACAAGAATAAAAAGCGTTAAAAACAGTGCCGGATTAATTTAAAATGTTCTATTGAAATTGAAAAGATAACAAGAGGAACCATTTGATGTGATAGAAAAACTTATATGGATTCCGTGTCCGCAACCCTAAAAGGGAAGGATCGGATTCCGATGCTCATTTTCTTCACCCATATTCTAACCATGGTAATGGTTTCCCCGGAAGGACTTGTGAGATTTGGAAGTTCTTCAGCATAGGAAATATCTTCCGTATTGAATTCGTAATAGAACGAATTGGCGCTAAACGGATCGGCGAGGAGAATGATTTTTTGGGGATCGTTTGATTTTTTGCGAGGAGAACCTGAAAAGGCAATGTGTGTCCTTAGCAAAGTTGCCGTGTCTTTGGGTCGTTTGTATGTCTGAATCTCAAATTTTTCCGAAGCTTTTAAGTGTGTTGTAATTGTCATGAAACCTCTCCCGGTGATTAATATCGTTTAAGAATAATAAAATGAAATTTATGGTTGTCAAGTTTTCTATTTCATTATATTAGCATTAACACCGTACACCGAGTACCGTGTTGTTCTTTTTGATTTTTTCGATATTAACCTGGACCATTGTGTTGAAAAGATCGTCTCTACCTTTGACATGAACAGGGATGTAGTTGGATGTGATTCCTTTCAGTAAACCTGTTGCTTTGTCTCTTTTACCTTCAATCAAAATCTCAACGGCTTTTCCCATAAATGTTTCATAAAAAATGCGTTTCTTTTCATCGCCGAGCCGTCGCATCTTTTCACATCGGGCCTTAATTGTCTTTTGCGGCACTTTTTGTGGGTATGTGCCGGCTGGTGTTCCCGGTCGTGAAGAAAACGGAAATACGTGCAGATAAGTCACCGGCAGTGTTTCAATGAGGGAAAAGGTATTTTCAAAAGCTTTTTCGGTTTCACCCGGGAATCCGATCAGTATATCGACACCGATGGCGGCATCCGGTACTTGGTCTTTGATTTTGACAATCAAATCCCTGAAAAAAGAGCTTGTATAGGGCCGATGCATTCTCTCCAGGATTCCATCATCTCCACTCTGTAAGGGAATGTGAAAATGGTCACAGAAAATTTCTGATTTTGCTAACAGCTCGACTATTTTTTGGGTCAGCTCGCGGGGTTCTATGGAACTGAGTCGCACCCGATCCATGGCATTCGATTCCCGAATGTGGTCTATCAGGGCGGTTAAGCTGGTTTGGGGTGACAGGTCGAGCCCATAGGCCCCGAGATGCACACCGGTCAACACCACTTCATGAAATCCGGCCTGTTTTAAGTAATGGATGTTTTTCAATACACTTTCAAAAGGCATGCTTCGGCTGCGACCCCGAGCGTATGGTACGATGCAGTAAGTGCAGAAGGTGTTACATCCGTCCTGGATCTTTAAGAACGGCCGGGTCCGGTTCCCAAATACCGTTACAGGAATTTGTTTGAAATAACGTTCATGCAAAATGTTTCGCCGGACCAGGGAAGGGGAGGGAAGGTTATTTTTGGGGGATAAGACGATATCCGGGATATTATGTTTATCCCCATGACCGATGATGTAATGTACGCCGTCTATTTTCTTTAATTCATCCGGTTCGGTCTGGGCATAGCATCCGGTGACGACAATTTGTGCCTGGGGATTGGATCGAATGAACTGACGGACCGCCTGCCTGGATTGCATGGAGGCTTTTTGTGTGACCGTACAGGTATTGATAATGCAAAGATCTGCCGGGTCTTCGGAGCCTGCCGGTACATAGCCCAGATCTTTGAGTCGTTGGGCAATGGCGTCCGACTCGTACTGATTGACTTTGCATCCCAGGGTGGTGATCGTAAACCTGGGAGGGTGGTTCCGACTGCGCGATGCAGTGGGCCGGTTTGTGGTTTCTTTTTGATTTTTCATAAATTCATAATAGTTTAATACTTTAAAATCGGATCACCTGAATGCTTTTTCCTCCCATTGTTTAATAGAACCAAAATAATATACAAATCCTCATTAATGGATGGGCACTAACCTGGACCTAAATTGAGCGATTGTCGAGGTTGCCGCATATACAAGGAAGATGTGGTTCCGCTATAGTCAACTATGCGGGACGGCATCTGACTCAGTTCGAAGATCCCGCTTGCGGGGAGATGCGGTAAGATCGGCAATCCCGAAGGGTTTCAAATTTTAAAAATAAAAATCAACATAATTCATTAAAAAATAATAGATATTAATTTCCCTTTTAAAATTTGAAACGCTCAGTTTAGGTTGGTGCAATCCACCCCCCACCCAACACCTCGTCACCTTGATAAAATACCGCACACTGACCGGGGGTGACGGCTTCCTGAGGTTTTTCAAAGCGAACCGTCGCCGTTTTTCCGTTATCAGGGGTCAGCATGGATGCCACAGCCGTGTGGCGGTACCTGATGCGGGTTTGGATATTTATCGGCTGGATAGGTTCCTCTTGTATCCAGTTAATATTTTCAACCTTACACTGGGAAGCGAGGAGATCTTTTTTAAATCCCACCGTCAAAAGGTTTTTCCGGATGTCTATTTGGATCACATAATAGGGTTCGGAAGCCGGGCAGTTGATTCCCCGACGCTGACCAATGGTAAAAAGATGAAGTCCCTTGTGTTCACCCAGTATGTTGCCGTCGACATCTTTAATCAAGCCGGATTTCGGTTCAAACCCCTTATGCCGTGCAAGGAAATCACCATAGTTTTTGCCTTTGATAAAGCACACATCCTGGCTTTCGCCGGTATTAACCGGCTTAAATCCCTTCATGCCTGCCAGTTGAATAACGTCGGATTTTTTCATATTTCCGAGAGGAAATCGGGCGCCGGCGAGGTGCTGCTGGGTCAATCGGGCCAGAAAGTAGGACTGGTCTTTTTTGGGATCAATACCTTTAAAAAGATGAAACTTGCCATGACGGTCTTCCTTTATTCTGGCATAATGTCCGGTTGCCAGTGTTGATGCACCATGCTTTCGGGCAAAGTTGAACACCGTTCCGAATTTAATTAAAGGGTTGCACACCATACAGGGGTTTGGGGTTTGACCGGCATTATAGGTTTGGATGAAGTAATCGACGACATTTTTTTTAAACTCGACACTGCAGTCGAGGATCTTTATGTCAATTCCAAGCTGTTTTGCGATGGAAAAAATTTTATGGGAGTCTGCCGGATGGACGCTTTGACCGTTATCGGATAAAGGGTTTTCATATCCGGTAACAAAATGAACCCCGATGACATTGTGCCCGTTTTCCTTTAAGAGATGAGCCGCCATCAGAGAATCGATACCCCCACTGACGGCAATGGCTGTTAACGGCTTCATTTAAAAAAAGGATTTGTTTGAGGGACGAACTTCCATGGCCCGGGTGGGACAGGCTGTCACACACAATTCACAGACACTGCATTTTTTCTGATCAAAGTCCACCGACATTTCAGGCCGTTTGATGGAAAGGGCGTGGGTCGGGCACACAGCTGTGCAGGCACCGCAATGGGTACATCTTTTTTGGATGCGTTTTATTTCCTGAGATGCATTCAGAACCTGGACGCCCCGCTGCTTGAGATATTTGACGCCTTCCTTGAAGTCTTTTCGGCTTCCGGCAAGTTCCAAAACCATCACGCCTTCTTTTCTGGGGAGAATGGAAGCATTGAGAATGTTGAAGGTCAGGTCATAATCTTTTGAAAGATAGCAAACAATGGGTTTTTCCACTTCTGTTTTGGGAAAGCGAAGAATGAGTATTTTTGAGTACACGGCGGACCTCCGAAAATCCTTTATTTTTATTTAAAAAAGGTTTAATTTAATTGTATTTGTCAAATCTGTCAACTGCAATTAAAATCTGAATCTTGCATGAAAATTGATGAGAATCTTTATAACCCTTAATTCAAGCGGATTTAAGCAACATCATAGTATCATTCATTTTACCCAAATAGTATACAGAGCTGCTTCTAAGAGGCTCGATCAGGTAGGTCACATGACATTTTTTTCTCATCAATTTTCACCTAAAAGGCAAGCCGGAGGCTTTCATCTGTTGCGTTATTAAGGGCTCGCAATAGCGCGTTATGGCTTCGCCCTTAAATGCCTTTCATATGAAAGCCTCTGACTTGTGAAAGAACCAGATTAAAATTCGAAACCAAATTGACTCTCTACAAAATGAGACCATGAATCCTTTTGCGTATCGAACAACAGGCCTTGCCATTAAAACATTGGCCGGACTTTCAAAGGCAAACATACGGATTCACCAAGAAGAGAACATCCCCGAGGGCTCCGTCATATTTGTCGTGAATCATTTTACCCGGATCGAAACCCTTCTCCTTCCATATCATATTCATAAGCTGGTAAAAATTCCGGTATGGTCCCTGGCTGATTATCAATTTTTTAAAGGGGCGATGGGTGATTTTCTCGAAAAGGTTGGAACAGTATCCACAAAAAATCCTCACCGGGACCTTCTCATTATCAAGAGCTTGCTCACCGGCGAAGCCAATTGGATCATTTTTCCGGAAGGCCTTATGGTCAAAAACAAAAAAATCGTTGAAAAAGGACGATTTATGATTTCTTACGCCGGTGGGAAACATCCGCCGCACACCGGCGCCGCCACTCTGGCCATGAGGACAGAATTCTACCGCCAGCGGTTACGTATAATGTTGGATGAGGTTCCCGAGGAATCCCAGCGGCTGTTGGAACGCTTTCAAATCGATTCTATTGATGATGTTTTGGACAGTAATACCTGCATTGTTCCGGTAAACGTTACCTATTATCCGCTCAGAGCCCACGAAAATGCGCTCAGTAAACTGGCGACCCGTTGGCTATATAATGTGTCGGAGCGCATGCTCGAAGAGATCATGACCGAAGGGAGCATGCTGCTGTCCGGGGTGGATATGGATATTCGTTTTGGAAAGCCCATTGAAATAAAGGCGTTTATGGGCCACTCGGCCATTGAAAGGGATATCTCTTCCCGGCGAAGCATCGGCTTTGACGATCCGATTCCCTCGATACGGGTGATGCGGAAGTCCGCATTAAAGATTATGCAGCGCTATATGGACGCCATCTACGGCATGACCACCGTGAATCATGATCACATTTTTGCATCGCTGCTGAAGCTGGTTCCGTTTAAAAAAATCGACAGGTATGATTTGAGGCGAAGAGCATTTTTGGTTCTCACGGGTAACCTTGATAAAACAGGGGTATATCTTCACGAAAATCTCCATTCTGATCAAACGCATTTATTGATAGACGACCGTTTCAACAAGCTTAATAACTTTATCAAAGTTGCCGAGGAAAAAGGGGTTGTCAAAATACAGAACAACACGCTCATAAAGGATACCTCGAAATTTATGTCTCCTTTTGATTTTCACCGAATTCGCATTGATAATCCTGTTGCCGTTATCGCAAATGAGGTGGAACCTTTAAAAAAGCTCCAGCGCAGGATAAGGCGATATGCCTGGATGCCGGGATTCTGGCTGAAAAAGAAGATTGCCGGGGTCCTGATGGAAAAAGCGGGTAAAGAATTTGAACAGGACTTTAAAAAATTTTATATTGACGGAGAAACAAAGAAGAAGGACATTGGAAAGCATTTTCTCATTAAGGGCGCCTCCCGTGATATGGGTGTGGTACTGATTCACGGATATATGGCCGCCCCTTCTGAGGTTAGAGGGCTGGCCGAATATCTGGGCCGGAAAGGACTATGGGTCTATGCACCCCGATTAAAGGGCCACGGCACTTCTCCTGAAGATCTGGCAATCAGAACCTATATGGACTGGGTGGCCGATGCCGAGAAAGGATATGCCATTATGAGTCACTGCTGCAGGCAGGTTGTGGTGGGTGGCTTTTCCGCCGGTGGGCTGCTGGCCCTGGAACTGGCAGCAAGACTAAAGGATATCAAAGGTGTTTTTGCAGTTTGTCCGTCGATGAGTCTCCAGGACTTTTCTTCAAAGTTTGTTCCGGCAATGGATATCTGGAACCGATGGATGAAAAAGGTTGGATTCGATGGGGTCAAGAAGGAATTCGTCGAGAACCAACCGGAAAACCCCCACATTAATTATTTCCGCAACCCGGTTTCCGGCGTGCTTGAGCTGGAACGGCTTATGGACGCTGTGGATGACAAATTGTCTGACATAAGAATGCCGGCCCTCGTGGTTCAATCTCTGGGAGATCCCGTGGTGAGACCCAGCGGGTCACGACGGGCGTTTAAACGTATCGGATCCGAAGATAAATCATATATCCTTTTTAACTTCGACCGGCACGGTATTCTATTGGGCAAGGATGCAGGAAAGGTCCATAAAGCGATCGGGGATTTTATTGAACACGTACTTAAATGAGCACTCGGGGAGTTTTTCTTCTAAGTCCTTGAATATAGCGGAATGGATGATCTTTTTTAAATCGGATGCTGTTTGACCCGCCTGCCACGTAAGGCACGAGCGGGCAGGGTGGCTTAGGGATCGTTAGAAGGAACAGGCGCATACCGAAATCGTATCTTTAAAAGAAATTTTAAGATGGTGCTTTTAACCTATCGATTTTTCAAAGATAGTTCCCTGTTCTTTTTTACGAGCCCTTGCCACGAGTTCATGCGGTTTAAAAAACGATTATCCATTCAGCGGCTATTTAGAAAAAACCCGACCCCTCACTTAAATAGAAACCTAAAGGTGTTTTGACGATCTTCAGGGGATTTTATTTTTGAAGCGGGGTCAATGATGCAGATTTGATCTATTGCCAGCCGATGGTTTCGTATTATATACTATTGCTAAAAAAATTAGACAACAGACATTTTTCAAGGACATGTTTTTCACGGGACAGAAAGATCCAGTGGACTTTTTTAATATTTTTTTCATAAGGCTTAATTTTTTCGTGACATAGGTCGATAGATATGCTACACACTCAAAAAAATGAAAGGAATCCCATGATATCAGCTTCCGTAACCAGGACTTTCTGTGCACGTCGAGCGATCAGCGCTGCCGCGGCGGCTGCCGCCGGGCAGCCTGTGGTCCTGAAGGGGAGCGGATAGCCGGATTCTCCTAAAAAACATTCAGGGCTGCGGGCATTCAACCCGCAGCCCATTTAATTTAAAAGGGCTGCAAACCTTAAGCAGCCCTTTTATTTTGTTTATAATTGCAAACATAATGTGAACATGTCCTCATGCATTTTTACAAGGAGGAGGAATTACAATGCGAACCCATATTATCCACATCGGGGCAGAAGAACTAACATACGAAATTCGCAACATCATACGCGTTGCTGAAAAGCTTCAGGAACTGGGCGTACCCGTCTACCTGGAAAATATCGGCGATCCTGTTGCAAAAGGTGAAAAAATCCCGGTTTGGATGAAAGAAATTGTTGCCGAACTGGTCAGGGAGGATATGTGTTACGGTTACTGTCCGACCCAGGGTCTTCTTGAAACCCGGGAGTTTCTTGTATCTTTGAATAACAACAACGGCAACTGCCGCATCACGCCGGAAGATATCATTTTTTTTAACGGCCTCGGGGATGCCATTACCAAGACCTACGGGTTCCTAAATCGCACCGCCCGGGTCATTACGCCGTCCCCGACCTATACCACCCATTCTTCATCAGAAGCCGCCCATGCCGGACAGCCGCCGGTTAGCTATCCCTTGGACCCTCACAATCACTGGTTCCCGGACATCGATGAACTGCGGCGTCGGGTCAAATACAACCCTGCGGTGGCCGGTATTTTGTTGATCAACCCTGACAATCCCACCGGTGCGGTCTATCCGGTCAACTTGGTCAAGGAGATTGTCGAGATCGCAAGAGAATTTGACCTCTTCATCATTGCCGACGAGATTTACCAGAACCTTGTGTTCAACGGCAACAAAACCGAGCCGATAGGGGCGGTCATCGGCGATGTTCCCGGAATATCGATGAAAGGGATATCAAAAGAGCTCCCCTGGCCCGGATCCCGCTGCGGTTGGATCGAGGTGTACAATGCCAACCGGGATTCGGAGTTTAAATCCTACATTCAGAGCATTCTCAATGCTAAAATGGTGGAAGTCTGCTCCACCACATTGCCTCAAAAGGCACTGCCCCATATCTTTAGTCACCCGCTGTATCAGGACTATCTGGAACAGCGTCGCCAGCGGTATCAACGATTCTCAAAAATTGCGTATGACCGGCTCAAAGATATACCCGGGGTGATCGTCAACCCCACCAATGGCGCATTTTATATGAGTGTGGCCTTTGAAGAGGGTGTGTTGAATCAGCTTCAGACCCTTCCCATTTCCAACGGTGCGGTGGGTGAACTGGTGAATGAAATTACCGGCGATCCGAATATTCAACCGGACAAGCGGTTCGTCTACTATCTTCTGGCTGCAACAGGAATCTGTGTGGTTCCATTGACGTCTTTTAACACACCGATGCAGGGATTTCGCATCACCCTGTTAGAACCGGATGAAACAAGGTTCAGCCAGATGCTTGACAAGTTGAAAGAGGGAATCGAACAGTATATAACCTGAATCTTGCATGAAAATTGATGAGAATCTTTATAATCCTTAATAATTAAGTAGGTATGTAAAATGTCAAAATGAAGCATCGGCTGAAATTTTAAACCACAAGTTTAGCTTATAGAGGCTACTTTTGGGTCTCGACGCGGGAAGCAGAAAAGAAATGACAAAATTCACAAAAGACGAGGAATTCTTTACAGAGGGCTATCGGCAAGCATGCGGCTTGCTCTCTGAATGCAGCCGACCGGAAGGTTTTCTGGCCAGCTCTACCGACAAAACCAATTATCGAAGGATCTGGGCACGCGACGGCATCATCATCGGCCTGGCTGCGTTGATGACAGATGACGCCGATTTAATCGATACTTTCCGCCACACACTCGAAACGTTAGCGGAACACCAGGGACCTCACGGAGAAATACCCAGCAATGTTGATCCAAACAGCGAACGTATCAGTTACGGCGGCATGGCCGGCCGGGTGGATGCAGACCTGTGGTTTATGATCGGATGCGGAGAATACTGGAAGGCTACCGGAGACGATGCCTTTTTGGACGATATGATTCCGGTTCTCGAGAAGGTACGTTTTTTGCTGGGTGCCTGGGAGTTTAATAACCGTGGCCTTTTATACATACCGGCCACAGGAGACTGGGCTGATGAATACATTCACAATGGCTATATTCTTTATGATCAACTGCTTTACCTCCAAGCCTTACGCACGCTGTTCGTCATCCGTAACCATGCTCATGGATCCCGCGACCATGAACTTTACAGACGTGTCAGTCAGCTGAAGCGTCTCATCCGGGATAATTACTGGTTTGATGAAAACGGCACCGTTCCGGACGACGCCTATCATGAAATTCTTTACGAAAAGGGGCAAAAGGCTGCCACAAAACCTAAAAACCATCACTGGCTGCCGTTTTTTTCGCCTCATGGTTATGGATACCGTTTCGACGGTCTGGCCAATGTGTTGGCGTCTTTGTTAGATGTAGCCGACGAAAGCCGCCGGGAAAAGGTCGACACATATATCGCAGATTTGACCGAAAATTTTCGTATGCGCCTGCTACCGGCCTTTCATCCGGTCATCACTCCGGTTGACAAAGACTGGGAAGAACTGCATATTACGTTTTCATATACGTTTAAAAACAAGCCTTATGAATATCACAACGGTGGCCTATGGCCTATGATCACAGGGTTTTACATCGCAGACCTTGCCCGACGTAATAAAAAAGACGCCGCCCGGAACTTCCTTGAAGGTGTTCATACCGCCAACGCCGCTGAAATGAATTCCAAAGATTGGAGTTTTCCGGAATACATCAACGGTAAAAACTTCATTCCAGAGGGTACCCGCAACCAGTGCTGGAGTGCCGCCGGCGCCATTATCGGGCATCAGGCTTTGAATGGGAAAAAGGTGTTTAGAATCAACGATCATGAACAATAATATTTTGCTATGCAGTGATATGGATCGCACGATCTTGCCGAACGGCGATCAGGATGAATCGACACAGGTCCGCTCTGTCCTGCGTCTACTGGTTGAACGTCCGGAAATACACCTGGCCTATGTGAGCGGTCGCGACAAACGCTTAATTCAGGAAGCCATTGAAGAATACGGCCTCCCTCTTCCAGATTATGCTGTTGGCGACGTTGGGACGACTATTTATGAATTGATCGGCAGCAATTGGAACCCGTGGGAGGCCTGGTTCGAAGAAATTTCCAAAGACTGGAATGAATTGGGCCGCGAAGACCTGTCCGGATTCCTGAAAGAATTTGATGATTTGACACTCCAGGAGCCGGAAAAACAAAATCGCTTTAAACTGAGCTATTACACGGATGAGAATATCGATGGCCGGCGGTTGGTCGATGAAATGAAACAACAGCTGTCAAGACAAGGCCTGCGCTGCCGCATCATATGGAGCGTAGATGATCAGCGCGGTTTGGGTTTGGTGGATGTGCTGCCGCAAAGGGCCTCTAAACTGCACGCGATTCGTTATTTGATCGACCAGAAAGGATACCAGAAATCTCGGGTCGTTTTTTGCGGCGACAGCGGCAACGATCTTAACGTTTTGACCAGCGATATCCAGGCCGTTCTGGTGAAAAACGCATCCGAAGAGGTGCGCCGAGAAGCGCTGGAAAGCGTTGCCAAAAATGGACGAGCGGAGACGCTCTATGTTGCACAGGGGAATTTTCTGGGCATGAACGGCAATTACACGGCCGGTGTTCTCGAAGGGTTGGCTCATTTCGAGCCCGATGTTCGTCCATGGATAGAAGCAGCTGTCTCTCGCCTGGGCATTTCATGAAAACTTTTTAGTAAGAATAAATTGGTATAAAGAAATTTAACCTCATATTAGTTGCACTCAACCAGTATCGTCAGATATTGTTCTAGTCTGGATGGCACTGCTTGCATGTTCTTGGTGCGGCACCCTCGTCTTTGGATCTCATATTCATATTTTTATTATACAGCTTATGGCAACCCTTACAATTGTGATGAATGGCATTGGCGTGGTATTCGATCTTTTGATCCTTGGTCATTCCCCTCGCTTCTTTACCTCGCATAGAGGCCGGTTCTTGATGGCATTCGATACAGTTTTATACTTCATCACCTTCCTTCTTGAAAAATATAGAGTTATATACACTGTTGACTGTATTATTGATCGGATTATGGTGTACCCATGATCCTTATAAGTTTATTGCATAGTGCCCTTACATGAGAAAATTCGATCAAATGAGATGGATAATCCATTGTTATATCATCAAATTCAAAAATACATGTCCTTTGGCTAAAAATCGGGTGGATTGATTATTTTTTTTAAATTCAAATGATCTTAAATAA
>Ga0210123_1000345_pt1 | contig 30260 bp, 27 predicted proteins | sample Muzzi_PWB_D2_FD_185535 | JGI IMG/M metagenome (GOLD analysis project Ga0210123, IMG submission 185535) | Wetland microbial communities from San Francisco Bay, California, USA, that impact long-term carbon sequestration - Muzzi_PWB_D2 (SPAdes) | ecosystem: Environmental > Aquatic > Marine >... | reverse complement strand
GCGGGGCGGAGTTCGTGGTCGCGGTGACCGGCGCCGTCATGACCATGCCCGGCCTGCCGCGCGTGCCCGCCGCCAACTCCATCCGCCTCAACGACCAGGGCCAGATCGAAGGCCTGTTCTGACCCGACCCGCCGCCGAGGCGACGCCGAGGCGACCGGCCGCGCGGGCGGGGGCGCCTGCGCGCCGGCAGCGCGGGCGTTTCTATACGTTGGCAACTGCAAGTCGTGCGATTCGCGCTGGCCGGCGACCGTCGGATATCACTGCCTCATGCAGGGGCAGGTGAAATTCCAGTGTCGCGAGATGACTTGAGAGAATTCGGCTAAATCACCGATTTTTTTAACGAATACAGAAATGCAGCTTTGGGTAGCCGAGCAATAGCTTCAATGCGCCCGAATGTTCATCGGTTGTCAATCGCATGAGCCCATAGTACTAGAGTCTTCAATAACAAAGCGGGGGCTTTGGTGCGATGACGCGTCTCCTACATTTTGCTCTGCCGCTCTTCGCGGCCCTGGGGCTTTTTGCCCTTTCCGCGCCGGCCTCGGCCGGCCAGCAGCCGGGCTCGACGGGCTCCGGCCTCCAGACCGGGGCCGCGAACGGCGCCGCCGGCAACGGCCGCCTGTTCCAGCAGGTCGCCCAGAACACCACGCCGCAGACCGCCGCCCTGCCGATCGGCACGATCCGGCTGCGGGTCATTCCCAGCGTCGGAGCGCCGACCCTGAAAGAGAACATCACCTGGCACATCCTGACCTTCGGCCGGGATTCCGCCGGCAAGCGCCAGGAGGTCACCACGGTGACCGGGCCGACGCCCGAGCTCGTGCTGCCGGCCGGCTGGTACGTGGTGCACGCCCAGCTCAAGGATCAGCTGCTCAAGCACCCGGTCGAAGTGACCGCGAACCGGATCTTCAAGTACACCCTCGTCAAGAGGTAGCCGCGGCGGGCCAAGCGCCCGCGACGCAGGAATGGCCGGGCCGCAGCCTCACGGGCTGCGGCCCGTCGCGTTTCGGCTCAGCCCGTCAGCATCGGCAGCTTGAGGCCGAACTCGCGGGCGCAGTCGATGGCGATCTCGTAGCCGGCGTCGGCGTGGCGCATGACGCCGCTCGCCGGATCGTTGGTCAGCACCCGCTCGAGGCGGCGGGCGGCGGCCTCGCTGCCGTCGCACACGATGACCATGCCGGCGTGCTGCGAGAACCCCATGCCGACGCCGCCGCCGTGGTGCAGCGAGACCCAGGTCGCGCCGCTGGCGCAGTTGAGCAGCGCGTTCAGCAGTGGCCAGTCCGAAACCGCGTCGGAGCCGTCTCGCATGCCCTCCGTCTCGCGGTTCGGGCTGGCGACCGACCCGGAATCCAGATGGTCGCGGCCGATCACCACGGGGGCCTCGAGCTTGCCCTTGGCGACCATCTCGTTGAACGCGAGGCCGAGGCGGGCGCGGGCGCCCAGGCCGACCCAGCAGATCCGTGCCGGCAGGCCCTGGAAGTGAATGCGCTCGCGGGCCATGTCGAGCCAGTTGTGCAGGTGCGGGTCGTCGGGGATCAATTCCTTGACCTTGGCGTCGGTCTTGAAGATGTCGTCTGGCGAGCCCGACAGGGCGGCCCAGCGGAACGGCCCGATACCGCGGCAGAACAGCGGCCGGATGTAGGCCGGCACGAAGCCCGGAAAGTCGAAGGCGTTGGCGACGCCGACGTCGCGGGCCATCTGACGGATGTTGTTGCCGTAATCGAAGGTCGGCACGCCGCGCGCCTGGAACTCGAGCATGGCGCGCACGTGGACCGCCATGGAGTCCTTGGCCGCCTTGACCACGGACTTCGGGTCGCTCTCCTGCGCGCGCTCCCAGCGGTCGAGGGTCCAGCCGGCCGGCAGATAGCCGTGCAGCGGGTCGTGCGCCGAGGTCTGGTCGGTCACCATGTCCGGCCCTGCGCCGCGCTTCACCAGCTCCGGCAGCACCTCGGCGGTGTTGCCGAGCAGCCCGACCGAGACGGGCGTGCCGGCTTTGGTTGCCTCGGCGATGACCGACAGCGCCTCGTCGAGATCGTCGCAGCGGCGGTCGAGATAGCCAGTCTCCAGCCGGCGGTCGATGCGGCTGGGCCGGCATTCGACCGCCAGCATCGAGGCCCCCGCCATGGTGGCGGCCAGCGGCTGCGCGCCGCCCATGCCGCCCAGGCCGCCGGTCAGGATCCAGCGCCCCTTAAGGCTGCCGCCGTAATGCTGCCGCCCGGCCTCGACGAAGGTCTCGTAAGTGCCCTGCACGATTCCCTGGCTGCCGATGTAGATCCAGGAGCCGGCGGTCATCTGGCCGTACATCATCAGGCCGCGACGGTCGAGCTCGTTGAAGTGCTCCCAGGTCGCCCAATGAGGCACGAGGTTCGAATTGGCGATCAGGACCCGCGGCGCGTCCGCATGGGTGCGGAACACGCCGACCGGCTTGCCCGACTGCACCAACAAGGTCTCGTCGTCCTCCAGGGCGGTCAGGCTGGCGACGATGGCGTCGTAGCAGCGCCAGTCGCGCGCCGCGCGGCCGATGCCGCCGTAGACCACGAGCTCCTCGGGCTTCTCGGCGACCTCGGCGTCGAGGTTGTTCATCAGCATCCTGAGCGGCGCCTCGGTCAGCCAGGACCGGGCGGTGAGGTCGGTGCCGCGCGGCGCGCGGATCTTGCGGGCGTTGTCGAGGCGCGAATTGGTCGGCGGTGCGGTGTCGTTCATGGCGTCGGGCTCCTCTTCGCGCGTTGTCCTCGGCCCCCGAGCGCAGTTGCCAGTCCTCGGGCCCTCGCCTAGGGTTGCGCGATCGGCAGGGAAAATCCAGGGCGTCATGTTCCGAATCCTTTGCGGTTTCTGGCTCGTCGTGGCGACGGCGGCGCCGGCCTGGGCGCAGCTCGGCGGCACCACCTGCGAGCCCGGCGTCGATTGCCCGGAGGCCGCGTCGCGCTGGGGCCCCTGGGGGTTGATCGGGCTCGGACTGATGTTCTTCGCCCTGTGGCTCATGCCGGTCCGCCTGCGCGACGAGGAGGAGGAGCAGACCGGCTGGTCGCGGGGGGCGTTGCTGCGCACGCTGCAGCGCCGCTTCGAGAAGGAACGGACGGGCTGGCGCAACTTGCAATGGCCGGTGCTCGGGGCGCTTTTCTTGATCCTCGGGCTCGCCTACCTGCTCGGTTGGCGATAGCGGGTATGGCCGGCATGGATGTCTGTCGCTTCACGCCCGGCGACTCGCCGCTCCTGGTCTCCATGCCGCACGTCGGCACCGGGGTGCCGGCGGAGATCGCGGCGCGCTTCACCGAAGAGGCGGCCCTCCTGGCGGACACCGACTGGCACGTCGACCGCCTCTACGACTTTCTCGATAGCTTGGGCGCGGCGCAGATTCGGCCGACCCAATCGCGCTACGTGATCGATCTGAACCGGACGCCGGACGATCGGCCGCTCTATGCCGGAGCCAGCAACACCGAGCTTTGCCCGACCACGACCTTCGCCGAAGCGCCGATCTACCGGCCCGGCGGCGCGCCGGACGGTGCCGAGATCGCAGCCCGGCGCGCGGCCTACTGGCAGCCCTACCACGATCGCCTGCAGAGCGCCCTCGACGAGATCCGGGCCCGTCACGGCGTGGCCGTGCTGTGGGAGGCGCATTCGATCCGCAGCCGCGTGCCGCGTTTCTTCGAAGGCCGTCTGCCCGACCTCAACCTGGGGACCGGCGGCGGCCGCAGCGCCGACGCGGAGCTCTTGCGCCGGGTCGCTGCGATCGCGGCCGAAAGCGCATACAGCCACGCCGTCGATGGCCGCTTCAAGGGCGGCTACATCACGCGGACCTATGGCGATCCGGCCGCCGGCATCCACGCCGTCCAGCTCGAGCTCAGCCAGATCACCTACATGGACGAGGATCCGCCCTTCGCCTTCCGCGAGGATCTGGCCGCCAGGATCCGCCCGGTCCTGCGACGCCTGCTGGAGACGGCGCTCGATTTCGCCGGGCGCGTCACGCGGTCGTGACTGGACGCTGCGCCGGCAACCCGGCACCGTCCTCCGCATGATCGCCGCCGCCACGCGACCGCCCTTTTGGCTGGCGCTCCTGTTCGCCCTTGGCACTCACGGCGCGGCGGCGCTGGCGGGCGAGATCGTTTTCACCGCGCGCGTCGGCGACCTGGGCCTGCAGACCGGCCACATCGCGCGGGGCCTGACGCGCGGGGACAGCGTCACGGCGACCCTGCCGGGCGAACGCTTCGTTCCGCCGCGCCGCCTGGACATCGTGCCGCGGGCCGAGGCCGACCGCACCACGCCGGCCGGTGCCCTGCAGAGCGATTTCTCGGCCTGGAAGGCCGACGACGCCGACTGGATTCGGGAGAATTTCGCAGCCAAGGAACGGCCGGCGATCACCGCCTTCCTAACGGATCCCGAGATGCGCGCGGCGAGCCGCACCGGATTCGCCCGTTACGACGCGGCCTACCTCTGGAGCGTCGTGTCCTACGGCGACTACGCCCTGGCGCTGTTCACCTACGGGCAGGGCGAGGAACGGGCCTTTGGGCTGACGGCGACCTTCGTCTTCGAGGACGGCGGCTGGCGAAAGAGCAACGCGCTCTCGCGCGACGAGACCCTGGATATCGTCTGGACCGCTTTTCGCCAGGGTGACCTCTCGGCCGCCGAATGACGCGGCGTCCTCGCAGGGATTTCGCGGCTTGACTCGGGATAATACTTTGACGATTATGAAAATATGGAAACGAATACCGCTATCGAAGCGCTCGCCGCCCTGGCACAGGCCACCCGGCTCGGTATCTTTCGGCTGCTGCTGCGCCAGGGGCCGAGCGGGCTGCCGGCGGGCGAAATCGCGACCGCGCTGGCGGTGCCGCCGGCCACGCTGTCGTTCCACCTCAAGCAGCTCGAGCAGGCCGGCTTGCTGACCTCGCGGCGCGACAGCCGTCTCATTTATTACGCCGCCGACATCGAGGGCATTCGCCGCCTGCTGGCCTTTCTGACCGAGGACTGCTGCCAGGGCCGACCCGAGATCTGCGGCGCGCTCGCGGACGGGCTCGCCGGCTGCGGCGCGGGCGGCGCACGGCCCCGCCGGCGGAGAAACCCGAGGGAGACGCAGATTGCCTGAGACACGGACCGCGCCCGCCGACCGGGTGTACAACGTGCTGTTCCTCTGCACCGGCAACTCCGCCCGCAGCATCATGGCCGAATGCATCCTCAACGATCTCGGACGCGGGCGCTTCCGCGCCCACAGCGCCGGCAGCCATCCGACCGGGCGGGTCAATCCGCATGCCCTGGCGTTGCTCCAAAGGTTCAGCTATCCGACCGGCGAACTGCGCAGCGAGAGCTGGGACGAATTCGACGGGCGCAACGCGCCGGAGATGGACTTCGTGTTCACGGTCTGCGACAGCGCGGCCGGCGAACTCTGCCCCGTCTGGCCCGGCCAGCCCATTGTCGCCCACTGGCCCTTCCCGGACCCGGCCAATGCGGCGGGCAGCGAAGCCGAGATCGGTGCCGTCTTCGCCGAGGTCTACCGGCAGCTTCACACGCGCATCGGGATCTTCGTGAATCTGCCGATCGCCAGCCTCGACCGTCTCGCGATCAAGCGTCGGCTCGACGATATGGGCGAGACGGCGCGCGAGCCGGCGTGAATGCGGCCAAAGAATCCGTAGTGGGGGGCCGTAACCCCAGGGCGGCCGTTCGGCTTGCTTTATGGAGAGGGGCCATGATCCTGGAAAGCGCCGTTCTGGACGTGAAGCCCGGCCAGGCAGCCGCCTTCGAGGCCGCCATGGCGGCGGCACGGCCGCTCATCGCCGCTTCGCCCGGCTTTCGCGGCATTGAGGTGCGGCCCTGTCTGGAGCGCGAGGGCCGCTACCTGCTGCTGGTCTGGTGGGAGCGCCTCGAGGACCACACCGAAGGGTTCCGCGGTTCAGCGCGCTACCGGGACTGGAAGGCGCTGCTGCACCATTTCTACGAGCCGTTCCCGACCGTGGAGCACTACGGCGCGCCGATACCGACGACGGAGGAGCGGTGAGGGCGATCAGCCTGCGCAATCTGATCGCCGCGGGATGCGCCCTATGCATCGTCGGCGCCGGATTGCCCACGCGCGCCCAGGCCGTCGCTACTCGAGGCCGTCCCGTCCAGCTCGCCGATTCGGGCACGGCCGCTTGCGCGGCCGAGGCGGAGATCATCGCGCGCATCCTCTGTTACGGCCACTTGGCGAAAGAGCGAAACGACCTGGCGGTCTGCGACGCGGCGGAGCAACCTGGCGTGCGCTTCCAGTGCTATTACATCTTCGCGCAAGAGAGCGGCGATCTCGCCGTCTGCAACGATATCCCCGATCAGGGTTTGCGCGACGGCTGCGCCAGCGACATCGCGGCCGCCCGGGGCGATCCCGCAATCTGCGAGACGATCGTCACGCCGGGCCTGCGCGACAGTTGTTACTTCAAGCTGGCGAAGCAGAGCGGCGACGAGAGCCTCTGCCTCCGCATCGCCGATCCCGGGCTCAAGAGCGGCTGCTCCGGCGAGCCCGTGATGGTCGAGTAGCCGAGGATACCGCCCGTCAGGCCCCGCGGTCCGCGAGGCGCCGCCTCAGGCATCGCCGGGCTGGGGCCCGTCGTAGCCTTCGATGATGACGATATCCGCCTCGGACGCGTCGCGCCGGAAGCCCATGGCGCGCCGGTATTCGGGCGAGCGATAGCAGTCGAGCGCGGCCTGGTAGCTGGGAAACTCGATGACCACGCTGCGGGCCCGCGCGTTTCCTTCGACGCACTCGAATTGGCCGCCGCGAACGAGGAAGCGGGCGCCGAACTTGGCGAATGCCTCCGCGTTGGCCCGGACGTACTTCTTGTAGGCCTCGGGGTCGGTGACATCGACCCCGGCCATCCAATACCCCTTTGTCATGACGATGACGCTTCCTTTCTTGTTCTTCCCTTGCGCGCGCAAGCCCGGATCGCGGCCGGGCCGCCCGCCGGTCGAAGCGGCCGTCGGCCCTCCCCTCACCGCAATGGCACGCCGGCCCGAACCGCGTAGGCGAGCGGATTCCATCCGAATCGGTAGGCGAGCTCGGCGGGACGCGCAATGTCCCAAACCGCGAAGTCGGCCGCCTTGCCTCTCTCCAGCGTGCCGCGGCTGTCTTGCAAACCCAGCGCGCGCGCCGCGTTGCGCGTCACGCCGGCCAGTGCCTCGGCGGGCGTGAGGCGGAAGAGGGTGCAGCCCATGTTGAGCATCAGCAGCAGCGAGCTGACCGGCGCGCTGCCCGGGTTGCCGTCGCTGGCCAGCGCCATGGGCACCTTGGCGGCGCGCAGCGCGGCGACCGGCGGCAGCTTGGTTTCGCGCAGCACGTAAAAGGCGGCCGGTAACAGCACGGCCGCGGTCCCGGCGCGCGCCATGCTGGCGACCCCGGCCTCGCCGGTGTATTCGAGATGGTCGGCCGATAGCGCGCCGAAGCGGGCCGCCAGCGCGGCGCCGCCGAGGTCGGAGAGCTGATCGGCGTGCAGCTTGACCGGCAGGCCGAGTTCGCCGGCCGCCGCGAAGACGCGCGCGGTCTGCTCCGGCGAAAAGGCGATGGTCTCGCAGAAGGCGTCGACCGCGTCGGCCAGCCCGCTGTCGCGCACCGCGGGCAGCATGGCGACGACGGCGTCGATGTAATCCTCCGGCCGCCCGGCGAACTCCGGCGGCACGGCATGGGCGCCGAGAAAGGTCGTGCGCACGGCGACCGGGAACTCCGCCCCGAGCCGCCGAGCGACGCGCAGCTGCTTGAGCTCGCTTTCCAGGTCGAGGCCGTAGCCGGACTTGATCTCGACCGTGGTGACGCCCTCGGCGAGCAGCGGTTCGAGCCGCCGCCGCGCTGCATCGTACAGCATGTCCTCGCTGGCCCCCCGTGTCGCGGCCACCGTGGCGACGATGCCGCCGCCGGCCCGGGCGATCTCCTCGTAGCTGGCCCCCTCCAGGCGCAACTCGAACTCGCGTGCGCGATCGCCGCCGTAGACTAGGTGGGTGTGGCAGTCGATCAGGCCGGGCGTGACCCAACGCCCTTCGAGGTCGTGCAGGTCGCAGGCCAGCGTGCCGGTCGCGCCGGGCAGGTCGCCCATCGCGCCGACCCAGACGATGCGGCCGTCGTCGACCGCGAGCGCACCGGGCTCGATGGCGCCGTAGGCGGCACTTTCGCCCGAAGCCGCCGTCTCGGCCATCGTCGCCAGCCGGCCGTTGATCCAGAGCGCGTCCCACATGGCGTCGCGCCGCCCCATTCCGCTTCGCTATACAGGACAAGTCATAAGACATAAGCTCCAGCGCGGAAACCACCGGCCGCCGAGGCTCGATGTCCGAAACGAAGCTGTTCGCTGCCAAGGCCCTGCTGCCCGAGGGCTGGGTCCGGGACGTCCTGTTCGAAATCACCGAGGACGGCGCGTTCGGCGCCGTCGCCAGCGACGCGAAGCCGGGCGACGCGCCGCGCGCCGCGGGCGTCGTCCTGCCCGGCATGCCCAACCTGCACAGCCACGCCTTCCAGCGGGCGATGGCCGGCCTGGCCGAGCGCGCCGGGCCGCAGGACGACAGCTTCTGGACCTGGCGCGAGGTGATGTACGGTTTCCTGCGCGAGCTGGGTCCAACGCAGGTCGAGGCGATCGCGGCGCAGCTCTACGTCGAGATGCTCAAGGCCGGCTATACCGCGGTCGGCGAGTTCCACTATCTGCACCACGACCGGGACGGGCGGCCCTACGCCGATCCGGCCGAGATGTCGCGCCGCATCGTCGCGGCCGCCGCGACCGCCGGGATCGGCCTGACGCTGCTGCCGGTGCTCTACGGATTTTCCGATTTCGGCGGCGCTGCGCCCGGCGGTGGCCAGCGCCGCTTCCTGCACGAGCCGGACGATTTCCTGCGGCTGATCGAGACCCTGCTGCGCGACCATGGCGAGTCGACGCAGGTCCGCATCGGCATCGCGCCGCATAGCCTGCGGGCGGTGACTCCGGAGACGCTGCGCCACGCGGTGGACGGTCTCACGGCGCTCGACTCGGCGGCGCCGGTCCACATTCACATCGCCGAGCAGCAGCGCGAAGTGCGCGACTGCGTCGCCTGGAGCGGCGCCCGGCCGGTCGAATGGCTGCTGCAGAACGTCGGCCCGGGGCCGCGCTGGTGCCTGGTCCATGCCACGCACGTGACCGAGGAGGAGACCGCGCGCATGGCAGCCAGTGGCGCCGTCGTGGGCCTCTGCCCGACCACCGAGGCCAACCTGGGCGACGGGCTGTTCCCGGCCGCGGGCTTCCTGGCGGCGGGCGGCGCCTTCGGCATCGGCTCGGACAGCCATATCTCGGTCAGCCCCATCGAGGAGCTGCGCTGGCTGGAATACGGCCAGCGCCTGACGCAGCGGAGGCGCAACCTGCTGGCCTTGGGCTCGGACACTCCGTCGGTCGGGGCGGGCCTCTACCGCCGCGCAGTGGCCGGCGGCGCGCAGGCCCTGGGCCGGCCGATCGGCCGCCTCGCCGTCGGCTGCCGGGCGGATCTCGTCGTCGTCGACGGTGACAGCCCGGCGCTCTACGGCAGAGACGGCGACCTGTTGCTCGATGCCGTGGTCTTCGCCGGCAACGCCAACCCGGTGCGCGACGTGATGGTGGGCGGCGCCTGGGTGGTGCGCGACGGCCGCCATCCGCGCGAATCCGAGACCTTCGCGGCCTACCGGAAGGCCGTCGACTCCTTGCGGGCCTGAGCGGGGCATCTGGCGTGGGCGAGGTCCATTTCACCTATCTCTCGGGTCCCGATATCGCCGGCCTGGCGATGACGGACGACGAGATTCTCGACGCGATCGAGGGCGGCCTGCGCGCTCAGGGCAGGGGCCAGACGGTGATCGAGCCGCGCGTCCATCTCGAGCCCGATCCGGCCTTCCGCGGCCACTTCAACGTTCTGCGCGGTTATGTCGCGCCGCTCGATGTCGCCGGCGTGAAGATCGTCGGCGACTACATCGACAACTACCGGCAGGGGCTGCCGTCGGAGATGGCGCTGCTCAACCTGTTCGACCCGCGGACCGGCATGCCGGTGGCGCTGCTCGACGCCACCGCGATCACCGAGATGCGCACCGGCGCCATGACCGCGCTCGGCGCCAAGTACCTCGGCCCCGAGGGGGCGCGGGTGCTGGGCCATATCGGCGCCCGCGGCAGCGCCTATTGGAACGTGAGGCTGCTCGATCGTCTCTTCGACTTCGCCGAGATCCGCGTGCACTCGCGCCGCCCGGAGAGCCGCACGGCCTTCGCCGCGCGCCTGACGCAGGACCTCGGCAAGCCGGTCCGCGCCGTGGACAGCTGGCAGGCGTGCCTCGAGGGGGCCGACATCCAGGTCGAGGCCTCGCGCCTGGCCGCGCCGGAGCCGCTGTTTCGGACCGCGTGGGTCGAGCCGGGCAACCTGGTGGTCCCCTACGGCACCATGAGCGCGGTGGAGCTCTCGCTGACCGACGTCATGGACAAGATCGTGGTCGACGACTGGGGCCAGTGCCGGAGCGGGCGGCTCGGCAGCCTGCGCGCCCACGTCGAGGCCGGCAAGCTGAGCGAGGCCACGCTGCACGCTGAGCTCTGCCAGATCGTCGCCGGCGAGCGGCCGGGGCGCGAGCGGGACGACGAAACCATCCTGTTCTGGCACCGCGGGCTGTCGCTGTCGGATATCGCGCTCGGCGCCGCCATGCTGGAGAAGGCCGGGCGGCACGGCGTCGGACAGCGTCTGCGCTACGCCTAAGCCGCGGAAAGCACGTATACAAACGCCGCCAAAGCCTGTTATAGGCGAGGGGCAGGGTGCCGACAGAGCACCGGCCCGATGGGGCGGAAGAGACCATGGCGCGAGACCCTTCACGCCGGCGCAGCCGGCAGCCACGCCCGCGCCGCGGATTGGCGCAGCTGCCCTGGCGCCGCCTGCGCAATCCCTACCGGCCGATCGAGGTTCTCTCGGGCGAGCAGGTCGAGGCGATCCACCAGGCCTCGCTGACGATCCTGGAGGAGATCGGCATGGACTTCCTCCATCCCGAGGCGCTGGCGATTCTGCGCACTGCAGGGGCCGATGTGGCGGCCGGCGGCGAGCGCGTCCGCTTCGACCGCGCCCTGATCGAGCAGTCGGTCGCCCGGGCGCCGTCGAGCTTCACCCTGCACGCGCGCAACCCGGCGCACGATCTCACGATCGGCGGCAACCATCTCTGCTTCACCGCGGTCGCCAGCCCGCCGAACGTGTCCGACACGGAGCGCGGCCGGCGCCCCGGCAACTTCTGCGACTACTGCGACCTGCTGCGGCTCGGCCAGGCGTTCAACATCATTCACATGTTCGGCGGCTATCCGGTGGAGCCGGTGGACCTGGCCCCGGAAATACGCCACCTCGACGCGATCCACGCCTTTGTCACGCTGACCGACAAGGTCTATCACGGCTATTCGTTGGGCCGCGAGCGCATCCGCGACGCGATCGAGATGACGCGCATCGCGCGCGGCGTGGACGAGGACCAACTGCTGCGCGAGCCCAGCCTGTTCAGCATCGTCAACACCAGCTCGCCGCTGCGCCTGGACGGCCCCATGATCGAAGGCATCATCGAACTGGCGCGGTGCAACCAGCCGGTCGTCATCACGCCGTTCACGCTATCGGGCGCAATGAGCCCGGTGACTCTGGCGGGCGCGCTGGCGCAGCAGAACGCCGAGGCGCTGGCGGGTCTCGCCTTCGCGCAGATCGTCAATCCCGGGGCGCCGGTGGTCTACGGCGGCTTCACCTCCAACGTCGACATGAAGAGCGGGGCGCCGGCCTTCGGCACACCGGAATACGTCAAGGCGACCTTGGCCGGCGGTCAGCTCGCGCGGCGCCACGGCCTGCCGTATCGCTCGTCCAACGCCAATGCCTGCAACGTCGTCGACGCCCAGGCCGCGTACGAATCGCAGATGTCGCTCTGGGCCGCGGTGATGGGCCACGCCAACATCGTGATGCACGCAGCCGGCTGGCTCGAGGGCGGCCTGACCGCCTCCTTCGAGAAGCTGGTGATCGACGTCGAGCTGCTGCAGATGCAGGCGGAGCTGCTGGCGCCGCTGCAGGTCGACGAAGCAAGCCTCGGCCTGGACGCCATCCGCGAGGTCTCGCCCGGCGGCCACTTCTTCGGGGCGGCGCATACGCTGGAGCGCTTCGAGACCGCTTTCTATGCACCGGTCGTCTCCGACTGGCGCAACTACGGGAGCTGGCTCGAGGCCGGCGCGCCCGACGCGACGGCGCGGGCCCATCGCATCTACAAAGAGGTACTGGCCGAATATCAGCCGCCGCCGCTCGATCCCGCGCGGCGCGAGGAACTCGACGCCTTCGTAGCGAAGCGCAAGGAGGAGGGCGGCGTGCGCGCCGCGTGACCCGGGGACCGCACCGAACGGACCGGGCTCAGGCCTTGATGCTGGCCGGTCCCATGACGACGACAAGATGCGCGGCGCGCGCCAGCGGGTCGACCGTCGGCTCCTTGGGCCGCAGCAGGTAGCGCGCGGCGATCTCGCCGTAGCCGCGGTAGAGGTAGCCGCCGTTCTCGCTCAGCAAGGCCGCGCGGCGGGCCCGGTAGCGCGCCGGCAGGCGGTACCAGGGCGTGCCCGGCTCGGCGTGGTGCAGGGCGTGCAGGTTGTTGTTGAGGAAGAGCAGCGCCATCACCGGGCCGGACTCGACCACGACGCTGCGCCCCGCGACCGGCTGGACGGCCCGGTGCTCGAGGAACGAGCGCAGCAGGGTCAGCGACACGCCGGGATAGGCGAACGCGAGCAGATAGGTGACGGGCGACAGGCCGCAGACCCCGACCGCCCAGCCGCCGACCAGAAGACAGCCGCAGAGATGGGGCAGCCATGCGCGCGCCTGGCCGGGCGCGCCGCTGGCCAGCAGGCGCAGTTCGCTGCACGCGAGGCGCCAGACGCAGTACGCCGGTCCGAGCAGCAGCCGCCCGGCGAGGGTGTTGAGCGCCAGGCGGAGCGCACGGTGCGGGTGCCCCATCCGCGCCCAGGCCTCCGTGGTGACGTACCAGGACTCTGGGTCGTCCAGGGGATCGGTCAGGTTCTCGTCAAGGTGATGCGTCAGATGGCAGTCCCGGTAGCGGCGGAACGGCAGCCAGAGCCACAGGCTGGGCAACACCAGGGCCTCGTTGACCCAGGCCCAGGGAGTCGGGTGGCCATGCGACGCCTCGTGCTGGAGCGAGCCGTGCCAGGCGACGACGTAGGCGCCCAGGGGCAGCAGCAGCCACCAGGGCAGCAGGGCGTGGTACCAGGTCAGCAGGCCGAAGGCGCCGTAGATCGCCACGGCGACGCCGAGAGTCGGCCACTCGATCGTGCGCTTCCAGGCACCTGCGGCCGCGCGGACCGAAGCCGTTTGTGACATATTCCCGTATCCTCTCCCGACGATCACGCTAAGCCTTTGTTTGCTGGGAGACAATGAGGGTCTGCGCACAATTCGATGCGGGTTGTCATCAAAAGCAAAATTTGTTTATCAAACGCTACATTCGTGGTATTTGTGAGCACTCTTCCGACTGCGGTCACAAAACGGCACGGGCCCACCTGATGGATCGGCGACAGACGGTCGAATTCTTTCGCGAGCGGCTGGGCGTGATTCTCGACAGCTCGGGCCTCACCCGCTCGGCCTACGCGGCCGCGATCGGGTTGGACCGCTCGACCCTGTCGCAGTTGCTGTCGCCGGCGAACAACCGCCTGCCGCGGGCGGAAACCCTGGCGGCCATGGCGCGGCAATCCCAGGTCAGCGTCGATTGGCTGCTCGGTCTGACGCAGGAGGCGCGGCTCGGCGCCGACGTGCTGGGCCAGGTGCTGGAGATCGAGCCCGGCGGGGCCGCGCCGGCCGACGCGCGCCTGGCGCGCTGGCACGCCGAGGCGGTCGGCTACAAGATCCGCTACGTCCCGACCGGGCTTCCGGACCTGTTCAAGACCGAGGACGTGATCCGCTACGAGTTCCGCGAGTACGCCGCGCCGGTCCCCGAAGCGCGCATCGAGCAGGCCGGCGAGCAGCTCGCCTACAGCCGGCGGCCGGAGACCGACATGGAGGTCTGCTGCTCGCGTCAGACGCTCGAGGTCTTCGCCTTGGGGCAGGGCGTGTGGAGCGGGCTGCCGCCGGCGGTGCGCCGGGCGCAGCTGCAGAGCATGGTGACGCTTTGCGAGGAGCTCTATCCGACCTTCCGCTGGTTCCTCTACGACGGCCTGCGCCACTTTTCGGTGCCGCTGACGATCTTCGGTCCCAAGCGCGCGGTCGTCTATCTCGGCAACATGTACTTCGTGTTCAATTCGACGGAGCACATCCGGGTGCTGACCCGGCGCTTCGACGACCTGATCCGCGCGGCGACGATTCAACCGACCGCCGTCGCCGGATACCTCGAGAGCCTCCTGGGGCGGATCGACGCAAGCTCGCAAGCAGGGGAAGGAAAGGCATGAGCGAACACAAAACGCCACGGGCCACCGGGCGCTGCCTGTGCGGCGGCGTCGCCTACGAAGTGCACGGCCCCATGCGCGACGTCGTCAACTGCCATTGCGGCCAGTGCCTGCGGACGCACGGCAACTTCGCAGCCTATACCTCGGTCGCGCAGGACGATCTCGTGCTCACCGAGCGGCGCGGCCTGAGGTGGTACGACTCCTCGGGCACGGCGCGGCGCGGATTCTGCGGCACCTGCGGCGCCAGCCTGTTCTGGGCGCCGCGCGGCGAGGGCCGCATCGCCGTATCCGCCGGTACGCTGGACCGGCCGACCGGTCTCAAGACCATTCGCCACATCTTCGTCGCCGACAAGGGCGACTACTACGAGATCGCCGACGGCCTCGAGTGCCTGCCGCGCGGCCACGGCGCCTCCTGATCCGCCGGAGGCGACGGCGATGCGGGCCAGCCTGCCGATGTACGACCTGCCCGAGGTCCGCGCCGCCACCGACGCCTGGTGGCGCGGCTTGGCGCGGGCGTTCGGCCGCGCCGGTCTGCACGGCGCGCCGGACCACCTGACCCGCGGCGCCGGGGCGCTGCGCCTGTGGCGCACGCGCGACCTTCTGTTCAGCCAGACCTGCGGCTATCCGCTGACCCATGCGCTGGCCGGGCGGGTGCGAGTCGTGGCCACGCCGTCCTATGCGGTGCCCGAGTGCGACGGCGTCGACTACCGCAGCCTGCTCTTCGTGCGCGCCGACGACCCGGCCTCCGATCTGGCCGCGCTCAGGGGCCGCGTCGTGGCGATCAACGGAACGGACTCGCACTCAGGCTGCAACATCCTGCGCACCATGGTGGCGCCCCTGACCCAGGGCGTGCGCTTTTTTGGCGCGGGCGTCGTGAGCGGCAGCCACGCCGCCAGCCTCGGGCTCGTGCGACGCGGCAAGGCCGACCTCTGCGCGGTCGACTGCGTGACCCATGCCCTGCTGGCGCGCCATCGCCCGGCCGCCGTGGCCGGTCTGCGGCTGCTGGCGCGCTCGCCCACCGCGCCAGGCCTGCCTTACGTCACGGCGGCCGCCACCGAGGCCGACAACCTCGCCCGGCTGCGCGACGGCCTCGACGAGGCGCTGGTGCATCCGCATCTCGCCGAGGCGCGCCGCACCCTGCTGATCAGCGGGGTCCGGGTCTTGCCCGAGCGGGCCTACCAAAGCATTGTCGCCTTCGAACAGGCCGCCGAGCGGGCGGGGTGTGCCGCGCTCGCCTGAGGCGGTCGTCCACACAAAACCGAGAAAGCGTACCCGGGATGACTGGAGCCCGCGCATGACCGAACCCTGCGATCTCTCCGCCGTGGTCGCGCGCGCCCTGATCGGGCGCAAGGCGCTGTCGCCGGTCGAACTGCTCGAATCCTGCATCGCCCGCATCGACGCGGTGAACCCGCGCCTCAATGCCGTCGTGGCGACGGATTTCGAGCGCGCCCGCGCGACGGCGCGCCGGGCCGCGGATGCGGTGGCGCGCGGCGAATCGCTCGGTCCGCTGCACGGCCTGCCGCTCGGCATCAAGGACTTGAACGACACGGCCGGCCTGCGCACGACCTACGCTTCGCCGCTCTACGCCGACCACGTGCCCGAGGCGGACGAGCACCTGGTCGCCTGCCTGCGGGCGGCCGGCGGCATCGTCGCCTGCAAGACCAACACGCCTGAATTCGGCGCCGGCGCCAACACGGTCAATGAGGTCTACGGCTTCACCGGCAATCCCTTCGATCCCGAGCGCATCTGCGGCGGATCCTCCGGCGGGTCGGCCGTCGCGCTGGCGACCGGCATGGTGCCGCTTGCCAGCGGCTCGGACCTGGGCGGCAGCCTGCGCACGCCGGCGGGATACTGCGGCGTGGTCGGATACCGTCCGACTCCCGGCCTGGTCGCCAACCCGAGTTCGGAGGCGGCTTGGTCGCCGCTTGCAGTGGACGGGCCGATGGCGCGCGACGTGGCCGACCTGCGCCTCATGCTGTCGGCGATGACCGGCCCGCGGCGCGAGGACCCTTTGTCTTTGACCGCCGCCGCGGCGAACTTCCTGCCGGCCGCGCCGGCCGACCTGTCGCGCCTGCGCGTTGCCGTGTCGGAGGACCTCGGCTTCGCGCCGGTGTCGCGCGAGATCCGCAGCCTGCTCCGCGAGCGCGTAACGCGCTTCGCCGGCGTCTTCGGTGCCTGCGAGGACGCCGATCCGGCCCTGACCGAGGCCGAGGCCGTGTTCGACGTATTGCGCGGCATCGGCTTCGTCGCCGCCTTCGGCGAGACCTTCGCCCGCCGGCCCGAGGCCTTCGGCCCCAACGTCCGTGCGAACATCGAGCTCGGCCTGAAATACACCGCCTCCGACGTGGCGCGCGCCATGGCGGGGCACACGGCGATCTTTCGGCGCTTCCTGGGCTTCATGGAGACGCACGACATCCTGATCTGCCCGGTCGCGGCGGTGCCGCCCTTCGGCAAGGACCGGCTCTCCATCGATCGAGTCGACGAGCGGCCGCTCGCGACCTACTACGCCTGGATCGGCATCACCTTCGGCCTGACGCTGACCGGACACCCCGTGCTGGCGCTGCCGTGCGGGCTGGACCGGACCGGCACGCCCTTCGGCCTGCAGGTCGTCGGCCGTTATGGGCGCGACGCGGAGCTGCTGGCGATCGGCCAGGCGCTGGAGGGCGTCCTCGCCGACGACACGGACTGCCGCCGGCCGCTACCCGACCTCGCGGCTCTGGCGGCAGGTTAGTTCGCCGGGCCGGCGCGGCGCGCCCGGGTCAGCCGCAGGAAGCGCCAGGCAAGCAGGCTTCCGGTCGTCATCAGGCCGAGCGCCATGCCCCACCACAGGCCGATCGTGCCCAGGCCCATGGGAAAGGCGAGCAGGCAGCCGCCGCCGATCCCGATGACCCAGTAGCCGAAGCCGGCCAGCCACAGCGGCGCCAGGGTATCGCGCAGGCCGCGCAGGGCGCGCGAGGTAATCGCCTGCAGGCCGTCGAACACCTGGAAGATCACGACGATCTGGAACAGCCGGGCGGCCAGCGCGGCGATCGCGTCGAACCCGGGGTCGGCCGGGTCGAGGAAGATCCGCGTGATCAGCTCGGGCAGGCCGAGCGGGACGACGATCAGCGCGCCGATCGTCCCCAGGCCAATTCCGATGCCCAGCAGCCCGGCGCGGCGCGACCAGTCGAGGCTGTTGCGGCCCAGGCCGTAGGCGACGCGGACCATGGTCGCTTCGGCCAGGCCCAGCGCGATGACGAAGGGAATGGCGATCCAGCCCATGAGCACCTGATAGGCGGCGAGCGGCTCGGCGCCGATCACCCCGGACAGGATGGAGACGACGGTGAACAGGCCGGATTCCAGCGCCACCAGGCCAGCCGCCGGCAGGCCCAACCGGGCGATCTCACGGCACACCCGCGGATCGAGGCGCAGCCGGCCGACGAACAGCGCGTACTCGCGCAGGTGCGGCACCTTGAGGACGTAGAGCGCAAGGCAGGCCAGCATGATCCACGACACGATGGTGGTGGCCCAGCCGGCGCCGGCGATGCCCAGCGACGGCAGCCCGAAGGCGCCGCCGACCAAACCCAGCGTGAGGACGTAGTTGAGTCCGACGGCGGCGACGGTGATGACCATCACGGCGCCGGTGTGCCCCAGGGCGGCTACGAAGTTCCGCAATACGGCGAACCACAGCACCGGCAGCACGAAACTGGCGAGCGCATGCAGATAGGGCGCGGCGAGGGCGACTACCTCGGGGTCCTGGCCGGTTAGCGCGAGCAACGGCGCCAGGTTCCATACCAGGAGCGCGGCTGGCACGCCGATCGTCGTCGCCACGATGAAGCCTTGGCGCGCGGCGTGGCGGGCATCCTGCTTTCGTCCCGCGCCCACCCCCTGGGCGACGAGCACCCCGACGATGGACAGCACGCCCATCGAGATCACCAGAACCTCGAAGGACAGGTCTCCGGCCAGGCCGACCGCCGCCAGCTCGTGATAGCCGAGCCGGCCGACCACGATGCGCGTGGTCATGAACATCGCGATCTCGGCCAGATAGGCCCCGACCAGGGGCAGGGCGATTCGCAGCAGGACGCGCGATTCCGCCGACCAGGAGGGCAGGGCCGGGCCTCCGCCCGCCGTGTCTGCGCGGTCGTGCTGCATGGGATGGCTTGACCCCCGAAATGCGGTGGCCTCCGACCGGGGCGGAGGCCGCCGCGCCACGATCCCCAGCGGAACCGGCAAGTCAAGCGCGTTGGCGGCGGCGCGAACCCCTTGGTCGATCCCGCCGGGCGGAGCGTACAGCTGGCTGCTTCGGGATGGCCGGGGCCTACCGAGCCAGGACTCGCTTGGCCCGGGCCACGACGTCCTCCAGCGGGCCCTCCGCCGGGACCCGCTGCCAGTCGATTTCGCCGAGCTCGTAGCCGAGCTGCTTCTCGACCACCGCGGCCGTGGCGTCCGAGGCATCGCCGGTCCGGGCCGCGACGCGCGCCATCAAGACGTCCGGCGGCGCCTCGAGCCAGAGCCCGGCGAAGGGCAGGTTGCGCGTCCGCGCGATCGCGGCGATGGCGGCACGCTCTTCCGGCCGCGCATAGACCGCGTCGACCACGACGGCACGGCCCGCGTCGAGCGCCACGGCCGCCTTGTCGGCGAGAGCCTTGTAGACCGCCCGGCTGCGCCCCGCGGTGTAGGATTCGGCTGGCAGCCGCTCGAGTTCGCCGACGCCGGCGAGCGCCTTGCGCAGGACGTCGCTGCGCAGATGGACGGCGCCCGGCGCGGCGCCCAGGTCCGGCGCCAGGGCGCGTGCCACCGAGCTTTTGCCTGTCCCCGAAAGGCCGCCGACGGCGACCAGGCGCGGCGCTGCGGGGGCGAGATAGGCCCGTGCCGCCTCGAAGTAGCCAACCGCCTCCCGCTGCAGCCGCGCGGCCTTGTTTGCGTCGGACTGGCTGTTGGCCATACTGACGCTGACCTTGGCGCGCACCGCGGCGCGCGTGGCGAGAAAGATCGGCATGGTGGCCAGACCGGCGAGATCGTCGCGGCACTGCAGATAACGGTTGAGCACCAGATTGGCGAAGGGCCGCAGTCCGCGGTGCTCCAGGTCCATGAGCAGGAAGGCGAGGTCGTAAAGCACGTCGATGCAGGCGATCGCGTCGTTGAACTCGATCGCGTCGAAGATCGTCGGCCGGCCGTCTTCGACGAAGACGTTGCGCAGGTGCAGGTCGCCGTGACAGCGGCGCACGTATCCCTCGGCCAGCCGGCGGTCGAGCAGGTCGCGCACCGCGTCCAGCGCGCGCCGCGCAGCCGCCGCGAAACGCTGCGCCTCGGGCTCCGGAAAAAGGTCCGGGCGCTCGGCGAGCTCGTCCTCGTTCTCGGCGATCACCGCGGCCAGCCCGGCGCTGCCGCCGCCGGCCGCATTGTCGGGACCATAGCGCTCCGCCCCTTCGTGCAGCGCCGCCACCGCCTCGGCCAGGCGGGTCATCATTGGCGCCGTGAGTCGGCCGGCCTGCGCCAGACGATCGCCGAGCCCGGCCTGATCGAAGCGACGCATCACGACGACCCACTCGATCGCTTCGCCCGCGCCGCCCAGTGCCAGGGCGCCGTTCGGCTTCCGCACGATGGGTTCGCATCCGAGGTAGAGATCGGGCGCCGTGCGGCGGTTGAGTGCGACCTCCCGCACGCAGGCGTCATGGCGCAGCGCCAGGGTCGAAAAATCCATGTAGGGGTAGCGGACGGCGCGCTTGATCTTGTAGGCGCGCGGCCCCGCCAGGAAGACAATGGCGCCGTGGGTATCGATGCGCTCTATCGCGCCGGCCTCTGCGCCGTGATGTGCGGGATCGGCCAGAAAGGCGATCGCCTCCGCCTGGTCGGCGACCACATGGCCGGCGCGGCTCGACTCGCGAGGCCGACCTCTGCCATGCTCGCCGGTCATGATCGCACGCTAGGCAGGTGTGAATTGGCGCTCATTGACCCAGGTCAAAGGAGAAATCGGCGGCGCCCCCTAGTCTTGCCGCGCTTGCGTGAAGTTACCAGATAGAAGGTTCAGGGTAAGGCATTCCAGGACGATGGCGAAAGTCGAACCGCTCCCGGTCGAAAAATTGTGCTGGCGCTGCCGGCCCGAGGCCTTCGATTTCAAGACGACCGACGATCTGGCCGACCTGGTCGAGACCTTCGGCCAGGCGCGCGCGATCGAGGCGGTTCGCCTCGGCCTCGGCATGAAGCATTTCGGATACAACATCTTCGCCCTCGGGCCGGAAGGCATCGGCAAGCACACCCTGGTCAAACGCTTCCTCGAGGAAAAGGCGCAGACCGGCCCGCGGCCGATGGACTGGTGCTACGTCGCCAATTTCGAGGATTCCCGGAAGCCGCGCATCCTGCAGCTCAATGCCGGTCGGGGTGCGGCCTTCCAGGACGACATGGCGCGCTTCGTCGACGACCTGCGCCACGCGCTGCGCTCGGCTTTCGAGAGCGACGAATACCGGACGCGCCGCCAGGTCATGGAAGAGGAATTCAAGGAGCGCCAGGAGCAGGCGCTGAGCGAGATCGAGGAGGATGCCAAGAAGCACGATATCGCTCTGTTGCGCACCCCGGTCGGCTTCGCCTTCGCGCCGGTGGCCGACGGCAAGGTCGTTTCCCCGGAGGTCTTTCAGCGCCTGCCGCAGGAAGACCGGGACCGCATCGAAGCCGATATCGAGAAGCTGCAGAAGCGCTTGCACGACGTGCTGCGCCAGACGCCGGTCTGGGTCAAGGAGCTGCGCGAGAAGCTGCGCGAACTGAACGACGAGACCGCGATGTTCTCGGTCGGCCACCTGATTCAGGACCTGCAGGAACACTATGCCGACCTGCCGGAGGTGAAGGCCTATCTGGATGCGGTCCAGAAGGACGTGATCGACAACGTGGAGACCATCGTCAACGCACCGGAGAAGCCGCAGGCCGACGGCGTCTCGGCCGAGTTCGGCGACGGGCATCCGCTGTTCCGGCGCTATCGGGTCAATCTTCTGGTCGACAACGGCGAGCGCCAGCATGCGCCGGTGATCTACGAGGACGACCCGGCCTACGACCGCCTGCGCGGGCGCATCGAGCACCGCGCCGAGATGGGCGCCCTGCTGACCGACTTCCACATGATCCGCTCGGGTGCCCTGCACCGGGCCAACGGCGGCTACCTGATCCTCGACGCACGCAAGGTGCTGACCCGCCCGATGGCGTGGGACGGGCTGAAGCAGGCCCTCATGTCCAGCGAGATTCGGACCGAGCCCCTGGCGCAGGCCATGGGACTTTTGTCGACGGTCACGCTGGAGCCCGAGCCGATACCGCTCGACGTCAAGGTCGTGCTGGTCGGCGAACGGATGCTCTACTATCTGCTGGCCGAGCTCGATCCCGAATTCAGCCGCCTTTTCAAAGTGGCGGCCGACTTCGACGAGCACATCGAACGCAGTGAGGAAAACAACCGCTTCTACACCCGGCTGATCGCGACCTTGGTGCGCGAGAGCGAGCTGCGGGCCTTCGACGGCGGAGCGGTTGCTCGCGTGCTCGAATACAGCGCCCGACACGCCGGGGACGCGGAAAAGCTGTCGACCCACATCGAGGGGCTCGGGGACCTGCTGCGCGAGGCCGACTACTGGGCCGAGACCGAGGCGCGCAGCCGGGTCATCGCGGAGGACGTGCAGCGCGCCGCCGACGCCCAGATCCACCGTCTCGACCGCGTACGCGGGCGCATTCAGGAGGAGATCCACCGCGGCACGATCGTGATTGCCAGCGACGGCGAGATGGTCGGGCAGATCAACGGACTCGCGGTGTCGCAGGTCGGCGGCTTCGCCTTCGGCCGGCCGAGCCGGATCACCGCCCGGGTCCGTCTCGGCGCCGGCGAGGTGATCGATATCGAACGCAAGGTCGAGCTCGGCGGACCGCTGCACTCCAAGGGGGTCTTCATCCTCAGCGGCTATCTCGGGGCGAACTATGCCAGCGAACATCCGCTGTCGTTGAGCGCCAGCTTGGTCTTCGAGCAGTCCTACGGCGGGATCGACGGGGACAGCGCCTCCGCGGCCGAGCTCTTCGCGCTTCTTTCGGCGATCGCGCGTGTGCCCATCAAGCAGAACTTCGCGGTCACCGGGTCGGTCAATCAACGCGGCGAGGTGCAGGCGATCGGCGGGGTCAACGAGAAGATCGAGGGCTTCTTCGACGTGTGCGACACGCGCGGACTAACCGGCACGCAAGGCGTGTTGATCCCGGCCACCAACGTGAAGCACCTCATGCTGCATCGGCGCGTGGTCGATGCCGTGGAACAGGGCAAGTTCCACATCTATCCGGTGGAGACCATCGATCAGGGGATGGAGATCCTCACCGGGATGGAGGCCGGCGCGCGCGGTGCCGAGGGAGTCTTTCCGGAGGGCACCATCAACCGGCTGGTCGAGGACCGCCTCGTCGCCCTTGCGGAAAAGCGGCGCAGGTTCGGTCGGCTGGCCGGGAAGGGCGACGACGATGGCCGTAATTGAGGAGGCACCGTCCCTGCGGCGTATTTTGCTGGCCCTCGGCGCGGCCGGAGCCGACGCGGAGACGCTGGACGCCGTTGCCCGCATGGCGGCGGCGCTGGAGGCCGAACTGGTCGGCATCTACGTCGAGGATCAGGACTTGGTGACGGCGGCAGCTCTGCCCACCACCTGGTCCTGGCCGCGGTCCGGCGCCGGTCGGCGCCCGCTCGACGCCCGGATCATGGAGCGGGCGCTGCGGGTCAGCGCCGCCCGCGCCAGCGCGGCCCTGGCCTCGGTCGCTGCGCGACGCCGGGTGCGCTGGTCGTTCCGTGTGGCCAGCGGCGGGGAGTCGCAAACGGTCTTCGCCGAGGCGGCGGCGGGCGACCTCCTGGCGCTGGCGTCGCGCGACCGAGCCCTGCGCCGCCGCGGGATCGAGGCGATGCAGCATGCGGTCGGCGGAGCGGCCTGCTGCTCGTTGCTTCTGGTTCATGGCGACGGCCGCAGCCGGCGGCCGATCGTGGCGCTCTACGACGGCAGCGCCCGCGTGCTTGCCCTGGCGCTGCGTCTGGCCGAAGGCTTCGGCCTGCCGCTCAGAATTCTGGCGGTCGGCAGGACCGCGGCGGCCGCCGAGAAACAGGTGACGGCGGCGCGGGCTTGGCTGGCCGAGCGCGAGACCGCCGCCCGGATCCGGATCAAGCCCTTCGTCACGGACGACGACATAACCGCGCTGATCGCCTCGATACAGTCCGAGGGTCCCGGCCTGGTGGTCGCCGACCGCGGCCAGGGCGAGGCGAACGACGTGATCGGCCCGTTGTGCGAAACGTCGAAATACTCGGTCGTCGTGCTCGGCTGACTCCGAGTTGGAGGGTGCAACAGCATTTGGAGGAAGGATCATGACAGCGCGGCTGACGGCAGAGGAGATCAAGGGCGTTGTCGGACGGCTCGACGAAGTGACCATCGCCGAGATCGCGGCGACCGGCGCCAGCCTGTCGGAGTTGGAGGAGGCGGCGGCCCTGGCAGCCGGCGAGAGCGACGTGATGGGCGACCTGCGCCGGCACGCCTCGCCGCGCGTCGCGGCCGTCTACGACATCCTGCGCGCGGAGGCGGTGGCGCCCGAGGACCGGGAATAGACGGGCGGGTCGGAACCCGGCCGCCCCGGCCCGTGCCGGGGGCTCGGCGAGCTAACCGATCGCGAATCGATAGAGCCCGCCCAAGGCGAAGCCGGCGCTGACCAGGAAACCGGTGACGGGCACCCAGATCGGGACGGTCAGGTGCCCGGTGCGGCGCTGGAGTGAGGCGGGTTCGCGCCGCTTCAGGCGCCACAGCGCGAGATTGACCAGGGTGAAGACCGTCAAGGCGATCAGCGACGTCGCTTCGGCGAGCCCGCCGAGATCGAAGCCTTCCGCCAGCAGCAGCACCGCGGCGACGACCAGCCCGGTGGCGATCAGCGGGGTGCGGGTTCGCGGATGGACCCGGGCCAGGACCGCCGGCAACTGGCGCTGCGCGGCCAGGCCGTACAGCACGCGCGACGCCATGACGATCTGGATCAGCGCACCGTTCGCCGTCGCCGCGACCGCGACCAGTCCGACGAGGACCGCGGCGTCGCCGCCGGCGCGCTCGTAGACCAGCGCGAGCGGCGCCTCGCTGGCGGCGAGCTCCGCGATCGGCAGGCTGCGGACGGCGACCAGCGTGACCGCCATATAGAGCACCAGGGTCAGGAGCAGGGTGGCGATGATGGCGCGCGGCAGGGTGCGCGAGACGTCCTTCACCTCCTCGGCCACGTTGACCATGTCCTCGAAGCCGATGAAGGCGAAGAAGGCGAGGTAGGTGCCGCCGAGAATGCCGATCCAGGTTGCCGCCTCGAACGGCGGCAGGACCGCGGCGAGCTCGGGCGGCGGGGCGACCAGGTTTTCGCGGCCGACCCACACGACGGCCAGCAGGCCGCCGACCTCGATCAGCGTGATCAGGCCGGCGACCAGGGCCGACTGGCCGATGCCCCAGGCGGCCAGAAGGCCCAGCCCGACGACGAATCCAGCCAGTGACAACGCGGTCGGAATGCCGGTGAATTCATGGACATAACCGGCAAAGCCGTTGGCCACGGCGGCGGCCGAGAGCAGGCCGGCGGCGACGACCAGCAGGCCAACGAGGAGGCCAAAGGCCGGCGAGCGCAGGCCCTCGCGCACGTAGCGGGCCTCGCCGGCGCTCACGGGAAAGCGCACCGAGAGCTCGGCGAAGCTGAAGGCCGAGAAGCCCGCCAGCAGGGCCGCGAGCAGGAAGGCGGCCGGCGCGTAGAGCCCGGCGCTGCCGGCCACTTTTCCGACCAGGGCGTAGATGCCCGCGCCGATCGTCGTGCCCAGGCCGTACAGCGTGAGCAGCGTCAGCGACAGGCCGCGCTTCAACGTGGCGTCCGCCGCCATGCCCGGGTTCTCCTGAGAGTCGGTCGGTCGTCGCGCCCGGTCGCCGCGGGCCGGGCGGTGCGCGTGGGCCGCGCTGCGGGTCGTCGCCTGGATAGGCGAAGCCGGGGCCGGCGACAATGATTCACGTCAAGGCCGCTGCGCGCCGTCGGGTTCATGAATAAGGGCGCCGGATCCTGGCCTCACGCCTTGGCAAGGAACGCTGCGATCCCAAATAAAGGATGTTGGCATTCTCCTGGCGAAAACGAGCTGGACGCGACATGAAACCGATCACGACCTGGATTGTCATCGCGGACGGGGCACATGCCCGTATCGTTCTCAACGACGGCCCCGGTAAGGGCGTGAAGGCGGGGCCGGAAAGGACATTCTCGGCCGTGAACGTGGCGGGCCGGGAGATCATGGCCGATCGCCCCGGACGGTCTTTCGATTCCGCCGGACAGGGGCGGCACGCGATGGAGCCGCGGACCGATCCGCGCGAGGTCGAGCAGCAGAAAATGCTCCACGAGTTGGCCAAGTACCTGGAGCAGGAGGCCAAGAAGGGCTCCTATGACCGCCTCGTAATCGTCGCGCCGCCGCGTGCGCTCGGCAGCCTGCGGTCCGAGCTGCCGCCCGGGGCGCGTGCCAAGATCAGCGGCGAGCTGGACAAGGACCTGACCCAGGTGGCGATCCACGATCTCGCCGGACATCTGGGCTCCGTACTGCCGGTCTAGGCGCTATTTCTGAAGCGCCTCGTAGACGCCGTCCCACTGCGACACGTCCACCACCGTGGGGTGGCTGTCGATGCGCTCCTGGTAGATGTCGTAAAGCCTGGCGAGCGGCAGATCGCCCATTGCAGCGCGGCAGCGGGCGAGTTGCCGTTTCGCCGTCTGCCATTCGGCGTTGCGATAGGCACGCAGCATCTCTTCGTGCACCTTTTTGAGCGTGGCGAAGCCGGGGTCGTCATGTAGCGTGGCGTCGCCCAGCAGCGCGAAGACCCGCACAGCCTGGTGCTTGCCTTTGACCCGGATGAGGTCCAGCTGCAGGAACGCCAGGTCGCTCGCGCCCTCGGCGGTGCTCTCTCCGACGATGATGGGGCAGCCGTAGAATTTTCCCTGACCTTCTAGGCGCGAAGCCAGGTTGACGGCGTCGCCCAGCACCGAATAGTTGAAGTGCTGCTCGGAGCCCAGGTTGCCGACGTTGCAGTCGCCGGTATTGAGGCCGACACGGATGTTGATCGGCGTATGCGGCTCGCCGGCCGCTTCGGCCTCTTCCTGGAGCTCGTGATTCAGTTCGCCCATCTCGCGTTGCATCTCCAGCGCCGCATGGCAGGCGTTGCGCGCATGCGCCGCGTCGGCCAGCGGAGCATTCCAGAAGGCCATGACGGAATCGCCGATGTATTTGTCGATGGTGCCCTGGTGCTTGAGAATCGGCGTGGTCATTCGGGTGAGAACGCGATTCATCAGGGTGGTGAGGGCCTCCGGCGTCAGCCGCTCGGAGATCGTTGTGAATCCCTGTACGTCCGAGAACAGTACCGTCATGTTGCGCATCTCGCCGCCGAGGCGAAGCTGGTCGGGATTGGCGGCCAGCCGATCGACGACGGCCTCGGAGAGATATTGCGAGAAGATTCGCCGGATCGACTTGCGCGCGCCTTCCTCGCGCAGGTACTTGCCGTAGGTGATCAAGGCATAGATCAGGAAGCCGGCCACCATGCTGTAGGAGACGTCCAGCAGGATTCCCCGGGTGTCGTAGAGGTACCACGCACCGTAGGCGAGGCTGCCGGCGACGGCGCTGCCGAAGATCAACGTCCAGAGCGCACCCGCCAGCGGCGTCAGGAGCACGATCAACAGCCCGGTGGCGACAAGCAGCACCATCTCGGCGCCCAGGGCATAGTTGGGCCGGACCAGGTCGGCCTTCGCCAGGATCGTCTCGAGCAGCTGCGCGTGGACCTCGACACCCGGCAGGGTCGGCGATACCGGGGTGGCCTTGATGTCGCCGAGCGAGGTAGCCGAGGTGCCGACCAGGACCAGCTTGCCCTTGATCCGGGCGGTCGGGATACGCCCTGACAGCACGTCCTTGGCGCTGACGTAACGTGCCGGATCCGGCGCGGCGTAATGAACCCATTTGAGGCCGTTGCGGTCGGTGTGGATATTGACGCCGGCCACGACGACGCTGTCCACGCCCGCTTTATTGGACTTGATCGCGACCGCACGCTGGCCGGTCGCCACGCGCAGCATCTCGATCGTCAGAGAAGGCAGCAAGTGGTCGCCGGCCCTGACAATGAGTGGCACACGCCGCGCGACGCCGTCGGCTTCGGGTGCCAGGGTGATACTGCCGAGGCCCTTGGCGCTCTGCTCCAGGACCGGCAGGTTGCGCACCACGCCGCGATAGCTGAGCAGGAAGGGGCGCGGGTCGCCGCCGATTTCGGCGATGCCCGTCTTCACCGGGCTGGCGCCTTCGAGATCGCCGATCCTGTCGGGCACCGGGGCCTGGGCCAGCACGACCCGCGTGCGCTTTATCATGTCCGCGAAGACCTGATCGTTGGTCGGCAGGTTGCGCAGGATCGTGCGGGCCTTCTCGTCCAGGCCGGGCAGCTCCCGGGCCAGGGCGGGCGGCGACATGCGGTCGGGCTCGGCAAAGATCACGTCGAACCCGACGACCACTGCGCCTTTACGGACGAGCTGTGCCACCAACTGGGCGAGCAGCGTTCGCGGCCACGGCCATTGGCCGTAGGCGGCCAGGCTTGCGTTGTCGATGTCGACGATGACGGCCGGAAAGCCCTGCGCCTTGCGCGGCGCCAGCCTCTGGTACAGGTCGAAGACCTGCAGCCGGAAGGCCTCGACCGGCGCCGGGTCCGCCACGCGCAGCGCGACCAGCCCGCAGAGTGCGGCCAACGGAAGCACGTGGGCGACAACACTTGGGCGCCACCGGCCCTTGCGTCTCCGCTGCGTCTTTTTCTGCCGTCGCCGGAACAGCTTAAGCACGTGAATTGCCTTCGATCCGTCAGCTGTTGCTCGCCCGCTGCCCGTTGCTGCAAGGCCCGGGGCCGGCCGGATTCTAACGGCCATAGGGGGTTTCCGGGCCCGAAATCGGGCCATATGACCAGGATTCTCTCTAAAACCCACCCACTATTGTGTATAGGAATGGATGGATTCACAAAAAAATCGTGGAACGAGAGGTGAAAAACTGCCAGCATCCATGGTTAAAGCCAGTGTAGGCCACAATAAGAATGTGCACACCCTGGGGTTGTTGACTGAACAGGGATGACAGTCATGGGTGTCGTATGGCAGGGCGAGAACGGCGTCACCGAGCCGGCCCAATCCGCAAGTGCGACGGATACCGTTGGTGAAGGGGGCCGGTTGGTAGCGCCGGCCTCGGGTGACGTATCCGCCGATTCGCATGCGATTTCCTATCTCGCGGCGTCGGACTCGGGCGGGCATATCCTGCTGCCGGGCGATGGCTTCGTCTTTTCCGCCGATTTCGGGCGCGACGGGTCCGACCTGACGCTGACCGGCGCCGACGGGCACCAGGTCGTAGTGGTCGATTATTTCGCTAGCGAGACGCCACCCGATGTCTTTACGCCGGATGGGTTCCGGCTCTCCGGACACACGGTCGAGTCGCTGGCCGGGCCGGTTGCGCCGGCACAGTACGCGCAGGCCGGGACCGAAGGGATGGCGACCGAGATCGGCCAGGTCGACTCCCTGACCGGCACGGTCAAGGCCACCGGCGCCGACGGCACGACGGTCGATCTCGGCGTCGGTTCCTCGGTGTTCCAGGGCGACACTCTCGAGACCTCGCCCGACGGTTCGATCAACATCGTCTTCCTGGACGGCACCACGTTCTCGCTCGGCAGCGATACGACGATGGTGCTCGACGAGCTCATCTACGATCCCGCTCAGAACGAAGGGTCCCTGGTAACCTCGGTGGTCACCGGCACCTTCGTCTTCATCACCGGCGAAATCGCCGGCATGGGCGACGACGCCATGCAGGTCGAGACGCCGTCCGGCACGATCGGCATTCGCGGGACCAAGGTGGCGTGCAACCTGGGGGTCGGAAACGGCCAGGCGGTTTGCATGCTGCTGCCGCACGAGGACGGAACGGTCGGCAAGATCGTGTTCTCCAACGGCGCGGGCAGCGTGACCGTCTCGCAGGCCTACGAGGCCATCCTGGCGAGCGGCTTCAGCGTTGCAGTGCAGACCGTTCAGGGGCTCGAGGACCAGCTGCAGACGCTGTTTCCGGATCTCGACCTGGGCGTCGGGCCGGTGACCGAGTCCGGTCCGGGACCGCTCAGCAGCGGCGGGACTTTCTTCGATTTCTTCTCCGAAGCCCTGCAGCTTCTGAATGCGTCGCTCACGCCGGAAGGCGTGCTTGCGGGGACCACGCTCAACGAGAATTTTCTGGGACTGGACTTCAGCGTCAATCCCGGCGGCATCGCCGTTGCCGCCAGTCTGCGGGTCGCCGAGGTGACCGCCGGAGGGCCCGGCACGGCAAGCGCCGGAAACCTCGACCTCGGGGCCGGCGCCATCCCGACGGACGTAACGCTCTTCGGCTTCGCCATCACGAGCAACGGCTCGCCGCTGTCGCTCACGTCGGGCGGCGTGCCCGTGATTCTCACGCAGGACGGCAACACCGTCGACGGCACGACCACCGAAGGGGATCCGGTCTTCCGCTTCGTGCTGAACGATGATGGAACCTTCACCTTCTTCATGTTCGGCGCACTGGATCATCCCCTCGCGAATCAAACGGGCAGCGACGACGTCATCCAGGTCAGCTTCGGCATCGAGGTCGACTTCATTACCGGAGAAACGCTCCAGACCGTGGTCCAGGCCAACATCCTGGACGCCGGACCTTCGGCGTCGATCCAGACGGATACGGTGGACGAGGCGTCCGGTCTGGGGACGCCGGTGGATGGCGTCGTGCCCATCGTGGCGGGGGCCGACGGTCTGCAGTCGGTCGAGCTCACCGGGTTCAGCACGAAGGCCAACGGGTCGCCCATCGCGCTCACCTCGGGCGGCGATCCGGTCTCGTTGGTACAGACCGGGGCCAACACTTACGAAGGCCGGGCGGGCGGCGAAACCGTCTTCACTCTG
>Ga0210123_1000344_pt1 | contig 30276 bp, 25 predicted proteins | sample Muzzi_PWB_D2_FD_185535 | JGI IMG/M metagenome (GOLD analysis project Ga0210123, IMG submission 185535) | Wetland microbial communities from San Francisco Bay, California, USA, that impact long-term carbon sequestration - Muzzi_PWB_D2 (SPAdes) | ecosystem: Environmental > Aquatic > Marine >... | reverse complement strand
AGCGTGACCCAATATTTTAGGATCTGTGAAATATTTCAAATGGCATAAAATATGGTCCAACACATCCTAAATATTGGGTCACTGCGAGAAATTGTGCCACCGCGCAATATATCTCCTTTTATGAAAACACATGGCGATGGTTCTTCACTGCGCACGCATACAGCAAGTCATCAAATTTCGGTGTTTAAGCCGGCCCTTTTTCTTGTCACTCATCAATTTTTACTATTTCCTATTTTGTATTCACTCTTTTCTAATTCCTGTTTCCTCTTTCCTGTTTCTTGTTTTCTATTTTCTATTTTTCAAACAATTCTTTTGAATAATTTCTCAAGGTCCTTTGAGCTCCAGCTTACCCAGGTGGGGCGGCCATGGGGGCAGTTTGATGGCTGGTCACATGTATCGAGCTGATGGAGCAACTCCCGGATCTCTTTATCTGAGAGCCTCTGATTGGCCCGAATGGCGCCGTGGCATGCCATGAGTTCGAGGCACTGGTCAAGAACCGTTTCCATACCGGAAGAAAACCCGATCTGGGCTATTTTTTCCACAATTTCAATCAACAGGGGCTTAATCTCTTTGTTTTTCAAAAGCAAAGGAACCGCGTTTACCACAAAAGTATCTCCGCCAAAAGGCGCTATCTCCAATCCCAGCTCATTTAGGTTTGGAATCAGTCTTTCAAGAATTTTTGCTTCCCGGTATCCAAGATCGATGGTTTCGGGAATCAGGAGTTTCTGAGACGTCTTTTTGGCATCTTTAAATCGCTTTTTAAGCTGCTCGAAAAGGATTCTTTCGTGGGCGGCGTGCTGATCGATGAGAATCAGTCCGTCACCGGACTCGCAAAGGATGTACATGTCACGAAACTGTCCGATCACCCGTAAATCGCCAAACCGTTTTTTCTCCCAAAGGGGTGTCTGGACGCCGGTCTCATCCAAGCCGAGATCCTGTTTTAGCAGAGGTGTCGGACGGTATGACGCAGATATCCCTATTTCACGGGAATAAGCGTCCTTTCTTTTTCTTTCTGACAATTCGAAATCAGCTATTGGTTCAAAAATACCGAACCGTTCCATGGATGGCCGGTTTGCACCAATCTCCGGAGCAGTCCATCCGGATAGATCAGCACGATGCAATGCTCTGGCCACAGCCCTTCTCACCGCTTCATGAACATTTTTCTGATGCGCAAACCGGACTTCGTGTTTTGCGGGATGAACATTCACATCTACCTGATCATAGGGAGCATGGATAAAAAGTACCGCCAACGGGAATTGTCCCTTCACCAACCTGCCGGAATATCCTTCGAACAGGGCATGCTGGATGATCCGGTCACGGACAACCCTGCCGTTGACGCAAATGTATATCCCCCGCGATGTCCTGCGTGTGTTCCGGTTAGAAGATATCCATCCGGTAATTGAGAGATCGTCTGCTGAAAATTCTATTTTGCACAGATCATCTTTGATATCGATGCCAAGGACATCCACGATTCTGTCAACGGGATCGCCTGTTGCCGGCCAATTTTTAACCCGCTTTCCGTTGTGCGTCAATCTGAACTGGACCTCAGGCCATCCCAAAGCGATTTTTGTAACGGCATCGACAATGTGCCCCATCTCCGTGGTAATGGTCTTTAAAAATTTTCGGCGGGCCGGCATGTTAAAAAAAAGACGCTCTGCAGTCACCATGGTTCCACGGGGAGCGCCGATCTCAGAAACCTTTTTGATGGTACCCCCATGAACAATAATCTCGGTCCCCGACGAAGAAGTTTCGTCCCTGGTAACCAGACAAAATTCTGAAACCGCGGCAATGCTCGGCAGGGCCTCACCCCTGAAACCTAGGGTGTTAATGGCAAACAAATCCCCATCTGTATATATTTTACTTGTCGCGTAACGCTCCAGTGACAGCATGGCATCATCCCGCCTCATGCCGACACCGTTATCTGAAACCCGAATCAGAGATCGTCCGCCTTTTTTCACTTCGATCATGATTCGGCTGCTGTTTGCATCCAGCGCATTTTCGACGAGTTCTTTGACAATGGAAGCCGGGCGTTCCACAACCTCACCGGCGGCGATTTTGTTGGAAAGGATCTCAGGAAGGATTTTGATTTTGGACATAATCGATACGCGAAAATACAGTAACAAGTAAATAGTAACGTGTGACAAGTGGAATTCATTCATTACCCATGACGCGTTACTCGTTACTATTCACTATTCACTGTTTACGATTCACTTTTTTCTATTTACTGTTTACGATTCACTCGTCACTATTTATTTTTCTTTCTCAAGCAGGTGGCGAAGTAAAAATTCCTCATCTTTGGGCGACAGGTTAAATTTCATGCACGCCTCCTCGATGAGAGTTTTCGATTCTTTTCCGGGATTGAACTGCCGTTCATCGGAAACCCACTTGACGGCTCTTCTTAGAGCTTCCCCTTTCGGCTGAATACTCATGGTTTTTTTCCTTTTTTCGTTTCCTTCGTGGTTTTATTGTAAAAAATTTTGATATAATCTGTTGAATTTTTGGTGATAAATGGTTTAGCCGGTTTAGCCGGTTAGCCAGTCAACGGGTTAACGGGCATACGGGCTAACCGGCCAAACCTCATCCAGTCGCAATTTATGCTTTCATAAACTTTAGAATTTTATTTAAACTTTTATTTTGACTCCAGCATTTCTATGTTAGGTTTTTTCCCATGAAAATCCGTTGCCTGTTCGAAATTGAAGGCCACCTTAAAAAGATTTCCTTCATCAAAATGTCTGGCCATGATCTGCAGTCCGATGGGAAGACCTTCGGATGAAAATCCGCAAGGCACCGAAATTCCGGGAATTCCGGCAAGGTTTGCTGAAATCGTAAATATGTCCGACAAATACATGGTCAGCGGATCATCAGCCATTTCTCCTATTTTAAATGCCGGAGTGGGGGCCACCGGGGAAAGGATCACGTCGCAAGTGTTAAACGCTTTTTTAAAATCTTCGATGATCAGTGTTCTCACCTGGGAAGCCTTTTTGTAATATGCATCGTAATATCCCGCAGAAAGCGAATAGGTTCCTAAAAGAATCCGGCGCTGCACTTCAGGACCAAATCCTTTGGATCGCGTGCTTTTGTACATATCCATGAGATATGTTTTATCTTTGTCCCTGTAACCATATTTAACACCGTCATACCGGGCCAGGTTCGAACTGGCCTCAGAAGGTGCAATGACATAGTAAACCGCCACCACATATTCCGTATGGGGTAAAGAAATTTCAATGCATTGAGCACCCAGGTCTTCAATTTTTTTAACAGCACCTTGGACGGCATGAAAAACATCCGGATCGAGCCCCTGGGTGGCTGTGTATTCTTTGGGAATACCCACGGTCATCCCTTTCAAATCATTTTCAAGAAAAAACGTATAGTCAGGAACATCCTCCGGCACCGATGTGGAATCCGAAGAATCATAACCTGAAATAGTATTCATCAAAAAGGCACTATCAGTGACATTCTTCGTCAAAGGTCCGATCTGGTCCAAAGAGGAAGCAAAAGCCACCAGACCAAAACGAGAAACCCTGCCATACGTCGGCTTCAACCCGACCACACCGCAGTGAGAAGCGGGCTGGCGAATGGACCCTCCGGTATCAGAACCCAAAGCGCCAATACACATATCCGCTGCCACTGCCGCTGCCGATCCGCCGCTCGATCCGCCGGGGATACGTGTCAGATCCCATGGATTGCGCGTGAGCTTGAAACCTGAGTTTTCGGTGGACGACCCCATGGCAAATTCATCCATGTTCAGCTTTCCAACAATTACCGCATTTTCTCTTCTCATTTTTTTTACCACCGTTGCATCGTATGGCGGTATGAAATTTTCAAGAATCTTTGAACCACATGTTGTCAAAAGGCCTTTTGTGCAAATGAGGTCCTTCAATGCAATGGGAATTCCCGTGAGTGGCCTAATGTTTCCATCTGAAATTGCTTTGTCGGCAACCTGGGCCTGGGCCATGGCCATTTCACCATCCACGGTGATATATGCACCCACAGCTTCATCGACTGCATTTATGCGATCAAGAATTGCTCGGGTCAGATCCTGTGAGGAGATTTCTTTTTCTCTTAAAAGCCGGTGGGCTTCTTGTATGGTCAGTTCATAAAGCTTCATACCTGCTAATCCTTTTATTCTGTATTTCAGTAAAAATTTAATTATACCTGAAGCGGCAACATGTACTAAATTTAAACGCTATAGGCCAAAACCCAAAATCGTTCACCCAACCACCTTGGGAACAATGAAATTTCCATCGGCTTTATCCGGGGCATTGGCCAGTGCTGAATCCCTGTTAGAAAGCTGTTTTTCTTCATCCTCCCGGAAGGCGTTGGTCATGGAAATGGCATGAGAGGTTGGGCGAACACTTTTCGTATCAACATTCTTCAAAGTATCCACATATTCCAGTATTGTTCCAAGCTGGATGGCAAATTTGTCGATAAGTTCTTCGTTCACATCAAGACGGGCAAGGTCTGCCACATGGATGACTTCTTCTCTGCTTATTTTCATAATGTTTTCCCAATCTGGTTAAGTCGGTTGAGCCGTTAAGCCTGTTTAGCCCGTTGGCGTTTTACCGAACATTTGAGAAGATATTTTTGGTCGTAACCTTTACGTTCGTAATAGCAGTTTTTTGAAACAAACCGATCTCTAAGGAGCTTCAGGTATGATTAAATTTTTGCCTGGAAGCTGTCTGAGTGAATTAGGGATCGTTTTGAAAGAACCACATACGATTTAACGTTATTAACATACCCCCCTGTTAAAGCAGAAACTTTATTAATAGCTTGGGCAGATTCTTTCATTACGAGCCCTTATTCACGAGTTCTTTCAGCAAAAATTTAATCATATCTGAAGCGATAATATTTTCAAACGCTAAGGTGTTACCTATGTTCAATTTTTCCAAATTTTTGTTAACGCTAACAGGTATGCGGGTCGACAGGTTCAACCGGTTAGCGCTGAACAATGATACCGTCTATTTTTTCTTTTTTTAGGTGCTTGATCGTTGGCCCGGCTTCGGACCTGCTGTTAAAATACCCGACCCGCACCCTGTACCAGATGCCTTTCCCGGGAACTTTTCCGATACTTCGATATGCCGGGAACCCCCCTTTTTTTAACCGGTCAACTAACTTGTCGGCAAAACCGGAATCTTTTAATGAAGCGATCTGAATTGTAAATTTGTTACCTGCCCGCTCGTGCCCCTGGCCGCCTTGCCTTGCTTGGCTAGCGGGCGAGCTTGCAACGGCAGGCGGGTTGTTTTGAGTTCCCTTTTTTAAATCTAAAGTTTTTTCTTTTGGCTCCGGTCCGGTTTTTCGAGTTGGCATCTTGTTGTTTTGCAAAGAAGCGCTCTTTTTCGGCTCAGACTTTTTCTGATGGTTGATGGTGTCATTTTTCAGTCCGGCTTCATCGCCGGTCTTTTTAAGTGTTTCATAAAATCCCATTTTTGTTTTGCTGTCATCGGCATTTGAATCTATTTTGTACTGATCCAGTTCCTTTTTGATAACAGCTTCCTTCAAAGCAGCCAATTCATTCTGAAGCTTTTCGATATCAAACTTTACAGGGACCATCTCTCTTCCCACAAGAATGCCAAGAACAAACATCCATGCACAGACAAACAGCGTCAACCCTATCCACAGAATCTGTCCTCTGCGCGACTGTTTTTTAGAAGATTCCATTTTTGGAGACGGCGTTTTATCTTTTTTACCCATTATTTTTTAAAGTAATAGTTTGGTTCTTTGAAACAAATCGATCTTAAAGGAGCTTCAGGTTTGTTTAAATTTTTAGTTGAAAGCTGTCTGAGTGGATTAGGGATCGATTTGAAAGAACCATCGGCGATTTAACGTTATAAATAAAACTTCCTCTTTAAACAAAGACCTTTATTAATAGCCCGGGCAGGTTCTTTCATTACGAGCCTTTATTCACGAGTTCTTTCAGCAAAAATTTAATTGTACCTGAAGCGGTAATGTTTTCAAAAGAGATTAAAATAGAATTTTTTATACCATCTGTCTTAAATTTCTAATTTGGGTAGTTTATGACAGATAAAAATTTCATCGTTTTTCTTTTTGTCTTTTTGACTTTGTGGCTGTACTCTTTCCAAATGTCACATTTTTTCCGGCGCAGACACACCCAATAATGTCAGTCCGTTTCGGATAACTTTCTGGATCGCCAGCACCAGATAGAGCCGCCCCTTTGACAGCAGCGGATCATCGGATAGAACCCTGTGCTTGTTGTAGTAAGTGTGAAAAGAAGATGCAAGATCCATCAGATAAAATGTTATTCTGTGCGGTTCCATATATTTTGCACTGTCTTCGACAACTTCGGGATAACGGGTCATGGCTTTAATGAGGTTGATTTCCTCGGGTTCCTGTAACATCGTTGTAGCCGCTTCATCCCATTCCAATTCGTCCAAACCTATTTCCCGGCTTTTTCGCGAAATGCTCGATATTCTGGCATGAACGTATTGGACATAGAAAACCGGGTTGTCATTCGTCTTTTTTTTTGCCAGTTCCAGGTCGAAATCAAGAGGGCTGTCGTAATGGCGCGTAAGAAATATAAATCTTGCAGCCTCTCTCCCGACTTCCTTGACAACTTCATTTAAAGTTACAAATTCACCGGCTCGGGTCGACATGGCCACCGGTTCTCCCTCCCGAAGTAGGTTGACAAGCTGCACCAGGATAACATTAAATCGGTTTCTATTCAGCCCCGATGCTTCAATGGCACCGGTAACGCGGGGAATGTAACCATGATGGTCAGCCCCCCAGACATCGATGACCCGACAAAACCCACGCTCAAATTTATCCATGTGATAGGCAATATCAGATGCAAAATATGTGGTCTGTCCGTTTTTACGAACCACCACACGATCTTTTTCATCTCCAAAACTCGTGGTTTTAAACCATAACGCCCCATCTTTTTCGTAAATAATGTTTTTTTCTTTAAAATCTTCGATAACCGCGTTCACCTTTCCTGTATCATAAAGGCTTTGTTCGCTGAACCAGTTATCAAACTCAACGCCGAAATCCATGAGATCCTTTCGGATATCTTTAATAATTCGTTCTGCTGCAAAATGGGCACAAAAGAAAATCGATTGTTCCTCATCCTGATCAAACAGCGTCTTTCCTTTCAATTCTATTATTTCTTTAGCATAATCAAGGATATAATCACCCTGATAACACTCATCCGGGAGCTGAATATTCTCCCCCATCAATTCCTTATAGCGTAGATAAACGGATTGTCCCAGGGTATTTATCTGACGGCCCGAATCGTTGATGTAATACTCTTTTTGAACATCATATCCGCAAAACCTCAAAATGTTTGCTACGCTGTCACCCACAGCAGCACCCCGTCCATGACCGACATGCAGCGGGCCTGTGGGATTGGAACTTACAAATTCCACTTGTATTTTTTTGCCGTTCCCAATGTTCGAAGCGCCATAACCCATATCCTCTTGATGAATTTTGCGCAGAATAGAATGCCAGGAGAGTGTATTTATAAAAAAATTAATAAATCCGGGACCGGCGATCTGTATTTTCGCCAGAATTCGGTCCGGATCTTTGATATAATTTAGAATTGTTTCTGCAATTTTTCGTGGCGGCATCTTTTGAATAGATGCAGAAACCATAGCAATATTGGTGGAAAAGTCCCCATGGGATTGAACTTTCGGCACGTCAATTTCGATTTCAGAAAACTCGGCACAAAGCAACGCCTTATTTTCATGTGCAAGTGAAATGGCATCTGAGATGATATTCTTTATTTTTTCTTTCATCGATTCTACACTTTCTATATTTTTATTTAGCTGAAGGGTCAGGGTATTTTTATTGTAACTGTAAATGTATAAGTTAACGGGGGCGTGCTTTCCCGTTTCACTCTGGTGTCTACGTGTCTGGTCATTTCAAAGACTTAGCAGCGGGGGCATTCCTGCCCCCTCCGCGTTCTCCCGCGAAAAACATTCGGGAGCCGCGGTCTCCCCCACTGCTAAGTCTTTGAAATGACGAAGCCACTCCGCCAATATCGTTACACGGGAAAGCACACCCCCGTTAACACACGCAACACATGTGTATGAGCGGAATGGATAATTTTTTTAAAAAAACGTGTACTGTTTGAGTGGTTTAGGGATCGTTAGAAAGAACAGACACTTATCGAAATATTTCAACAGTAAGGAAGTGATTATTATATGTTAAAGTCATTGTTTTTATATCGATTTCTGTTCTTTCTTTACGATTCTTTAACCACGAGTTTACACGGTTTTTAAAAAAGCATTATCCATGGAGCGATTTAAAAAAAAATACCCCGACCCCTCATTTAGCTGTATGCTTAATTTTTTTAAGAGTTTCAATTCATAAAGACTTTTCATTTCCAAGTCAAGATACTTTGAAGTCAAAATTACTTCGGAACACTTGAAGCAAATTTCCTTTTATGAGATAATAAACATGATTCGGTTAAGAAAAATCAGATATTTTTCATAAACAATTCGTGTTTGAATAAACACAGGAGGGAAAAAGATGCTGGTTAAAAATTGGATGAGCAAAGAGGTGATAACGGTAGATGCTGATGATTCCATGCAGAATGCCATTTATATGTTAAAAGAGCAAAACATCAAAATACTGCCGGTCATGGATGATGGAACTCTTGTAGGCATCATCACAGACAGGGATCTGAAAAAAGCATCCCCTTCAGATGCAACGACCCTCGATATGCACGAGCTTTTATTTTTGATATCCAAAATAAAAGTCAGGGATTTAATGAAAAAACCGGTTTATATCGCAAAGCCGGATGACACGGTGGAAGAGGCAGCCGCCCTTCTCCTGGAGAAAAAGATTTCAGGCATTCCGGTGGTTGACGAAAATAACCGGCTGGTCGGAATTATTACACGAAGTGATATTTTCAGGGTCCTCATATCCCTCAGCGGACTGGGCAAAAAAGGCATTCAGTTTGCCATTCGAATCAAAGATATGCCGGGCATCATAAAAGAAGTCCGGGAACTCATCCACGAGTATGGAGGGCGCACGGCCAGCATCCTGAGTTCATCAGATAATGCTCCCGAAGGTTATTTAAATTTCTACTTCAGGATTTACCAAATCGACAGACAGAAACTCCCGAGTCTTTTAGACAGAATCAGAGAAAAAGGAACACTTTTTTACATGGTCGACCACAGAGAAAACAAACGAACCATTTATGAATCTTAATTGGTCTTCACAGAATAGTATGGCTAATTAATTGAAATGACAATTTATTTTGACATCGGATTCAGTGATGGTCATCGGTTTTTTTCTCAAGTTCGGGGTGATCGTGATCGTGATCTTCGAACTCATGTCCCGGATGGTCGTGGTCGTGAAAACGGCGCGGTGTGTGATCATGGGTTTTCTTATCCTCAGGATGGATGTGCGTGAAGCGATGAATATGTTCGTGCGCGTGTTCGTGAGAATGGTCGTGCTCAACCTCTCCATGCCGGTGCCGGTGCATATGCAGGTGATGGTGTAAATGACGATGCTCGTGTTCATGCTGCATTGCCAGGATAGCGTTGCTGCTGCGCTGCCGGTAAGTGTAGGATAATTCGTTGAGGTTGCCGAGACGTTCATCCTCTAAGAAAGCACGGGTCGGCATATCTTCCAAAATTTGCCCCTTGTGCATCACCAGGGTACGGCGAGTCAATTCTTTCACAAAAAAGATATCATGACTGACGAGCAAAAGGGTCACGTTGAGATTGCACAGAATAGATAGCAGCAGCTCCTCTCCCTGGGGATCAAGTCCGGCCGTTGGTTCGTCTAATATGAGCAGCTTGGGTGACATGGCAAGAACACAGGCCAGCGCCAGGCGTTTGCGTTCACCACCGGACAGATGCAAGGGAACACGCTCTTCGAAGCCTTCCAAACGAACCATCGACAGAGACTGTGTTAGCCGTTTGATAGATTCATCCCGTGAATAGCCGAATTGATGAAGTCCAAAGGTTATTTCTTCTCGTACGCTTGGACAGAAGAGTTGATCGGCGCAGTCCTGAAAAACCATTCCGATCTGCCGCCAGAGAATCTTGCGCCATTTGAGTGTCATCAGTCGCCCGGCAAAACGAAACTCTCCGAGCCCCTGGCGCAGCCCGAGCAGACAAGACAACAGTGTGGTTTTACCGGCGCCGTTTTCACCGACAATTGAAATCCGTTCGCCGTCATGAATGGACAGATTGATGTCGTTTAACGCAAGTGTTCCGTCCGGGTAGCGATAATGAAAGTCGCGCAGGACCACAAGCGACTTTCCTTCAGATGAGTCAGACAGAGCATTGGTCTGATGTCGTCTATCAAGCGGTTTTGATTGAGCCAGATCGCAGCATGATGAGGGAGTGTGAACCAGACGAAAGGAAAAATCGAGACCATGCTCTCGCAATGATTGACGTTGGGAGACCAGTTCGCGCAGTGTGTAGTCATGATGTATGCGACCACGATCGAGAACTACGGCCCGGTCGCAGAGTTCATAAAGAAAGATAAGGTCATGGCTGATGCAGACCAGGGTGCCTGAGAAATCTCTCAGCAGGCTGAGGAAGACCTCCTCTTGATGCGGATCTAAATTTGAGGTCGGTTCATCCAGGATCAGTACCTTCGGTTGCATAGCAAGGAGTCCGGCCAAAGCAGCGCGCTTTTTTTGTCCGAAGCTGAGATTGTGCGGCGCTTTGTAGGCCATATCAAGCAAGTTGACGCGCTCCAGCGCCTGCTGGGCTGCCTGCTCCGCATCTTTTCGAGACAAGCCCTGATTGCGGGGACCGAAAGCCGTGTCATCCAGCAGCGTATGTCCGAAGAGCTGGTCGTCCGGATCCTGAAAAAGCAGGCCGATCTCCAGCCTGTTCCGCTCCAGATGCTCTCCTTTCAACCGCTCACCTTTGTAAAGAATTTCTCCGTCAGTCGGCAGCAGTAGTCCACAAAGCTGTTTAATCAGTGTCGTCTTACCGGAACCGTTTTGTCCAACCAAAGCGATCCTGTCTCCAGCGACAATGTCCAGGTCGACATTGGATAATGCTTGAGTATCATCCGGATAACGATAACACACCCCGCGCATGCTGAATAGGGGAGCATCCAGGGTAGGCCTCTGAATTGAACCTTGAGGTTCGTGCATTATGCTTAATCCTTATCAGGCAATCCGGTCATATATAATCAGTGCCACTCCAATGGCCAGCCAACCTGCTGCCAAAATCAAATCTCTGGTCCGTAGGCGCCGTTCGGCCGGTTCCGGAAACCGTCCCCGGTAACCGCGTGCACGCATGGCATCGAAAACCCTTTCGGTCCGTTCGAAGCTGCGAACAAAAAGCATTCCAATAAAATTGCCCACTGCGCGTAGTGTTATCAGATTCGTGCGCTTGCGGAACCCGCGTACCCGCATGCCGGAAGACATGCGTCGGGCTTCGTGACGAAAGACATGCAGATACCGGTTGCTGAGCAGTACCATCTGTCCAATCATCTCAGGCACACCGAGCCGGGAAAGCCCGTGCAGGGTTACCGGAAGAGGCGCGGTAGATAGCAGCGGCTCCATCAACAGTGCAATGGCAATTGCTTTAGCGGCAATCGTTGCAGCCAGCCGCAGACCGCGCAGGTTGAAACCGAGCCACTCCATCCCTTTGAAAATAAGCACCGTGTCACCGTTGTGTACGGGAGCTGAAAAGGGCATTACCACTAAAAACATACTGATAAAACCGGTAATCGCCAATAGCCTCAGTATAACTTTTGAAAAAGAAACTTTTGCTGTCATCAGGATCAGCAATGAGATGCCGATGGCAGCCAGGGCCGGCGTCAGGTGCTTCAGTGATGCAATAATAAAACTGTAAATAAGTATCGTTATTATTTTGCATCGCACATCCCAGAGATGAAACAATGAACCACCGGCAGTATCCGCCAGCGGCGGTACCGACCAATCCCGGTCCTCTTCAGGAACACTGCGATTGTGCGCAATGCGTCGCAGCCATACCGCGCCGGCCACCAGCACTGCCATTGGTATCAATATGAACAGGAACAGCTGCCAAAAAGGTATCTGGATATGGATGATATTTGCCATGAGCATTTTATAACGAACGCGTAAATGCCGGTTGGAGCAACGCCGGCTTAACTCGAGCCAAAAAACCGATGGTAAACGCACTCACCACTCCCTCGATGATGATGACCGGTAGGTGCGCCAGCAGTACAATTTTGGCAATGCCGAAAAAGTCTTCACCGCCGGTAACCAAGAGTGCCGCCAGGATAATTGCTGCCAGTGCTGTCCCTAAAGCGCCTGCCAATCCGCCGATGATCACCTGTCGAAGCTGGGTGCGGCCTTTGTATCTCTGGAAGAACCATCCGCACGCCAGGGCAGGCAGTCCCATCATTAAGGCATTGGCGCCCAGCGCTGTTATGCCGCCAAATTGAAACAACAAGCTTTGCAGCAGGAGGCCAAGGCCGATAGAGAGAAAAGCCGATGATCCCAGCAGTGCCCCTGTCAGGCCCGGTATGAGCAAATGGACGCTGGTCGGCCCAAACGGTACATGAACCAGTGAAGCAATAAAAAAGGCTGCGGTCATCACCGCCAACTTGGGCAATTCCTCGCTGCGGGTTCGTCGGGCACTCCAAGCCACTAACACAGCACTGGCGACATAGCCACCGACCGCAACGGAAATAGGGAGAACTCCGTCGGAAATATGCATGATCTACTCCTTACGGCGCGAAGCGACAAAAGCGGCTACCCCGAACAGACCGAAGATGTAACCGATACCTCCGAAAACGTCTTTGATACCCGGCTTGTCGAGATCGACACGCAGGGCTGCGATTTCCCGATGAATACGCCTTAAATCGTTGGACAACTTGTTGCTTTGTTCCTTTAAAAGCGCAACGATCTCCTTAGGGCTCTCCTTCGGAGGTGTCTGTGCCGGCAATGAGCTTGGCAGGCCCGCCAGAAATAGCCCCAGGACGATAACCACTATCACCTTATGAATGATCTTCATTTCCCAGCCTCCACGTCAGCTTTTTTCAGCTTAAAACTGTTCTTGTGTCCCATGGTTGCCTCAATGACAATGGTCAAATCATCGACCTTCGGCACGGGAAAACTGAACAGTCCCTTTTTGTCGGTCACCCCTTCAAGAAGCAGCTTGTCTTGACTGTCATAAACCAGCACTTTGCCACCTTCAACCGGTCTGCCATCCGGGAAATAGCTCTCGGTATAAACTTTCCCTGCTTCGACATAAGCGAAAAGGTTGACCTTATGAGCAATTGCGGTTCCGCTGAACAGTAGTAACACAAATGCCAGAATAAGCAAATAATCCATGATCTTCATAACATCCTCCATTTACTTTGAATCTATTGTCAGCCTTAAAAATCGGTGCCCTCCACAGGGTGAGGTGCGCTCATTGAGGCCACGAAAAAAGGCCGCCGCTATTTCATATCCCGGGTATGGACCCAATAAACAGCTCCGATCTCAACTCCCTTTTCCTTGCCATCGTATTTCAGCTTCCAGTCGGCTTCGTTAAGGGCTGCAAATCCCCACCAGCCAGCCCTGGGCATGGCGTAATTGAAAATGCCGTCGCCATCGGCTTTGACCACTTGGGTTACGTAGGGGTCCGCCGGAGGAATAACAACGCTGATATTTCCGGGTGACTCGTTCAGATATTCGATTTCCACCTCGGCAAAAGGGACTGGTTTGCCTTTAAGCAGCACCTGTCCTGTAAAAAGATTTCCGGTCCACAGCCCGTAAGGACGGGTTAGTGGAATGATTTCGGTCTCCAAGCCCACCGGTTCATCCCAACCTTTCTCCAGTCCGAATGCGTTTACACAGACCTTGGTATAATGAACGATGAAAAGGTCTTCGGCAGGTTCCCAGTATGGAGCGGGTTCAACATAGAAGATGTAGTCTCCAGGTCTGCGGATCTGGTAATCAGCGGTCCAAAATGTAAAACTTTCGGTCTGGTCAGGGCTTTTCCCTTTGGCAGCCTTAAGAGACCCTAGTAAACCGGTTTTTTTGCCGTCGTGAAGCACGCCGAAATGTTTGGGCTTGACCATTTTCATGTAATGCATTTCCATGGGATGGATGAATTTTATTTGAAGTTTCAGGCTTTTGGAGTCATCCTGAGTCACGATGTCGTCCGATGGGGTAATGGTGCCGAAATGTGCCTGTACCGGAGAAGCAACTCCCATGGTAACCGTTAAAACCACAACGGATAAAAATGAAATTACTGTCTGCATATTACACATCTCCTTTATTTTTTAATGGTTTTGTTTAAAATATTCATAAAGTTAACATCTATCAATAAGCTTACGAAATCAAAATTCGGCCGTCATGCGCACACCGTAAATAAATCCTTTAGGACTGTCACCGGCAGCAAGGTCGTCCTTCATCCACTGGACATCTAAAGTGAAGGCAAAAATTTCACTAAGAACAATACGCGCGTAGGCTTCGGCAACCTGGGTTTTATCAATTCCGGAATTGCCATCGTTGAGATAAGCGTAGCCGATGCCGATATTATCATGTTCTCGCTTCCAAAGCTTGCCGGATATATCAATTCCGCCGGAATAAAGATTTTGATAATCGACGGCCGCATCGTCATCTTGTCGGCCGATCCGCATCCAGGCACCCATGATGTCACCCAATTGCTGGTCAAAAGAGAGCACAAAGGCTACCATGGCTTGACCTTTGTGCCCTTGGGGACTTTCGAAATCGTCGCTGGTACGATCTGCTATGATGCGGCAGTTACCTTCACCTAAAACCGTATTCAGCAGATATCCGAACTGAAGACCATAGTAATTATATGTATTGTCATCACTTCCGGCACCCACGTTCATCACCACCCCTTTGACGGCTATTGCGCCGATACTCCATTCAGCGGCAGCACCCAGGTCGTATGACGGAAAAAAATCATGGGCCTTGTGGACCAGAGCCCCATTCATGAATTGCGTGTATTCATCTCCGGCATAGGCGTTTTCGTCCAGATAGTCGGCAGCATCGATAATACCGCCGGTAATCCCGAATAAATGGTTCGTGTTCAAAGAAAAAATATGCTTGTACCAGGCGGTCAATACATAATCTCGATTGCGACCGTTGATGTCCTTAACGTCATCTTCGAGATCTGCCGCCCAAGGCGTTATATGGAACGGTGACGTCCCGTCTTTCAGTGCATTACCTGCACCGAATCCGAACTTAACGAAAATTTCATCGTTGTCGGTGGGTGTAAAACTAATTTCGGGCTGAAAAGCCAGCCCTCCCCGTCCGGTATTGTCGAAACCCGGGGCATTGACCACATCCTGATACTGGTAAAGACCGGCCAAAATTCCCCCAATGGCAAACTTGTCCGTAATTTCCATTGCACCAACATGGGCCTGCCGGAGAAAAAATGTTATAATCACCACAATAAATAATATGACCTCTCTATTTCCGATCGTCATTTAACATTTCTCCTCTCTTTTTCAAATTATGGCAATTTCCATAAATATGTTCCCATTGAATGGCGCGCGTTCACAGTTTCAGTAAGCCGCAGGATGATTTTTGTTCCAAAATAAAAAAGGCCACAAGGTCGCTTCCCTTAATGGGGCATGGACCTTCGTGGCCTTTTTACTTTAGTTTAATTGTCATCTTCGCCACTAACGGGCAAAGCAGATTATGGTATTACCTTTAAAAATACATCCACGAGCAGCTTCTGCTGCATTTAGATTTAAACTCTCATATTTGAGCTTCTATAAGAAGTCAAGTTTTTTATTCATCAATCCGAGGGTTTTTTGACCAATCTAAGCGCAAAACAAAGTGAAAAATACTTTTTTGTTACCGATAGATCAGGCATTATAGCTTTATCCATCTTCAGTGTTAGCTTTCCCTACATGTCATTGGCCGGAGTTAGAGTGCGTGAAAATTGAGTCACTATTTAAACGGTTGCAACCTTTAAACAGCAACATTCACTTTTTTTATTGGAAGGACTTTTTCAAGATCACAGGGATCAATTTCAACCATAAACCCTTGTTTGCCACCGTTGATGAATATTCTGTCGAGCATCATAATCGATGATTCCACACACACCGGAAGCGATTTTCGCGTTCCAAAGGGACTGATTCCCCCCACTTTATATCCGGTATGTTTTTCAGCCGATATTGGACCACAGGGACTGACACGTTTTACACCGAGTTCACATGCCAGTTTTTTGGTTGACACTTCACGATCACCGTGCATCAAAACCAGCAACTGCCAGCGTGAATCGACTTCCATCACCAGTGTTTTAATCACTTCATGTTCCGGCACATTGAGAATTGATGCAGCTTGGTGCGTACCGCCGTGTTCCTCATACCGATAAAGATGCGGGATAAAATCTATTTTTCCGGTCCTTAATGAACGTACGGCCTGGGTGACAGGATATTGTTTCAACGATATTCACCTTACAATGTAAACTACATATAAAAAAAGGGGCATTTTTACAAATGCCCCCTTGAGTATAAACGGTGTCGGTAATATGCTATGTCAATCCCGCAACCTCTTCCTTTATCGTCACCGCAATCTTAAACAGGGCGGTTAATACCAGAAAGCCTATGGCCCATATCGCGACGGCGATCAAAATTTCGGGTAATGTCGGGACATATTCAGTCACATGGTGAAGCGGATTCGGTACAAACCCGCCTGAAATCATTCCAAGCCCCTTGTCAATCCATGTGCCGACAAAAACGGTGATACAAGCAACAACCAGAACAGTCTCGTTTTTGCGGGTGACCGGATTCACCAGTAAAATAATCGATACCACCATCAGGATCATGGATGCCCACATCCAGGGCACCAGGACACCATGTCCGTGCAGTCCCACAAACAGGTATTTTAAATGGTCCATATGTTCGGGTATGTTGCTGTAAAAAACAACAAATACCTCACAGAGGAAAAAGAATACATTCACCGTGATGGCATATGCCACGACCTTGGCAAGCGACTGGATCTGTTCTTTTCCGGGATCAAAGTTAGAAAGCTTTCTAACAATCATGCACAGCAGGATTAAAAATGCGGGACCTGCAGCAAACGCCGAAGAAAGAAAGCGAGGCGCCAATATGGCGGTCAACCAGAAGCCTCGTCCGGGAAGGCCGCAGTAAAGATAGGCGGTTACCGTATGGATACTGACTGCCCATGGGATGGAAAGATATATCAGCGGTTTTAACCACCCCGCCGGCGCAACATTGTTTCTTTCTGCCTCAAGCACGTTCCATCCGATAATAATGTTCAGGAAAAGATACCCGTTCAACACAATCATATCCCAAAAAAGGATCGAGTTGGGTGTGGGGTGCAACAGAACATTCATTACGCGTATGGGCTGTCCAAGATCCACAAAGATAAATAGAATGCACATGGTCACAGACGCCACCGCCAGAAATTCTCCCAAAATGGTAATCCTGCCAAATGCTTTATAGTTGTGCAGATAGTAGGGCAAAACCACCATGACCGCTGAGGCGGCTACACCGACCAGAAATGTGAACTGGGCAATGTAAAATCCCCACGATACATCCCGGCTCATGCCGGTAATTCCCAGACCGAATTGAAACTGCCACAGATAGCAGGCAAAACCAACACCGATAACAGCCAAAAGTGCCGCCATCCATCCATAGTATTTCTTTGTTCCTGTCAACGCCTTTTCAAGCATAACCACCTCATACAATATAGAAAACTGATGGGCCCGTCCCCAGGGCCGGTTTACGACGAATTGTGTAGCTGTTTCTTAACACCTGTCTCACTTCTGATTCAGGATCATCCAGGTCTCCGAAAGTCAGAGCACCCTTTGACACTTCTACACAAGCAGGAATTTTCCCAACGGCCAACCTTTCCGCACAGAAGTTGCACTTTTCAACAACCCCTTTTGTCCGTGTCGGGAAATTAGGGTATGTCTCCTTGATAAAGGGGCGTGGATCTCTGAAATTGAAACTTCTCGACCCGTAAGGGCATGCCGCCATACAGAATCTACAGCCGATGCATCGATGAAAATCCATCAGTACAATACCGTCTTCACGCTTAAAGGTTGCCTTCGTTGGGCACACCCTGACACATGGCGGCTTTTCACAATGATTGCAAAGTGTCAAAAAAGACATGTGCTTGAGTCTGTCATCTAAAAAGTCCGCTTCCTGCATGGGAAACTCATGTTTAAATTCTTCCGCCCAAATCCACTTGATTTCGTGGCGGGGATTTTCAAATTTAGGGACATTATGGATTTTATTACAAACCTCAATCATCGGTTCGAGATCTTCTTCGGATTGCAATTTTCGGGTGTCGATAACCAGTCCCCATCTTTTGGCTGTAAGCGCGTCTTCACGCTTCATGGTCATTGGTGCTGCTGTTTCGCCAGAGGAGGCCAATACATCGAGGAGCGGCTTGGCCCCTATTCCCAGTGCTGAAATTCCAGCTACTTTCAAAAAGCGTCTTCTACTGCCTTTCATCACTTTGCCTCCTTTGGATCAATGTGGCAATCCCAGCAGTAAGGGGTTACCGAAGCATAATTGTGGCACTTGTCACAAAATTCAGCCTTTTCTACGTGACAATCAAGACATGTATTGGAAAGACTCATATTAAATTTCTTCCCACTGGGATTCACGTAAATCCTTTTGCCGTCCCTAACAACCGTGTCCCTCCACTCATTAAGAATCTGCATATGTTCCGTCTTCATGGTTGCCGTCGGCAAGACGCACTCTTTGGCGGCTTTTGCCTTATCGCTAAGTTTGGGTTCGGGAGCCGGAGCGGCCTTTCCAAGATTGTACCAGAAAGGAAATGTTATCAACACCACAAAGATGCATAGACCGACAATCACTTTTCCCTTATCATACATCTTTTTGTTATTCGGCATCGTCATCCTCCATTCCCGGAAGTGGCTCACTGCGCAGGTCTGTCGTTCTTTCTTGTTCACCGGGTAAAATGAGTGCATTGCCCACCATCTCATGAACACCGGTTACGCCGACTTCAGGAACCCAGTATTCCATGGATGCTGACAACGCCGCACGGTCAATGGCGCAAATGCATGACAGCATATTTACCCCATGTTTTTCATGTACATATTTGACGGCATTTGCTCTTGGCAGACCGCCCTGCATCCTCAGTTCCATATTTTCACCGGCATTCAGGCCTGATCCGCTGCCGCAGCAAAAAGTCTGTTCCCGAATGGTGTTTGCAGGCATCTCATAGAAATTATTGCATACATTTTTAATAACGTATCGGGGCTCTTCCAGCAGTCCCATGCCTCGGGAAGTGTTGCAGGAGTCGTGATAGGTCACCTTCAAATGATCATTGCGCCTTGGGTCCAGTTCAAGTTTATTGTGTTTGATGAGATCAGCGGTAAATTCGGTAATGTGGACCATCTTGGTCGATTTGGCGTTTTCAAATTTGGTGCCGGTAATGGGAGATACCGGATCTTCCAAAAAGTCGGCCGGACCGTTCATCGTATCCATATACTGGTGAATAACCCGCCACATATGACCACACTCTCCACCCAGAATCCATTTAACACCCAGCCTTTTGGCTTCAGCGTACATCTTTGCATTCAGCCGTTTCATCATCTCATGAGAGGTAAAAAAACCAAAATTTCCGCCTTCGGAAGCATAGGTGCTCCATGTAATATCAAACCCGTATTTTTCCTGTAAATAGTGAAACAGCATCATATACCCCATACAGGTGAATGTACCGGGATCGGCAAAAATATCACCGGAAGGGGTGATAAATAAAATTTCTGCACCCTTTCTATTAAAACTGGGTTCCACCTTTACACCGGTGATCTCTTCGATATCATCGGCAAAAAAGTCCATCATATCCTTATAGGCATGTGGCTGGATTCCAAGATGGTTTCCTGTTTTATAACAATTGGACACAGGCGTGATAATCCAGTCTATGTTAAGGCCCAATAGATTCAATAGCTCACGGCCCATGATGGTGATCTCGGCGGTGTCGATGCCGTAGGGGCAAAAAACCGAACAGCGCCGACACTCTGAGCACTGAAACAGATAGTACCACCATTCTTTCAAGACTTGCAGATCCAGTTCCCTGGCACCGATAATCTTTTTAAAATTCTTTCCCAGGGATCCGATGATCTTGCCGGCGGTTGTAAAATCGTTTCTATACACTGATCGGAGGAGTTCGGCTCGTAAAACCGGCATATTTTTGGGATCCCCGGATCCGATGAAAAAGTGGCATTTGTCGGAACAGGCCCCGCAACGGACACAAATATCCATAAAGACTTTTACGGAACGAAACCGATCAAGCCGTTCCCTGAAACCTTTGGAAATTATTTCTTTCCAGTTTTCAGGAAGATTCCAGTCTTCATCGATGGGGTTCCACTGCCGTGCAAAAGGAAGACCGACGGTCTCAAGACTTTTGGGATTTCCAGCATAAGAATAGATCCCCTTCTTAATCTCAACAGGGGTGTCCATCCATCCCGTGCGGGGAGGTCCATACGCTATGTGTGAAAACAATTCATCAGGTTTTGGAACATCTGACATTATTTACTCCTTTTCCTCGGGTTCTTCCGGCGTTTCCGGCGCCATCGTTTTTTCCACAGGAAGTCCTGCCTCTATCATTTTTTCCCTGAAATCATCTTCATAAGCTTCATAGGTATGAATCTTAACCGGATAATTCCACGGATTGACATGTCTTACAGCCCGGCTGTTGTTGGCCAGATTTCTTGTGGGACTCATAAAGATACCTCCCAAATGCATGAGTTTGCTGAACGGGAAATAGGCCAAAAGTATGCTGACAAAAAAGAGATGAACATAAAAAATGCTGCCAATCCCTTTGGTGATGTAAGGTTTAAGGGTTACGAGTCCCATGGTGAACGCTTTGACGCCGACAATATCCACTTTTGTAAAATACCGCATTAAAACACCGGTAAAGGCAATGCCAAAGATAAGAAAAAGGGGGAAATAGTCTGAACCCAAAGATATGTATTTTACCTGTGGAATCCATATCCTTCTCAAAAATAGAAAGGTTACCCCCACCAGCAGGGCCACCCCGGAGATCCTGAGTTCCGGCAGACCGATCTGAAGAAATCCGTCCAGTCTTGCCACCAAGTCCACACACGCCGGAACCGGTTCGGTAAAAAATCGCAGATGTCTGAACAGCACGGTAAAAAATGACCAGTGAAAAATCAGTGAAAAAAGCCACAACCACTTTTCCCACTGATAGGAAATTTTGGTCCCCTCTTTTAACTCGCATTTTGTGTTTCTGAATAAGGACCGTAAAAAAACAACCTCCAGTATCATTCGAACGATAACGCCGCCTGTGGTGGAGGGGTTGTCAATGTTGGCCGGTTTAATCCAGGGAAGTGATTTTTGTTGACCGCATGTTGTGGGAATTCTGAACGGCACGGGTGAGCGCGCCCAGTCTATAACGCGGTTAATAAATCCCAAGATAAAAATAGTTAACGCCAGATAAGGTATGATAACGCCGAAAAATACCTCGCCCCCCGGGAATTTAACACCTACATAAGCCAGCAGAAATAGAACAACGACTGCTATGAGGGAATACATGTAACTAATATTCATTATATCATTACCTCACTTGATGGCCCCATGACGACGAGATAGAATTTTTCCAAAATTATTTCGGGCTCTTTTAATAAAAGGACTCGAGCATGATTTTGAAAAAATCTAACTTATAGGTCGTTTGAAGCCCCCTTGCATATATTAATATTATCTAAATCCGGCTGTTCCGCCGGCATCTCACGTACCAACCCCGCGCGCTCAAAAGCCCTGAACGTCCTGTTTTTCATCTCGTTGGCTTTGAGTTCATAAATCTTTTCCCGGCAATTCACGTAAAGGTTAAATGCAATCAGACCGAGTTCATCAATCTTAGATTCAAACAACAACAGTTCGCTAAAAAGCTGCTCTTTAAAATCCTCTTTTTTTATATTGTCTCTGATGACATTTTTTAAAAAGAAGATAAAACTTGTGGCTTGGGAGGGGGAAAAGTTCTGAATCGCTCTGATTCTGATAATCGGATCAAGGAAGGATCGCATGGCTTCATGATTCGTTTCCTTAAGGAGTTCGTCAAATAATACCTCCAATCCTTGATAGATGGTTCGACCCACAGGGTTGGCAAAAGGATCTTTCTGGCTTTTAAGGAATTTTGCCGTATCGGATGGATACGTCTCAATGGTCGCGGCAAACCATTTTTTTACAATGGCGGTTTTTCTCTGTACCAGTAATGTATTCAGTCTCATATTCAGGACCGCTCCGAACTCCCAATTTTATCGCCGATCAGCAATCAAAACCAAAGAAGATCCACAATTTATTAATCGACGGTTCCAAATGGAAATAACCATCAGGATCATTACATTTAAGAGAAGTCCTATAGACATTTTATATATTCATGTCAAGGATAAATGAAAAAAAGATAAAGATTGGAGAGATTGATTTATAATCACTATTTCTGCCATCAAATCTGAAGGTGCAACCTTTTTTTTCATTGATGCACAGATTTTTGTGCATCGATAATTGGGTACCGGCTTCTTAAATGTCACTAAAGACCAAAATCGTTTGTTTTCGTCAACAAGGTATTACGATGAATGCCGAGTTTTTTGGCCGCTTTTGTTCTATTTCCATCCACGCTTTCCAGGATATCAGAAATATATTTTTTCTCAAAGATGTTCACAGCCTCTTTAAGGGGCATGTCCTTAATTTTCTTTTTATCGATATTATAGGCCGCACTATTTTCTAGATGGATGATCGGACCTTTAGTAATGGTAAACAATCTTTCCACCAAATTTTTGAGTTCTCGAACATTTCCAGGCCAATCATATTCGATTAACGTTTTAATCGCTTTATCAGCGATTTTTTTTGGTGGTTTACCGGTCTCAGTGGCGTTTAATTCCAAATAATGTTCCAGCAGCAAGGGGATATCATCCTTTCTCTCTCTCAAAGGCGGAAGCCATATCGGAAAAACATTCAACCGATAATAGAGATCTTCACGAAATTTACTGTTTAAAATCAGGTTGTTAATTTCTTTATTAGAAGCAGCGACAAACCTGACATCGATTTCGACAACCTTTGAACTACCAAGTCTTTCAAATTCCTTTTCCTGTATAATCCTCAAAAGTTTTGCCTGCATGTTGATATCAAGAAGATCGATGTCATCAAAAAAAACGGTTCCTGTATCGGCAAGCTCCAGCTTTCCGATACGGGTACTGCTTGCCCCGGTAAAGGCACCTCTGTTGTGTCCGAAGATTTTGCTCTCCATTAATGTCGCCGGTATGGCTGCACAATTTACAACCACAAACGGCTGATTCTTTCTATGGCTACGATTGTGTATGGCCCTGGCGACAAGTTCCTTTCCTGTTCCGCTTTCTCCTTGTATCAGTACGGTTCCGTCACTTTGAGCAATCGTAGAAATTAAATCAAATATTTTTCTCATTTTTTTGTTTTTACCCACCATTTTTTCAAATGGATGATACCGTTCCAGTTCGTTTCTGAGATACGTCACTTCTTTCACAAGGCTTTGCTTTTCTAAGGCTCGCCGAATTACCGTCAGGACGTCATCCACGGCAAACGGTTTAATGATGTATTCATAAGCCCCCAACTTAATCGCCTGCACTGCCGTTTGAATCTCATTGACAGCGGTCACCATGATAATTTCCGTATTCGGGTCCGTCTCTACGAGTTTTTCAAGGAGTTCAAGACCGTTAATGTCCGGCAAAAGGATGTCGAGGAGAATCAAATCTACCGAGTTTTTTTTAAAAATATCTATCGCTTCCTGGCCTGTTCCTGCAAGAAGCACATGGTAATCATCTTTTAACACCATATTAAATGACTGACGAACGCCATTTTCATCATCGACAACAAGAATCGTATCATTTTTGTTCATACCTAATCATCCCAATATTCTAAAAAAAGAGTAAAATAGATTTTCTCGAATCCGACCCAACAAAACAAATCGTCGATAAAAGTCGTGTATTATAAAAATACTTGATTTATATAGCAAACTCTATGCCAAACTCCAATCTTGAGTATTATATCTCAGTTAAGATGCATTATGACCACCCAGATAGATATGAACAAATCCATGTTTTACAGATGCAACCTGAACAAAAGAAATGTAAAAAATTATATCAACACAAAATTGCAGGCGCGTCAATTAAAGAGGTTTGAATACATTCATGCACAGAAAAATGTGCATTCATGCACAGAAAAATGTGCATGAATGATCCTCAGTCACCAAAATGAACAAGATTTACTAAATTATTTCAACTCAACAAAACATTCCGGCGGTTAGTCCTTTCGGATGGGAATGCCTTTGAAACAAGGATTGTCAACAACACTAATAAAATAATCTCACAAAAAAACGATCTTTATCTCAAATCCCCCTTTCATCTGAAGGTTTTGGCACGCTTTTTGAGAGAAGTAATACTGATTGATGGACATCAAATCTTCATTACCGATTTTTTGTAATGCATGACCGTAGTCTTAAATCCACCTGTTGCCTTCGTGTTACCCTTCCATCTGGATGTTATCAATTCTCTTTGAAGTCAAGACTTATTGTCACAGGAGAAATTTATGCAACTTTCAGGAGGTGTACCATGAATCTTAACTTAAGCTCTTTTCTGCAATGGCGGTTTAACATTTTAATGTGCAAGATTCTGGGATTAAAGGTAACTTTTTATTACATCAATATTCTGGGAAAACTCTATTTCTTTTTTAACAAAAGAGAAAAATATCAAATCAAAAGGGCTGTTAACAAGGTTTTTAGCGATCATAAACACCAATTTGACATCAGATCTTTGACCCAAAATGTATTTCGGGGAATAGTATTTCATTACTACGAAAAATTTGTTAATGCCTATGCAGCCCCTGAAGCATTGAAAACCTTTTTTAAAATACACGTGGAAGGCGAAAGAATGACAGCACTGGAAAATGCGCTTGCCAAAGGAAACGGCGTTCTATTAATTACGGGTCATTATGGAGGACTCGAGTTTATCCCGGCTTTTTTAGGTGCTAACAACTATCCTGTAACCATTGTTGCCAGGTTCTCATCAGATAGCTTGCGGGAATTATGCTTTCAGCAGGCAGATAATTTTTCAGTAAAAGTTATTGATGGGGACCACACCCCCAATATCGCAAAGGCGATTTTTGCTGACCTTAGAGAAAATCGAATTGTAATTACCCAGTGTGATGAAATCGATGAATGGAGACCCTGTCGTCATAAAAAAATACATTTTTTGGGCCGACAGATCTATCTGGACAAAACCATCACCCTTTTATCTAAAAGATGCGATGCTGCTATTGTTTTTGGTGTGATGCACAGAAATCAACAGCACCGATATAGATTTATTGTATCTTCATGGGAAGAAATGGCAAAACGTTTTCATCGGTCCAGGGATATGCCTATTGGAGCGGTAGTGCTGAAATTTATGGAACATTACATATACAAACATCCTGAAGGATGGTATCTATGGAAAAAATACCAGGCATTGGATTCCTTCGCTCCATCGGGTGCTGATGTTAAAGCACCGACATCGATTCCTGTGCTGGAACCGTCCACTGCTTAACTATCGCTAACGCAAAAATGTAAACGTTCATATCGCCTTTTAGAAAAATATATAATGATTCTGTTTATCGAGCCGATTTCAAAAAATACGGGGATGTATGTTCCTGCTTATCCTTTGCCGGTCATGGAAATCGCCAGCTATGTTAAATTTAACCTGCCGGACATAGAAATAAAGGTGATCTCCATACCCATGGAATATGGCTTGCCGCTTAGCAAAAAAGGAAAAGAACAAATAGAACAGGAATTCTTTAAAGATCTGACCAAAATTAAACCAAAGGGGATCGGTATTTCATGCACGGCGATTTCCCAAGCGGAAGAAGTGATTAATTTATGTAATCTCATCAAGTCCTTTGATCCGAAGATTTTCATATTCTTGGGAGGATACTTTGCGACCTTGTATTATGAAGAGATATTCTCCAGAACTTCCGCCGTGGATTTGATCGTGCGGGGAGAAGGTGAGGTGTCTGCTCTCAAGATCGTTGAACTTTTGAATAAAGACCAAAATTCGATAAATAACAACATCCCAAATCTGGCCTGGAAAACAGACGGAAAAATCCACTTAACCCAAAAAGGAAAACCTTTTGATCTCAGCAAAAAAGCGCCTCTAAACCCAGGCTTATTAAAGCATTCGGGCAGATACGATATTCTGCCATACGCTTTCAGTAGGGGATGTCCCTATAAATGTAATTTTTGTATGGAGGAGTCTATACGACCTTACAGGAGGGAAGTCCCAGACAATATCATCCATCTCGATCTGAAAAATTTATTAGATCAAACCAATGCCCATACACTACTTGTCAGCGATGCTCTTTTTAAGTCATTTGATGTCTTCCCATTACTTCGATCATTAAATTTAAAGGTTAATTTTGAAACCCGTTGCGATGTTCTTGATCCATCCATAATTTCCAGCATTTCAGATGTTTGTGGAATATTGGCCCTTGGGTTTGAATCGGCCAGCTATCGTACATTAAGGCGAATGAATAAGGTCAAAGACAGATCTCACTATAACAAATATATTTCAAATACCATGGCCATATTCAAAGAGGCCGTCAAAAATGAAGTTCCATTAATGGTTTTCATGATTGCCGGTTATCCGGGTGACACGGAACAAGATCTTAAAGAAAGTCTTATATTTGCTCAAAATTTATCTAAACACAAGGGGCCGGGGGGGCATGTCTTTAAAATTGGGGAATGCCGAGTTTACCCAAAGACAAAAATTTATGACCTCGCTCTTTCCCTCCCGGATGTTGTTTTTGATGATGATGGTGTTTTTGGACAGAACATTGTCAGACAGCCGTCTAAAAATTTTGATTTTAATACTGTTTTATCTTATATGAAAGAAATCTATAACTTATCCAATCCTACGTCAAAAATGAAGGACACTCTTTTAAACATTATGCCTTTTTTTCGACTACCTGCCCATGCATTAAAAGATGATATGATTCCTAACACCTGTTTCAGGAAAGAAGACAGACAGATATTCAGTATACAAAATGAAAGCCTTAACGCTTTCAGGCTATTGGCACCCAAATTAACAGACAAATATTCTAACTTAATGTCAGAACAACGAAGTGTGAGAGATTTGGTTTTTTAGTCATGGAAAAAGAAGTCAGCTGTTTAAACTCCAAAGCTATATTGGGATATGTAAAAGAACACAATAACGGCGACTATTATAGCCTTCTGAAGGACCTTGACCCTGAGATCGATGCCCTTAAAGACCCTGAACGATTTTTAATTGATCCCAACAACTGGATCTCCTGCACTGTAGCTTCCAAATTATATGAAAGGGCCAGAATGATTCTTAAGGATGAGATAGCTGCCTATAAGATCGCCAAATATGCTGTTGAAAAAACTAAGCTGGGTTATGCTCAGAGGATAATCGCAAAGGGGTTTTGGTCGTATAAAACAGGACTCGAACATGTTCAAAAGTTAAATGACAAATGGAACCGAAATAAGAGAGTTGAGCTGGTTGAAATCAAGAGAAACGGAGCCATTCTTAAATTACACTGGAACTCCCAGATGGATATATCAAAAGATTTGTGCCTGATGAACCAGGGAACCTACACTTTTCTGCCGCTCATATGGGGAGGGAGACCTCTGGAACTAAAAGAAAAATGTTGTTACTTTAACGACGCACCATATTGTGAGTATCATTTAAAATGGCCTTTGCGTAATAGGTTGTATGAAATTTTTTCAAGGTTTCACACATCAAAATCACTTTTAATAGACACCATCGCTGAAATGGAGGAAGACAAGAAACTCATTGAGGAAAAATACGAAGAGGTCAATCGTCTAAATTTAGAACTTAATTATAAAATCAAACAGCTTCTGGCCATACATGAGACGGGTAAAGCGATCCTTTCTGTGCTGAATCTGGAACAACTTTTAACCGTTATCATGAAAATTCTTTCAAACGTGTGCCAAATTCATCGTGCCATAATTATGCTCGTGAACGAAAACGAGGGCGTACTTGAGTATATCCACGGCACCGGTTTTGACGGCAAAGTTCCGGAAGCGGTAACAAATTACAAAGTATCGCTCAATCGCTTGAGCAACATTTTGGTCAGGGTAACCAACACCGGACAGTCGGAATATGTGCCTGAGGTAAAAAATTCAACTTTGAGAAAAGAAAACATTATGTTGACGTTAAGCAAGCCCACTTCGGCATATGTGGTTCCTCTAATCACCCGTTCCAAAGTGATCGGCGTCATCGCCACGGATGCAGTTGATGGAAAAGGTGTGCCCAAAGAAACCCGGGAAACTCTGGAAGTTTTCGCACCCCAGATCGCCATCGCCATAGAGAATGCAAGACTTTACAGAAAGCTTCAGGAACAGATGAAGGAACTCAAGCAATCACATGCGCTGTTGAGCCGGTCCCAAAAATTCTCCTTTCTAGGAAATCTGGCAGCAAGACTGGCCCATGAGATCAAGAATCCCATGACCGCCATTGGGACTTTCATCCAGATGATACCCCAGAAATACCATGACGAGGAATTCCGGGAAAACTTTCATAATATTGCCATGGAAGAGACAAGTCGAATAAACAACCTCATTACCGAACTGTTGGATCTGGTCAAGAAAAGAGAATCAAACTTCGAGCTGAATAACCTTCATGATCTCATTGATAAAATGATTCTCCTTATTTCGCCCCAGAGTAATTCAAAAAAAATTAAGGTATCCCGTCGATTCGATCCCAACATCGCACAGGTGTGGATGGACAGTGAAAAGATGAAGGAAGTAGTTCTGAATCTGCTCTCAAACGCAGTAGAATTTACTCCTGAAGGCGGTAAGATCGAGTTTGTTACAACACACTGTATTGAAAAAGGGAAACCAGCCACAATTTGTATTGAGATTAAAGATAACGGTCCCGGAATCCCACAATCGATGATTGACAATGTATTTGATCCCTATTTTACAACAAAACACAAAAGCAGTATGCATAACGGAACCGGTCTCGGCCTGTTTATCGCTTATCAGAACATGCAGGATCATAACGGGAACATAGAAGTAAAAAGCAAGATTAATGAAGGATCTGTATTTACGCTGACCCTCCCTGTCGATAACCCAAAATTATCATTACAAAAAGATTGATGGTAACTTCTTGGCTATTCGAAAACAAATCGTTTCAAGTAACGTTTGATTTTTCCCGAAAAAACCTCTTGGGCAACAGCTCGCAATGAAAATAGATAAAATCATCGTACACCTTGTAACTCTCCCTTTTTCTATTCAGTTCTCCCATGCATTGAGAAAAAGATCCTCAGTCAAAAACATCATCGTTGAAGTTGTCGCCGAAAAAGGCGCAATTAAAGGATACGGTGAAGGCGCCCCCAGATCTTTTGTAACCGGGGAATCACAACAAAGCTCGGCACAAAGTATACGTCGCTTTGTTAAACTGGATCATTTTCCATGGGATCTGGATGATGTCTCTCAGATCTGGGATTTTATCGACAGCCTAAAAAATGAAAAATCACAAAATGCTGCCACCTGCGCCCTGGAAACAGCCCTTCTCGATGCCTTGGGGAAAAATCATAAAAAGAACATCATAGACTATTTTTCAAAAGAGTTCATAACTGACAAAATTTATTACGGAGCCCCGCTACCGATCGCAGGTAAACAAAAAATTATTGAAATATGTCAGCTTATAAAGAAAATGAAAATTAAACGGCTGAAGTTAAAAATGGGAAAAGATTTATTCAAGAATAAAGAACTCCTCGAGGCTGTTCATCTTGTTTTTGGAGAAGATTATGATCTGAAGATTGATATCAACGGTGTGTGGAACCTCCCTATGGCTTTAAAACACGAATACTTGATAAAAAAATATAGGGTCAAAGTTGTTGAACAGCCTATGGCTCCAGACTCTTCGGAGCTTGCCGATTTTGCAAAGCTTATGCAAAAAACCGGCGCAATCCTGATGGCCGATGAGTCTGCATGCTCTTTAAGTGATGTGGAAAAAATTTCAAGAAACGGCCATTATCAGATGATTAACGTTCGCCTATCCAAAAATGGAGGATTTAAAAATTCCTTGAAGATTATTGACCACTTAAGGCGCAACGGGACTTCTTTTCAGATCGGTTGCCATCTTGGCGAGTCTGGGATTCTTTCTGCAGCCGGCAGAATTTTATGCCTTCTCTGTAATGATGCAGTGTATTATGACGGTTCTTATGACGAATTCCTGCTCAAAGAAAATGTTACACTTGAAAATGTATCCTTTGGACTGGGTGGTAAAGCCGATCCCTTGAATGGCCCTGGTCTGGGTGTCGAAGTGGGCAGTCAAAACCTGGCGCGTTTATCCGGAGGTTCTCCCATCGTTATAGAAAGACAGA
>Ga0210123_1000343_pt1 | contig 30346 bp, 26 predicted proteins | sample Muzzi_PWB_D2_FD_185535 | JGI IMG/M metagenome (GOLD analysis project Ga0210123, IMG submission 185535) | Wetland microbial communities from San Francisco Bay, California, USA, that impact long-term carbon sequestration - Muzzi_PWB_D2 (SPAdes) | ecosystem: Environmental > Aquatic > Marine >... | reverse complement strand
GGTCATCGCCCGCAGCGATCCTGGCCAACCGCCGAGAGCGCTTCGCGTCCTGGAGCACGGCCGCAAGGGCGAAGGGATCCGTGACCCCGAGCGCCACGAGGATCTTGTTGAGGCTGTGGATCGTCGGCATCTCGCAATCTCTCTCGTAGTTCGAGATCTGCGCCTTGGTCAGACCCGCTCTATCGGCCAACTGCGACTGCGTCCAGCCGACGCGAGTCCTCAGCAGCCGGATCAGTTCGCTGATGTTCGCCAGCGGTCCACTCTCTTGTTTCGCCATCTTCGTCTCCTCCCCAGCGGCCGCCCGATCGCCGCCCTCATCGGCCTCCCATCAGGCCCGCCGTGCCCGAATGGCCGGCCACCTGGGGCCACCTCGTCAACGTCCCCCTCGGGGGTTGGCGGGCAAGGCCTGGTTTCCTGTGTCTTCTGCATCGAGATCACCATCATAGTCTGTCTATCCGACAACCGCACCAGGCCATGACGGGAAGAGCCTGGTGCATCTCCAGGCTCTCGCCCCGCGGCCCGGGCGCTCGGCATGCACCGGAGCAACCTCCACCACCTGGCCAGGCGGCTGGGGCTGCGGTAGCTCCCCGTCAGTCGGCCGTACCTGCCCCGGCGAACGCCTGGATCTTGGTTTCGGTCGCTTCGTCGGCCGGGAAGAGGGATTCGATCCGCAGCTCTTCCAGCGTGACGTCGAGGGGGGTGCCGAGGGTTGCCAGGGTGCTGAAGAAGGAGAGGCGCATGCCTCCCAGCTCGAGCTCGAGGGGGATCAGGATCGACGAGTCGGCGGGGGCCTCATGCCGCGCGATCGCCCGGTCGACCCCCGGAAAGCGGGGGGTCCGGAGCCTGCGTCAGGCGCCTCGTCGTGGCGTCGGCGAAGCCGAGCCCCTCGGCAAGGACGATCTCCCCACCGTCGATCAGACCGAAGGCCAGACCGGGGATGGACGCCGCGGCGCGGGTCTCTTCCGCGAGAGCGCGGAGCTCGGCAGGGTTCAGCGTGCCGGCCGCGGGGCGTGGCTCCGCGGCACCCGCCGCGGCCGGCAGCAGGCAGCACAGGACCCAGAAGAGCACGAACGCGGGGATACGCGGAAGAGGGTCGCCTTGGGGCATGGCCATGCACAGGATCTTAGCCCCCATGTCGCGGCAGCCTTCCGCTGCGCCGACAGATCTGCTTGCGCCCCCGTCGGCCTCGGCCGTGGCGTCGCTTCCTGGGGCCCCTATCCATCGCCCCGAGGGTCTCGATGGGGGGCTTGACAATCTAACTAACGTTAGATAATTTTCTCTTCGGGCGCGACGGGTAGGCTGGCCGGAGGGATAAACACTGAATCGATGCGCGAGTCCGTGGTTTTCGCCGGCTGAACTAACTATCGCTAGATAGTCAACCCGTCCGATCCTGCGAACCGGCGGGCGAGCGGTCGGGCCGTCGAACGGATCGACCCCGACCGCTCGCTCCCAACGTCCACGTCCAAGGAGAAGAGCATGTCCCAGGAAGCGTTCGTCTACACCGAGCTCCAGGTCAACGTGCCGTTCGACCAGGCTCCGTGGCGGGAGATCAATTCGAGGCTCGAGAAGCAGCCCGGGATCCTCTCGAAGACCTGGCTCAGCGGCATCCACACCAACACCGTCGGCGGCCTGTACGGCTTCGACACGATCGAGAACGCCCGGAAGGTGATGTTGGACTACATCCCGACCGAAGCGGCGAATTTCAACTGCGCCTTCTACACCCGCATCTTCGATGCCAGCGAGGTGGAAGAGGCGAGCCGTCCGCTGCACTCCCCCTTCTTCGTCTGAGCCGTCCGCCGTTCCCTTTTCACGGGACCTCCCCCCCCCCCGTATCTCTGCTTCACCGCGGACGGACACCGCGTCGACTTCGCATCGTTGCAGGGCGGCGTTCCGCCCGAGGACGGCTACGACGCGGCGGACAGCGCGAGCGCCATCTTTCGCGGCAGCGCCGGGTTCGAGCGCCTCAACGCCAGCCCCGCTCTCGCCGACGTCGACCTCGACGCCTACGGCCCCCTTCGCCGCCCACGTCGTAGCGGACGGTCGTCTGGTCACGGGCCAGAACCCGGCCTCCGCGCGGGGCGTGGCGGCGGCGATGATCCGCATCCTGGCTGACGGGGCTCGACCGGGGTGATCGGGCGCGCAGCAGGATTGACGCCCTAGCGAACGATAGGTAGGCTTCCAGGCCAAGCCGATGGGAGACACCAAAGAGACCCTCAAGCAGATCGCCACCGATGCGGTGCAGCGATCGGGCGTGCAGTCGATGACCATCCGCGACCTGGGGTCGGCGGTCGGGATCAAGTCCTCGTCGGTCATGTACCACTTCCAGAGTAAGAAGGGGCTGATCCGGGAGATCGCGGAAGACTACATCGCCGCCGTCTTCGACCAGCTCCACGACATCCGCGAGCGCAAACCGCTGGCCAGGGACCGCCTTCTCGGCCTGGTCGGGATCTTCGAGCGCATGCTCGAGCAGGACAGGATGTGCCTCTGCGGCGTGCTGGCGGCCGACGCCCAGGAGCTGGACGAGGCGACCCGGGAGCTGGTCGAGGGCTTCTTCGATCAGCTCGAGCGCTGGGTGGCGGAGGTCCTCCAGGAACAGGAGGGGGTCGACCTCGCCCGGAACCAGGCACGGCGGGAGGCTCGAGTGATCCTCGCCGGCCTCGAGGGAGCCTTGCTCCTGGACAAGAGCGAAGGCACCCCAAAACGTCTCGCGGCGGTCAAGTCCTGGATCGCCGGGTCGGTCGGAGGGTAGCGAAAAAGCCGGCCGCACCGTCGGCCGGCCCGGGGTCTCGCCACCTACCGCTTGTGGACCTCGGTCTCCGGGTTCGTCAGGCTCCAGATGTACCAGAAGGTGTCGAAGCCCTCGATCGGCTGGACGAGCTCGGTCGCCCCTCGGAACCGGCGGGTCCGGGGATCGAACGTCGCCATCCGGCCGTCCTCGGCGACGACCTGCCAGGCGCCCCTCCGTTTCTTGAACCGCGCCCCTGTGACCGCCTCGAGCGCGACCGACGAGCGGTAGGTCGAGTCCCCGGCCTCCCGGTAGAGGAAGAGCTCGCGCTCGCCGACCTCGAACCGCCGGCCACCCCGGAAGCGCGACTGGGGGATGGCGTGGGCCTGCCCGTCCAGGTGGAACCCGAAGAGGAGGTCCTTGTCCTTCAGGCGCCGATCGGTCGCCGAAAGATCGCGGTAGCCGGTGGCGGAATCGAAGTACCGGTCGAACGGGGAGTCGGAGATGTGCTCCATCTCCAGAACGGAGAGGACCTTCGTCTCCGGGTGCTTCGCGCGCCACTCCCCGAAGGTCGCCTTCTCCGAGCCCGGCAGGTGGCGGAGCGCGGTCCCCTCGGCCTCGCCCCAGATCGACTCGTTCGAGATGATCGACCACCAGGAGTCGGTCTCGCGGTCGCGGAGCACCAGCCCCGCGTGCAAGAGACCGCCGCTCGGCTCCCAGGTGAAGGTCTGCTCACCGATGCTCCGGCCGTACACGACGGCCGCGTTGGCGAGCGGTCACCAGACGGCGGCGACCGGGGTGTCGCCGATCCGGTGGTTGACCACCTCGTGATGGTTGAGGATGTTGAGGTCGTAGGCGTAGGCCTCGCCGCCGAAGACGAATCCGAGCACCCAGGCGTCGTCCGGGATCTCCGCCTCCTCGGCGGAGACGAACTCCGGGTCGACCAGGGCGGGAATCGCGCCCCGCTCCATGAGCTGCTGATACCCGTCGACCGGCGGCCCCTCCTCGCTCGGCGCGCCGTCGTCCTGGGCGAGCGCCGCGAAGGCGAGGTACGCGGCCAGGGCTGTGATCAGGGTGGGTAGCAGAACGAGCAGAGAGGTCTGCTTCATCGGCGTCGTGAGCTTCATGGGCTGTCTCCGTCGAGGCGTCTTCGGTGGCCCCGCGAACGGCAGCGGGGCGCCATGGCGGCGGCACCTACGAGTACGAGCCGGCGCCCCCGGCGGATGCGTCCGGAGCGCTCGGCGGCCACCATCCCAACTCCGCCCGACTCCGCGCAGGTTCTCCACGACCCTCCCGAGAGCATCTGGTGACGGCCTCTTGCAACCATGAGGTTCATGAGGTAAACTCAGTTTACCCCACAAACCGCACCCGGAGGCACCCATGGCAAGCGCTCAGACCCTGACCGAGACCGACCTCTTCCGATCGTACTGGGATGACGGGCTCCTGGACCTTCTCGGAGGCCTGGCCCTGCTGGTGACGGGGATCGGCTGGGAGACGGCGATGGGCGCTCTGGCGACGATCCAGGCTCCGTTGTGGATCGTCCTCTGGGGGCCACTGCGCCGCAAGATCGTCGAGCCGCGCGCCGGGTTCGTCCGCTTCTCCCTCGCCCGCCAGACGAGCACCTCCCGCGAGCTCTCGTGGACGTTGGCCCTGGGCGTGGGGGCCCTCGCCCTGGTGGCCGCTGTCGCCTTGCTGCCTCGCGGCGAGGGCGTGCGGCTCGCCATCGGGCACCTGGTCGCCGGGCTTCCGGCCGTCCTCGTCGCGCTCGCCGCCGCTTTCGCGGGCATCCTGACCGGAGCCCGGCGCTTCTACGGCTATGGCCTCGCCCTGCTGGCCGCGGCGGTCGTCACCGTGCTCTTCGGCCTCGGGCCGGCGCTGCCGCTGGTGCTCGGCGGCCTGGTGGCGGTCGCCTGCGGGGCGGTCCTGCTCCGCCAGTTCGTCCTCGGCAGCCTCGAGTACAAGGAGGGCGCCTGAGCGTGGCGCGCCAACCGTCCGTGCCGGAGCTCGACGTCTTGATCCACGAGCCGGCACGCCTTCGGGTCCTGGCACTGCTGGCCATGGTCGAAAGCGCCGACTTCATGTACTTGCTCCGGGCGACGGGCCTGAGCCGCGGCAACCTGTCGGTGCAGATGAGCAAGCTGGAGGCGGCCGGCATGGTGCACCTCGACCGGCAGCTCGTGGGCAACCGGCCGCGAACCACCTATACCCTGTCGGAGGAGGGCCGCGAGTCCCTGCGCGCGTACAAACGCACCATGTTGGGCTTGCTGGCTCCGTTCCCCGACTGATCTCGGAGGGCACGCGCAATGAAGCAACCCCGCTCCTACCTGGTCAACGGCGTCTTGGCGTGCGTGGTGCTGTACTACGCCTCCTCCCTGAGCAGCTCCGACCGGGGCGCGATCGACTGGACGGTCATGGGCCTCGTCGCCCTCGCCATCCTGTGGAACCTCTTCCGGCTCGGCCAACGGCTCTACCGCGCCGGTGGCGGCAAGGACCTCTGGCACCTGCAGCGGACCCTGCTCTTCTGGATCATCGGCCTGCTCAACACCCTGTTCGCCCGTCCCGAAGACGTGGACTCGTGGAAGTACTACGTGGGCTGGGCCTTCCTGGCCATCGCCGCCGCCGACGCCGTCGCGCTCTTCCGGAAGGAGCGGGCTTCCCTCGGTCCCCCTGCCGGCAAGCAGCCCGAGTGAGGCACCGGCCCCCGGCAGCGATCGACCAGGTCCGCACGGTCGCGCGGCGCTCCGTCACGGAGTGTGGCGTGATCTCGAGCGTTTCTGCGCGTCCCGGGTGAACAGCGTCCGCTCCGCGCGGCTCGGCACCTGCCGCCCGCGGAGCGACCTACCACCTGACCAGGAGGTTCGCAATGAAACGCTTGTCGTTCGCCATCCTGATGTTCATCGTCCCGGCCGTCGCGTGGGCAGGGACCATCGTCCAGCCGCCCGACTGTCAGCCGGTCGCCAGCAGCTACATCGTCGTGCTCGACCGAGCGCTGCTCGAGGAGCAGGGCGCGAAATGGGGCGGCACCCTCTCCACCCAGGTCGACGCCACGGCCAAGGAGCTCGCCAGCCTCTGGGGAGGTCAGGTCTCGGCCACCTGGAGCGCGGCCATTCAGGGCTTCGCCCTCAGCTCGAAACAGCGCTCGAGCGCCGAGGGGATGGCCGACGACGCCCGGGTCTCCTATGTCGAGCAGGACTGTCTGGCGTTCGCGAGCGCAGACCAGGTCAACCCACCGTCCTGGGGGCTGGACCGCATCGACCAGCCCTTCCTGCCGCTCGACCAGCTCTTCCACTACACCGCGGCAGGCGCCGGCGCCCACCTCTACATCATCGACACCGGGGTGCGCACCACCCACAACGACTTCGCCGGCCGGATCGGCAACGGGTTCACGTCCCAGGGCGGCACCGTCGAGGACTGCAACGGCCATGGCACCCATGTCGCCGGCACTTCCGGCGGCACCACCTACGGCGTCGCCAAACAGGCGACGATCCATCCGGTGCGGGTTCTCGGCTGTACCGGAAGCGGCTCCTACGCCCAGGTCATCAGCGGCGTCGACTGGGTGACCGCCAACCACCAGAGCCCGGCGGTCGCCAACATGAGCCTCGGCGGACCGACCAGCCAGGCGCTCGACGACGCCATTCGCGGCTCGGTCGCCGCCGGCGTCACCTATGCCGTCGCGGCCGGCAACGAGTCGACCAGCGCTTGCACCAAGTCGCCGGCCCGGGTCGCCGAGGCGCTCACGGTCGGTGCCACCGACATCAGCGACCAGATCGCAAGCTTCTCGAACTACGGCAACTGCGTCAACATCTTCGCCCCCGGGGTCGGCATCACCTCGGCCTGGTACACCAACGACGGCGCCACCAACACGATCAACGGAACGTCCATGGCGGCCCCCCACGTGGCGGGGGTGGCGGCGGTCTACGCCGCGGCGGTCGGTGGCACACCGGCCCAGATCGGCCAGGCCATCCTCGCCGCGGCCACCACGGGTCAGATCACCGGGCTGCCCGCCGGCTCGCCCAACCTTCTTCTCTACTCCGACTTCCTCTCTTCCGATGACCCACCGGTGGCGGCCTTCTCATTCAGTTGCTCGGTTCTGACCTGCAGCTTCGACGCCACCGGCTCAAGCGACGACCAGGGCATCGCCGACTACGCCTGGAGCTTCGGCGACGGCGCCTCCGGCAGCGGCGCCATCGTGAGCCATACCTACGCCTCCGGGGGAACGCGCACGGTGACCCTCACCGTCACCGACACCAGCGGCCAGACCGACTCAGTGAGCCGGCAGGTGTCCGTCTGCAACGACTCGGTGGCGCCCTCGGTCACCATCACCGCGCCGGCGGACGGCGCCTACGTCTGGGGCTCCCTGACCATCCGGGCCAACGCCTCGGACGCCTCGGGCGTCGACCGCGTGGAGTTCCGGGTCGGCGGGTCCCTTCGCTGTACCGATACCGCCGCCCCCTACAAGTGCACGGTCAACGTCGACGGTTTCAACAGCGGGCTCAAGACCCTCAAGGCCCGGGCCTACGACGTTTGCGGCAACACGCGGCAGGACACCGTTCAGGCGTTCTTCGTCAGCAACCCGCTGGCAGCGCTCGACGCCCCCACCGAGGGAGCGACGGTCGAGGGAGACGCGGTCCGCCTGGCCGGCTGGGCCTCCGATCCAGACGGCATCGCGGACGTTCGCTTCGAGCTCGACGGCGCGCCGCTGACGCTCACCGGTCCGGTGACCTACGGCTTGTCACGGCCCGATGTGTGCTCCGCCGTGCCGCTCGCGGACCCGAGCTGCCCGAACGTCGGCTTCGAAGCGTTCTTCGACTCCCGCCTGATCCCGGACGGCGGTCACACACTGCAGGTGGTCGCCGTCGACAACCAGGGCAAAACCACCCGCACCCCGAACCCGGCGCGCCAGATCGTCGTCGAGCAGCCACCGGTCATCGAGCCGTGCGTGCCCGGCCCGACCACGCTCTGCTTGCTGCAGAGCCGGTTCAAGGTCGAAGCCACCTTCGTCCAGAACGGCACCTCGTCAGCGGCTCAGAAGCTCGCCGGCTCGGACCAGTCCGGGTACTTCTGGTTCTTCGGCGCCGACAACCTCGAGATCGGGATCAAGGTGCTCGACGGGACGCCGGTGAACGGCAAGTTCTGGGTCTACCACGGCGGTCTGACCAGCCTCGAGTACAGCCTGCGGGTCACCGACACCGACACCGGTGAGGTGCAGACCTACGTCAAGCCCGCGGGTAGCTTCTGCGGCGACGCCGATACCCAGGCGTTCCCGATCGGTAGCGCTGCCGCCGGATCGAGCGCCAAGCTCGTGGACGTCGGGTCCGCGGCAGCCGGCACGGGACTGCTCGTCCTGCCCACGGAGGGACCGCACGGACCCAACTCGCTCGCCGCTGCCGGCTCCACGTGCATCGCGGACGGCAACACTCTCTGCCTGCTCGGCGGCCGGTTCCAGGTCCGGGTCACCCGCGGCGGCAACCCGCAGCCGGCCCTACCGCTGACCGACAAGTCCGGGGCTTTCTGGTTCTTCAACGCCGCCAATACCGAGGTGGTCGTCAAGGTGCTCGACGGCACCCCGATCAACGGCTCCCACTGGGTGTTCCTGGGGTCGATGAGCGACCAGGACTACTCGGTCACGGTGACCGACACGGTGACGGGCGCGGTCTGGAGCCACGTCAACCCGCTCGGTACCTACTGCGGCACGGCCGACATCGCGGCCTTCTGAGCGATCGAACGATCTGCTGGTTTCGCTTCGCGTCCGCGGCGCTTCGGCGCCGCGGACGCTCCTTTCTTTGCCGGGCGGCTCCGGGTCAGCGCGGGCGGTCTCCGGCCACCAGGTCGAACACCATGAGCAGCGCGGCCAGGGCCCCGGCGGCCAACGACGCGAGAGCCCCCCGCCGCGCCGCGGACGGCAGGCCGGCCAGGTGGCGGTCGATGTCGGCCGCAAGCTCGGCCGCGGTGGGGTGCCGGCGCCCGGGCAGCGGGTCCAGGGCGCGGGTCAGGATCCGGTCGAGATCTCCCCGCAGCCGCCGCGCCAGCGCCGGCGGCGAGAGCCCGAGGCGCGCGCACACCTCTGCGGAGACGGCGGCGGCGGCCCGGCTCGGGCGGGCCGACGACCTGGACCCGACCACCGCGTTGCCCAGGCGCTCTTCGAGCCCTCGCGAGCCGTACCCCCACGGACCCGGCGGCGTCTCCCCCAGAAGCAGCCGGTAGATCACCGCTCCCAGACCGAAGACGTCGGCCGCCGGCGTGACCGGGCCGCCCCAGATCTGCTCCGGAGGGGCGTAGCCCGGCGTGATCAACCGGGCAAGCGGCTCGGTGGGCCGACCGATCACCCTACCGTCGCGCTCGTCCAGTCGCCGCGCCAGACCGAAGTCGACGAGGATCGGCCGGCCGTCGGGCCGCACCAGGACGTTGCCCGGCTTGAGGTCGCGATGGACCACCCGCGCACGGTGGAGATCCCCGACGATCTCTGCTACGGCTCGCATCAGCCGGAGGCGCGCCTCCACCCCCAGACAGCCGGCGTCGCAGTAGTCGTCCAGAGACTCCCCCTCCACCCAGTCGAGCACCAGGTACGGCCTGCCCCGGTGGCGACCGGCACCCCGCAGACCGACCACCCCCTCGCGGCAGAGGCCGGAGAGGATGCGCTCTTCCTCCGCGAAGCGCCGGCACAGGTCGCCGGCGGGAAGGTCCGGGCGGGCGATCTTGACGGCCAGTGTTGAGCCGGCCGCGGCGGCCGGGGACCCGAGGGAGCGTACCCGCCAGACGGTCGCGGTGCCGCCCCGTGACATGCAGCGCTCCAGCCGCACGTCACCCACGCGGTCGCCGGGACGAAGGTCGTCCACCCAGCCCTCCGGCCAGACCGCCTCGAGGAACCCTCCGGCCGCGTCATGGGCCGCGAGGATCGACTCGGCCTCACCCCGCAGGGCGAGATCCGAGCCACACGCGCTGTCCAGAAGGGCCTCGCGCTCCCTGGCGGGCCGCTCGAGCACCTGCTCGACGACGGTCCTCAAGCGGTACCACTCACCTGAACGCATGCGCTCCGAACCGAGCCGCCAGCCGTGGACGTGGGCAGCTCGGGCGTTCGCAAGGCGCTTCGTCCGCCGCGCGACCCAGCTCCCGGTAGAGCCAGGCTCGCGCCACGCGCCAGCGCCGGTCGACCGTGCGCGGCGCCAGGCCGGTGGCGGCCGCGGTCTCCGCCACGGTGAGACCGTGGAAGAACCGGAGGTCGACGACGCGGGCCGCTTCCGGGTCGACGGCCGCGAGCTCGGCGAGTGCCCCCTCGAGGGCCAGGAGCGTCGGCTGCCGCCCGGGCGTCGACGCGACCGCCGCCTCGTCCAGACCCTCTCGCGCCGCTCCACCCCCACGCCGGAACGCGCCCCGGCGGCGGGCGTGATCGAGCAGCACCCGCCGCATCAGGCGCCCGGCCAGGTGGAAAAAGTGGCTGCGATCGCGCCACGCGGTGCGCCGCTGGTGCACCAAGCGGAGGTATGCCTCGTGGACGAGGGCGGTCGCCTGCAGAGTGTGGTCGCTCCGTTCGCCCCGCAGGTGCGCTCCGGCGAGCCGCCGCAGCCGGCCGTATACCAGGGGCAGCACCGTCGCTCCGGCGGTGCGGTCGCCCGAGCTCCAGCCCCCGAGCAGACGGGTGATCTCACCCGCCGGCCGACCGCTCAAGACGTTCCCTTCACGATGACGCCGTCGCACGAGGGCTCCTTGTCCACGCTGTGAACGGCGATGGGGACGGCGTCCCACACGTCCGGGGAGCCCCCGACGCTCATCGTGAAGACCAGCGAGAGCTGGTCCCCCGGTCCGGCGACGCCGTCGAGACCGGTCACCAGGACCTGCTCGAGCTGTCCCGTGCCCAGGTCCTCGAGGAACTGCTCGACCGTCCCGTCGAACGGTACGAGCTGGTAGACCTTGGGACCCGCTCGCAGGTAGGCCTCGTGCAACACCAGCTCCTTGGGCAGCGGGACCGACGCCTGGAGATTGAGCAGCAGATCCCCTGACGGAGCGAAGAGGTCGGTCGGCGGCGGGGGTGGCGGCTCGTCGGCCTGGCACGGGATGCACGGCCGGGAGCCCGGCATCGGCCCGCTGTCGGTGTCGAGGTCGACCACCGACAGGTCGGGCAACGACAGAACCTCGGCCCCGATCGCCACCGCCCGGCGTGCCTCCGGAGGGGCGGTCCAGCACGACGGCTCGAGCGTGTCGCCTCGGGCATGGGCGATCATCCGCGCCGGCCCCTTGAGCACGGAGCCGCGAACCAACGATCCGTTGAAGGCGAGCCCGTAGCTCTGGGACACGGCGACCGGTCGCCACTGGCCGGAGGTATCGAGGCCCCGGCCTCTGAAGCCAGTGCCGTCGCCCGAGGCGGCCGCGATCCAGCCAGTCATCATGGCCGCGGCGTAGGACGATCCCGCCGGAACAGGCCACAGGTCGCCGATCTCTTCGGGGTTCTCAAGGTACAGACCATAGCCCAGCACCAACGCCTCGGCCTCCGGCGGGGTCTCCCTCGACGGCTCAACCTGCCCGTCCTGAGCGACGAAGGAGGCGAGCTCGAGGGCGCCGGCCGAGAGCACCGCCGGGTGGGCCGCGGGGAACAACAGCTCGGCATGATTGCCGGCGGCGGCCACGGGCACGATGCCAAGGTCGCCGTAGAGGTGGTCCAGGACGGCTCGCACCTGACACGCGATCGGCCCGCCCGCCGGTCCGGTGCACCCAGGTGCGTCACTCGGGACTCGACCGAAGCTCATGTTGAGGGCCACCGGCCGGGAATCGGGCTCGAAGTAGGCCAGCTCGGCAACGGCGCAGAGCTGAGTGAGGACGTCCACGTCCGTCACCCGCGGCCCGAGGGCCGGCAGCCGCTCGCGGGCGCCGAAGAGGTCGAACAGCGAGACCCCGACCTGCCGATCGGACGCCTCGAGCACCACCTCGCCGACGCTCCAGCCATGGCTGTCGTTCCAGTCGAGGACGGCGACCCAGGGCTCTCCGGCGCGGAGGTGTCCGAAGCAGGAGCCCCAGTTGCAGGGCGCCCAGCCGCCCGCGCTCGTCAACAGGTCCGACGCCTCACGGTTGTACCGGGCCGGCTCTTCGTCACCGCCGCCCAGACGGCAGCCGGGCCCGATGACGAACTCGCTCGTCGGATCGCCGATCAGGAACACCCCGTGCGCGCCACAGCCGAAGACGGAGGCGGAGCCCACCAGCCCTACGGTGCCGCGACACTCGTTGCCGATGTGGGCCCAGTGGACCCCCTGACCATGGCCGGCGGCCGTTGCCGCCAGGGCACATGCCAGGGCCAAGGCCAGGACAAGGCAGGGACTTCGAGGGGGCTGGACGGTGGTCATGGCTTCATCTCCTTTCGTCCCGCCCCTCCGGCGGCACGTCGCCGGCCGGAGTCGGGAGCAGCGTGATCGATTGGGAGTAGACGAGGCGCCGGCCGGCGGCGGCGAGAAGCGCCTCGGGCTCCTCGCCCGAGACCTCCACCACCGGTGGCGGAAGATCACCCTGCCGGGCCACCACCACGTAGAGCGTGCGGCGACCCGGCTCCGGCCCCACCAGCTCGACGGCCCGAGCAGAGAGCGTGGCCGCCCCCCGCTCCACGCGCAGCTCGACGCGAGCGTCGACCGCACCCGGAGGAGCGAGCTGCTCGAGGCGACCACCGCGGACCCTGTAGAGCCCGAAGTCCAGACCGGCGGCGCCGGCGGCGCGCGGCGTGACCTCCAGCCGAACCCGCGTTTCGGCGTAGGCCTGGATGGCCTCACCGGCGACCGGCGGGGCCTCGCCGCGGTGTTCGGCCAGGCCGCTCGCCGCCAGGTCGAAGGCGAGCTCGGCCGGCAGCGGGGAGGGTCCTCGGCCCAGGAGCAGATAGCCGATCCCGACCGCCACCAGCAGGCTGGCGGCGAGGCCGACCACCGGCTTCCACCAGCGGACGAGGCCTTGGCTCGGTGGCGTGCCGAAGCGCTCCAACACCCGGTGCCGGAGCGCCGACGGCGGCCTCTCCGGCTCGACGGCGGCGAGGCCCGCGAGTCGGGCACGAGCCTCCGAGGAGCTGGCGAGCCGGGCTTCGACAGCCTCCGCCTCGGCCTCCTGGAGACGGCCGTCGCGCCAGGCGCGCAGGGTCTCCTCGTCGAGATCGAGGTCGCGGCTTGCACCCTGAGATTCTCCGCACCTGGCGGGCGAACCGCTCAGGCGAGAGAGCTCCCAGAGCAGCTCGTCGTATCTGTCGTCTCTGTTCATGGCGCTCATGCCTCGTGATCGCTGACGCTGCCGGCGACGCGCCGGGCGCTCTATCCAACTAGGAGTGGGGAGCGGAGCGTTTTGCCCCCCCCCCGCATCGAGTTCGGTCAGCCGCCCGCGGAGGCGCCGGACAGCGGTGGAGCAGCCGCGCCGCGGAGCAGAACCAGGGCCGCCCAGGTAGAGGCCGGGTATCGCCGGGCCGTCTCGGAGAGTGCCTGGCGATACGCCACGGGCACCGTCGCACCGCCTGCCACGGCACGGTAGAAGACGGCGTTGAAGTCGCGAGCCAGCGTGTCGGAAAGGTCGGCTCGGCTGGCGATCACCCAGCGCATGCCGAGCCGGGCAAGCAACCCCCCGAGACCGTAGCGGCCACTGTCGGCCGTCACCGGCCAGCGCCCGGTCTGGCAGCCGGAGAGGTTGGCGAAACGGCCGGCGACCGGCAGCCCGGCGAGCTCGATCAAGCTCAACGGGCCGTCGCTGAGCTCGAGCCCCGAGAGCTCGGGAAAGGCCGTAACGAAGCGTCCGTGGGCGTCGATATGGAGAAAGGAGGCTGTCGGCAGCGCCTCGATCAGCCCGGCGTGGCTCGCCGCCTCGCCCGCGAGCAGCCGCGCACGGGGGAAGAGCTCCCGATAGGTGTCCGCGAGAGCGCTCGCGCCGGCGAGATCACCGCGCGGATCGACCACGAAGAGGGGCACCCCGGCGGCCTCCGGGACGAGGGGCGAGTGGCCCGAGCCCGCGGGGGCGAGCGCGACCGTGGTCCGGTCGGCGAGCCAGCCGCCCTCGGGCAGGGGCAGAGCCGCGAGCGGAGCTCCCTGGAGCGGGCCGTGCAGCGCGTAGACCGTGAGCTCCGGCAGCTCCTCGCCGTCGCGCGGCAGGAGGGCGGCGGCTAGGGGCGTGGCCGTGCGCCGCCAGGTCCCGTCGTCCATGGCCCGGCGCTCCAGGGCCGACGTGAGGCCGGCGATCGTGTCGATCAGCGCTCCCCGTGCCATCGGCGTGCGCCGGGCGAGAACGACCGCCCCGTCGTCGCCCCGCTCGAGAAGCAGCACCTCGTCGGGGAGCGCGACGGCCCTGAAACGAACACCCGGCGCCTCGGCCGGCGCGCTCTGAGGACAGCCGGGCCAGCTCCGCCAAAGCGTGCGTAATCGCTCGTGCAGCTCCCGGCGCACCGGCTCCAAGGAGCTCCGGCGGGCGCCGCCACTCGGCCGGTCGAGGGCCTCGAGCTCGGCCAGGAGCCCCGCCGAGCGCTCGTCGAGCTCCCGCCAGCGCGCCGCCAGCTCCGGGTCGTCCGCCGCCCGCTCGCGGCACTTCCGCCGCTCTGCCTCGTCGTCGCTCAGCCGGTCGAGGCGAGCCAGGAGCTCCCAGGCCCGCCCCGGCTTTCCGGCCTCGACGGCCAACCGTGCCGCCCGGGCGAAGTCGTCCGCCCGCTGCCCGGGGCCGAGAGGAAGCCTCTGGCCGAGCCGATCCGCGCCCCACCCCTCATGGCGAAGGAGCGCCTGGTCGAAGGCCCGGGCGGCTAGGGACCGGTCGCCGGCCAGCCGATAGCCCTCCCCGAGGCAGCTCGCCCCCCAGGTCGCCAGCTCGCCCTCGGCGGCGGCCAGCGGAGCGCACCGACTCACCGCCGACCGAGCATCGCCCCGCTCCAGGGCGGCGAGCCCCTGGACCAGATCGGCCCAACCGAGCAAGAAGCGGCGCCACCCTTCGCCCGTCGCGGCGCCGGCGAGGGCCTGCCGCGCTGCCGCCAGAGGACGAGTGGGATCACGACCACGACGCACCGCCAGGTACGCGGCGTTGAGCCTCTGGTTGGCGTACTCGAGGGGCTCGTCGGCGGCCTCGAGCCCGACCATGCCGGCGGCGAGGTCAGCCTCGGCCGCGTCGAGCTCGGAACTCGTGGCCAGCGGATCGAGCAGCACCAGCCAGGCCAGCTCCCGGCGAGCCGTGACCACCAGGCCCGGCGCGCAGGTTGTGCGGGAGCAGTCGGCCGCGACCGCCCGCAGGCGGTCGCGGCCCTCGCGGGGAGCCCCGGCCTGGGCCAACAGGTCGGCTTGTTGCAGACCGACGCCGATCCGTTCACCGTCGGCGGAGCGCAGGTAGCGCCGGCTCGCGGCCTCGAGCGCGGTCCAGGCGGCGGTCAGGCGGCCCTCGGCCAGCGCCAGCTCGGCCCGTTCGTAGGCCACCTGAGCCCCTCGGCGACCCACTTCCACCTGGTCGATCCAGGGCGGCAACCGAGCCAGCCGGTCTGCTGCCCTCCCCAGTGCGTCCGCCGTCTCCTCGAGCACCAGGAAGTGCACCGCGACAAGATCGGCCCGGGCCGCGAACAGCGGCAGGCCGGCGTTGTTGGCACGCACGCCGAGGGCGTCGAGATCGTCGAGGAAGGCGCCGAGCGGGCGCCGGGACCGCTCGGCGAGGAGGGCCGAGAGCTCCCGCTCGAGGCCACGCAACGCCCGATCGTCGGCGCTCCAGCGCAGGGTTCGGCAGGGCAACCGGTACGAGCTGCCGTCGAAGCCGTCGGTCAGTTGCCCACAGAGGGCGAGGCTGGAGCCCTCAGCGATGGGGGAGCCCTCAGCGATGGGGGAGCCCTCAGCGATGGGGGAGCCCTCAGCGAGACCGGAGGGAAGCATGGCGTCAAAGCAGACGGTGCGCCCGGCACGCGCCGACGACTCGCTCGACCCGGAGCCGAGCGGCGTCCCGTCCAGAGTCAGCCGAGCCCGCCACTGGCTGCTGTCGCGCTCGGGCGGCACCTCGAGACAGAGCCCGACCGGCGAGGCCCACCCGAGCACCCAGGGCTCGAGCGCCCCGCCGGCCGTCACCACCACCTCTTGATGCCCCCGCACGAGGGCGGGCAGATCGAGCTCCGGGGAGCGTGGACGGCAAGCGCTCAGGACGGCGGCGAGGCCGACAGCGAGGAGGGGAACCAGGGCCGCCGGAACGCGGGCCCTCATCCGATGTCGATCCGAAGCCTCTCGGCGCACTCGCGCACCGCCTCGTTGAGCGACTGCCGGAGCTTGTACGTCGCCTTGGACGACCAGCCGGTGACCCGTGCCACCTCCGCGGGAGTGAGGCCGTCGCGGAAACGCAGGGCGTAGTAGAGCACCACTCTCCGATTCCCCTCCCGCAGGCAGGCCTCGAGCCGGCGCAGGGTGTCGCGGGCAAGGGCACGGCTCTCGGCCGCCGCACCGGTCGACAGGGGGAGCTCCGGAAGGGGAACGGCCCGGCGACGCCAGGCCGTCCGGCGGGCGTTGGCGGCCACGCCGCACGCCAGGTCCCAGAGGTGGCGTTCGAGCGCCTGCCGGGTCGCGCCGCCTCCGGCCGTGCGTTCCAGGAAGTCCCTCAGCACCTTCGCGTCGTCCCGGAAGTAGAGGGCAAAGGAGTCTTGGAGCAGATCCTCGGAGTCGAGACCGAGCGGTTCGTACCGGCGGCGCAGGCGCCGAAACAGGCTCGGCGCGAAGCTGTCATAGAGCCACGCAGCGGCCTCGCGATCTCCCGCCGCAACACGCCGGAGCCGGTCCAAGAGATCGTCGCCACCTGCCGGGCCCTCCACCCCGCCACCGGCCTGCCTCGGGTCTTGCGACACGCGACTAGGATAGCAACCGCTGGAGCGAGCGACCGACTACCCGGCCATCGCTGAGCGCACCCGCTCGGGGGTCTCGGCGGTCCGGCCCTGGACGGCAAGGCGGTGAACCGGGGGCTGCACCCCCACCGGTCTCTATCCCGAACATCCCGCCAGGTAGACCACGTACCGCGGCCCGCCGAACGGCGGCGGCGACGGGAGCTCCCCGCCTCGGTTGCGCCGAGCCCCTCTCCGGGAACCTCGAAACTCGGTGCCGCTGATATCCTGAGAGGACTGACCCTCCGGGGCCGGAGCCGAATGCAGCGCATCCTCATCCTCTTCGCCCATCCCGCCTTCGAGAAGTCCCGCGTCCACCGGCGACTGGCGGCGGAAGTCGAAAGGCTGCCCGGCGCCACCTTCCACGACCTCTACGAGCAGTACCCGGACTTCGACGTCGACGTCGGTCGCGAGCAGGGGCTCCTGGTGGAGCACGACCTGATCGTCCTCCAGCACCCGGTCTTCTGGTACTCGGTGCCGCCCCTCTTGAAGCAGTGGTTCGACCTGGTGCTCCAGCACGGCTGGGCCTACGGCTCCGAGGGCACGGCGCTCGCCGGCAAGCGGGTGCTCCCCGCCCTCTCGACCGGCGGGCGCAAGGAGGCCTACCGGCACGGCGGACACAACCGCTTCACCCTGCGCGAGCTGCTGGCCCCGATCGAGCAGACGTTCGTGCTCTGCGGCATGGAGTACCTGCCGCCGTTCGTGATCCACGGTGCCCACGGCATGGGAGCCCCCGAGATCGAGCGCCACGCCCGGGCCTATCGCAAGCTGCTCGAGGCGCTCTCCGGCGGGCGGCTGGACCTCGTGGCCGCCCGACGCCTGCCGCAGATCGAGGCCCCGCTCGACGACCTGATCCGGCCGGCCGGGGGCAACGACGCGGAACGGAGCGAGCCCTGATGCACGGCGGCGGCTTCTTCTACCAGGCTCTGATCTACCTGGCCGCCGCGGTGGTCACCGTGCCGATCGCCAAGCGCCTGGGACTCGGCTCGGTCCTGGGGTATCTGCTGGCCGGCGTCGCCATCGGACCGTTCGCGCTCGGCCTCGTCGGCGCGGAGGGTCAGGACGTCCTCCACTTCGCCGAGTTCGGGGTCGTGCTGATGCTCTTCCTGATCGGCCTGGAGCTCGAGCCGAGCCGGGTCTGGCACCTGCGGGGGCCGATCCTCGGCCTGGGAGGGCTCCAGGTGGGCCTCACCACCTGCGTGCTCGCGGCCATCGCCCTCGGGCTCGGCGTGGACTGGCGGGTGGCCCTTGCCGTCGGCGTGACCCTCGCCCTCTCGTCGACCGCGATCGTCCTCCAGACCCTGGACGAGAAGGGCCTGCTGGCCACCCGTGGCGGCCAGAGCTCGTTCGCCGTGCTCCTCTTCCAGGACATCGCGGTGATCCCGATCCTCGCCCTGATGCCGCTGCTGGCGGTCCCCGGTGCCGGGGGGCGCGGCGCGGAGCCCGGCCACGACGACACCTGGGTCGCCGGGCTCCCCGGCTGGGCCGAGACCCTGGTGGTGCTGGCGGCGGTGCTCGTGATCATCCTGGCGGGCCGTTTCCTGCTCCAACCCGTCTTTCGGGTGATCGCCCGCACCGGCCTCCGGGAGCTGTTCACGGCGACGGCGCTTCTCTTGGTCATCGCCACGGCGGTGCTCATGACCAAGGTGGGCGTGAGCCCTGCCCTCGGCACGTTCCTGGCCGGCGTGGTCCTCGCGAGGAGCGAGTACCGCCACGAGCTCGAAAGCGACATCGAGCCGTTCAAGGGCCTGCTCCTCGGCCTCTTCTTCATGGCGATCGGCGCGGGGATCGACTTCGCGCTGATCGCGCGCAGCCCGGGCCTCGTCTTCGCCCTCACCGGCGCACTCATCGTCGCCAAGCTCCTGGTGCTTCTGGTCCTCGGCCGGCTGTTCAAGCTCGGCTTCGACCAGACCCTGCTCTTCGGCTTCTCCCTCGCCCAGGCGGGAGAGTTCGCCTTCGTCCTGCTGTCGTTCGCGGTCCGCTACGACGTGGTGGGCGAGAACCTGGCCGCGACGCTCATCGCCGTGGTCGCCCTGACCATGGCCGCCACTCCGGTCCTGATGCTGCTCAACGAACGGCTCGTCCAGCCCCGGTTCGGCACCCGCGAGCGCACCGAGCGGGAGGCCGACGAGATCGACGAACAGAGCCCGGTGATCATCGCCGGGTTCGGCAGCTTCGGCGCGATCGTCGGCCGGCTGCTCCGGGCCAACAGGGTCACGGCCACGGTGCTCGATCTCGACTCGGACCGGGTCGACCTGCTCAGGAAGCTCGGTCTCAAGGTCTTCTACGGCGACGCCTCGCGCCACGACCTGCTGCACGCCGCCGGTGCCGGTAAGGCGCGGCTGCTGGTGCTCGCCCTCGACCGGGTGGAGAAGAACCTGGAGCTGGTCGAGACCGCCAAGAAGCACTTCCCCCAGCTCACCATCCTGGCCCGGGCCCGGAGCCGGGCCGAGGCCTACGAGCTCCTGGAGGCCGGAGTCGAGCACGTGTTCCGCGACAAGCTGGACTCGTCGCTCCGGCTGGGCGTCGAGGCTCTGCGCCTCCTCGGGTTCCGCGCCCACCAGGCCCACCGGGCGGCCCAGACCTTCCGAAGCCACGACGAGAAGGCCGTCAGGGAGCTCGCCACCATGCGCCACGACCACACGCTCTACCTGAGCACGGCGCGCGAGCGGATCGAAGGCCTCGAAGCGCTCCTCCGGGGCGACCTCGCCGACTCGGGAGAGATGCGCGACGCGGGCTGGGATCCCGAGTCCCTGCGGCAGGAGTACGGCGCCCGGAAGGCGGACGAGCCAAAGTAGCGGCCGGCGCCGTCCCCGTCAGCTCGCCAGATAGACCACGTGGCGCGGGCCGCCGCTCTTGGGGCGGAGGCGCTCGACCTCGAAGCCGGCGGCGGCGAGGCGGCGCTCGAAGGCGTCGTCCCGATCCTCGGACCAGACGGCGAACACGCCGCCGGGGGCCAGCGCCCGGCGCGTGGTCGCCAGGGCGCGGCGGCCGAAGAAGGGGTCGGAGGCACCGCCCGAGAACTCCCGCGGGCCTTCGTAGAGGTCGAGGATGATGGCGTCGTAGCGGCTCTTGCCGCCGGCCTTGGCGGCGCGGCCGATGAGCGCGGCGACGTCGGCGATCTCGACCGTGGCCCGAGGATCGTCCAGCGCCCTGCCGGCGAGCTCGGCGAGGGGTCCCTCGCACCAGTGGACGACCACGGGGTTGAGCTCGGCCACCGTCACCCGCGCGTCGGGCGGCAAGGCATCGAGGGCCGCCCGGAGGGTGAACCCCATCCCAAGGCCCCCGATCAGAACCCGTGGCCGGGACCGCTCCGCCAGGCGCGTGCACGCAGCTTCGGCGAGAACCGCCTCCGAGCGGTGGGCGGCGCTCGCCATCAGCACCCGGCCGGCGACCGTGATCAGGTACTCGTCCTCGCCCCGACGCCGAAGCTCGAGAGCCCCTTCGTCGGTCTCGATGCGGTCGAGGATCGTCCAGGGGCGAGCCATCCGGCGACTGTACCGCGACACCGCCTGCCGAGAGCCCGCCGCCCACCGAGCGATGGGCCGGGCTGGCTCCTCGAGAGCTACCCAGGGGGAGGGGAGCGAGACCGCCCGACCGGGTGTCGCGAATCGCTTTGTCTGAACAGATACTAAGTCTGCAAAATCTGCTGTCCGTACTCCCGATTCGTCCGATCCGTGTGGCCACGCCGAGTATCCATCTCGGATGACTCGTGCTTTCTCGAAAGGAGCCAGAGGATGGCGGAAGGGAAGCTCTCGGAGCAATCGATGCAGAACGTCCCGAAGTACGTGGACCTGGTCCACAAGCACCTGGGCCAGGCGGGTGTCACGGTCGACAAGGGCGATCTGCAGAAGTCCCTGGTCGCGGCCCACGAGGACATGCTCGTGGGGTGCGACCAATGCGCCAACGGCTGGCGCTGGTAACGCCGGCCGTCGACGTCGAAGGCGTCGCGACCCATCGGGGCGCGGCGCCTTCGCGGGCTCTCCGGCCGCCGGCGGGCGACCCGCACTGACCTCGACTTCGGACGACTCGACCATGGCACTCCCAACCGACGCACGTCCCCGGGTCAGCGACCGCTGGCGGCTCCGCAACGATGGTCGCTATCTGGTCGCCTATCGGTGCTCGGTCCTCCAGCACCGGTTCGTCGTCCTGCCCCCGGCGACCGCCCTGCTCGCCCCGCTGCTCGACGGCACCCGCACCTCGGCCGAAGTCGCCGACCTGGCGGTGCGGATGTTCGAGCCGCCGGAGCCGAACGCCGACCGCCTGCGCGCGGGCACCGGCGATCTGCTCGAGCGCCTCGCCGGTCGCGACGGTTTCGTTCGCCTGGAGGGCGGAGTCAGCCCGTCGCTCGCGGACGGCCCGGACCGGTTCATCCCAAGCCTCGTCGACTACCAGCAGAGCCCGCAACGGCTGGAGCGCCCCCTGTCGGTGATGGTGGCGTTCACCAACCGTTGCGCCTGCGACTGCCTGTACTGCTACGCCGAGCGCCTCCGGGTGCCGGAACGGCGAGTCGACGACTGGCGCCGCGTGTTCGACGAGCTCGCCCGCGAGGAGGTCTACCTGGTCGACATCGCGGGGGGCGACGTCTTTCTCCACCCGGACGCCTTCGCGATCCTCCGGGAGATGGTCGCCCGGGACTTCACCTTCTTCGTGTCGACCAAGCGAGAGCTGACGGTCGACCAGGCGGAGCGGTTGGCGGAGCTCGGCATCGGCCGTGACGACCAACCGCCCTACCTCCGCCGAAAGGTCCAGGTCAGCATCGACAGCGACGACCCGACGGTGGCCGCCCGGATGGTGCGCCACCCGCACTACCTCGAGAAGGCGACGCGGACCGTCGACCGCCTCCTGGCCGTGGGCATCAAGCCCCGCGTCAAGGGGGTTCTGACGTCGCTCAACCCGGAGGCGCCCGACGGGGTGGTGCGCTACTTCGCCGAGCGGGGCGTCGTCGAGTTCGATTTCGTCCAGTACACGCGGAGCCACTACCGCCACCGCGACGAGCTGTTCATGACCGACGACGAGAAGCGGCGCCTCCGCGAGGCGGCGGAGCGGGTGCGCCGGGATTTCCCAGAGCTCCAGATCACGGTCCAGGACGAGACCACCCGGAGCACGCGGCTCGACTGGGAGCAGTGGCACCAGCGGGCAGTCTGCTCGGGGGGTCGCTCGAACATGATCGTGCAACCGAACGGCGACGTGACCCTCTGCGACCAGACACCCCACGCCGCCCCGTTCGTCATGGGGAACGTCTTCGACGACGGGGTGATGGGCGCCTGGCGGTCCCACCGCATCCCAGACTTCCTCTACCCGCCGCGCGAGCGCTTGGCCGGGACGGCCTGCTTCGACTGCCCCGAGTTCGACGAATGCCACCAGCAGCGCGGCCGGTGCTATCGCGACGCGCTCTTCTACTTCGGATCGATCGATGACGCGCCACCGGAGTGCCCCCGGCAGCTCGAGGTCCCGTTGCGCAAGACCTGATCCGGCGAGCACCGCCCCAGGGCCGCTCTGCCGCCTCGGCGAAGCCGCCAGGCTGATGGCGCCGGAGCTCGCTCCCGTGAAGACGATCCGCCGCGTGGAGACCCTTCTCGAGGCACTGCCCCAGAACCTCTCGGACAACCTGATCTTCGAGTGCCGGCTGGGAGCCGCCGCCGGACGGCTGGACGTCGCGCTCCGCCTCGACCTCCGGGAGCCGGCGGGGGTTCGACTCCTCGCCACGCCCGGGCCGCCCACCGACGGCCCTCTCGGCACGCCCGGCTGGACGCCGGTGCGGAGGCTCGCCGGGCGGTGGCTCGCCGACGACGCCTCACTCGCGCCCATGGACACCCTCTGGCTGGAGCTCGACCTGCCACTCCGCGGCCCCGCCCCGACGGCTCCCGGGGTCTTTTTCGGGGTCACCGGAACCGGCCCTCCGGACGCCGATCCGGGAGCCGCGGCCGACGAGGACTTGCGATTCCTGGCCCGCCGCCTCGTCTCGACGGTCGGCCTGCTCCGCCCGGGAATCCGGACCGAGCCTCTCGGCGACCGCCTCGCCGAGGTGTTGAGCGCTCTCCCCGCCGGAGCGCGCCTGTTTCAGACCGGCGTCATGCTGGGGCGAAGCGACCCGCGCGTTCGCCTCTGCGTGGAAGGCCTCTCTCCCCGCGGCGTGTCCGATCTCCTGGCTGCCCTCGGCGCACCCGCCGCCCACCTGCCCGAAACGGAAACGGCCCTCGGCCTCGCCTCCTTTGCCGACGACCTGGCACTTGCTTTCGACGTGGGGGACCTCGACGTGGGACACGATCTCGGGCCGACGGTCGGTCTCGAGCTCTACTCGATGAGCGGGACCGAGGCGTCCCTCGACCGGCTGCTCGAGAACCTCCGGAAAGCCGGGCTGTGTCGTGCCGACCAACGGAGCCGTCTCCTCGCCTACCGGGGACGAAGCTTCGAACCGGAGACCGGGGAGGCTGAGGGTGAGCGGGTTCTCGTCGCCCGCGACCTCAGCCACGTGAAGCTCGTGGTCACGCCAGGGGAGCCGCTCTCGGCGAAGGCCTACCTGGCCGTCAAACGTCGTCGCGTTCCCGAGCAGCTCCTCCACCCGCCGTGGGCACCGACCCAGGAGGAGCGCTCGCCCGGAAGAACCCCACCGTGAACGCCCCTGCCTCGATCGCCGGCACGAACCTGCCGCCGAAGCGCTCGAGCGCCCGGCAGCCGGGGACGTCGCGGACGTCCAGAGTCTCTGGCTCGATCAGGCCGGCGGCCGACGCATCGCGCCGATAGCCCTCCGGAGCATCGAGAAACGTGCGGAACTCCCGGTCCACCGCGGCTGTCAGCTCCGGCTCTCCTTCGCCACCCGCGAACCAGTCCTGGCCGGCGACGACACCGGCCGGCGCGAGCACCCTCGCCAGCTCGGCCAAGAGCTCCCGGCGCGCCGGCACGTGGCACATCGACTCCTGGAACAGGACCCGGTCGAAGATCCCGTCGGCGTACGGCAGCGCCCTGCCGTCGTAGAGATCGAAGCCGATCCCGGGGCCCGAGCCCGCGGCTCTCCGCGCCACCGCGAGCTGGCGCAGCGAGAGGTTGAGCCCCCGTATCCGGCAACCCTCGATCTCCGCCAAGCGGCGACAGAGGCTCCCCATGCCGCAGCCGAAGTCGAGGACGCGCATGTCCGGGCGGACGTCGGCCCAGCGCAAGAGGAACGACGTCTCGTCGATCGCGTCCCCCTGGGGCGTCGGCACCTGGAACTGCGTGTGCCAGACCAGGGGCTCGAACGAATCCGCGCCGAGGAACTGGGCGATCACCTCGGGGGAGTCGTAGTAGGAGCGCACCAGGTCCAGGCGCCGATCCCGATCCCGCTGCCCCGAGCGACCGCCTGCCCCCAGATCGGTGCCATGCCGCTTCCCCGCCATAGAGATCGCCCTACTCGCCGTCGCCGACCGGAGCCGGCCGCTCCGCGGATGGAGACACGGTCGCCGCCACCGCGAGCGCGGACCGGCGCCTGTGCCGCGCGTCCCAGGTGAAAAGCGCCAGGGCCGCCCAGATGAAGAGGAAGGCGGCGAGGTGGTCGAGGGTGAACGCCTCGCCGTAGACCCCCACCGCGAGCACGAACTGGAGGCTGGGCGCCAGGTACTGGAGGAAGCCGACGGTCGAGAGCGCCAGACGCCGGGCACCGTGGGTGAAGAGCAGAAGCGGCACGGCGGTGACCGCGCCGGAGGCCACCAGCAACAGGTCCTTGCCGACGCCCATGTGGCCCCACGCCCCCACGCCGGCGGCCTCGGCCCGCACGAGAAGCAGGAGCATCCAGGGAGCGAGCAGGCAGGTCTCGACCAGGAGACCGACCTCCGGCTCCGCCCGCACGGTCTTCCGCAGCAGGCCGTAGAAGCCGAAGGAGACGGCCAGGAAGAGGGAGATCCAGGGGAAGGTGCCGACGCGGAGCGCCAGGATCGTCACTCCGACCGCGGCCAGGACCATGGAGATCCAGCGCCCCCGGGTAAGGCGCTCGCCCAGGAAGATCATCGCCAGCAGGACCGTCACCAGCGGGTTGATGAAGTAGCCGAGGCTCGCCTGGAGGATCCGCTCGGTGGCGATCGACCAGATGTAGAGGAACCAGTTGGCGCCGATGAGCGCCGTGGTGCCGAGAAGCGTGAGGGTAACCCGTGCCGACCTGAAGACCCTGCCCAGCTCACCCAGCCGCCGCTGCCCCACGATGAGCAGGCCGAGGAGCAGGACGGACCAGAGGATGCGGTGCGCCAGGAGCTGCGTCGCCGGAACGTCGACGATCAGCTTCCAGTAGATGGGCGACAGGCCCCAGATCAGATAGGCGCCGACGGTCTGCAGGATGCCGGATCGAGTGGTGTCCAAGGTGATGACCTCTCCGAGCCGAGTTCTATCACCGTACCGGCCACCTGGGGTGGAAGCAGGGGGTCGCCCGCGAGCGACGGTTCGCGAGCCGCCCTGCGGCTACTCCGCGACTCGGGAGATCGACCGGTTGGACGACCGCCCTCCCTTGGCCGCATACATGGCCGCGTCCGCCGCGCGCAGCAGCACGCCCAGATCCTCGCCGTCGTCCGGATAGAGGCTGACGCCGACGCTGGCAGTGACCCGCCGCTCGGCGCCGTCGACCTCGAACGGCTCGCCCAGACTCCGCCGGACCGTCTCCGCCAGCTCGGTCGCCGCGGCGCGGGTCTCGACGCTGGCTGCCATGACCACGAACTCGTCGCCCCCGACCCGGGCCAACGTGTCGCTCGAGCGTACCCGCGACCGGAGGCGCTGTCCGATCCGGCGAAGCAGCTCGTCGCCCACCGCGTGGCCATTCGTGTCGTTGATCGCCTTGAAGCCGTCGAGGTCGAAGAAGAGGAGCGCCAGGCGCTCGCCCCGTCGATCGGCCTGCGCCATGGCCTGGGTGAAGCGGTCATCCAGCAAGCGACGATTCGGCAGACCGGTGAGCGGATCGTGGTAGGCCTGATGCTCGACCCGAGCCAGCGCTTCGCGTCGCTCCAGCTCCAGCCGACGATTGCGCGCCTCCAATGTGCGTTGATACGCGACGACGAGACCTCCCAGCACGACGAGCAAGCCGAACGCCACGAGCTCGTGGGCGCGCCTGGTGGACTGACCGAAAAGCTCGAACCCGTAGACGCTGAAATGGAGCAACGGCGCCAGGATGGTGATCAGGATGAGCGGGCTGCCGAGGGCTGGCGCGCCGCGGCGCCGTGGAGCCGCTTCCAGCGGCGGAGCCTCCTCCGCAACGCCGGCGAGCGCCCGGGCGCGCCCCGCCATGACCAGCGAGACGAGCGGCACCATCCACGGGAGGTCCCATGGCGTTCCCGGGCCGACCCAGGGCAAGACCTCCGCCCACATGAGCGCCTCGATCGTGTCCAGGACCAGCCAGGCCGAGCAGGTGACGAGCAGCCAACCGTAGACGAGACGCCACCGCCGGTCGACCGAGTCGGCAAGAGCGTCCGAGAGCCGCAGGACCAGGTAGAGGTCGAGCATCACGTAGAGGATGAACGACGGCGTGCCGGCCCAGTAGCTGTCGGGATCGAGCTCCGCCGGCACGAAGACGAGATAGACCAGGACGCCGAACAGGAAGACGACGGTCCCGGCGCGACGCAGCGACGCCAACACGCCCCGGTCGCCGTGCTCGAGCTCGAGATGGGGCCGCACGTCGAGAGCCAGCACCATGAAGAGATAGAGACCGACGTACAGCAGGTCTTCGATCAGACCGAGCGCGACGCTCCGCGGGAGGGGGTACGTCCCGATCACGATTGCCTGCTGGGTGAGCCAGCACGCCACCCCGGCGCTCATCCAATCCCAGAACCGGCGTTCCCCATCCGGGGCGCCGGCCAGTCGCCACCGGAAGGTGCTGATCGCGAGCAGGAGAAACGGAACGGTGATGCAGGTCTCGCTGTAGGTCGAGCGCAGCTCGGGAGCGATCGCAGGCACGGCGAGAGGCAGACCCAAGACGAATGCCATCAAGGCGGTCGCGCGGGCGACCGGATCCCGCCATAGATTGTTCACTTTCACTGGAAGCAGTCTATCCCGAGAAGAACACCCCGCGGGGAGTCGTAACGGTTCAGCGACACAGGCCTCCTGGCTGGAGCACTGCGCTCGGAAAGACCCAGGAAAACCGAGCGCTCAAAACCTTTCTCAACCATGACGATCTCGCCTTCTGTTCGCCTTTCCAAAAGCTGGCGTTGGCGTGGAGCGACCGAGCTCAGCTCCCACGCACGGCCCCTCCCCGAGGCACCACGGTCTCGAGCGGCGGCGAGATGTAGTTCCCCTGCGCGAAGTCGACGCCGCAGTCCTTGAGGATCTTGACCGCCTCTGCGGTCTCCACGTGCTCCGCGACCGTCTGGCAGCCCAGGGAGTGAGCGATCTGGTCCATCGAGGCGACCATCGCCAGATCGGCGCTGTTGTCCACCATGCCCCGGATGAACAGACCGTCGATCTTGAGCAGGTCGACCGGCAGGTGCTTCAGATGCTGGAAGGAGCTGAACCCCGAGCCGAAGTCGTCCAGCGCCAGCTTGCAGCCGATTCGACGCAGCTCCTCGGCCAGCGCCCTGGCATGGTCCAGGTTCTGGATCGCGTCGGTCTCGGTCACTTCGAAGATCACGGACCCCGGATCGAGCTCGAGCTCCCGTAGCTTGACCGTGATGAACGGAAGCAGGCTCTCGGCATGAAGGGTCTGGGCCGCGAGGTTGACGAAGAAGATCACCCTTCGACCCTCGCCCGTGACCCGCGCCAGGGTCTCGAGCGCGTTGCTGATCACCCAGAGATCGATCTCGAGCATCAAGTTGAAGCGCTGCGCGGTGCCCAGGAACTCGTTCGGCAGAATCGTGCCGCCCGAAGGCTCCTCCAACCTCAACAGCACCTCGTAGTGCTCCGTCGCTCCGTTCTCGCCCGCGACCTCGCCCCAAAGCCCGCCCGAGTCGTTCGGAAGGCTCTCCACGTCGATCTCCTCCAGCTTCAGAATCGGCTGGAAGTGGAGGACGAAATCACTGCGCTGGAGCGCGCTCCGCAGTCGCGAAGACCACCCGAACTCCGACTGCAACACGTGCCGACCCTCGGTCTTCGGGTCGTAGGCCTGGATGCGGTTCCTGCCCCGTTCCTTTGCCAGATTGCAGGCGATGTCGGCGTTCGCCAGCACATCCCCGGAGGACATGGTCTGAGATCCGATCGTCTCGATGCCGATGCTGGCGTAGACCGAGTGGTTCTCCGCGTCGAAGTCGAAGGTGCACTCCCGCAGGGCCTGGCGCAGGGTCTCGGCCGTGCGGCACGCGGCGGTCATGTCCACGTCCTGAAGAATGACCGCGAACTCGTCGCCACCGAGCCTCGCGAGCATGTCGTCGTCGCCGACGCGGGCCTGGAGGGTCCGAGCGACCTCGATGAGCACCTGATCCCCCACCTCCGGGCCTGCCGTTTCGTTGATGTACCGGAAGTGATCGATGTCCAACAGCAGAAGAGCGCTCTGTTGGCTGGTCTGACGGACCCTGTGGATCTCCCTCAGGAGCTGCTCCTCGAAGAACCGTCGGTTGCGCAACCCGGTGAGGGGATCGTGCGTCGCCAACCACCAAAGCCTGCCGTAGAGCCGGCGCCTCTCGGAGATGTCCCTGAACGCGACGACCGACCCTTCGCGGCTGCCCTCGAAGGTCAACGGAAAGACGGTGCATTCCACCGGGATCGGCCTTCCCGTCCGATGCCAAAAGGTCGTCTCCCAGGCTCTGAGGTTTTCGCCCGAGAGGTAGACGCGCTCCAGGAAGCACTGCTCGACGGGAACCTCGCTTCCCTCTTCGCGCGCGTAGTGAAACAGCGAATGGGGATGTCCGCCCACCAGTGAATCGTCTTCGTCGTACCCCAGGAGGCTTTTGGCCAAGCGGTTGATGAAGGTGATCCGGCCGTTCCGGTCGACGCCGTACACTCCGTCCCCCACGGACTCGAGAATGGCCTCGAGGTGCCGGCGTCTCGAGCGCTCGGCACGCTCCGCACGGATCGCACGGCTCACCGAGGCGATCCGCGTGAGGAACAGAGCCTTCGCCTCGTTCTTGAAGACGCAGTCGAGCGCTCCGGCCGCGATGGAATCGTGGATGACCTGGTCGAGGTAGGCAGCGGTGATGACCACGGTGTGGATCGAAGCGGTCCGAGGGTCCCGAGCCAGCTTCCGGCACAGGACGTCGCCGGTGGCGTCGGGCATGAAATAGTCGACGATCGCGAGATCGAACGAGCCCTCGACGGCCTTCGTGAACCCTTCTTCGCAGCTCATGGCGGTCTCGACTCGATACCCGGCTTTCCCCAGGGACCTTTCGTAGCTCCCGCGCACCGCGGCGGAATCGTCGACGAACAGGATGCGGATCGGTTCCGCCTGCCCGTGCCGCGACGGTTTCGGAGCCGTCAGAAGCGGAGGGCGCAGAACCCGGTCGACCGCCACTGTCAGAACTTGCCCCAGATCGTCCTCCAGCACGAGGGCGCTCTGGGTCCTCCCTGCGATCCATTCTCGAAGGGCGACCGACGCCTGCTCGGTGACCACGACGAGACCACAATGGTCGAACCGGTCAGCTTCCAGCTTCGAGAGCAGGTCGCGGGCCGTAGCCCCGTCGTTCCCCGGAAGACCGACGACCAGCGCGCTATACGCGGGTAGCCTTCGCCTCGCGTCTTCGGGGTTGCCGAAGGCTTGCTCGTACGAGCCCAGCCACGCGACAGGGTAGCCCTCGAATCTCAGGAGCCGGCACATCGATTGCCCGCGCCCCTGAGACTCGTCGATCACCAGAACCGTCGGCCGCCGCCGCGGAGCTTGGCGAATCCCGGTCGAGGCCGCCTGCTCCCCTGCATCGCGCTGTCCGCCGACGCTCCGATCCTCCCCGGGGCTCCGAGACTCGGAGGGGCCGCTCTTCTCACGAGACGGCTCGGCGGCGCGCGACCGCCGAGCCTCGTCAGAAGACGAACTGGAGCTGAAGGAAGGCTTCGTCGGCATCCTTACCCTCGATTCCGTTGAGATTCTCACCCAGCCGATAGGTGAGCTGAAGCTTGGTCTTGTGCTGGTTCCAGAAGAAGCTCAAGCCCAGCGCGCTCCGGTTCCAGGCGCTCTGGTAGTTGTCGGCATCGAGGCTCTGATAGCCACCGACGACCTCGAGACGATTGGGCAGCACCATGAAGCCGCCTTCCACGGCCAGCTTGTCCAGCTCCGTGGTGCCGTCGGCGAAGAGCCCGCCCGTGAAGGCGGAGTCGAGCGTGTCGGCACTGATGAGTTGGTACTCGACATCCAGCGAGAAGCCTCCGCCCCGGATCGCACCCGACAGCTCCAGACCGTCCGCGCTGTCGAGGTCCGCCTTGCGGTCACTCGTGGTCACGCCGGCGCCGTCGGTGTACGTGTTGTTATCGTCGTCGTTCGCCCAAGCGAAACCCGCGACGCTCACACCGACCCGGAACGGCCCCCGTTCGAGGTCGCCCTGCGAGTAGTCCACCTCGCCGACCAGATTCACGTCCAGACGCGCCGCGCCCAGCCACCCTTCGTTGAAGTCGCCCTCTCGATTGGCGGGGTTCTCGAAGTCGATCTTGCCGGCGTCGGGATCGATGCCCGCCGAGGCGAACATCGCGGCCCACGCCAGCCGCTTGCCGGGCGTGGTGCCGTCGACGCGGATCCCCAGCGCGCGGTCCGGTGTACCGTAGCTCGCACTTCCGACAAACGTGCGCTCGACCAACTGCTGCCGGTACGACGAAGTCAGAAACTCCCGTGAGAAGGGAGGCTTCTTGCTGCCGATCGTGACGCTCACCCTTCCGGTCTTGTAGCGCATCCAGGCGTCCATGACCTTCACTTCGTTGGTGTCGGACGC
>Ga0210123_1000342_pt1 | contig 30380 bp, 29 predicted proteins | sample Muzzi_PWB_D2_FD_185535 | JGI IMG/M metagenome (GOLD analysis project Ga0210123, IMG submission 185535) | Wetland microbial communities from San Francisco Bay, California, USA, that impact long-term carbon sequestration - Muzzi_PWB_D2 (SPAdes) | ecosystem: Environmental > Aquatic > Marine >... | reverse complement strand
TTCCGTGAGGAACCGCCGGTAGGACTTCATGCGGGATAATCCGCCGAAATGCCTGCAGGGTCAAGTAATCCGACGAATTGGGGTCCGGCGAACAGGCTGCCGTCGATCTTCGCGGTCGCCGTTCGTCTCATGTACGGAGCGGGGACCGAAACGACGAATAGAGGAGAAGACCCATGAGGTGGATCGATCGCAGGAGATCGCGGGGCCGCCGGAGTCGCCGGAATCCGCGCATCCGCGGGATGACGGTGATGGCGATGTCCCTGACCGTGACGTTGCCGGCCTGGCTGTATGCGCAGTCTCTGCCAGCGCTGCCCGAGCCACTCGAGATCGAGCTGGCGCGCAGCGCGCTGCCCGCGCATCTGCGGGCGGAAGCCACCATCCACGTGCTTCGTCCCGACAGAGGTTTCGAAGTGGCCGTCGAAGGCTCCAATGGATTCCACGCCCTCGTCGTCCGCAACGATCCCGCTTTCGTGCGCGGCGACTGGCCGTATCCGGCTTACCGGAACGACCTGTTGATCCCGATCGCCTTCGACGCTGCCGGAGTTCCGGCGCAGATGCAGGTTCTCCTCGACGTGGCGGCGGCCCGTGCCGCGGGGACGCCCCCGGAGGAACTTCGTACCAGGATGCGGGCTGGCTTCGCCGAAGGGTACTATCCCGTTCCCTCGCGGGTCGGTCTGGCGTACATGCTCTCGCCCATCCTTCGTGCGTATCGCGACGGGGGGGAGACCGACGCCGTCGGGACCTTCATCTATCCACACTACATGGTGTACGCCCCGAATATCACAAATGCGGATATCGGCGGGGGAAACGGCAATAGCCAACCCTTCGTTACCGAGCCGGGCCCACACGGGTATGTCGTGATTCCGGCCGGAGCGAGGGAGCGAGAGGCGATTCTCGAAGCCCATGCGGAAATGCTCGACAGGCTCTGCGACCTGTCGGCCGACTGGTGCGTTGGAGGTCGGGAATCTCGCTAGGCGGCGGAGCCCGCGGGCGAGGGACGGGTCTTCCTGCTTCAGGGCCCCTGCAACCGATCGTCCCTTCACGGTGTCCGAGAAGGATGGAGGTGGTCCCCCTGCCCGCAACGACACCGAGGTTGAATGATGCCCGATCACGTTTCTTCGCGCGCCGCCCTCTCGTCCGCGACACCGGTGGCCGGCCCGTTGCTGCTGGCCGCCATGCTCCTGGCGCTGGCCGGCTGTGGATCCGATGCGTCTTCGTCGAGTGCCCGGCAATGGACCGCCGTGGTCGATACGGTGGGCGACACGATCAAAGTGCACACACTGAGTGGCCAGATATGGCCGTCCGACGGAGAGCTTATCTCCGAGGTCAGCATCGGTGTTCTCGACGGGGAACCGGAATATCAGTTCGGCCGTGTCCTCGCCCTGGCGGTAGACGAATCGGGCAACATCGACGTGCTCGACGGGCACGGGCCGGTCATCCGGAAGTACGCCCCCGATGGCACGTACATGTATGACATCGGTCGGGAGGGCGAGGGGCCCGGCGAGTACAAGCGACCGGACAGTGGGCTCGTGTTCCTGTCGGACGGACGGCTCGCTCTGCGCGACCCGGGTAACGGGCGCATCTCGCTCTACAGCCCCGACGGCGACTACCTGGAGTCCTGGCCGATCGCCGGCAGCATGAACACATCGAATCCGATGATTGCGACACGCTCGGGCAACTTGCTGACGCCGGTGATCAAGAATCTCGGGGCGAACGTGACGGAGTGGCAGAGGGGGATGGCCCGCTATCAACCCGGCGGGGTCGTCGATACGATCGACGTGCCCGACCTCGGCTACGAAGAAGCGGTGATTTCGGGGCAGTCCGAGAACAACAGCAGCATGAATGGCGTGCCGTTCGCTCCTGGTCAGCCGACCTCCTACAGCCCGCTGGGCTACTTCGTGGCCGGCATCAGCGATTCCTACAGCTTCAAGTTGCTGCGCTCCGACGCGCCCGTGGTTGAGATCTCTCGCGATTACGAGCCCGTTCCGGTGCTGGCGGACGAGAAGGCGATCCGCCGCAGACAGATCACCGAGAACTTCACCGAGAACTTCCCGGGCTGGAAGTGGAACGGGCCGGACATCCCCGATACGAAGCCGGCGTACCGGGGGTTCCTGGTAAGCGAAGAGGGCAGGATATGGGTGGAGCTCAGCCAGCCGTCCGAGCGTACGATGAGCGATGCCGACCTCCGGGCAGAGGAACAGCGTCTCGAGGGTACCGTGAATCCGTATGAAGAGCCGGTCGCGTTCGACGTGTTCGAGCCCACAGGCGAATACCTCGGTCAAGTCATGGCGCCCGACGGCTTCCAGATGTACCCGCGGCCGGTGATCCGCGACATGGACGTGTGGGCGGTCGTGACGGACGACCTGGACGTCGCGCGGGTTCATCACTTCCACGTCGATGTGCCGACGGCAACGGAGCTGGCGAGCCGCGATTGAGGGAGTAACCAGGGGCTATACGTGGTTGAGCAGCATGAGCTCGTGCGGATGTGGCTGCAGGTACACCTGGTCCGCCAGATAGTCGATCTCGAGCCGCCGGACGTAGTGGCGTAGCAACGTCACCGGCACGATAAGCGGCACGAGGCCGGCGCGGTATCCGTGGATCGCCTCGGTGAGCTCCGCCCGATCGCCGGCGTCGACGGCATCGGAGACGTAGCCGGCCAGATGCTGCAGCACGTTGGTATGGCGCCCCCGGCTTGGAAGGTGTTGAAGGGCTTCGTGGAAGCCTCGCTCGTAGGCGGCCGCGACGTCCTCGATCCCCTCGTCCGAGGTCCCGGCGTCCCCCAACAGGCGCCCCAGCGCCTTCGCTCCCGCCGGATCGCGGGATATCAACAGATACTTGTGCCGCGCATGGAAGCTGGTGAGGGCATGCATGGACAGCCCGACCGCTTCCAGCTGCAGCCAGCGTCCCCGGGCGAAGATGCGGGTGATGAAGTTTTCGCGCAGTCGTGGATCGTGCAGCCGCCCTTCCTCTTCGATCGGCAGGTGTGGCCAGCGGCGCTTGAGCACCTCCGCGTACAGCCCGACGCCGTCGCGCGAGGGAACGCCGTTGTGGTCGTAGAGGCGGACGCGCTCCATGCCGCAGCTCGGCGATCCGGACTTCAACACGTAGCCGGACAGGCTCTCGGAGCGTAGCGCATCGACTTTCCGCTCCGCGTAGTCGGCCATCCGCTCTGTGAGGTCGTCCCCCGTGTCGGGCATCAAGAGCCGAACGGCTGCGCCCGTCTGTTCGCCAGTATCGGGCGACGCCGCCGGAGAGCGCCGCTCGAGTCGGATCGGCGGGCGGGGGGTGCCGAGACCGATGTCCACTTCGGGGCAGACTGCAACCCACTCGATGTACTGCCCGAGGATCTCCATCAGGAAGGAGTTCCGCTTGTGTCCGCCGTCGTAGCGCACGTTCTCGCCCAGGAGACAGCTGGAGATACCGAGCCGCAGCGGATCCGGATGCGGGGTGTCGACGCCGTTCATCATACCTTCCCTGTCGGCTGAAATCGGTAATGGCCCACCATCCACTCTGTGCCGCCGCGGAAGCCGAAGGCCTCGCGGACGGCCAGGAAGAACAGCCGCCAGCGCTGCAGAGCGAGCTCGGGATCGACCGCGCCGGCGCCGGCCAGTGCCGCCCGAACCTCCGCCCGCCGCGCATCCAGGTTTCGCAGCCATGCGTCGGCGGTGCGCGCGTATTCCCGTCCGTCGACGGTCCACGTCGCTTCCGTCTCGAGCGCACCGTTCGCGGCCGCCGGGATCGTGTCGATGGACGGCATGATCCCGCCGGTGAAGAATTCCCGCGCCATCCAGTCCGCCGGTCCGTCGGCCTCGAACGGGTAGGCGTGCGTGCGGTGGCAGAAGACGTGTATGAACAGCTGGCCATCATCCTCCAACCAGCGGGTGACGCGCCGCATGAGCTCCGCGTGATTTCGCACGTGCTCCATCATCTCGATCGACACGATGCGATCGAAGCGGGCTTCGGGCCGAAACTCATTCACGTCGGCGAGGCGGGCCTCCAGGTTGAACAGATTGCGCTTCTGCGTCGTCCGTCGGATGAACTCGATCTGGCTCCGGGAATTCGAGACCGCCAGGAACCGACACTTCGGACGGGCGGCGGCCGCGTACAGGGAGAACGAGCCCCAGCCGCACCCGAGGTCGAGAACGCGGTGTTCCGGCCCGATCGCCGCGCGCTCCAGCGTCAGGGCGAGCATCCGCTCCTCCGCCTCGTCCAGCGACGCGGCGCCGGCCCAGAGGCCGCACGAGTACTTAAGGTGACGCCCGAGTACCAGGCGGAAGAACGCCGCCGGGACTTCGTAGTGCTGGCGGTTCGCCGCGTCCGTCGCGACCGCGATCGTGTCCTCCGGTATTGCCGCCACGCTCGACCGCGGCGGCGTGCCCTCCAGCGAGCGGAGCCGCGAGCCCAGCAGGCCCCGGATGCCGGCCGAGACGACGGCGTCGGGCAACCGGCCGGCCTCCGCCAGATCGATGGCCGTGGCTGCCAGGCGGTCGGTCAGCATGGCGCTCACGCGGCCTCCGGCCCGGCTTCACGCGGCGGCCCAGGGAAGAACGCGTTGGTCGTACGCTGGTAATCCCGGTAGTCCTCGCCGCGACTGCGCACCGACTGCGCTTCCGTCGGTGGGATACCCGTCACGTAGCGTACGAGCACGTACATAATCGCCGGTACGACCAGGGTCGCCGGCCACCACGCCCACCCGAACGCGATCACGGAGTAGCCGAGCCAATGCAACCACTCGAAGAAGTAGTTCGGATGGCGCGAGTACCGCCACAGGCCTCGCCGGCACGTCCGGCCCCGGTTTGACGGATCGCGCTTCCAGACGGCGAGCTGGCGGTCGGCCAGGGCTTCACCCCCGATGCTGACGAGCACGACGAGCGCGCCGAGCACGTCCCAGAGTCGCAGGGCCGGCGCCGGGTGCAGCATCGCGAGCATGAACTGCCCGGCGAGCAACGGGACGCTGATCGCCTGGATCTGGTAGAAGCGGAAGAATCGCCACGGCGCGTCGTAGCCCCACTCCGACCGTAGTCGTGTGTAGCGGCCGTCCTCGCCCGGTGTCCGGACTCGTTCCCAGAGGTGCAGCGCCAGTCGGCCGGACCACAGTACAGCTAGCGCGGCCACCAGCAGCCGGCGCGCCGGGAGCCCCTGGTCGAGACCAGTGGCATAGAGGACGGCGGCCAGCCCGAGCCCGGCGGTCCAGCCGAGGTCGACCCCGTCGGCCTCGCCGGTCCGCAACATCCAGCGCCACAGGAAGAACATGGCGACGGCCATCAGGGCCCAGTCCAGGAGAATCAGCGCCAGCTGGTTCACGTCGCGGCTCCAGCGTAAGGGTCACGGCCCAGCGCCGCATTTCCCGGTCGGGAGAGCACGAGCTGGAGGTCCGACAGCGCGCGGCCGCCGAACGCGGCCTCGCAGTACGCCAGGTAGTATTCCCAGCGGCGGAAGAATGTCTCGTCGAAGCCGAGCTGGAGCACGGCATCCCGGTGCTCGAGCAAGCGTCGGCGCCAGCGCCGGAGCGTCTCCGCGTAATGCGGGGCGATGTTCTCCAAATCCTCGATGCCGAGGCTGGTGTGCCGTTCCAGCGCGCGACCGATCGCACCGAGCGACGGCAAATGACCGCCCGGGAAAATGTAGCGCCGGATGAAATCGGATCCACGCCGATACTCCGCGTACCGCTGGTCGGGAATTGTGATCACCTGGACGGCCATCACGCCGCCCGGAGCGAGCAGACGATCGCATGCCGCGAACCAGGTCGAGAGGTTCGCGTGGCCCACGGCCTCCAGCATCTCGATCGACACGATGCGGTCGAAGCGTCCCATGATACGGCGATAGTCGACTTGTTCGATCGTCACCCGGTTCGAGAGCCCGGCGGCGCGAATGCGCTCCGTCGCGTATTCGGCCTGGGCCGGCGAGATCGTGACCCCGGTGACCCGGCATCCGATCTCGCGGGCCGCGTATTCCGCGAAGCCTCCCCAACCGCACCCGATCTCGAGCACGTGGTCGTCCGGACCGATCCGGCCTTTCTCGGCCAGGCGTCGATACTTTCGCGTCTGGGCAGCCGCCAGGTCCTCGTCGGTTCGTTCGAACACGGCGGCCGAGTAGGTCATGGTCGGGTCGAGGAACGACTCGAAGAACTCGTTCCCCAGGTCGTAGTGGCGGGTGATGTTGCGGCGTGCGCCGCGCACCGTGTTCCGCCGCAGGCGATGGAGGAAGCGCTCGAACAGCCGCGCCAGCCGGGTGCCGTTGCTGAGCGCCTGGCGGTTGTCGATGACGAACCGGATAACCGCGACGAGGTCGTCGGCGTCCCAATCGCCGTCCGCGTAGGACGCCCCGGCGCCCGTGTCGCCCTCGAGAAGCACACGGCGAAACGTGCGTCCCCGGTGCACCCGAAGCCGGGCCGTCGGTCCCGTTCCGTCGGTCCCGAATCGGTGGGTCACCCCACCCGGCATCCGAACCTCGAGACGGCCCGATCGGAGACGCTTCAATCGATCGAGGACGATACGCGCGGCCGAGGAGTCGAGGCCACTCACGCCTGCTGCAGGCCGTTCTCCGGGGGTGGTGGCCGGCGGTGCAACGGGACGCGCTTCCGCCACAACTTCAGCGCCTGCCAATGAATACGCAGGACCGTGTGCAGTGGCGTAAGCGGATGACGAATCATGACCCGGGCGAGATTGCCCGCCGTGAGCTGGCGCCGTTCCAGTTGCAGCGTTGCGTCGAAGAACCTCCGTTCGCCGCGGGTCTCGTCGATATGCACCGTCAGTCGCCGGTCCGGGGGCGTGATCTTCCATTCGTAGGTGATGTCCTCCATGCCGGTGAACGGTGACACGTGCAGCCGCTTGCGAGACGAAGCGGTAAAAGTCCGCGTCCCGCATGGCTCCAGGTCGTCGAGGACATAGCACAGCGTGTCGCCGAACGTGTTGTTCACCTCGGCCACCACCCGCCGCAGGCTGCCGTCGGGTCGCAGGCAATAATAGTAGCTCACCGGGTTGAAGACGTGACCGAGCACCCGGAGGTTCGTGAGCAGCAGCACCCGGTCGTCGCCGAGGTCTACGCCTTTCCCGTGCATCCATGCGGTGAGCTTCTCGCGTACCGGTGCGGGCCGGGCGCCGAGGTGATCCGAGTCGTGGAAGCTGGTGAGTCCCGCTCCATTGTAGCCGCACCACGGAATGCGCCGCGCGATGTCGTCCAGTTCGTCCACGTCGAGGAGAACCTGGTACGTGCGGTAGCAGAATTCGTGGGCGGTCGGCTCGCGGCGCCGATGCCGCACCGTGCCCACGTAGATGGCCGAGCCGGTCACGGTGTCTCTCCGCCGAGTTCGGCGGCTACGGCCGCCGCGGACCGGAGGCCGTCCTCGTGGAACCCATAGCCAAAGTACGCTCCGCAGAACGAGACGCGTCCGCGCCCGTTCAACTCGGGGAGGTTGTGCCACGTCGCGGTCGCTTCCGGAGTCATCACGGGATGACGATAGCTCATGCGGGCGATGATGTGCTCGGGGGTCGGCGGGCGCGGTGGGTTCAGCGTGACCATGTACTGGGTGGACGTCTGCAGCTGCTGCAGGCGATTCAACCCGTACGTCGCGGTGACGCGGTCTTCGGGTCTCCGGCAGTCACCCACGCGGTAGTTCCAGGCCGACCAGGTGGCCGGCCGCCGCGGCAACAGCCCCTCGTCGGAATGGAGCCACGTCTGGTTGACGGAATAGCGCCAGGCCGAGAGGAGCTCGTGCTCGGCGTCGGAGGGAGTGGTGAGAAGGCGCAGGGCCTGGTCGGCATGCGTGGCCAGAACGACGTGGTCGAAGTCCAGCCGTCTGCCCGGGAGGTCGACCGAGACGACACGCCCATTCCGACGGACGCGTTCCACGGGTGCGCCGAAATGCAACCGGCCCGCGAGGTCGTGCGTCATCGCCTCGACATATGTGCTGCTGCCGCCCGGGATGGTCTGCCAATCGAGCCGCTCGCCGAGCCGGAGCAGCCCGTGCCGCCGGAAAAACTCGAGCAGTGCCCCCATCGGAAACCGCCGCACGGTTTCGGGGCCTGATGACCACAGCGCCGAAGCCATGGGCACGAGGTAATGGTCGCGGAATTCCCGGCCGAACGACTCATCGTCGAGGAAGGTCTCCAGCGTCCGCCCCTCGTCGGGCGCGATGAAATCTGCTCGGTGCGCGAGCCGGCGGATGTCGTTCAACATGCCGAGGAATCGCGGGCGCAGGGCGTTTGTTCGCTGCGCGAACAGGCCGCGCAGTCCGCGTCCCGCGTAGTTCAGGCCGCAGGCGTCGCACTGGACGGAGAACGACATGTCGGTCGACTGCGTCGGGACTCCGAGCCGATCGAACAGTCGGGTGAGCAGGGGATAGGTCGATCGGTTGAAGATCATGAACCCCGTGTCGAGGCCGACCGGCCCCTCGGGGGTATCGACGGGCACGGTGAGCGTGTGGCCTCCGGGGCGCCAGCGCGCCTCGAAGACCTCCACGTCGTGCCGGCGTGAGAGCAACCACGCGGCTCCGAGACCGGAGATCCCGGAGCCGATGACCGCGATTCTCACGGTGTCCGCGTGGTCGAGCGGGGGATCAGAAGCGGAACTTGGCGCCGGCCGTGACCGGCCAGACCCAGGCCGTCGAGCCCGTGAACCCGTCCTCTTCGTCGACGAAGGCAATGTCGCCCTGGGGGCTGAGCAGCAGACTCACGCGATCCGACACGGTGTACTCGATCTCACCACCCACGTTGATCGCGAAATACGAGTTGCTCTCCGAGGCCCCATCCACGTCGAACGTCATAAGTCCCGCCCCGGCGTTCACGCTGACCGCCCAGCGGCTGTCCCCAGTCGGCTCGACCACCGGGAGCCCGAGACCCACGATGTAGTGGTTCACTTTCACATCGACGCCGTCCGTCCCCGCCACGGCGTGCGTGCCGAAGTCCGCGGCGCCGCGAACGAACAGACGATCTCCGATGGGCGCCTGCACCCCGAACCCGAAGCCCGGACCCGTGTCGGCGATGTCGGTGATGTCGAAGGTTGGTACATTCAATCCTCCACGGACACTTACCGCGATCGACCGCTCCTGGGCCGCGAGCACCGTGGGTGTCAGCAGAAGGACGACGAATATGGCCAGCCATCGCTTATTCATAGGAATTCTCCTCAACCGAAATGAGCTATCGCCTTGCGGACGACAAAGGTTTGTCTAAAGTTACGCCAACCAGAATAAGAGGGCGTAAGCGCTTGGTCAAGCAAGACAGCAGTGAATCGAACCGAGAGGGACGGGCGGGCGGCGACGCGGAGAGTCCGCGCTACCCGATCCGCGTGGTCGCGCAGCGGACGGGTCTGAGCCCGCATGTCATCCGCGTCTGGGAGCGCCGTTACCGGGCGGTGACTCCCGAGCGGGGCGACAACGGCTACCGGCAGTATACCGAGGCGGACATCGATCGTCTGCGGGGTCTGCGAGAGCTGACGGAAGCGCACCATGGCATCGGCGATGTCGCGGGGCTCGCGGCGCCGGCGATCGCCGAGTTGCTCGACCAGAAGCGGGCGGTGGCCGGTCCGCCGCCAGAGGAACGCATCCGAACGGACGCGCCGTCGGAGCTGACGGTCCCGGTGGCTCGTTCCACGGTCCGACGGGCGGTTACCGCGTGGGACGCCGCTCGTCTAACGGCGGTGCTGCGTGAGGCCGCCGTGCGCCTGCCCCTCGACGTTTTCCTGGAAGACGTGATGCTCGACCTGCTGCGACAGCTGGGCCATGAATGGAAGAACGGCGCGATCAGCCCCGCACGAGAGCACATGGTCAGCTCGGCGGTTCCGGCCGTGCTCGCGTGGGTCGGCGAGAGGCTACCCGAGCCTCCCGTCGACGCGCCCCTGGCGGTGTTCAGTACGCCTTCGAGCGCTCGCCACGATCTCGGCGCGCGGATGACCGAGCTGGTCGCCCGCTCCGCGGGCTGGCGCACGCTCTTCCTCGGCGGGGACCTGCCGGCCGAAGACATCATCCGGGCCGCCCGCGACAACGAAGCGGCCGTAGTCGGAGTCAGCGTCGTCTATCCGATCGACGACCCCACGGTGCGACGGGAGCTCGAGACGCTGGTGCGGGAGCTCGAGGGCGTGGCCAAGCTCTTCGTCGGCGGGGCGGCAGCCCGGGACTATGCCGACGTGCTCGTCGCGGGGGATGTCGAGATTTTCGACGACCTGGACGGCGTGCGCCAACGCTTCGCGGGGGCCGCCTGACAGCTCGTGGTCGATTGCGCGCTCAGTCGAGGCCGAGCGTTCCCTGCGCTGCCTCGAGAATCGGCATCGCCCGTTCCTCCACCGCCACGGCGACCCGCTCTATATAGGGTTCCACATCGAACTTCCGCCGCGTGCTGGAAGACTTGAGAGGCCGGAGTTTCCCCAGTATGGGCCCCTCCTTGAACGCACGGTCGTGCAGGCCGAAACACCAGAGAATGTTCGCGTAGGTGTTCGGGTTGCGGCCGTCCAGTGCATACCGGTGGTGCATCCTCACCATGAACGCCTGGGCTTCCTGGTACGACGGCGTCCAGCGGATCACGTTCTTACCCCAGAGCATCCGGAGATACCCGTGGAACGTGCCGGTCGCGACCAGCTCGCGCTGCGCCGCGTTCCAGATCTCGTCGTGGGTCTCACCCCGCTCGAGGCGCTCGAGGGGGTACCGCGGGTCGCGCCGATCGTCGGCGTGCTCTGCCAGCGTCTGTTTCGCCCAATCCGGCAGCCCGGCGAGCGTCTCGTGCTCGGTCACGCTGGTCGTGCGGCAGAAGTTGTAGGCGAGCTCCCGGCGGATGACCAGCTCCTCGAGGAAATCGTCGACCGACTCGTCCTCGGCCTCGGCCCGCAGAACTTCCCGGACGACCTCGGAAACCGAGAGGCAGCCGAAGTGCAGATACGGACTCAGGCCGCTCGTCGCGTCCCGCCCCGGGTCACTGCGGTGCTCAGCGTAGTCGTCGAGCCGTTCGTCGATGAAGCGGGCCAGCCGATTCAGCGCCGCATGGCGGCCACCCCTGTGCCGCAGGGAAGGAGGGACCGAGTGGTCGACGTCGCACTCGGCGACCAGACCGGCCAGGCCGTCGTCGTCCGTCTCCGCGATATCTTCGAACAGAGTCTCGGGCACGGGCAGCAGCGGTGCCTTCGCGTTCTCAAGCCTCGGAGCGGGATCCGGGACCAAGAACTCGGGAATCCGCCGATGCATGCGAGGGCGGATCGTGTATGCGGCATACTGGCGATCGGGGATCACGCTCATCGGGAGCAGACCATTCGCGTCCACCGCCTCCACCGCCACGCCGGAATCGGAGGTTCGATACAGCAGCGCCTGGGTCATCCGCGGCAGAATGAACGCGGGAAAGTCGTCGACGATCACCCGAGCGGCGCGACGTGCCAGCTCCGCCGCGACTGGAGGCGGAGCGCCGTCGGCTCGTCGCCGCAGGTGGAATCGATACGTGATGCCCCGCTCGGCCAGGTCCCGGGCCACGTCGCGGGCCGACTGCAGGATGAACGTGTGGATCCGGTCGTTGGCCTCGGGATAGTCAGGGTTCAGTCCCTGGTAGACGAGCAGCGGAAGTCCGAGCTCGTTGGCCCGACGTACCGCCGCGTCCAGTGCCGCGTTCTCAGCGCCCCGCTGATACATCTGCATCCAGTACAGCACGTACGCGGCCTCGGGCAATGGCTCGCCGCCACGCAGGGTACGTACGCGAGCGGCCCGCGAGGAGGCATCGCCCGTGGGCGAGCCCTCGCGGACCACGTCGCGGTACGGAGTGAAACGGTACTTGGCCACGCGGGATGCTAACGGCGCACAGTCATCGCCGCATCAAGCTCCCGGGACCACGCCTCGGCCGCTCGGCCGGTCAGAACCGGGAGGCGACGAGCCGCACGTCCGCGCGAGCCCAGGCCTTCCGGAGTCGGGCTCGCACGCCGTCGGCCTCCTCCGTCCGTCCCCGGTCCTCCAGGCTCTCCGCGAGACCGTACAGCGACCACCCGTTCTCCGGGAAGCGCGCCAGGTCCTCTCGGTATGCCGCCTCGGCGCGCGTCGGATCGCCCGCCGCGAGCAGCGCCCGGCCGAGGGAGTGACGCATGGGGTAGTACCACAGCGGCGGTTCTTCGTAGACCATGCTGTCTTCGATCTGTACCGCGCGGTCAAACCGCTCCGCGGCGACCGCCGGCTTTCCGGCTCGAAGCGCGATCTCTCCGGCCAGCGCGTGAGCGGCGATCGACAGTACGGGGTTGGCTGTTTCGTCGCCTCCCGCCGCGTTCGCCGCCGTCCGTGATGCATCGCGCAGCTGGCCGAGCAGGGCCCGGGCCTCGTCACGACGTCCCAGGGCGGCCAGCGCCGTGCCGCGCGCGTAGCGGTGCATCGTCGTCGCCAGCTGCAGGCTCGGATCCGGAGCCGGCAGCTCCAGGACTTCTTCCCAATCCCCGAAGCTGACGAGCGTGAGCTGCGGCATCACCACAGCGTTCTGGATAAACGGGACGGCCTGAGCGACCTCGAGCGGCACCTTCGCGGACACTTTCCGGGATGCGTAGAGCGCGTCCTCCTTCATGCCGGCCATCGTCGCCGCAAAAGCCATGAAGTGGTAGTTGTGCGGATAGTAGGCACCGGTGTACACGCTCCGCTGGTTCTGATCCGCGATGAACGCCTCGTCCTGGTGCACGGCATGCCGGTTGGCCTCTACGGCGTCGGGATACCGGCCGACCCGGATGTAGATGTGGCCCGGCATGTGGACGATGTGACCGGCACCCGGCATCAGCGCCGCCAGCCGATCCGCGCATTCCACGGCACGCTCGGGAAAGGCGGCCTCCACGGCGTGAATGAGATAGTGGCAGGCTCCGGGATGGTTCCCCTCGATCGCGAGCGCGCCTTCGAGCGACGCCAGGATCCGTCGCGTTCCGGGTCGCGCGGTGCGGGCGTCGTACGACCCGTCCCAGTAGTGCCAGGGGCTCAGGTTCATCAGCGAGGCGGCGTACAGGGTGAGCGCGTCCGGGTCGTCGGGATACGCCTCGACGACTCGTTCCATCGCGGCGGCGTAGGCCGAGTCGAGCGCCGGTCGGTCGATGGCAGGGTCCGGTCCATAGCGCTCGGCCAGGGCTTCGATCAGCATCCGTTCGGCGGGTGACGCTCCGTCCCGCAGGGACATCGCTTCTCCGGCCGCCTCGTAGGCCAGCCGGCCGGTCGCGTCGTCCATGCCGCCGTTGATGTTGTTGCCGGCCGCGAGGGCGATGCCCCACCAGCACATCGCGCAGTCGCCATCGGCGGCGAGGGCCGTCCGGTACGAACGGATGGCCTCGGCGTGATTGAAGGCGTACTGGAGCCGCAGCCCCTGGTCGAAGTATGCCTGCGCCTGCCGGACCCCGGTCGTAACGGAGCGATGATACGTGCCCAGGTTGTCGTAGAGCGGCGGCATCTCGGCGCCCGAGTCGGCGGACAGTGCCGAGCTCGCGCTGGCGTTCGCCGTGTCCCGGTTCTTGCTGCACGCCCATGGCGCGAGACCGGCCGCCAGTACCGCGGCGATCAGCAGGGGTCGTCTTATCGTCTTCATGGTCCGTCACTCCGCGTAAAGGGAATACAGTCCGTCATTCCCCGATGCGCAGCGAGGGACCGGAAGGTGACATACTGCCTGCGGAGTCGCCGGTCGATCAGCGGAGGCGCGTTTCCAGCAGGATGCTGATCGTCACGTCCGGGGCCAAAACCACCGTCTCCGCCCACCGGCCGCTGCCGATGTCGAAGTCACGCCGGTCGATGACCGTTTCCGCCTCGAAGCCCGCGATCATGCGGCCGTGACGTTGCATGTCGCCTTCGAGCTCGCGGATGCCGAGGAGCGTCACCGTGAGGTCGATGGGGCGGGTCACGTCACGGATCGTGAGACCTCCATGAACGACGAATTCCGTCTCCGACAGGCGCTCGATGACCGTACTTTCGAACGCGAGCTCCGGAAATTGTTCGACTTCGAAGAAGCTTGGCCCGCGCAGATCGGTGTCCCGTCGATGGTTGCCCGTATCGACGCTGGAGGCGTCGACCGTCACCCGCACGTGGCCGTCCTCCGGTGCCTCGGGATCGAACGCCAGGTCGATCTCGTAGTCACCGAATTGTCCCTCGACCGGTGTGAAGAAGTGGCGTACGGAAAAGCCGATGCGGCTGTGGCTGGCGTCGACGTCCCACGCAACGGCTTCAGGCGCCGCCGTTACGGTCTCCGCGGTCTGAGCGCCCAGGCTCGTGGGCGCGAGCGCCGCGCAGGCAAACGAGATGGCGGCCAGCCGTTGTCCTGCGATCATCGTCCACTCCCTGCGTCAGCCCCGGTTCTCGGACATCGGTGCGGTCGGCAAAGAGTGCCGCCTCGATTCACAACCCCCACGCATGCGCCGAGTTCCGGACGTCATCGACATGTTGCGGCGGACCCTGCCGGCCCCGGAATCGTCGCACGGAGGGCCGGCCGCTATCTTCGGGGCATGCGACCTTCTACCCTGGCTCTTACGGTGCTCGCGGTCCTCCCCGTTTCCTGCGGCCCAAGGGTCGAATCGATCGACACGGCCCAGGTGATCGACCGCGACGAAGACGCCGAAGTGCTTGTATTCGTTCGTGATACCGACGGGATCCCCGGGTGTCCGTGGGAAGTGCTCGGGCAGGTTTCGGTCGAGCCCGGTTGGGTTGGCGACCCGGACGACCGCCGCCGGGTGAAGCGAGCCGCGGCGAAGCTCGGCGGCCATGCCGTGATGGTCGAGAACGACGAGGATACCAGCGTCCGTGTGCTCCGGTTCTTCGATCCTCTCTGCAATCCCGTCGGGGACGACTGACGGCAGCTCGGTGGGGGTGGCCTCGCCCTACCGGGTCGTCCTTATATTCCCTCCATGTTCGATAGAGATATCCGCCGCATCGCGATCAATACGGGCGGGGGCGACGCCCCCGGCCTCAATGCCGTCATCCGAGCCTCGGTCCTCGCGGCCCTCGGTGAGGGCTGGGAGTGCGTGGGGATCCGGGACGGCTACAGCGGCCTGCTCCGACCGGGCGACTACGAAGACGGCGGGGTGATTCCACTCGGCCGTCGCGAAGTGCGCGGCATCACTCACCGGGGGGGAACCATCCTCGGGACCACGAACCGCGGCGATCCCATCGCCTATCCCGTCCAGCGGGCCGACGGATCGTGGGAGAAAGTCGACCGGTCGGCCGAGCTGGTCCGGAAGATCGCCGAAGCCGGGATCGATGCCGTGATCGCCGTCGGGGGCGACGGCTCGATGAGGATCGCCAAGCGACTGGCCGACGAAGGGCTGCCGGTGGTGGGCGTGCCCAAGACGATCGACAACGACCTCGAGGGGACGTCCGTCACCTTCGGTTTCGACACGGCCGTCACGTTCGGAACGGAGTGCATCGATCGACTGCATACGACGGCCGAAGCCCACGAGCGACTGATGGTGGTCGAGGTCATGGGCCGGTATGCCGGGTGGATCGCGCTCCATGCGGGCCTCGCGGGGTCGGCCGACGTGATCCTTATCCCCGAGATTCCCTACGACCTCGAGCGCGTGGCGGAGAAGATCCGGTCGCGCGAGCGAGAGGGGCAACATTTCTCGATCGTAGTCGTGGCCGAGGGCGCGCATTCGAGAGGCGGGGAACGCTCGGTCGTGGAGGACGGACCGGGCCGGAGCGAACGGCTCGGGGGCATCGGCTATCGCGTGGCCGACCAGTTGGCGGCGATGACCGGCAAGGAGACCCGTACGGTGGTATTGGGGCATCTTCTGCGCGGGGGCAGCCCGACCACTCGCGACCGGATTCTCGCGCTGCGCTTCGGGGCCGCGGCCGTGCGGGCGATCAAGGATCGCTGCTTCGGTTGCATGGTGGCGCTCGACCCGCCCGACGTGCGGTACGTACCACTGGAGAACGTGACCGGGCGAATCAAGCTCGTGTCGATCGATTCGGATACCGTGCGCACCATTCGCGCACTCGGCGTTAGTCTGGGAGACTGACCCACAGCACGGAGGCGTGTCATGGACGAACGTTCGCCGCGTCTCCGCAAGGAACTCGGCCTATTCGACGTTTACGCGATCAGTACGGGCGCCATGTTCAGCTCGGGGTTCTTCCTGCTTCCGGGGCTGGCGGCGGCGAATACCGGTCCGTCTGTCGCTCTCGCGTACCTGGTTGCGGGTCTGTTCATCCTCCCCGCGATGTTCAGCGTCGCGGAGCTCGCAACGGCGATGCCCAGGGCTGGCGGGGCCTACTACTTTCTCGATCGGGCGCTCGGGCCGCTGGTCGGGACGGTCGGAGGACTGGGGACCTGGCTCGCCCTGATCCTCAAGAGTGCGTTCGCCCTGGTCGGCATGGGGGCCTACCTGGCCATCTACGTCGAGGTGCCCATCGAACCGCTGGCCGTCGGGCTGACGGTCGTTTTCATGATCATCAACGTGGTCGGGGCGAAGGAGACCAGCAGCCTGCAACGCATCCTCGTCACGGCGCTGGTCGCGATCATGGTGTTCTTCATCGTCCAGGGGCTCTTCGCCGTATCGATCGCGTCCCCGGCGGAGCTGGGCGATCGATTCTCCCCGTTTCTCGCCTTCGGGTTTCAGGGCTTCATCGCGACGGTCGGGTTCGTGTTCGTCTCGTACGCGGGGTTGACCAAGGTGGCTAGCGTCGCCGAGGAGATCCGTGATCCCGACCGCAACATTCCGCTCGGAATGGTCCTGTCGCTCTTGACGGCGACCGTCGTCTACTCGGTGGGCGTGGCCATCCTGGTCGCCGTGCTGCCGCCCGATGAGCTCCGGCACGACCTGACTCCGGTCGCAACCGCGGCGCAGGCATTCTTCGGCTGGCTTCCGGACGGGGTCGGAGTCGGCTTGATCGTAGCGGCCGCGATCGCGGCATTTGCCTCGACCGGGAACGCGGGCCTGTTGTCGGCCTCTCGCTATCCGCTGGCGATGGCGCGCGACCATCTCGTGTCGCAACGATTTGGCCGGCTGGGCCGCTTCCGGACGCCGACCTTCGCGATCGCCGTGACGGCCCTGCTGATGATCGGCTGCATCGTGTTCCTCGACGTCGAGGGCATCGCGAAGCTGGCGAGCGCGTTCCAGCTCCTGCTGTTCTCGATGTTGTGCCTGGCCGTCGTGATCATGCGGGAAAGCGGCATCGAAGGGTACGATCCCGGCTTCCGCTCCCCCATGTACCCTTGGCTGCAGATCGCCGGCTTCATCACCCCGTTCTGGCTGATCGCGGAGATGGGCGAACTGGCCGTCGTGTTCACGCTCGGGATGATCGGCCTCGCGATCGGCTGGTATTTCGCTTACGGCCGACAGCGGGCGACCCGTGCGGGAGCCATCTTCCACACGTTCGCGCGCCTCGGCGAGCTCCAGCACGCGGGCCTCGATGCTGAGCTGCGGGGAATCGTCAAGGAGAAGGGGCTGCGCGCCGAGGATCCGTTCGATGAGGTCGTCGCGCGCGCGACCGTGCTCGACATGGAGGCGGAGTGTCCGTTCGCCGTCGTGTTGCAAGAAGCGGCCGCCGCTCTGTCCCGGCGGACGGGGGTGCCGGCGGATGTCCTGCGTGGCGGGTTCGAGGACGAGCTCCGGGCGGGCTTCATGCCGGTGGCCCACGGAGCGGCGCTGCCCCACCTGCGCATCGCCGGCGACCTGGATCACCCGATCATGCTTCTGGTTCGCTCCCGGGAAGGGGTGCTCGTGGAAGCGCGTACGGGAAGCGCGGGGGAAGACGCCGCCGTACGGACCGAGCGGGTCTACGCCATGTTCTTTCTTCTGAGTCCCGAGGACGAGCCCGGCCGCCATCTTCGGCTCTTGGGGCACCTCGCCACCCACGTCGACGACGAGGGCTTCGTCGATCGCTGGCTGGCGGCCGGGAACGCGGACGATTTGCGGGCGACGCTGCTGCGCGAAGAGCGTTCGCTGCTCGTGCGTCTCGATCCCGAGGGCCCGCTCGCCGGATGGGTGGGCCACCGCGTGCGCAACCTCGACCTTCCCCCCGACCTGCTCATCGCTCTCGTCCGGCGGCAGGGGCACGGCATCATTTCCCAGGGAGATCTCGTCCTCGAGGCGAAGGACCGCCTGACGGTGATCGGAACGCCCGAGGCGATTCGTAAGCTCGCCGACCGCTGCGGCCTGCCCCTCCGGCGCCCGAACCACGAGGAGGGTTGATCGAGCTCGACCTGGTCTATCAGCTCCTCGTCGCCGTGGCGCTCGGCCTGCTCGTCGGCCTGCAGCGCCAGCGGGCCGCCAGTCGCCTGGCCGGCATCCGCACGTTTCCAATCATCGGGCTGCTGGGCGTGCTCTGTGGGACGCTCGGAGGCCCGGCATCCCCGTGGATCGTCGCCGCCGGCCTGCTGGGGCTCGCCGGCCTGACCGTGATGGCCAACGTGCTGCGAGCCGAGGGCGGCGAACACGACCCCGGCATGACCACCGAAGTGGCGATTCTCGTCATGTACGGCATCGGCGTGGCGCTGACCCGTGGACTGGCGCTGGAGTCGATCGTGGCGGCCGGCGGCCTGGCGGTCCTCCTGCACTGGAAGGGGCCCCTGCACACTTTCGCGCTGCGCTTCGGGGAACGCGAGTTCGCGGCTTTGATGCGGTTCGTGCTCATTGGCCTCGTCGTGCTGCCGATCCTCCCGGATCGCGCCTACGGTCCGTACGAGGTCGTCAATCCGTTCGAGATCTGGCTCATGGTGGTCCTGATCGTGGGCATCAGCATGGGCGGCTACGTAGCCTTCAAGCTGCTGGGCGCCCAGACGGGGGCGATCGTCGCCGGCGCGCTCGGCGGATTGATCTCGAGCACGGCGACCACGGTGAGCTACGCCCGCCGGAGTGAGGCCACCCCCGAGCGCAGCGCGGCGGCGGCTCTCGTCGTCGCCCTGGCTTCGACGATCGTATTCGGGCGAGTGCTCGTCGAGATTGCGGTCGTGGCGCCGGACGTGCTCCGCGTCACCGGGGGGCCCCTGGGCACGATGCTGGGCGTGATGCTGGCGATCAGCGTCGCGCTCTACCTGTTCGGGATCGGCCCCCGCGACCTCGAGGTGGAGGATCGGGAGCCACCCTCCGAGCTCGGGGCCGCCGTCGTCTTCGGATTGCTATACGCCGTCGTGCTCCTCGCCGTGGCGTTCGCGCAGGATCGCCTGGGCCAGCGAGGCCTGTATGCCGTGGCCGCGCTCTCGGGCCTCACCGATCTGGACGCGATCACGCTCTCGACCGCTAACCTCATGCAGGACGCCCGTCTGGATCTCGTTACCGGCTGGCGGATGATCCTCGTCGGCGGCCTCTCCAACATCGTGTTCAAGGGGGGCGTCGTTCTCGCGCTCGGGACCCGCGGGATGAAGCGGCGCGTAACGCTCGCATTCGGCGCGGCGCTCGCAGGCGGCGCCGCGATCCTCGTCCTGTGGCCGACATGATGGGTCTCATCATCGCGGTGCCGGGGTGGCAGGCCTCGTGGTCGCATCCTAGGTTGCGCCGCGATCCTCCCCGTACAGAGATCGATTTCGCACTCAGCGACAACGTCCATTGTAACTCAGAGCTTCATGAAGACGACTGCCCTCGTGTTGTCGATGGCGCTGTTCGTCGTTCTGGGCGCCCCTCTCGTGTGGGTCGTCTGGGAGGCGGTGAACAAGCTCCTGACCGGTCACCCCGGTGATATCAACTGGGCGCTGACGCTTCCGGCGCTGGCGCTCCTCATCGTCCTGCTCGTGCTGCTCGGCCGTTCGGCGCCGAAGCTCGACGGGTCGACCACCGAATGAAGGAGAGGACGATGTCCGACGTCCCCCCTGATTCACCCGAGATCCGGGCGGCCGGCGAGCCGCCCGCCGAAGCCGAAGAGCCGGTCGTTCGGGGCACGCTGTTCATCATGCTGTTGTTCATGATGGCCCTCGTCGGGTTCTGGATCCTCATGTACCTGCGACTGCTGGAGGTCTGATCGTGGCCAGCCGCGTCCACCAACTCGAACGAGCGTTCCTGTGGCTTGGCGCCGCGATCCTCGCGGCGTTCCTGGGAGCTCTGTTCTTCGCCTCCATCGCCATGGGCATCAACCTGCCCGGCAAGGTGGAGGATGGAATCATCGATCCGGCCCAGGCCCGGACGACGCCGCCGTTCGACAACCCGGGCGTCCGAGCCAACGACGACGACGGGTACGACGTCGTGCTGCGCGGGGAGATGTGGCGGTTCGTCCCGGCCGAGATCGTCGTGCCGGTGGGGAAGGAGATCACCTTCATCGCCACGTCGCCGGACGTGATCCACGGGCTGCACATCGAGAACACGCGAATCAACATGATGATCATCCCGGGACAGATCGGACGGAACAGCTACACGTTCCAGGAGCCGGGCGGGCACCTGATCATCTGTCACGAATACTGTGGCCCGGCCCATCACACGATGCATGGGATGCTGACCGCCGTGCCGCTGGACGAGTTCCTGGCCCGACAGGCGGCGGCTGGCGACGAGGGGGCCGAATGAGCGAAACCACCGCGGGACGCGCTCCGGGACAGAGCGTCGTCTACGACCCGTCGGGATTCTCGTTTCCCGAGAGTCAGAGGCGCCTGCTGCGCTGGACCATGTACATCGGCTTCGCGGCGCTCGTGGCCGGCGTGGCCCACGGCCTCGCACAGGCGCTCTCCTACGCGGGTATCGACATTCTCGGGTACTTCCCGAAGCTGCAATCGTACTACCAGGGCCTGACGGTCCACGGCGTCGCCAACGCGCTGGTCCTCACGTTCGCGTTCTCCAACGGATTCCTGCCGCTGCTCACCGCGCGGGCCTGCAATCGTCCGCTGTATGGAAAGCTCGTAGCGGCGACGTTCGGGCTGCTGGTCACGGGGGTTCTGTTCGCCGGCTACGCGATGGTCACCGACCAGGCGGCCGTGCTCTACACGTCGTATGCGCCGCTCCAGGCGCACTGGACGTACTACTTCGGGTTGGTGCTCGTCGTGCTCAGCACCTACGCTGCCTCCGCGAACGTCTACTTCACGGTGAGGGCGTGGCGAAAAGAACACCCCGGCGAGCGGGTGCCGTTGCTCGCGTTCATGTGCGTCACGACCTACGCCATGTGGAACCTGGCGTCACTCGGCATCGCCGTCCTGTTCATCGGGTTCTTGCTGCCGTGGTCGCTTGGCTGGCTGGAAGGGATGGACCCGCTGTTCGGCCGGACCCTGTTCTGGTATTCGGGTCACGCGATCGTCTATTTCTGGCTGCTGCCGGCCTACATCTCGTGGTACGCGCTGGTGCCGAAGCAGGTGAGCGGCAAGCTGATCAGCGACCCGCTGACCCGGCTCGTGTTCATCATGTTCCTGCTCGTGTCCGTGCCGACCGGGTTCCATCACCAATACACCGATCCGGGGATCAGCACAGGGATGAAGGCCTTCCATCTCGTGCTCACCTTCGGCGTGTTCTATCCGAGCCTCGCGACGGCGTTCAGCGTCGTGGCGGCCCTCGAGATCGGTGGTCGGAACCGGGGCGGCACCGGGCTGCTGGGCTGGATCAAGAAGCTGCCCTGGGGGGACCCGTCGGTCGGCGCGCAGCTGCTGGCGATGCTGACCTTCGTGCTCGGCGGTATCACCGGCCTCATCAACGCCAGCTACATCGTCAACCAGCTCGTGCACAACACGGCCTGGGTGCCGGGCCACTTCCACATGACCGTCGGGAGCGCCGTCGCCCTCTCGATCGTCGGTATCGCATACTGGCTGGTCCCATACCTGACCGACCGGGAGCTGTGGGGCCGCAAGCTGGCCGTGGCCCAGGGGTGGATCTACTTCGTAGGCGTCCTGATCTTCGCCCGCGGGATGATCTCTGGCGGCCTCGAGGGCATGCCGCGGCGCACCTACATGGCGAAGGCGACGTACACGGGAGAGGGCTGGGGGCTGGCCGGCGCTCTGACCGGCATCGGAGGCAGCCTGATGACGCTGTCCATCGTCATGTTCTTCGTCGTCCTGCTGATGACGATCTTCTTCGGGAAGAAGGGGGCGGGACCGAAGGACATCCCGGCGGCGGACACGCTCACGGGGCCGGCGCCGAGCGGCTGGCAGACGAAGCTGGACAACTTCTGGTTGTGGTTCGGCGTCGCCGTGCTGCTGGTACTGGTCGCTTACGGTCCGTTCATGCTGACGTACCTGCCGCCGCACCTGACCTCGCCCGGCTTCCGGTTCGGCTGAGCGGGGAGGGAGGGCCCAACGTCGCCGGCGCCGGGCCCGTCGCTCAAGCGCCGAACAGACTCCTCGCGACGAACCAGACGTTCGCGGGGCGCTCGGCCAGGCGGCGCATGTACCACGGGAACCAGTGGTTTCCGTAGCTGATCAGGATCCGCACGGCGTGTCCCCCGGCGGCTAACTCGCGCTGCAGATCGCGGCGGATGCCGTACAGCATCTGGATCTCGAACGCATCCCGCTCGAGGCCGCGATCGCGCGCCAACTCCTGTACGCCCGCGATCATCTCGGCGTCGTGGGTTCCGAAGGCGACCCGCACGGCGGACTCCTTCGCCAGCGCGTCCAGCAGCTCCCCCGCCCGCTCGAGGTACGCGGCGTCGACGTCGGCCTTCCTCGGCCACGCCACCACCTCCGGCTCTCGATAGGCGCCCTTCACGAGCCGAATCATCGGGCGCAGCGGGAGAAGTGTCGCCAGGTCGTCCTGCGTGCGGTACAGATACGCCTGCAGGCAGATGCCGACGTTTTCGTGGTCCGCCCGCAATCGCCGGTAGAGCTCGAGCGTATCGTCGACGTAGGCCGAGGCCTCCATGTCAATCGCGACCAGCCGGCCGGCGGCACCCGCGCGGGCCGCCACGTCCCGCAATCCGGCTTCGGCCACCTCGAGACCGAGATCGAGCCCGAGGTGCGTGGGCTTCACCGAAAGATCCGAAGGTAGGCCGGCCTCCGCGATTGCCTCGATCGCCGTGGCGTACGCGTCGGCGACCTTCATGGCGTCTTCGGGCGTCTCCACGTTCTCGCCCAACAGCGTGAGGATGGTGCTGAGACCGTCGGAGCGCAGCGTCCGGCTGGCTTCCACGGCGTCGGACAGCTCCTCGCCCGGCATGAAGCGTCGTACCGCACGTCGGATCGTGCGCCGATCGGACATCTGGCGTGCCAGCCAGGGGCTGACCGACGCACGCAGCAACAGCCGTCGGGCCAGGCTCATCGCCGGCCTCCCGATCGTGCACAACTGTGCAAGAGACGCACGCACATCCTCGCTGTGAGAGTCCATACCGGAACGTCGAGAATGCTCAAACTACGGAACCTGCCCACGCTCGTCAGCCTCACTTCGCGTGCCGTCACGAACCCGAACTGAGCGTCTCCTCCACGGCCGCCAGCCCTGCGGCCACGTCGACGTCCGCGCCCTCTACGCGGAGCGCGTCGCCGAGTGCCGCGACCAGTCGGAGCACGTTCCAGGGCTGGCAGGCGTAGCCCATGCAGCCGATGCGGAAGATCCGGCCCGCCAGGTCGCCGAGTCCACCCGCGATCTCGATGCCGTGCTCGACCAGCAGCCGGCGCGTCACCTGCTTCGCGTCCACGCCGTCGGGCACCGTGACGGCGTTGAGGCTCGGCAGCCACCAGCTCTCGTCGGCCAGCATGCCCAGGCCCATCGCTTCCACGCCGGCCTTGAGGCTCCCGGCGACCCGGCGATGGCGCGCCCAGCGCTCCTCGATCCCTTCTTCCGCCACCAGGCGCAGGGCCTCGCGAAGCGCGTAGATGTTGGTGATCGGCGCCGTGTGGTGATAGGAGCGCTCGCTACCCCAATAGCCTTCCAGCAGGCCGACATCGAGATACCAGCTCCGCGCCGGCTCCGGTCGCGTCCGGATGCGCTCGAAAACGGCGTCGGTCAACGTCAGCGGACTGGCGCCGGGTGGGCACGAGAGGCACTTCTGTGCGCCCGAGTAGGTGACGTCGACGCCCCATTCGTCCACCCGCAGCTCGACCCCGCCGAGCGACGTGACCGCATCGAGAATCACCACCGCACCGTACTCGTGCGCCATCGTGGTGAGCTCGGTCACGTCGGGCTGCAGCACACCGGTGCTCGTTTCCGCGTGGACGAACCCGAACACGGCCGGCCGATGTTCGGCCAGGGCCGCGCGCACGTCGTCTGGGTCCAGTGGCCGGCCCCAGGGGGCGTCGACGTGGACCACGGTGCCGCCGGCCCTCCGGGCCATGCTCTCCATCCGCCCGCCGAAGTACCCGTTGGTCGGCACGAGTACCGTGTCGCCCGGCAGGACGACGTTTGCGAACGCCGCCTCCATGGCCGCCGATCCCGTGCCGCTGACCGGGATCGTCCAGCGATTTTCCGTGCACAGCGTGTAGCGGAGCAGCTCCTGCACGTCGTTCATCAAACCGAGGAACGCCGGATCGAGGTGGCCAACGAGCGGCGTGCTCATGGCCCGCAGCACCCGCGGGTTCACCTGGCTCGGTCCGGGTCCCATGAGCAGGCGTTCCGGCGGGTTCAGGGCTTCGGTATGCGGTGGCTTCATCAGAGATCGGATCCAGGTTTCGTGTCGAGGCGTACCGGCACGCACGCGCCACGATACGCCCGGCGGCGGACGGTCGACAACCTGTCCGAAGGGGCTGGAAAGTTCTTGCAGGGTGCGGAAATCTGCTCCGAATCGCCGCGGCGTGCGCCCCACAGCCTCGCGAGGCGTCGCCTCGACGTGCTGCGGCCGACCCGAACGGGCCTCGGGGGTAAATGTCCATAAATCGTTGTAATCCAATGTGATAGGATGTCAAAAACCGGATGTGCGCCCGTGATGGAGCCCACGGGACGACGTCCTCGCCGCGACGCTCGATCGATCGAGGGCTGGTCCGCGAATTGCTCGATTCAACAGGGCCGACGTGCTGTCCGGGGAACGAGCCACGGATGGCGCAGGCGCTACACCGACGAGGATGCCGAGCCAAGCGATGTCGCAGTCCAGGCCGTTCGAACGCGGATTCACGCTGGTGGAGCTGCTGATCGTGATGTCGATCGTCAGCCTGACGATGCTGATCGCGAACAGTTCGTATACCACATTCCGGGAGTCGGCGACCTTGAACCGGGCCGCCCGGATCGTCGCCGCCGATGCGGCGCTCGCCCGCAGCTATGCCATCCGCAATCGTACGACCGTCTCCCTCGTGGCCGACGAGGCCAGTCAGTCGTATGAGGTACACGACGCCTCGGGAACGGTCTACCTCACCCGACAGTTCGATGCGGCGTCGGAGATGCGACTCGACTCCCTGAACGTGGACCTGCCGGGCGACTCGCTCGCTTTCAACAGCCGCGGCCTGCTCAGCTCGGGTTCCGCGACGATCGACGTCGGCCGCAGCGGCGGCACCCGCCGGGTCACCCTGAACGCCATCGCACGCTGGCAGATCGAGCAACTCTAAACATGAATATTCGCCGCCTGTCGGACCGGCTGCGCCGCACTTTGCGCGACGAGCGCGGCTTCGGCCTTGTCGAGACGATGATAGCCATCACGATCCTCGTGATCGGGCTCCTCGCCGTGAGCGGGCTGTCGCTGGCCACGGCTGCGCAGGCCAGGGTCGCCGACCTGCGCAGCGATCAGATGGCCGCGGGCCAGGAGACACTCGAGGAGATCCGGCAGATGGACTTCGCCGACGTGGACACGCGCGTGGACACGCTCGTCGCCGGCGGGAGGACGTTTTACGTGACCAGCACGGTCGTGAAGCTCAGCAAGCGCGCCAAGCAAGTGACGGTGTCGGTCGCGCCCTCCGCGGCCGGCCTTACGACGCGCAGTTTCGCAACCGTGATCCACGACCCGCGCTCGCTGCCGGCGAGTCCGTGAGCATGACGGGTTCTCGAACCATGAGGCACAAGATGACGGACGAACGAGGCTTCACCCTGGTCGAGGCGCTGGTCGCCCTGACGATCAGCGGGATCATCGCCACCGCGCTCGTCTCGCTGCTCACCGCGCAGACCCGGTTTTACAACCGTACGGACGACCAGATGTGGGCCGAGCAGACGGCCCAGGCCACCTTCGACCTGTTCTCCGCGGAAGTACGTGGAGCCGGCGCGGGGGATCTACTCGCCGCCGAGGCGGATTCCGTGACGTTCCGCTTCGACGTCATTCGCGCCGTGGTGTGCGATGCGCCCTCCAACAACGAGGCGACGATCTACGTCTACGAGCGGACGACGAACGCCAACCTCACGGGGTCGTTCGTCGGCATCGCCGCGTCCGATCCCTACGAGGTGGCGTTCGAGTACGCCGATGCCTGGAATCCGACGCCCTCCGCGTCCGGGGCCGGGCCGAAGGCCATTTGCGTCGCGGCGGGCACGCCGGCCACCGGTGCGTCCGGCGACTACCTGACCATCACGGGCTGGTCGTCGGACTTCCCGACGGACGCACCGGAGGTCGGTTCACTGGTCCGCGGCTACGGGAAGGTGACCTACAAGTTCGACGCGTCGACGTTCTTCGGCAGCCGCACCGCGCTGTGGCGGGGCACCCAGGAAATCGTCGGGCCGTTCGAGAACGGTGCGGCCTTCTCGTACGTCATGGATGACGGCAGCGTGCAGTCGAGCGTCTCGTCATCGGATTTCGACCAGGTGGTCGCGGTCCGGCTCACCGCCACGACGGTGGGCGCGGGGGCGAATCGCTACAACGTGACGCGCCCGGTCGACTTCGAGGTGCCCTTCCGGAACTGAAGGGCACCCTTCAGATTTCTTCGTGCCAGCTGCCCGGCATCTGCGCCATCCCGCCGCTGTCCATGATCTTCTGCGACGCCAGCTGCACATAGCAGGAATTGTAGAGGAACTTCTTGTTCCCGTTCCCGATGTCCGACGTCGGGACGCTCTCGCCCAGCAGGATGTTCAGCCCGGTGACAACTCCGCCGGTGATCGTCTGGTACCCGTTGCTGGTCATGTAGCCGCCCGCGAGGATCAGCCCGTTCCAGGTGAAGTCGCCGCTCATCTCGAGGTTGCCGGTGACGACGATCGTTCCACGGCCGTTGTTGTCCGGGTCCACGGCGAGGTTACCGTCGACGAAGATCGTCGGCCAATCGTCGGCGGGGAGTGAGGTGAAGTCCGGCCAGGAATCTGGCGGGATGACGTAGTCCGGGTCGCCCCCGCCGTCCGCATGCAGACTCTCCCAATCGATACCGGTATCGTTCAGCAGGTCCTGCCCGCTGGTCTTGTAGTCGATGGAGTCGGGCACCGTGCTGCCTCCGCTCTGAGCGTAGCCTCCGGTCGGGACGGTGATGCCCGCCACGGAGTCTCCCGGTACCTGCGGGCAGTCGGGATCACTCAGCGATGCCAGGTCCTCGCCGCTGATGGTGCCGGAACCGCCGTTCTTCGTGAGCCCCGTGCCAGAGGCGAGCGCGGCGGTCACGGTAACCGGTACGCCCGGCTTGTAGATGGCCAGCGAGCTCACCGCCCGCTGACTGGTAGCGCCGCCAGGGGCCGTGTGCGTGGCCACCGACCGGACGTGGTACATGTTCTCGCCGCCCGCCAGGGTGCCCATGAGTGTCGGCGTGACGGTCACCGGCACCGATCCGATGGTATAACTCTCGGCCGAGGTGCCGTCGTTCGACTCGCCCATATAGCGCTGCAGCCCGGCGTCGGCCGCATAGTACGCATCCGTGCTCGCCTCCATGTTCTCGCTCTGGCGGAGGTCGTTGTCGGTCAGGGTGAGTCCTGCCGCGCCGAGCACGGTGAGCCCGACCAGCACCACGAGTACGATGAGGAGCGCGGAACCGCGCTGATCGTCGGTCCGCCGCTGCCTGCGATTGCTTGCCGTCATGGATCTTCTTCTCTCTGCTGTCGTCGAGTCCGCTGCGCGGCTTCTACGGAGGCCGGCCGGACGAATCCGCTTTTCAACCTGCAACTGCGATACCAGATGCGCGTGCGATGCCGTCGGCGACACAATACGCTGTCGCACAATCTATTATGAAGTTTTCCACGCGGGCTCGTGTCGCGACGGCGCCACAGCCGGTTTCACCCCGATCGGCAAGTTTTGCGGCAATCCGAAGCGAGGGACTCCGCCTGCCTTTGCGTTTTCCCTACTCGCACCCGATTCTCCAGCGTCGGCAAAGAATCCTTTCTGCCCGTCGTGGTGTCCAATAGAGTGTGAGGGGAGGAGGGTCGGGCCCGCCGAAGCACCGGGTTCCCGGAAACCGTTGCCGTGAATAGCGTGTCTGACATGAGTGAGTTGTTCCGACAACTGAAAGAGAAGCACCTGTTCCGCACGGCGGTCGTCTATGTCGGCGGCGCCTGGCTCGCGCTGGAAGCCACGGGCTTCTTCGTGGACACGTACGGCCTGTCGCGGCACATCATCGACGTCGTGGTGCTGCTCATCGTCATCGGGTTTCCGGCCGCGATGGTTATCTCCTGGTTCCACGGCGAGAAGGGCCGCCAGGATGTGGCGCGCGGCGAGGCCGCCCTGCTCCTCGTGCTGGCCGTGCTGGCCGCCGTGGGCACGTATCGGATCACCACCGCCAGCGAGGTGGGCACCACGAGCCAGCGGGGAGCGGCAGTCCCTTCTGCCACGCGCCTCGCTTCGGATGACCTCGGCGAGCGCTCGATCGCGGTGATCCCGTTCACCAACGCCACGGGCCTCGACAGCCTCGACTGGGTCGGCTCGGGCGTGTCGGACATGCTCACGACCAGCCTCGCCCGCTCGGGCGACATGCGGGTGGTCAGCCCGCAGCGGCTGTTCGAGCTGCTGCGGAGCGCCGGACGCCAGGAGACCGACGTGATCCCCGACGATGTGGCGATGCAGGTGGCCGGCGACGCGGGCGCCCATCGGATGGTTCGCGGCTCGGTGCTCGGGACGCTGGAGGACCTGGTGCTCGACGTGCAGCTCATCGACCTGTCCGACGGCACGGTCGTGGCCGGAGACCGTCTGCGCGGGGACGACGTGTTCGCCATGAGCGATTCACTGGCGGCCTGGGTATCGGGCGCGATGTACGATGAACGGCAGCCGCAGCTGGCCGACGCCGGCTTCCCGCCGACGCGTCCGCCACTGGCGCTGTCCGGAAACCCCGAGAAGCTCAAGGAATACTCGATCGCGCTCCGGAACGCGTGGAGCGAGGACGGTGTCGACGCGAACTACCGCGTGGCCGACCTGCTCGACGACTGGTCCGGCCGCGAGGGTGAGGTCCGGCGGGCTCTCGAGCGCATCGTCGAGGTCTCGCCCGGCGACGTGCGAGCACTGCGCGGACTCGTGCGGGTGGTGGCCGAGCAGGAGGACACGGCGGCCCTGGACACACTGATCCCGCGCTACATGGAGGCGGAGACGGACCAGGGTCGCGCCCGCATGACCGTCGGCCGGGCGTACGAGCGGGTCGGACGCATGAGCCAGGCGCGCGACGTGTACCGGCAGATGATTCGGGACGGCGTCGGGGGCAGCGCGCCGCTCGACCGAATCGTGCGCACCTACCTGGAGGAGCACCAGGCGGGGAAGGCCCGGGACGAGCTCAGGCGCCTCGGTTCGGACCATCCCGATCTGGCCGCGCGTGTCGAGCTGCTGACGGCGGACACCCACGCCTGGGAGGGCGATTTCGAGCCGGCGCTCGCCGGCTACGCGCGGGCCGAAGACATCGGGGCGGCTCCCACGCGCGCAGCGGCGCAGGAGAGCGCGCTGTCGGTGCGCTGGCTGCTCGATCCATCGGACGGCGCGTCACGCATCAACGGCTCGGTGTGGACGCTGCTCGAGCTTGGGCGCCATCATGAGGCGCTCAACGTTATCGAGGGCGCCGAGCACCTCTACGTCCGCGAGACCGACCGGTTGCCCCCGGTGGACGTCCACGTGCTACAGTACGCACGGGGGCGGGCGCTCGAGCTGGCCGGCGCCGACAAGGCGGCCGCAACGGCGTATCGTGAGTTGCTCCAGGACTGGAGCCGCACGGTGTCGAAGCTTCCGCTGCTCGCCGATGCTCCCGAGCGCCTCCAGAAAGTGACGGCTGGATGACCGGCCGCGGCGACGGAGACGGAGGAAGCGGAACGCGCGACGCCTACGGCATCGTGCGAGGCGATCGCCCCGACGACGCGCCGGCCTGGTTGATTCAGCGGGCGTCCCGCACGCTCCGCGTCCTGTTCCTCCGACTCATGGAGCAGCGCTCCGAGGGTGTCACGCCCGAAATGTGGCTCGTGCTGTCCCGTCTCTATGCGAAGGACGGTCAGTACCAGACGCAGATCGCCGACAGCACGTTCCGCGATCGCCCCAACACGTCGCGCATCCTGGCCGGACTCGAGCAGCGCGGCTACGTGCGGAAGGAGAAGGACGACGAAGACATGCGCCGCGTTCGGGTCTATCTGACCGAGCACGGCAAGGCGTTCGTGCAAGAGGTTGCGCCGATGGCCGCCCGGACCCGGGACAGCCTGTACCAGGGCCTCAGCGACGGAGATCTGCGGTCGCTGCGCCTGGTGCTGCGTAAGATCGAGCGGAACGCGCTGGAAGTGCTGGAGGACGAGCCGGCCACTCGCTGAAACCGCGGGCGGCCGGCCATCCGGTATGGCGGATCAGGTACGGCGGATCG
>Ga0210123_1000341_pt1 | contig 30432 bp, 26 predicted proteins | sample Muzzi_PWB_D2_FD_185535 | JGI IMG/M metagenome (GOLD analysis project Ga0210123, IMG submission 185535) | Wetland microbial communities from San Francisco Bay, California, USA, that impact long-term carbon sequestration - Muzzi_PWB_D2 (SPAdes) | ecosystem: Environmental > Aquatic > Marine >... | reverse complement strand
TTCAATCGCTCGGATGTGATGGCATTGCGGGCCATTGCGTCCCAGCTTGCCGGAACAGTTGCAAATGCGCGCCTGATGATGGCCGCACGCGCCCCGGCGCTTCCTAAAAACAGAAGGGCTCCTCTAGAGAAATTACGATTTATCAAAGGAGAAGCCACGGTCAACGGTTTTGCCTTTGCCCCGGCGGCCGTCCTGCACCCTTTCGATCCGCTGAAAGAAGATCTTCCCGACGACGCGTTCAAGCCATCGCTGAATGATTTTAGGGCCGCCATGCAAAAAACCATCGGACAATTGAAGAAACTTCAGGATCAATTGGTTCAGCGCCTGCCCGAGAGCGCGGCCCTGATATTCGAAGCCCACCATATGATTTTAAAAGATCCTCGCTTTATGAATCAGATCTCCGAACACATTAAATCCGGAATGCCGGCACCGGTGGCCATCAGAAAAGTAGCCCATTTTTTCATGGACCTTTTCAAGAACAGCCCCAATGCTTACATCCGGGAAAAGTCTCAGGATATCGAAGATCTTGCGCGCAGGGTGCTCTTCAACCTGCAAGTTGCAGAAACCATCGGCGAAAGCCCCATGGAGAACCATACGGTCATCGCGGCCAACATTTTTCCGTCCGACATCCTCAAGCTGGCATCTGAAAACGTGGCCGGCATTATCTTTGTCGGCGGCGGGGTGACGTCCCACGTGGTCATTATCGCTCGTTCATTGAAGGTTCCCATGATTATCACCAGTGAAGCCGGTTTGTTACAGGTCCAGGAAGGAACGCCCATTTTGATGGATGCCGACATCGGCGGCATCTATGTGGATCCATCTGAAGAAATTCGCCGGCAGTTCCACCAACGCGATCAGGCCCGGGTCAAAGCCGCCAGCAAAGGCGATGGTATGCAGGCCAAAACCTTTACCCGGGATGGGCTGCGTATTGAACTGTTTGCCAATATCAACCTGTTGAGCGAGTTGGCGTTGGCCAACACCCTCAAGGCGGAAGGCGTCGGCCTCTACCGCTCTGAATTTCCGTTTATCGTGAGGTCGGCTTTCCCATCCGAGGAAGAGCAACGGATGGTTTACGCCCGGTTGTTCAAAGAGATGCAGGGCAAGCCGGTCTATATTCGCACGCTGGATGTCGGCGGCGACAAGGTGCTGCCCTATTTGAACACCCCCAAGGAAAACAACCCGGAATTGGGGCTGCGATCCATCCGCTTTTCGCTGCAATACCGGGATATTTTTGATCAGCAGCTCAGAGCCATTCTGCGGGCCGGCGCGCAGGTGGAAAAACTGGGCATCATGTTTCCCATGATTTCATCCATTGATGAATTCCAGGCCGCGCGCCAGGCCGTAAAGGATGCCCAGTCTGCATTGCAAGAGGAAGGTTTGGACCACCATCCACATCCTGATGTCGGGGCCATGGTCGAGACACCGGCCCTGGTACAGGTCATGGATGAACTGGCCCGGTCGGCTGATTTTTTGTCCATCGGGACCAATGATTTTATCCAATACATGCTGGCCGTGGACCGCACCAACGAGAATGTGGCCGCCTATTATCAGGCCCACCATCCCGCCGTGTTAAGGTCTTTGGCGTTTATCGTTAAAACTGCGCAACGACACCGGAAGCCGATTTGCGTTTGCGGAGAAGTGGCCCACCAAGCGGATTTTATTCCCTTTCTCATCGGTGCCGGCGTTCAGCGGCTTAGCGTAGACCCCCAATTCCTGCCGCTGATACAAAAAGAGATCAACGCCATCGAGATGGATCAGGCGGAGAAGTATGCAAGGCAGATGCTGAAAATTTCCACTTTGTCGGAGATGAGGGACAAGCCGCGCCCGCAGGATTTTAGAACTTGACGACAGACACCGGTGGTCGGGGTGCGCGCAAAGCGCGTTCCCTGACCTGCTGCTAATTTGCAGATGCATTGCTTTCAAAGTAAATTTCGTCTTCACCCCGGGCATGGGCGGTCAGCCGCGCGTTTTCACCGATGGTGCCTTTCAGTATTTCCATGGCCAGAGGATTTTCAATATACTGCTGAATGGCGCGTTTGAGCGGCCTGGCGCCGTAGATGGGGTCAAATCCTTTTTTTACCAGCAATCGGCGCGCGCTCTCGCTCAACGTCAGGGCTATTTGCTGAGCCGCCAGGCGTTTGGCCAGACGATCCATCTGGATATCGACAATGGCACCAATCTGATCGGGATTCAAATTCAGGAAGATGATGGTCTCGTCGACGCGGTTGAGAAATTCCGGCTTGAACTGCTCCCTTAAAGCCTCTGTGACCCTCGTTTCCATCTCCTTGCGCTGCTGCGCGCCCAGTGTTTGAATGAACTGGCTGCCCACATTGGAGGTCATGATGACGAGGGTATTGGTAAAGTCCACTGTTTTGCCATGCCCGTCGGTCATGCGGCCGTCATCCAGAATCTGCAGCAGCACATTGAACACTTCCGGATGCGCCTTTTCGATTTCGTCGAACAGCACCACCGAATAGGGGCGCCGGCGAACGGCTTCGGTAAGGTAGCCGCCCTCATCGTAGCCCACATAGCCTGGGGGTGCCCCGATAAGGCGGGCAACAGCGTGTTTTTCCATGTATTCGCTCATGTCGACGCGCACCATGGCTTGTTCGTCATCAAAGATAAACTCGGCCAAGGCCTTGGCCAGTTCTGTCTTGCCCACCCCGGTGGGGCCCATGAAGATAAAGGAGCCGATGGGGCGGTTGGGATCCTGCAGGCCCGACCGTGCTCTGCGCACGGCATCCGAAACCGCCTTGATGGCGCGCTGCTGGCCGATGACCCGCCGGGCCAGGCGGTCCTCCATGGAGACCAATTTTTCTCGTTCGCCTTCAAGCATTCTGGATACCGGGATGCCGGTCCACTTGGAGACCACTTCGGCAATGTCCTCATCATCCACTTCTTCCTTGAGCATTTTGCGCTCGCTCTGAAGCGCCTCCAGATCCAGGCGTGCCTTTTCCATCTGCTGTTTTAATTCTGCCGTACGTCCGTACCGCAGTTCGGCTACGCGCGCCAGATCACCTTCGCGTTCCGCCCGCTGTTCTTCAACACCCAGACGCTCTAGGTCTTCTTTTACTTTCCTGATCTTTTGAATTAATCGCTTTTCTTCATCCCAGTGGATTTTCATCTGAGCCATATTTGCCCTGAAAGACTCCAATTCGCTCTCAATACGGGAAAGTCGATCTTTGGAGGCAGCGTCATTTTCTTTTTTCAGGGCTTGGCGTTCAATTTCGGCCTGGGTAATCTTGCGTTGCACCTCGTCGATTTCCTGAGGCATGGAATCGATTTCGATGCGCAGTTTGGAAGCGCATTCGTCGATGAGGTCGATGGCCTTATCCGGTAGAAATCGGTCCGAAATGTAGCGGTGGGACAATGTGGCCGCGGCCACGATGGCGGAATCCTTGATGCGCACGCCGTGATGTACTTCATACTTTTCTTTGAGTCCGCGCAGAATGGAGATGGTGTCCTCCACGGAAGGCTCGGACGTCAACACCGGCTGGAAACGGCGTTCCAAGGCAGCATCTTTCTCGATGTGCTTGCGGTATTCATTGATGGTGGTGGCCCCTACACAGCGCAGTGTGCCGCGGGCCAAGGCGGGCTTGAGCATGTTGGAGGCGTCCATGGCCCCCTCGGCAGCCCCGGCGCCCACCAGGGTGTGCAACTCGTCAATGAAAAGGATGACTTGCCCCTCGGCCTCTTCCACCTCTTTGAGAACCGCCTTCAGACGATCTTCAAATTCGCCGCGGTACTTGGCGCCGGCAATGAGAGCGCCCATGTCCAGGGAAACCAGGCGACGGTTTTTCAATGTTTCGGAGACATCGCCCTGGACGATACGCTGGGCCAAGCCTTCAACAATAGCGGTTTTTCCGACACCCGGCTCGCCAATCAAAACAGGGTTGTTCTTGGTGCGCCGTGAAAGCACCTGGACGATGCGTCGGATCTCATCGTCCCGGCCGATAACCGGATCGAGTTTGCCCAAACGCGCCAGTTCCGTCAGATCGCGGCTGAATTTGTCCAGGGCCTGGTATTTTTCTTCGGGGTTGGGATCCGTGATGCGCTGGGTGCCGCGGATATCCAAAAGCACCTTTAAAATGTTCTCACGCGTGAAGCCGGATTTTTGAAGTATTTTTCCGGCCTGCCCGCTTTTATCTTCAGCGATGGCGAGCAACAGGTGTTCGATACTGACATACTCATCTTTCATTTTGGAGGCTTCCGCAAAGGCGGCGTCGAGGACTTTCTGGGTACGGGGTGAAGCATAACGATCGCCACCGCCGGTGACTTTGGGCAGTCGGCCGACAGCCAAAGCTGTTTCCCGGCTGACCGCTTCAGGTGAGATGCCAAGCTTGCGCAACATGGCCCGGGCAACACCCTCTTTCTCCGCCAGCATGGCGGCAAGCAGATGTTCTGGCTCGATCTGTTGATTGTTGTGGCGGGCGGCCAGATTTTGAGCGTTTTGAATAAGCTCCTGAGATTTAATGGTAAATTTATCGAACCGCATAATTCCTCCTGAAAGTTGACCCAGATCTTTCGGTCAGTGGTCTAAAATTTGCAATGAATGTAAACACGGACCAATTGATGTCAAACACGCCAGTGTGTTTGCACCGTATCTCGTGTGATAACATGGGAAATATGGGTGCCAAAGCTCGGAGACTAACTTGCACTGTGTACAAAAATTGTCATGGGCGACGAATATCCGGCATGGCATGCTTGACATGTGTTCAAAATGATGTTTTTTTGAACATTAACAAGCCATTGAGGGATAAAATGCCGTAGGAGACCAAATGGCTAGACTGATTTTAATGTTTAAGGATAAAATCCTTGATTACTTTCCCTTGGCAACAGATCGAGGTTTCACCATCGGTCGGCATGGAAGCAACCACATCATCATCGACAACCTGGCCGTTTCCGGTTATCATGCCCGTATCGACAAGCAAAGCGAAGGCTACGCCATTACTGACATGCAGAGCAAGAACGGCACATTTATCAACAACCGGCCGGTAACCGACCATCTGTTGGCCCACAAAGATCATATTACCATCGGAAAGCATACCCTGCTGGTGGATCTGCTGGATGAATTCGATGTGGATGCCATCGCGGGTAATGGGGTGGCGCATCCCCAATCACACGCCGACGCAAACGACGGGCAAACCATGATGCTGGACACCTCACAGGGGCGCCAATTGCGCGGAGAGGAAGCTCCGCCGCCCCCACCACCGGAACCTGCTTATGCGGCGAGTGACAATCTTACCATCTTGGCAGGCGGCGATGGAGCGTTGGCGTTATCACAGAGGCAGATTACCATCGGTACAAATTGCGACGCCGACATTGTGGTGGGCGGATTATGGTCATTGCTGGTGGGAAGCCCGGCCGCCATCATCATCCGGCAGGCAGGAGACTATTTTCTGAGTTATGCCGGCGGCATGATCAAACCCAAGCGCAACGGCACCCGTGTTAAAGGTACCATCAAGCTTCATCACGAAGATTTTTTGGAAATCGGGCCGGTTAGGCTTCAGGTTCAACTCAGCAAAAAAACGGGCTGCCCATAATCCGTTAAAAAAAGTACACTAGTTGCGGTATCCGTTTTCGTGGCTGGCGGTTTTTACCATTTTTTCGGGCACATCGCCGACCGGAGCATGGATAAAAAATAATACAGGGTGGCATTTTGCAGCTTGAACCCTATTCGGCTGGTGGCAGGATTCGGTTTTTCGGCTTTGCCCTGTTTGATCGGAACGCATGGTAGGCGAATGAAAAGCACTTGCTGTTTAATTATCGGCACAATTCTGATAGCCGTATTTGCGTATACTTCATTGGATGGTATGCTGAGTACCCCTGTGCTGGCCACCGAACGGGGATTCGAAGCTTTAAGTTCTTCTCAAGAAGATGTGGCATCGCCAGATCGCGGCAATAATGCGCCCCCGGTTTCGATCCAAGTTAAAAAACTTGCGGTATCGCTCTTGGATAAACTGGGCATCGACTACGAGTTTGCCAAGCTTTACGCCACTTACATTGTCGGCGCCCCGACGCTGGTGGTCTTTATTTTGATCGCCATGATGCTGCGCCCCCGGCGAAAGAAGAGGCCACCTACCAGATTTCGTCGCCCCATCCAGATCAGACCCCAGAAGAAGCATCCCTCAAATGTTGTGGATATCAAGAGGGATATCCCCACAACGGACAAAGAGCTGGTGCTGGAGTTCTTTTTTCGGCTATTTAAGCAGCAGGTGGGGGCCCTTCCGGATGCACTTACGGAGCTAAAGCTGATCGAGAGCCGCCCGACATGCCCGAATGACACTTACGAGATGCGGGTAAAACTTGAAAATGACTGGGCTTTCAGGCGCATGTCCATAGGCCTGCTTGGACAGGGCGGCGGTAGCCGCAGCAAATGTTTTTATGTTATTTATGACTCTCACATGGTGCTGAAGATTCCATCCAAACCCATTCCCGAGTTTTCCGTCTATCGTGAACAAATAAAGGCTGAAGCCAAGATCGTTGACCGCTTATACCCCCGGGAATGCATCGTGCCGAGAATTGCGGTGATTCTCAAGGCTGTGCATACGATTGCGGGCAATGAAAAGCTCTCTGAAGATGAACAGGAAGACAAGTATGTTCACCTGATGGAAGTCAACCCGGAATTTCAGGAATATCTCAAAATCGGATCGTCTTTTGCTTTTTTTATGGATCTCGCAAAACATTTCTTTTTGAGCACCACTTTGGAAGAGATCCATCGGGGAGACCAGCGTATCGTCAATGAAGCCATGAAGCAGCACGAACTTTTGTGGGATCAACATGGGTTTGTTTGTCGATATGGAGAAGAGGCTGGTGCCGTCTGCCATGAATTGCAGGATGCCTACTATCGCTGTGAAAGCCGCATGCGGCAGCTCGTTGAAGAAGCTCACGTGGATGAAGATATACCGACCTTTCAGCTCAAGCAATGGTTTCTGACACATCTGGCGGGAGAAAAGGTGGATCCTGATACGGAAGATCTTCCTGATGAACTTATCGATCGCGTTAACCGGTTGCTTTACAAGGTTGTGCGGCAGAACCATCAACAGGTTGAACGGTATCGGCGAAGCGTCCGCGAATACATCAAAGAGATGCGCTTTTCCCAGCACCGTATTCAACTTGAAAACCTGGCATCCAATACCCTCAACCTGCTGGCCTGGATCGATCAAAAAGGGCTTGCGCTCAGAGACTTGAAACCTGAAAATCTCTTTGTGGCCGGCCAGCCTGAAGCCTACCCCATCTTTCTCAATGATGCGAAGAAGTTTTCCATCGGCCTCATTGATGTGGAGACGGCCGTTGTCATGGGCAGCAAAGATGCGGAAGGAATTCCCCAGCCCCAGTTGGCGGGCACACCTTTGTACGCTACGCCTTCCCATCTGTTGTCCAATACCCTGCTGGAAGAAGTTTACGGGGATGTGCGTGTAATTCTTCACATGCAGGATTGGTATGCGACCATTGCCATCATTTATAAAATTATTACCGGCAAGAATTTGTTTTCTCACTCCGCCATGGTGTTTCCGGATATTCTCAAGCAGGTTAAGCTGATTGATCCGGCAGGACCGGATTTGGAAAAAGACGTATCGCACGTTAACCATATCTTTTGGAACAGTGCCGTGGCGGAATTCAAACAGGTTTTAGCGGACGATCTGGATATCTTTGAACGCCTTGAAGTTGCCGTTCCAAAGTCCTTTGTTCCCCATATCGTGAAATCCCTGCATAGCGGTTACAACCAGGCATCGGCTGTCCTGAAGGATACTGTTTCAAAGCAGCGCGTATTTTCCGGTGGAGCGAAGCGTCAGTTTTTGTTGGAGGCCTCTGCGCAGAAGATTGGTTTGATGAAGAAAAAGCTGATTCAGGAGCGGCCTGGAAGCATACAAAGAAATCAGCAGCGGGAGCAAGCCTTGTCGGTTCTGGATATCATTGAGGAGCAAAAACGGCGCTTGCAGCTCAAGCTCGAGGCCGCTGCAGCGCTGAAAGCCAATGAGTACGCCATAGCCGCCGATCAGCTCCTGGAAGCCATGTTCGAGAAGGTCTTCAGCACCATGTATTTGACGCATTGGCCGGCTGTCAAACCGGCCAAGTGGAAGAGGCAGTCGCAGATGGCGGTGGATATCACCACCTACCAAGCCACACTTCCTTAAAACTTTTCGTTGATTTGAAAATTGACCAGGTCATCGGGGTGGATGTGCTCTTCGGAGATGGCGCGGTGGCGGATGGAGCAGCCGGCCGTGTGGACTGATTGTGGATTTCCGGTGATCAGGGGATGCCAGGCGGGCAGGTCTTTGCCTTCGGCGACCCGCCGGTAGGCGCAGGTTTTGGGGAGCCAGCGCAGCTTCCGGATGTTTTCCGGTTCAAGCTTCAGGCAACCTGGCACCATGACATGGCGCAGCTCGTAATTGCTGCAGCGGCATGTTTCGATGTCCAACAGCAGGCAGGCGACCGAAGTGTAATAAACTTTGCCTGTGGTGGGGTTTTTAAGTTTCTGCAGACAGCAGCGTCCGCAGCCGTCGCACAACACCTCCCATTGTCGGGGCGTTAATTCGTCCAGCTGCTTTCCGATCCAAAAACGATCCATGTCACCCTCCCCTAACGCTGTCTATCAAAACCTGATTCCGCTGGCAACGGTCGTCTTTGACATTGCATGGGCATGCGCTAGGTTATGTCACCTGATGGATGGCCAAAGCATGCAGCCACGAAAGGTCATTTTAGGGGGATCAAGCTAAAATGCTGCTGCCGATCCCTTTAAGCAGGGGGCATGAAACTGTCTTGGAGACATGATGGAAAAAGTGTGGCGCAATACTTGTGCGACCTTGGCCATGGCGACATGGTTAATGGGCGCTTGTCCGGCATCGGCGCAGCCCGCGTTGCAGCACGATCTGACGGTTCGACTGGAACCGCTGGAACACAGGCTGCAGGCCACGGATGTGGTGACGCTTTCCCAACTGGATGTATCTTCCCTGGACTTCGATCTGGCCCAGGTCCTGAATATTGACCGCCTTGCCTTTAACGGGCAGATAGTTCCGTATTCATTTGTAAATGGACGCATTCATGTTCCCTTGCCCCGCTACTCTGAATCGGGACGGCTGCGGATTGATTATGGCGGCATTTTCAACGATGCCGCCCCTGAAGATCTTTTAAACACCGACAATCCGGGCTTTGGAGTCACCGGCACCATCAGCGAACGGGGCACCATGTTGCTGGCAGGTGCGCAATGGTATCCGGCCAGCTGGGATGCTTACGCCAGCTATCGGATTACGGTCGATGCGCCGAAAGGTCTTGTGGCGGTGACTAGTGGACGGCCGTTGGGGCATGTCTTCGAGGCGGGTCGCACCGTTTCTCGCTGGGTCGCGGAACATCCGCTGCAAGGCCTGCCGTTGGTGGCCGGGCCTTACGATGTCTCCTCGCTTGCTTTTGACGGTGTGACTGCGGCCACCTATTTCTCCAAGCCCCTGCAGCCCCTCAGCGACGAATATTTGAAGGCCACGGGAAAATACCTGCAGTTCTACCAGGAATTGTTCGGCGACTATCCGTATGAGCAATTCGCCGTGGTGGAGAATTTTTTCCCCACAGGTTACGGCTTCCCTTCCTTCACACTTATAGGCGGTCGGGTGCTGGCGCTTCCCTTTATCATCCACACCAGTCTGGGCCATGAAATCGCTCACTGTTGGTGGGGCAACGGTGTTTTTGTCGAGCCTTCCCAGGGCAACTGGAGCGAGGGATTGACCACATACGTGTCAGATTACCTTTTTAAGGAGCGTCGCGGTGAGGGGCGCATCCACCGGCTGCAATGGCTGCGAAATTATGCCAGCTTGGTGGATAGTACGAATGATTTCCCGGTCGCGCAATTTAAGCGACGCAACGACGCGGTCACCAAGGTGGTGGGGTATGATAAAGCGGCCATGGTTTTTCATATGCTGCGCCAGACGGTGGGCGATGAAACCTTTTGGCAGGTGTTGCGGGATATCTATAGTCGGTACCGCTTTAAGGCCATTGCCTGGTCTGATTTCAAGGCGGCCTTTGAGCTGCGCGCAGGCATCTCATTGGAACCGTTTTTCCGGCAATGGGTTTATCAGGCGGGTGCTCCCCGCCTGGCATTGTCCCGGGTGACCGTCACGCCGACAGGTTCGGGCTATGACATCCGGGGCACGGTGATCCAGGAGAAGCCCTTTTACGATCTGCAATTGAAATTGACCCTTGCCGCCGGAAAGCACTCAATGTCACAATCTCTTATGGTTTCCGGTCCCCGAACCCCGTTTTTGATGTCGGCGAATGACCGCCCTCACCAGCTGACGGCGGACCCTGATGTCGATGTGTTCAGGCGCCTGGCGCCGGAAGAGGTTCCGCCCACAATCAATGCCCTGAAAGGCGCGCCCCGGGTGACGGTGGTGGTGGCGCGCGATCTTGGGTCAGACGGATTGGACATCGCCAAACGCCTCTCCTTGGCTTTGGGCTTGAAGCAGGTGCGTATCGGCCAGGAGGGAGACTTTGGTGCCCAGGTGCTGGCGCACAGTGATTTACTTTTAGTGGGTAAACCATCGAACGTAGACGTGCTGTTCAACGCAAATGCACAATTTGCTTTGCAAAAGGGGGCCTTCATGCTGAACGGCAGGAACTATGCCGGTACACGATCAAGTTTTTTCGGCGTATTTCCGCATCCGGATAACCGTGCATATGTCCTGGGCTGCTTTTTTCCCGACAATCTATCCGATGGCATGGCTTTGATTGCCAAAATTCCGCATTATGGCAAATACAGTTACCTGGTATTCAAAACGCGCATCAACCAAATCAAAGGTACCTGGGCGGCGGAAGCTTCACCCTTGGTGGTGCGATGGGCCGCCCCAAGCAAGGGTAAACCATGAAGCGTCAAGCCCTGCTGATAGCAGTATGGGTCGGGCTGGTATTGTCGGCCTGCAAAACCACAACGGCAACCCAGCCATGGCGGGTATATGATCTTGAACGGCAGGAGGTTTTATCGTCAGCGAGGGTCATTCCGCGGCTCTTGGCGGCGCGCGTTGTATTGGTGGGTGAGCATCACAACAATAGCGCCCACCACCATGCCCAGTTGAAGGTCATCCAAGCCTTGCACAACGCTGGTCATCCAATTGCCATTGGACTGGAAATGTTTCGGCGCGACAGCCAGGATGCGCTGAATCAATGGGTCGCCGGCCAAATCAATGCCGTGCAATTCAGACCGGTCTACCTGGACAACTGGAATTTTGACTGGGAGCTCTATGGCCCAATTTTCAGCTATGCCCAAAAAAATAACGTCCCCATGGTGGGCTTGAATGTGTCGCGCAAGATCACCGCTCAAGTGGCCTATCATGGCTTTGCATCCCTCGATGAAAGCCAGCGGGGTATGCTGGAAGGCATTACGTGCAATGTGACGGCTGATTATCGTGATTTTATCCGCCGCGCCCATGGCGCCCATGGCCATGGGAAAATGAATTTCGATCATTTTTGCGAAGCCCAACTGGTTTGGGATACGGCCATGGCAGTCCATGCCGTCGATTTTTTGCAGCGGCATCCCGATACCATCCTGGTGATACTAGCCGGCAGCGGCCATGTTCGCAAATTGGGTATTCCCTCTCAGTTGGAAAAGCAGGGTGCCTGGTCCTATGCGGTGTTGTTGCCCGAGACCGAGGGTGTTTTTGATGCCCAGACTGTATCTTCGAAAGATGCCGATTTCATTTTGCTTAACGAATAAACACATGGAGGCGACCATGAGAATTTGGCCGTGGCTTTTTATTGCAACCGGTGTCGCTATCGTGCTCCTGGCGCCGACCCTTTTTCTCTTCTCCGGCGCCAAGGCCCATGCAGGAGAGGATCGTGCCCCCCGAATCGAAGTGGATCTGTCCGAATCCTTTTACCGTGCCCTGCGTGACGAAGGCTCCACCACATACAGCACCAACAAATCTGAGGACTATTTGCGGCAGATCGCCGTATCATCGCGCTTTGCAGTGGAGTCCAATCTGAGGATAATCAAGCAGCAAGAGCGTATTATTGAATTGCTGGAAGCGATAAAGAATCGTAAACCGTGACCCGCGTTGGGGGGTGAATTGCAACCGTTGGTACGCGCTGGCCTTAAGGGCTCGCGCAAACACCAAGGGATCAGCGCTTTTTGCGCGGCATAATGGGTTTGATCCATCGATTGTAAGCGCCTTCATAGAGCCACTTGTCCGGAAATCCTCGTTGGCGAATGAAGGTCGGCCGCTTGGCCCACAGGGTCAGTTTTTCATAGGCTTCCTGGATTTTTATAAAAGTCTCCCGACTGCCGCCCAGATCCGGGTGGTGTTTTTTGGCCTGGCGCCGGTAGGCGCTTTTGATTTTCAACTCCAAATTGGCAGGAGCCAGATCGTCGGAGTGCAGTTCCAATCGAATCAGGCTGCTGGCTTTGACTGACGGGACGGTAAGCGCCGCCGGCATGACGGAATTCACCGGCGCTTTGCTTTTGCACGCCTGCTCCAATACCTGTTTGGAGGCCAGATAGCGTTTTTTGGTGCGGTTCCTCTCGTTCCACCACAGGTTGCCTAAAATGTTGGAGAGCGCACAAAAATCCTCCACAGGCTTTCTATCCGGCGAGCGAGGCAGCATGTAGCTGTGAATCTGCTCCACGCCATACAGCAGAATGTCCATCACGATGACATATTCCGTAAAGTAGAAGGTCGCGTATCGGGTGCTCAAAGCCTGCAACAGACCGGTGCGGCGATTCAGTGACGCGAGCAGGTATTGCTGGCAAGCCATGGCGCAATAACGACGGTGACGGGGCGGCAACATATCACCGCATGCCAGGCAACGCCGGTCGGTTTTGGGTGCCACAGAGGGCACAAATTTGTGCGCTTGCTTATGCATCGTCTGTCCACCATAGCAGGTAATACCAATAAATAGAATCGGTGTTTGGGGCTTTAAACTTAACGCCTAAAATGCGGTATGCTAACTTTTAACCCCATTGTCGGCATCTCATTGGAGGTTGTCGCCTTCGTTGGGAAAAAAGCGGTTACCATTCGGCCACCTGGCGGGTTGCAGTCGTTTCCGCCTCTATGGTATAGACTTGATGTTGTCGGTAATCTGGATGCATGTAGCGTGACCGTTTGTGCCCCCTGACCGGTTTCGCGGTTCCAGCGGTTGGCCCCCTGATGAGCCCATGATTCCTAATCCGCCATGGTGCAACGGTCGCAGGCGTGTAACAAGCAGAGCCGGCTCGGCGCAATACGTGCGGCCGTTCGGTTGCGCCGTTCAGCATGTTCGGAACCCGATTCTTGCGATGTGATTTTGATAGGTTCATTTTTTGTTAACATGCCTGCGCGTGTTAGGCGGCGGGTATCATCACATTGCGGCCACTGTGCAACAAGGAGATTAAGAACCCATGCCCAATGATGCCAACCGATTCAAAGTCGTCTTCAGTCAGGAAAAGCTGGATGCACTTTTTCCGGCGGAGCGCTCCGACCAATTTTTTGATGCCCTGCTGGGTGACGCTGGCGAAGGGGCCTATGATATTCGCTTGACCTTTAATTCAAAGCGGGACGAAAAATTGCATTTTGATTTCGAGCTTCACCAGCGCCCGGGAAAATGCCTGGCTTGCAACCTGACCTATGGCCTGCCCCAGGTATTCGCGCGCCATCCGATTATCAATGTTAAAGGGGTTGTGGATCAGCTGGACGTCCTGATGAACGGCGAGGGAAGATGCGGTCGGTGGACGCTTGGTAAATCAGAAGAGATCACCCGTAAACTTCACGTGGTGCCGCTGATCATCGATCTGGCGCCCTGAATTATTTCCCACTTATGAATTGATGGCATCGCTTACGGGGCAATGTAGCGCTCGCCCTTTAGGGGCCTGTCGATGATGCCCCGTTGCGCCTGAAAACGAATGGGGAAGGACCGGCGTGCTTTGCCGCTTAATGCCCCGTAGACCCCGAAATGAAGATGGGCGCCGTTGGCATGACCGGTATCACCGGAAAGGCCGATGAGATCTCCCCTCTTAACCGATTGCCTCACATGAACCAATGCACCGTTGCGCTTGAGGTGAAAGTATTCGCCCAGGGTATGGTCCGCATGCTGAACAATGACGTAATTGCCGAAACGTTTGTAACCTTCGGAAGGCCCTCCAGTTGAGGAATCCTCCTTAACGCCCACCACCATGCCTTCCCGGGCGGCGTAGATGGCGGTACCGACGGGCATGGAAAAATCCACAGCGTATTGGTCGTCGCCAAAATGGCTGAAATCACCATTAAATGATTGTGCCACCTTATATCCGTGCCCGCTTTCATAAGGTAGCGCATAGATATATCCATCTTCATGGGTTGCGTAGAGACTTCCGCGTACCCAATCGTAGGTGTAACGGTATTTCCAGCGGACTTTCCGATTTTTGACATGCAGGCGGGCAGCCGGTGTGCGACTACGGCCAATATATGTTTCAGGATCGTTTTGCAGTGGTTCCAGCCGCATGTTCCTGAAGGTCAGGGCGAGGCCGACAGTTACATCAAAGGCTTTTTTATCGATGACGAAAATATCCACGAAATGCTCGTGTCGAACCGATTGAACGCAGACCGTTTGCTCCGAACAATGGGTTTCCGCATCGGCCGGCACGGTGAAGGTGACCTGCACAAGCAGACAAACCGCAAGGAGAACCTCGCCATGCGGTGTCGTTTGGCGCCGTGTAGTGATATGTGAAAACAAGTGCATCAGCGTTCAATCCTATGCCGGACAGACTTGCATACGATGGCGGGTTCCGACCAACGACGGTTGCCGTGACGCCAGGCGATCTTAGAAGTCATTGTGCCAGGTTGCTGCACTCGGTGTTACCGGACAATTTGATGCCGACCCCTCAATCGGATGCACTGGTTGCTGCGGATTTGAATGGTTTGAAGGCCATCAGCAACTGGGGCAGCAGGGTCAACGCGGCCACCATGGCGATCAACATGGCCAGGCCGGTGAACACCCCGAAATAGATGGTGGGCATGAAGTTGGAAAAGGCCAAAATGGAGAACCCGATGACAATAATTATGGAGGTGTAATACATGGCGTAGCCGATACTACCGTGGCACAGGTGCAGCGTTTCCGGGTAGTCGCGGCCTTTTCCGATTTCTTCACGAAAGCGGCATATGTAATGAATGGTATTGTCCACGGCAATCCCGATGCTGATGGCGGCAATGGTGATGGTCATCATATCCAGGGGAATATTCATCCAGCCCATGACACCCAATACCGCTCCGGCCGAAAGCAGGTTGGGATAGAGCGCGATCAGGGCCACCTTCAATGAGCGGAACAGCACGAGAAACATCAGCAGCAGCGCCAGGGCCACGAAACCCAGGGTCTTGATCTGCGAGGAAAAAAGGCTCTGGAGCATATTGTTGTAAAGCACCATGGTGCCCGCCAGGTGTACATTTTTTTCATCGATGCCCAGCTTGTTGATCAGATCGCCTTGGATTTTCTTCAGCAATGCGTTGCGTTTCAGCCCCGGCAGTGAGTCCTCGATCCGCACGGAGAAGCGGGCTTCATTATTCTCAATGGAGAGATAGGGTGTCAGGATCAGGCTTTTAAACTCCTGGGGCAGCTTGGTGTATAAGACAGCCATTTCAATGCTGTCCAGGGATTGCCCTTTGTTGAGAGATCTTCCTATCTTGAGAAGCGTTCCCAGGGAGAGCACCTTGCCGATTTCGGGCAACCCGTCCAGATAGTCATGCACCTTTTCGATGGTCTGCATGCGGCTTTCCGTGAACCAGTACTTATCGGTATCTTCTTCTGCGAGCTCGTCCGCAAAGGGATCCTTCTCAAACAGATCGTCTTTTTCGCTATCCGGGTCCCCCAGGTCGATGGCCTCAAATTGGACGATGACATCCAGGGGCGTGGTTCCGCCCAGTTTTTGATCGATGACCTTCATGCCCTGGTAAATCTCGGTGCGCTCTTTGAAATAGTCGATGAAGCTGTTCTCCACCACCAGGCGTGAAGCGCCCAGGATACTCAATATAGTGACGATGGCGGTGAGGACCAGGATCAAGGTGCCATGGGATTGTGTGAAACGTGCCAGAAATAGCGTCAACGAAAAGGATGCCTTTTTAGGATTTTTGGTCGACGGCAAAGCGGGCTTTTTCATCAGGACCATGCTGGCGGGAAAAAGAACGAAAGTGAGCAGGAGCGAAAAGGTGATGCCGGCGCTCATCATCCAGCCGAAATTGATCACCGGTTTGATATCGCATAGCATCAGCGAGCTGAATCCGGCAATGGTGGTGAGCACGGCGTAAAGACAAGGCACGAATTTGGTGCGGATGGTCTCTTTGACCAGGTTGTGCTGGTCCATCGCCGGGTTGTCCTGGTGGTATTCGCGGTACCGGACGATAAGATGGACCGCAATGGCCAAGGTGATAATCAATTGCAGCGAGATAAAATTGGAAGAAATTACCGTCACTTCCCAACCACAAACACCCAGAACACCCATCATGGCGATGACCGATAAGAAACAGCAGAGCATGGGGAGCACGATCCATCGAATGCGCCTGAAAATGATGCCCAACATGCCGACCAGCAGGATGAATACCCCCAACCCAAAGACCTTCAGATCGTTTTTGATAAAAGTGATCATGTCATCGGCGATCATGCTGATGCCGCCCAGAAAAAGATCGGCCTCGTGGCGGTATTTGTCCATGATGGCCCGAACGGCGGCAATGTTCTCGTGCTGGGCTTTGCGGGAGGCATCCAGCCGCCGGTCGATTCCTATCTTGACCGTGTCGAGCTGAGTTTCTTCCTTTGCTGTCAACGTGCCTTGGCGCTGCTTTTCGCGCAGCGTTTTGCGCTGATTGATTAAGTTGTGGTAGCCTTCGTCGCCTTTCAGGTTGACCACCAAGGCTGTGGTCTGCATATCTGCGCTGACAATGAGGTCGCGATAGAATGCGCTGTTTTGCAGCTCAGCCCGGGCAAGATTTTTGTCCGTCCCCGGCGATTGCAGGTTGGGGAGGCTGCCGCTAAATTCCGCGTAATTGATGGGCGGACTTTGCAGCAGCGGTACATCCAGAATGGTGAGCACCGAGGAGACGCGGTCCAATCCCTGGAGTTCATCCTGCAGACGCCCGAGGTTGCCCAGGTTCTTCGGGTCCAGAAGATCTCCGCTTGCCGGCGTAAATGAAACAATCAGAAAGTCGTTGACGCCGTAGCGGTTATAGACCTGGCGCGTATAGCTCAGATCGGCATCGTTTTCCAGCAGCAGGGTCTCTGCGGAGGCATCGATTCTAAAGTCTTTGGCCTTGTACCCCAGTACAGAGATGACCACTATCAACAAGACAATGACCATGACAGGGTGATTCAAGACAAGGTTGTTATAATGCTTTATGGCCCCATCAGCCATGCGTTTCATCTTTGCCATGTCACAAGAGATCCTGTGCGCAGTTGGAGCAGCGGGTGATATGTTTTTGATATGGCTTGATATATCGTTAAACTGCGGTTGCGGTCAAGCAGATCCTGCGCAATGGTGATCAGTCATCGCCAGGAAGGACCCGTGTGCGGTTCGACGCCACAGCGGAAGCACATGGGGCGGATGGCGATTGAAGCGCTTCAGGACGCTTGGTTCAGTTCGGCGCCGTCTTTTGCCGCGGCGGCGTGAATAGCATTCACCATGGCCATATGGCCGTTGAAATGGTATTCTCATTCAGGTGTGCAAACGTTGGTTGGCGCGCCAGAGATGTCGGGCCGTTCTCATTGCGCCACGTTCAGATAGGAGCCAATCCCATGAATAGATACGTCCACCGTTTGTCTGCCATGCTTTTGGTCGCCATTATCGTTTTGATCTTTGGCTGTGCCGGCGTGGGTCCATCCGGTGACGACTCGCCGCATGTAAGGGTGACGGTCCTTTTTTTTAATGATCTTCACGGTCATCTGTCTCCGTTCGAAATCAAGGACGGCGACGGCACCCGTGAAGTGGGCGGCATTGCCCGCATAGCGACGATTGTCGGGGCGATAAGAGCAGAAAACGCAAAGAAAAAAATACATACTTTGGTGCTGGTGGCAGGAGATATTCTTCAAGGCACCCCCATGTCCACCGTTTTTAAAGGTGAACCCGATATCAAATGTCTCAATGCTCTGGGGGTGGACGCCTTGACCGTGGGGAACCACGAGTTCGACTTCGGGCTGCAAAACTTTCTCGACATACGACAGCAGGCGGCATTTCCCTTCCTCAGCGCCAATATCATCGCCAAAAACACCGGTCGCAAGATCTGCCGGCCCGGTATTACGATACCATTGGCGGATGGTGCTGATTTGACCATCATCGGTGTGACCACCCGATACCTGCTACACACCACCAAGGCCGACAATGTGGCGGCGCTTGACGTGTTGGATCCGGTGGCGTCCGCGGTGCCGCTTTATGAGAGGTCCAAAAAATTGGGGCCGGTAATCCTTCTGTCCCACAGCCGGCATGTGACCGATCGTGCGCTGGCCCGGGCAATGCCGGGCCTGGCGGCCATTATCGGCGGCCACGATCAGATCTTGCTCTCCCCCTATCGCAAGGAGGGAGCGGTTCCCATCTTCCAGGCCTTTGAAAAAGGACGTTATCTGGGTCGCATCGACCTGGATATCGATCCCGCGACCAGGAAAGCAGCGCTGGTAGCCGCCGACTATATCCCTATTACCGCAGCGATTCGACCCCATCCCGGGGTGGCCAAAATTGTCGCCGCATATGAAAAGCGGCTGGGCCGGCAATTCAAAACGGTGATCGGGCGCAGCGCCGTCTATCTCGATGGGGAACGGGAGCATGTGCGCTACCGGGAGACACCGCTGGGGAATTTCATCGCGGATATCATGCGTGCGCATACCGGCACCCAGGTGGCGCTGATAAATTCGGGGGGCTTGCGCGCCAGCATTCGCAAGGGACCCGTAACTGTCGCAGATGTCTTCAAGGCCATGCCATATGCCAACGAACTGGTGGTGGTCGAGCTCTCCGGCACCGAGTTGTTGCAGGTGTTGACCAGGGCCGCCGAAGGCGCGCGGGGAGATGAAGACGGGGGCTTTCTGCAGGTCTCGGGAATCGCTTTTGAGATCAGAGGCCATCAGGTCCAAAATGTGAGCATCGGCAAAGAAAAGCAAGCCCTTGATCCGGCGCGGAAGTATACTGTGGCGGTGCCGGATTTTCTGGCCTCCGGCGGGGATGATCACACCGTATTTAAAGGTAAACCCTCAATAAAGACCGGACTGCCCCTACGGGAGTTGATCGTGGATACTGTAAAACAGCAAAAAGTGATTTCCGCCGAGGTGGAAGGCCGGATTGTCCGTCTGCCCTGACAGACCGGTCGTCACCCTCTTCTGGCCATCTGAATGCTGGCGGCCGTCACGACGCCCCATACCCAATTAAAAAACAGGACCAGCAGCGGCGTCAGCATGCCAAGATCCAGGCCGGCCATGCCCTTGTGGGTTTGATACGGAAAAACGACAAAGAGTTGCACCGCCGTCGGGCCCAGACTTAGAAATGCGCCCTTGGCCATGGGCCTGGATTTCAAGATGGGCAGCAAAAACAAGAGCCCCCATATGCCGCCCCAGACAATGCGCGGGTAAAGCCAGCCGGGGCTGAGCTCCGGTGCGATGGCCACCTTCAGCATCTGGCTGATGCCGAAATGGCCGCACAACCAAACGGCGAGACTGTTGGCCAGTGCGCCCAGGCCACCGGCTGAAAAACAAATGAACATCTTTTTCATGAGGACTCTCCTTGGTTGCTCGATTTTACTTCATATCCGGCCGAAATTCAAGGCATAGGCTTTTGGCAACGTCATGTGATATAGATGGTTCGGCGATGAATTGCGGATCAAAATTTTAGTTGAGATCAGACTGTTGGAGATTAATGCGGTGGTTGCCGCGGAGGAATCCTTCTCGCATGGCCGAAGATATCAGAGACAAAGCATTTATTTCCCATGAAGATGCGGTGGGGCTGAATTTTATCAGGGCCGCAGGTCCTTATGTATTCAGAAGGCACTACCGGCAGGGGTTACGCTCCCATATTTTGGAGATCCTGAAGAAGGCAGATGTGGAATTAGAAAGTGTCGGCACCGTATCGGAGGGCACCCGCTGGTTTCCCAGAGCAAGGCCCGTTCGAATGTTCAGAATATTCAGAACGCGGCTGAACACGCTGAAGAATGCATTAAGCGAGATCCGGCGTGTAAGAATCGTTGAACGCTATCTGGCCCCGGATTTTATGGCCAGTTCAAATGAATTTATAGTTGATTATATGGGGCCGGAGGGTCGGGATCTTATGCTTTGTGGTTTTCAGGAATACAAGCAGGGAGAGATTGTCGATCCCTGGAGCATTCTGGACCGTCGGTTGTATATCGATGCGCTGTATGACAGCTTGGCGAAGAATTTCGAGCAACTGTCCATGACTAAAGAGGTGTGGGCTACAATGGCCCGGCAAAAAGCCACGGTCTTCATCCAGCGAATAAAAAAGATGATTTCTGAGGTCGGTTATATACCGGATCTCGCAGGCATTGGAAACCTGGTGATCGAGCCTGCGGGCGAAATAAAGCTGGTCGACATTAACAATATTTCAAAAGTGGCTTTCGGCGGACATATTCCACTGGATGACCGCGGCTATCCGGTGTGTGATAAATCCGTTGAAGCGCTCCAGCATATAGAGGACAAAATGGGGGTCCGGCCTGCCGACAAGAACGAGCCGGTCTATCGGGCCTTTCTCAACCGGCAGCGGATGCGATCCGTTAAAGTGCACGAGGAAAATTTCTACCGCCAAAGGGCCAACAGCAGCGGGTATCCGGCACTGCAGCGATAGAGGTGGTTTGCTTAATCATGGACCGTACACACTATGAAGGCAAAGTTTTCATCAGAATGGATAGCCAAGCTTGACCGCTTGATCATTTTTGATCCCGGCCGCTGGCCCCGTCGTGAGTTGATCAGCCGAAGCATGGCGTTGATTATTGTGCTGGCCTTTTTAGGCCTGCGCGTCTATCAATTCCATCGGTTTCCCCAGAGTTTTGACGACGCCCGTGCGTTTTACGCCGGATTCAGGACAGCAGCCGACCAACCACTGTATTCAGCCACCCATATTGCGGTCCTTTGGGGCATCAAACTGGCGGTATGGTTGATCGAAACGGCCATCTATCTCGGCTATCTGGCCTCCTACCTCAGCAGGGCCAAAGCGAAGCATGTCGCCAGAGGGTTTATGGAGACAGCTTTCCCCATCATGGTTGCCGGCATTCCCGTCCTGCTGGCCTTCATGCCTTACAGCCTGCCAGGCTGGGCGCCTTTTACTTCGTCCTCCCATCTCTACTTTTACCTGGCCATTATGGCTGTGATTGCCTTTGGCGGAGCCATTAACCTCATTGGACTGGTGACCCTGCGACGGGCTTTTACCATCATGAGCGAGGCGCGCGTTTTGATCGTACACGGCATTTTCAGGCGTATCCGGCATCCGCTCTATACCGGTCACTTCATCATGTTCTTCGGCAGCCTGCTGCTGCGGCTGCATGCGATCTCCATGGCCCTGTACGTGCTTTTCTGTATCGGACAGGTGGTCCGGGCCAGAATCGAAGAGCGCAAGCTCATGCAGGCCTTCCCTGACTATGCAATTTACAAAGCCCGGACAGCCATGTTTTTTCCGCACCGCTTATCGCACTGATCTATCCTGATTTTTCATTGCCTCCATGGCGGCTTATGGTTCGCGGTTATATCACCAGCTTGCCGTTGGTACAGGTGGCGGGCGTTTGCTGCCGTTGCCGGCGCAGGCGGCGCGGCAGACGGCGGTCATAATGAACCTTCAAAAAGCGATCCAGGTCGCAGAGAGCTTCAATCTGTCCGGCGGCGTAGTGTTTTGTTTTCAGGTCGGCGTCCGCCCCGGTCAATTGTTTTTCCAAAGCGTTTAAGCGTTGTTGAATGTAAGTGTAAGTGTCCAGTAGATGGTTGTGTGACATGGTCAATAATACTTTTGGGTGCTGAGGTCGAAATGGGCGCTTAAAAATGTCCGCATCCTTTCGAACTCATGGATTTTGCCATCTTTGAAGGCCTCACGGTTCGCATCGCCCCTGGCTTGCGCCTCCGCGCGATCCTGCCGACAGGCGTCGATCTGACGGCTGATGAAATCATGAATCTCCACCAGGAATTGATTGGCCATCTGGCTGGGCTCCTCTGTTTATTCGTTCGCCTGATTTAATATTTTTCGTCGCAGTGTATTGAGCTCTTGGCGAATGTCTTCAAGGGTGTCTTCGGCCTGGCATGTGTCGCAGATATAGCTGTTGCGGCTTGGAGCGCGCGTGCCGCATTGGATGCATTGGCCTTGTGCGGCACGCGCTTTTTGCTGTGCGGTCAAGCGCACTGGTTTCATGGTGGGTTGCCGGCCGCTGCTGCGGCGGGCGTTCAATAGTTTCAAGTAGCTCATATCGGTGGCCTCTCATGGTGGTCCGACAGCACTTTGGGCAGCCGCTTGCGGGCAAGGCGAATGCTGAAGGTGGTGCCCTTGCCCGGTCGCGACTGCAGTTTTATCGTGCCGCCATGCTCTTGAATGATTTTTTTGGTCATCAGCAGGCCCAGCCCGGTGCCGCCAAGGCCTTTGGTGGTAAAAAAGGTGGTAAACACCTTTTTTTTCACTTCATAATCCATACCGCAACCGTTATCGGTCACGTCGTAAAAGATGGTATCCCTTTTTTCATAGGCACGCAGGGTCACCGCCGAACCGCCATTTGTGCTGACCTGGCAGGCGTCGATGGCATTGCCCACCAGATTGGTCAGGCATTCGTGCATGCTTTCATAGTCAATGGCTGCCGGTGACATGGGGCCGGGCAGCTCAATCCTCAGCTGAATACCCAACTCATTGGCCTTGGGTGTATACATATCGACCACCTCTTTGGCTATTTCAGCCGGATTATTGAGCTGCGCCCGGATTTCCCGTCCCTTGGCAAAATTGAGAAAGGCCTTGACGAACATGGAAATCCGCCGGGTATTGCGATCCAGCATGGTCATCCCTTTTTGAATGCGATCCAGGTTGCCTTTCTCGATGCCGGTGCTGAGCATATACATACCGCCTTCCAGGGCCGTGGTCAGGTTTTTGACCCCGTGCGCCAGGCCGGCCACGGTTTGGCCTACGGCGGCCAGTCGCTCGGCTTCAAGTTTTTCATCTTCCAGACGCTTGAGTTCGCTTAAATCCTGAATGGAAAAAGCCGCGCCGATGGAGCGCTGATCAAGGGACAATTGGTGCCCCACCAGGCGCACCGGCTTCTGGCACCCGGCTGCATCCACAAGGGTCGTTTCCGGTAGATAGACATGCTGGGGGCCTGTGATGGCCCGGTCAATGAAGCCCGGCGGCAAAATGCTGTCCAGCTCATTTTTTGAGAGTTTTTCATTGGGCCGGATGGCGAAAAACTTTCGGGCGGCCGGATTGGACATGTTCACATTGCCTTCCGTGTCCACGGCGAAAATACCGTCCATGGACGTACTGATAATGGTCTCCAGGAAAGAGTGCGCAAATTCCAGTCCATCCTGCAACTTGAGGGTCTGGGTGACATCCACGGCCATCTCCATCACCATGTCGAATTCGCCGTTGGTCATCCGCAGCGGCACGGTGACCACATGCAGGTGAATGGTTTCGCCCCTCTTGGTGCGCCAGACATGATGCCCGGTATGCAACTGGCCATCGGCAAAGGTTTGACGCGCCGTGCACTCTTTGCACTTGGCGTCTTGCCCTTTCAGGCCGCTGTAGCAATGCCGGCCTTCCAGATCGCCCAGCATTTTGCGGGCGCGTTCATTGGTTTTGACGATGCGGTACTCCTTGTCGATGATCAGGACGCTGCAGGGCACCTGATCGAAAAGGAGCTGATATTCCCTTCGAATTTGTTCCGTCTCGGTGATATCGGTGCACATCTCAATGAGGTAGGGAATCTCCCCGCGCTCGTTGACGATGGGTACGGTGTGTTTGATGTAGCGGGTAAGGCGCCCCTCTTTGTTGTAGCCCAGCTCTTCGTTGACCGTTGGCTTGCCTTCCTTGAAGGCCCGGGCGCCATGGCAGGGGTGACATTGGGTATCTTGACCTTTGTAGATTTTATAGCATTTACGACCTTGCCATGCGCCGAACATGCGCTCAAATGCCTCGTTGGCGTAAATCAGGTCGAATTGCTTGTCGATGACCGCAATGGCCATGGGAACGGCATTGAACAGATGGTTTTGAAGCCATTGCGCCAGCTCTTTGGGCGGTTGGGTCACGGATCTAATCCTTTATTAGCGCATTGACCACCGGCTTGGTAAATTGAACGCACGGGCAATAGGCTCGATGCATTGCCGCTGATGGCCGGTGGACGATGGACGATGTTGCGCATCAGGCTTTGCCGCGCATATCTCGTGGCCCGCACGTCACTTCATGTACCATGGAAATCAATGTTTCCAGGTTCATGGGCTTGTCGATAAAACCCTCGGGGGCGGGAATGGACCGGTCGGGGATCATCTTTCGAAAGTTGCCGGGCATGCTTCCACTCTCCGATGAAAAACCGCTGATGATAATTACCGGGATGGATTTCAGTGTTTTGGAAGTGCGCAACTCCTTGTAAATGGATACCCCCGAGCGTACCGGCATCATTACATCCAAAAGGATGAGGTCCGGTCGCCCCGATTTGATGGCCTCTGCCAAAGGCGCTTCGGTATCCAGGGGACGAACGTCATATCCCTGGTCCTCCAGCACAGCCATCAAATAGATAAGGATATCGGACTCATCTTCGATTACAAGGACTCTTTTAGCCATCGGTCTGCTTTGGTATCGTTCTGGTGTCGCCATCCCGGCCCATATAATTTCTCTTGACAAAAACCGCTTTTCACTCTTTATAGCATACGAAATTAGTATAGATCAAAAGCATATATATTAAGAGGACGATGCTATTGGCTCGATATCGGATCAGGGTCCGCTGGTCAATCCAAAAATGTGCCCGCACTTAACCCCCCCGCCCAATGGCCCTAAGGTTTTATGCAATATTATTAATAATATTTAGATATTGTGACTATTAATTATCTGTAATGAAGGAGGCGTTATGAAGAAGATCCTAATCCTGGGTTCAGGTGCAGGTGGCACAATGATGGCGGCAAAGTTGCGCAAGGAGCTCAATGAACTGGAGTGGTCCATTACCATCCTGGACAATGATGAGATGCATCATTATCAACCGGGCTGGTTGTTCATCCCCTTTGGCATTTATACCGCTGAAGATTGTATGAAACCGAAGCGTGACTTTATTCCCAAAGGCGTCAATTTCGTTTTGGATGAGATTGTTCATGTAGATCCTGACAAGCGTAAGGTCCAGGCCAAAAACGGCGAATATGAGTATGATTACCTGGTTATTGCCACCGGCTGCCGCATAGCCCCGGAAGAGGTGGAGGGGTTGGAAGAGTGGTCCCCCGATCCCAAATCAAAAGTCCACACGTTCTTCACCCTGGAGAGCGCTGTGGCGCTCTATAAAAGATTGAAATATTTCAAGGAAGGCCGCCTGGTCTTCAATATTGCCGAGATGCCTCACAAATGCCCGGTAGTGCCCGTGGAATTTGTCTTTATGGCGGACTGGTTTTTCAAAGTCAACGGGGTCAGAAAAAATATCGAGATTGACTTTGTGACCCCCAATACAGGCATCTTTACCAAACCCATTGCCTCCAAGGTGCTCAGTGTGGCGGCCACGGAGAAAGGCATTGGCGTAAAAACGGATTTCCATCTTTCCGGCGTCAATGAAGAAGAGGGCTACCTCGAGTCGGCCACCGGCGCAAAGGCTGATTTCGACCTGCTGGTTTCAACCATGCCCAACCTGGGGGCCGATTATGTGGATACCTCGGGCCTGGGCGACGGTATGGGGTATGCGTTGACTGATAACCACACCCTGCGCCATGAAAAAGCGGACAACATCTACATCGTGGGGGATGCCACCAACGTGCCCACATCCAAGGCCGGATCCGTGGCCCATTATGAGGCGGAAATTGCATCGGAAAACCTCCTGCGTGAAATCGACGGCCAGGAGCCCAAGCCCTCCTTTGACGGTCACTCCACCTGCTTTATCGTTTCGGGTTATGACAAGGCCTATTTGTTTGACTTCAATTACAAAACCGAACCGCTGCCCGGTAAATACCCGTTCCCGGGATTGGGCCCCTTTGACCTGGTGGGAGAGAGCAATATCAACTATTGGGGCAAGATGATGTTCAAGTGGGTTTATTGGAACATGCTGCTCACCGGCAAAGAGCTGCCCTTGGAACCCCAGATGAACATGGCCGGCAAAACATGGCCGAGTATTGAGGTTGAATAGGAGGCCGTTATGACCAATGAAGAGATTATATTGCAAAGACTGGATGCCCTTGATGCCAAGATAGATCCGCTCCTCAAGCAGACCAGTAAATGGGGTGAGCTGGCGGACGATCTGGTTCCCTTGCAACACCATGCCGTCAATCTGATGATCGAGCATCTGCAGGAAATTGAAGCCGGATTTCAACTCGAAGACTTGTTCAACTTGGTCAAGCAGTCCGCGCGCAGCATCAAAAACCTGCTCTATGCGCTGAAGACCATGGACAGGATCATTGATTTTGTTAATGATATTGAACCGTTATTAAAGTCGGCGGTGCCCAAGGCCATTGAGCACCTGGATGAGCTGGAACAGAAGGGGGTCTTCCGCATTATCAAGGCCATGCTGGATGTCCGCGCCAAAGTGGCGGCGGAATACGACGGCGAGGATATTGAGCAAATCAGCGACGGCCTGGTGGCCATGCTGCGGCTGGGCAAAAGCATGTCCAACCCCGAAACCCTGGCATTTCTTGAAAAAGCGGTGGCTATTCCGGCAAACGTTGATTTGGCCAATGCCAAGAAGATCGGGCCCTTTGGTATGCTCACGGCGGGTTTCAACGGCGAGGTCAAAGAGGGCTTGGGCGTTATGATCGCCCTGGCCAAGGCCATGGGAAAAATGAAAGCCAACGGCAATGGCGGACAGGCGCCGGGTCTGCCCGATCCCTCGGTCAAGCAATGAGCCTGAGGCAATTCTGCAGACGCGAAATTTAGAAGGTTGAAGGAGTCAATTATGGCACATGCATCGGGAAAAAAGGTTCTGGTGGTGGATGATGAGCCTGATGTGCGCAATTTTCTGGCAGCTTGTATTGAAGATGCCGGTTTTCAGGTGCAAACGGCCGCGGATGGGGCCGACGCCCTTGAAAAGCTGCGGGCCGATCCTCCGGATTTGATGACTTTGGATATGGTGATGCCCCGCGTATCGGGCATCAACCTCATGCGCCAATTGAGAAGCATGGAACGGTTCGCGCGCTTGCCGGTCATTGTGATTACAGCCCATGCGCATGATGAAATGGGAAGTGAGGATATCAAGGATTTCAATGCCTTTGCTTCCGGAATGCGGCCACGTTACACCATGGAAAAGCCCATTACGCCCGAAAAGCTGGTCGGCGCGATCAGCGATATCCTGGATGTGGAGACTGATCAGGGGCCCTTATCTGAAAAACAGCACGACCGCATGGAAGTCATCAAGATGATCGGCAAAACCGATGCGGGCACATTAAAAAAGATTCAATCTTTGCTGATCAAGTAAGCACGCGCATACGAGGGCAATGGCCGTTTGTTCCGGCGATTGCCCAGGGAATAGAGCAAGACCAGGGTAAATCCATGGTCTTTCTTTTTGAGGCTGTTCCAGAATGATTGGTTAAAACGATGGCTTTGATCAGCCGAGCGTCATACCGGCTGGACCACTCACCTACGGATAATGATGCCGTAGGCTTGTTTAGATAAGCCTTGTCTTGGAAAATAGGTCCGAATTTTTATAGGGGATGATGCTATCTGTTCGGCTGTGGTCTTAAGGTATTATCGGCCGGGGGGCGGCTCGCAAAGGAGATCGGCGATGGTGATGCCGTCCAATTTTTCATACATTGCCTCCGTGGCATCGATCCATACACTTCTAACCCGGCAATCCTCCGCCCGCTGGCATTTTTCGGGCAGGCTGACACATTCCACTAGATCGGTCTGGCCTTCAAACAGACGCACAATCTGACCCACCGTAATCTTGTCAGGCTGCTTATTCAACTGGTGACCACCCTTGGAACCCCTTACGCTCGTAATGAGGTCCGCTTGTTTCAATGTTCGTATCAGTTGCTCGAGGTATTTTACAGGAATCTGCTGTACCTTCGCGATTTCACTGACCTGGGTCGGGCTCTCGCCAAAGTGGCGGGCCAACTCCAAAACAATTCGAGTGCCGTATCGGCTGCGGGTGGATAGCTTCATAATTTGTAAAAGTGTGCTGCCAGCTAAAAGTTGCCTTATTTACCGATTATTGATCTGGTGATTGATTGTCAACCCATTTAAATATTTTCTGCGGTTTCGATTCCTGCTTTCATCGGCCAGGCTTTACCCGGTATAGGCTGTAGAGGCAGCAATGGCAATGATCGACGGCCCTGCGTCAGCTTTCCTGAGGGGTGGTTTTCCCTTGACCTCACGGAAGATCTGCCCCTATATATACCATACCTGTTTGGTATAGATCGATTCCCCCAGTCATTTGAACAACTGCATGCGGATGAAGGTGCGCTGTCGCCAAACCATTAACAAGGAGGCCCCCCATGGATAGCCAGCATGACATCATGTCGGCAACGATGTTTGCAGGACTCAGTGATGAGATGATTAATAAAATCGCGGAAATTGCAGAGGTGATCAAGTACAGCAAGGGCAGCTACATTTTTAAGGAAAGGGATCGGGCCGAGTACCTCTACTCAGTCATCGACGGCAAAATCTGCCTGGAGATCAATATCAATTCACAATTACCTGTTTTGATAAAGTGCATTTATCCCGGCAAAGTGTTCGGCATATCCTCGGTGGTGGATACAGACCGGCGGGCGACCATCTGTCATGCCAAAGCCTTGGAGGATTCCACCATCTTTCGCTTCAAAGGAGAAGACCTGGAGGCACTGTTCAACCTCAATTTCGAACAAGGTTACATTTTCATGCGCAATGTGGGCAAGGTACTGAAAACAAGACTGGAAATCCAGCGGGTCCAATTGGTGGAAGGGCTTTACAACGACAGGCTTGAGACCATTTAGTTCCGGACTGCCCGTCCATCCCGGTCTCTGCGGCGCTTGAGATCCGCGCGCCTGGTATTGAATCGACCATGGTTGCCGGTGCTTCTTATTGTGACCGCCTGACGTTGCCTGACGACTATCGGCGTCATTGGCGAACCCGAGATTTTTAAGGTTGCCTTTGAGTGCTATTAATGATTTGCGTTAAGTCAGCAATGAAACCAGAACCGCGGTAGTTTGAAAAGATAAAATGCCCAGACCGGTATCAATCAGCTTGATCATTGTTTTCCTGGCGCACTTTTTTGTATTCCTGATTATGGGCCTTAGAAAGAAAAACAATCAGTATTTTTGCTTGACCTGTGTTTTTCTGTTGTTAACCATCTATCTGGTTCTGCGATTATGGTGGCCCGACTTCATGCTCTTCGGCCATTCGGCGTATGTTTATTTTCGAATTGCTGCCTGGTTTTTTTCAGCAATGGCCATGTTTTGGTATGTCCGTCATAGAATCGCGGCTTCCAAAGACCCATAGATTCACTCTCCCGCGGATTTAACCCCATAGTTGCATAAAAAAATGGCAAAAAGGATAAGGACTCACAGCCCCGACCAGGCCGGGCGGCTTCGTCCTTGTCGCCTGGCTCCGAAGCCCTCCAGCTTTTGCTACAATGGAGTTAATTTTCAGATAGAACCAGCCACCAATCCATCGATGCGCGCCAGATCGCTCCCACAGCAATGAGGTCTCCCTAAAGTTAATGACATTGATTTTAGCCTTTTGAAAGACGGCTGTACAAGCCGTGGAATGCCGACGGCGAACAGCGTGTCAACACTTTGCAGCGCTCCGCAATAAAATTTTTCTTTTGCTTGACAATTAGATTTATAGGAGTAGAATCGGTCCCTTTTGCGATGCACGAGCAACCATTGAGAAGCAATGTGCCATGCAAAATGAGGCAGTATAAAGCGTTGAACGAATCGTAAACGAGGACCGATAGCGATCCTTTAATATATACCGATGGAGCAGGAATAAAAAAGATGGTAATCAGCTGGATGCATTTGGCCATTACGTGCTTTTTCCTGGCCGGGGTGGTCATGGCCCTGGGGCCCCTCGTCGGCTCCTTTTTGTTGGCGCCCAAATCCAGAGGCGGAGATCTGGGCATGCCTTACGAATGTGGTATGCGTCCCCTGGGTGATGCCTGGATACGTTTCGGCGTCAACTACTACATTTATGCCCTCATATTCCTCGCTTTCGAAGTGGACGTGCTTTACCTGCTGCCGGTATCGGTGGTTTACCACCAGCTGGATATGGCGGCATTTTTAAAGGTATTTCTTTTCTTGTTGGTGTTGGCCCTTGCCATTGTGTTTTTCTGGGCCAAAGGAGTTTTTACGTGGCCTCGCCGGATCACCAAGTAGTTTCCGCCGTTACGGAGCAAGACGCCCCGATTGTCCATT
>Ga0210123_1000339_pt1 | contig 30561 bp, 21 predicted proteins | sample Muzzi_PWB_D2_FD_185535 | JGI IMG/M metagenome (GOLD analysis project Ga0210123, IMG submission 185535) | Wetland microbial communities from San Francisco Bay, California, USA, that impact long-term carbon sequestration - Muzzi_PWB_D2 (SPAdes) | ecosystem: Environmental > Aquatic > Marine >... | reverse complement strand
AGCGCTCGTGGGAGGGCGGGCTCGAGCACCCGCTCGTCCGCGGCGAGATCGACCGGGCCCAGCGCATCGTCGAGGGGCAGAGCGTCGACGCCCGCAAGCGGCTCTGGGAGCACTCCTCGGCGATCGAGGTGCAGCGCCGCCTGGTGAGCGAGTGGCGCCAGTCGGTGCTCGACGGCACGGCATGGTTGGATCTCCTGCGGGAACGCTGCCCGGAGCGCTGGGCCGAGCTCCGCGGCAGGGTGGAGGAGGAGCTTCTGGAGCGGATCGAGCGCCGGCTGACGCTCCTCGCCCTCGACCGTTGCTGGAGCGATCACCTGAGCGAGCTCGAACGGGTCCGTGGCGAGATCCACCTGGTGGCGCTCGACGGCCGCCAGCCGCTGGTCGAGCTCTACCGCACGGCCGCCAGCGCCTACGAGGAGCTCTGGGAACGGATCGACGAAGAGATCGTGAGCCTCTTCCGGACGATCGAGATCGGACCGGACGGGGTCGACTGGGAGGCCGAGGGGCTCCTCGGTCCGTCCGCCACCTGGACCTACCTGGTGAGCGACGACGTTTTCGGCGACAACGTCCTGCTCAGCCTGGCCAACCGGCCGTCGATCGGCCTGATGGCGGCGCTCCTGCCCTGGCTCGGCCCGCTACTCTTCGTCTGGGGAATCTTCCAGCACTGGCAGAAGCGCAAGAAGATGGCCGGATTCGACTGATCGCCCCCCTGCTCCCTCGATCCCTCTCCCCCCGCGCGGGGGGAGAGGGACGCCTGCCCCCGGCCCTTCTTCTCCGTCACGGTACCTGGTAGTGCGTAGGGCACCCCACGAGACCACGCAAGGCAGTCGCAGCGAAGTGCCGGGCGGCGGCGTCCCCAGCCTCCCGTGAGGGAGGAAGGGGACCGAGGGGCTTGGCGGGCGATCGAGACAATCGGCGTCCCCAGCCTCCCGTGAGGGAGGAAGGGGACCGAGGGGCTTGGCGGGCGATCGAGACAATCGGCGTCCCCAGCCTCCCGTGAGGGAGGAAGGGGACCGAGGGGCTTGGAGGGCGATCCGATCAATCAGGCGCCGGCAGCCCCAGCTTCTCGCGCACCGCGGGCTCGAGCCGGGTGAGGCCGGCGGCGAGGCCCAGCTCCAGCGCCTCCTGGGCCGCCTTGCCCCCTTCCTTGGCGGCGTCGAGGGCGATGAGCGCGCCCACCCGGTTGCCGCTCGCGCAGTGGATGACCACCGGGTAGGCGCTGTCGTCCCCGAGCAGCCTGGAGAGGGCGTCGACATTGGCGCCGGTCAGGCCGGCGGCCCCGGCGACCGGGATCGCCACGTAGCGCATACCCAGTGCCTGGACGGCGCTCCGCTCGTTCGCGAACGGCGAGGGCTCCTCGGGGGTCCGCAGGTTGACCACCGTGCGGTAGCCGAGGTCGGCGATGGCGGCGAGCTGCTCCGCGTTGGGCTGGCCGCCGGTCAGCACCCGCGCCATCGGCAACTTGCCGTTCGGGAGCAGGGTCGACGGCTGGTCGGGGTCGATCGGCGGTGGCGGGGCGTTGGCGGCGATGTAGGCGTCGATCCGGTCGGCCAGGACCGGCAGCGGGATCGAGCCCTGGAGCAGCACCGCGTCGTGGAACTCGCGGACGTCGAAGCGCTCGCCCAGGGCGGCCTCCGCCTTCTTGCGGAGCCTGGTGATCTCGAGCTCGCCCATCTTGTAGGCCAGGGCCTGGCCCGGCCAGGAGATGTACCGGTCGGTCTCGGTCGTCACCTCGTGGAGCGAGAGCGCCGTGTGGGATGCCAGGTAGTCGATCGCCTGCTCCCGGGTCCAGCCGAAGGCGTGGATGCCGGTGTCGACCACCAGGCGGCAGGCGCGCCACATCTCGTAGGTGAGGCGGCCGAAGTTGCTGTAGGGGTCGGTGTAGAACCCGACCTCGAGGCCCAGGTGCTCCGAGTAGAGCCCCCAGCCCTCCCCGAACGCCGAGATGTAGGAGAAGCGGCGGAAGGGCGGGAGGTCCTCCAGCTCCTCGGAGAGGGCGATCTGCAGGTGGTGCCCCGGCACCGCCTCGTGGAGGGTCAGCGCTTCGAGCGCGTAGAGCGGCCGGCTCGGCAGGTCGTAGGTGTTGACCCAGTAGGTGCCCGCCTTGGTCGAGCCCTTGGGCGCGCCGACGTAGCGGCCGGCGGTGTACTTGGGAGCGATCTCGTCCGGCACCGGCTCGACGCCGTAGGGCAGCCGTGGCAGGGTCTTGAAGAGCTTCGGCAGCTTGCCGTCCATGCTCTTGGCGATCCAGGCGGCGTCCTTGAGGAGCTCCTCGCCGGTCTTGGGATAGAAGCGCGGATCGGTCCGGAGCTCTTCGATGAGCTCCTGGAGGCTCCCTTCGAAGCCGATCTCGTCGAGCACCTGGAGCATCTCCTTCTCGATCCGCGCCACCTCGGCGAGGCCGATCTCGTGGACCTCCTTGGCAGTCACGTCGAGGGTCGTGAACTGGTGCACCAGGTAGTCGTAGTAGCGCTCGCCGTCGGGGAGCTCCGAGGCGCCGAGGGTCTCCCGGGCGCCCGGGATGTACTCGCCGGTCATGAACTCGAGGAACGCCTGGTAGCCGGGGACGACGCCCTCCATGATCGCGCGCTCCCCTTCGGCGCGGAGCCGGGCGTGCTCCGTCGCGGGCACGCCGGTGGGGAAGCTCTCGAAGGGGGCCCAGAAGACGCTGTCGCTCGCCCGCCCGACGACGTGGCCGGAGATCGATTTTTCGTAGCCCTTCAGGGTGACCTTCGGCAGGGTCATGCCCCGTTCGAGGCCCTTCCTCATGTTGGCGATCTGCTGGCCGACGTAGGTGGGGAAGGCGTCGAGGCGCGCGATGTAGTTTTCGTAGTCGTCGACCGTGAAGAGCGGCACCTCCTGTGGCAGCCGTGCGAAGCCGATGTGGAAGCCGGAGTCGGCGTTGATCGGGATCTGCCAGGCGCCGAACTCGAAGTCGGCGATGCCGTCCTCGAGCTGGGTGCGGAAGATGTCGTAGCTCACCCGGTCCTGGACGCCCAGGGCGGAGCGGTCGATGGTCGCCAGCTCGGCGAGGAAGCCCCGGGCCTCCTCCACGCTCCGGGCCAAGTCCTCCTCGGTCACCGACGGCAGGCGATCGTCGTACTCGTGGCGCCCCACCGACGTGGCGAAGAGGGGGCTCTCCTTCAGGCGAACCTCCCACTCCCGGTCGAAGAGGTCGTGGAGCCGGGCGGCGGCGTCGCCCTGGCCGGTCTGGGCACCGCTCCCCGACTGGGCTGTGACGGGGACCGCGGCGAGGAGTGCGGCCAGGAGCAGGGCGAGGCAGACCTGCGTGACGGGGGCTCTGAAGGATCGTCTCATGATGGCGGCTCTCCTCGTTGTGGGTCGGGTCGGCGAGGCTGGGTCTTCCTCGGTCTTCTTCGGTGGGGGAGTCTAACTCGCCGAAGAGTCGGACGATTGCGCGGATGCCGGAGCGGGCTGTCCGCCCGGCCATCCGCGCCCTGGCGTTTGCCGGTTCGTCCCGAGGCCCGCGCAGACTCCCGCGGGCCATCGGAGCAGGGGGCCGCTCGCTGCCTGGCGGTCAGGGCTCGAAGCCCTGCCGGTCGAAGAGGCCGGGAAGTGCGTCGACGCCGGGGTTTGCGCCGGGGAGGAGGTAGTAGCCGAGCTCGCCGGTCCGCATCTGCTCGATCCAGACCTCGACGCGGGAGGTGGTGAACTTGACCAGGGTGGGCCATAGACGACCGTTGCCCTTGGGGCCGACGATCCGGACGAAAACCTCGGAGCGGCCGGGGATGGCGCCGCTGATGCAGAGCGTCTCGGGGATGCAGCTCGGCTCCCGGCGCACGGGCGGTGTCGACCCGTCACTGGCGGTGATTCGCACCCAGACCCGGAACCCGGGGAGCGCGGACGAGGTGAAGGTCGGGCCGGCGGGCGGCGCCGGCGGCGGCGCGGCACCGGCCAGCCGCAGCGACCAGGCGCCGCCCGAGGATGCCGCGTAGAGGGTGTCCGGTCCCGCGGCGCTCGAGAGCGAGAGGGCTCCGACGGCCGGGGAGGCGAGCCCCGAGCCGAGCTTCCTCCAGGTGACGCCGTCGTCGACGCTGCGCAGGACGCCCTCGGCGAAGGTGGAGGCGTACAGCACTCCGGGGCGCTCGGGATCGGCCAGGAGGTCGGGCTGGTGGAAGGACCCTTGGGAGGCTGGGAGCTGGGAGATCTCCTGCCAACTCTCCCCTCGGTCGAAGCTCCGAAAGAGGGTGGTTCGAGCGAGCAAGGAGAGCCTGGCGGGGTTCACCGGATCGACGGCGAGGGCACCGATGTCAGGCACCTCGACCTCATCCCAGGTGGCACCACTGTCCGTGCTGCGAAACAGGAGAGGGGTCGGGGGGCAGACGGAAATGGGACAGGGGAACCCAACCGTGATGAGCCCCAGGAGATAGAGGGTCGATGGGGACACCGACTCCAAGTCCCGGAGATCCAGGCTCCCATCTCCGATCGGTAGGTCGGAGACCGACTCGAAGGTCGTCCCGCGGTCGAGGCTTCGGTAGATCGATCCTCCGGGCGCGACGACGAGCACGGTGGCCTGTTCGGGCACTGTCATCGGCGGGATCGCCTCGACCCAGAGACGGCAGCAGGGCAGGCCCGCTCCCGCCGGCTGCCAGCTCCGGCCCTGGTCGATCGACCGGAAGAACCCTTCGGAGCCGCCGGCGGCGACCGCGTAGAGCACGTCCGGCTCGGAGGGGTCGACGGCAACGTCAACCACCTCCACGTCCTCGATCCCCTGGTCCGCCAGCGACCAGACCGCTCCATGGTCGTCCGATCGAAGCACCTTGCCGTCGAAGCGCAACGCATAGAGGACCCCGTTTGCGCGCGGGTGGGGCAGCAACTCGTCCACGGCAACCGCAGTCATGCCGGAACGCACCGTCTCCCACTCCGTGAGGCCGTCGGGACTACGGAAGACGCCGTCGCCGAGCTCGTCTTGGAACAGATCTCCGGTGCCGACCAGGACGGCGCCGCTCCTGCTGACGAGGGAAGCGAACGCGAGGTTGCCGTGGCCGAACGCGTTGAGCGACTGCGCGACCAGCATCCAGCTCGTGCCTCCCTGGTCGCTGCGGAAGATGCCGACGTCGCCGGCCGCGTAGAGGACACCAGGAAGGCCGGGGTCGAGCGCGATCGTCCAGCCGCCAGCCGGGCTCTCGCCTTCGAAGGGGAGACCACTGACGATCGGCGCCCAGGTAGTCCCTCCGTCGGTGGTCTTCGCCAGGCTCGGTCCCGGGCCCAGCAGGGCCACATACGCGGTGCCCGGAGCCGCGAGGTCGAGCGCCAAGTCGGTGATCACGTTGTCGAGAAAGAGGTCAGGGCCCCCTCGGCCCGCCAGGCTCTGCCAGGTTGCGGCTCCGTCCTCGCTCCGGAACAGGCCCCGGTTGGTGCCGGTGAACAGAACGTCGGGCGCGGAGGGGTCGACGGACAGGACGAGGACGACGGAGCCCGCCGGGTCCTCACCAGCGTCCGACCAGGTGCGGCCGCCGTCGACGCTCTTCCACACTCCCGCCCCGGCGCCGGCATAGACCCGCTGAGGATTCGCTGGGTCGATGGCGAGCGCACGGACCGGCGCGGTCTGCCCGGAGCCGGAGACCCGGGGCAATCCGTCGGTGTGAAGGGTCCAGGTGGCGCCGCCGTTGATGGTCCGGTAGACCCCGCGATCGGTTCCGGCGAGGAGGGTGGATGGCATGCCCGGATCGGCGACCAGGGTGTGGACCTCCCCGGCGACCATCCTGCCGCGCGCCGGCTGCCACGTCAGGCCGTCATCGTTGCTGCGGAAGACGCCGCCATCCCTCACTCCGGCGTAGATCGCTTCCGAAGGGGACGACGCCTGGGCGAAAGCGGTCACGGTACCCCCCGGGGGGCCCAGGCTGGTCCATTCCGCTGCCAGGGCCGGAAGGGCGACGATTGACAAGAGCAGGCTGAGGCCTACCCGGAAGAGGAGGCGGAGCAGTGGACTCGCGGCACGGGTGAACATGTCGTTGGGCCTCCGATGGTCTTGGGTTGACAGGCCAGCACGGTTGCCATGACGTCTATGCTATCATAACATATGGACGTTCAGCAAATGCTCCTCGGCCACTGCCCCGAGTGTCCACCCCGAGCGGCGTCTTGCGGCGCCGGACTCGGCACCGACCTGGCGTCGACCGCCCCGCCGGGTAGCGACCGATCGTCTGACAAGGCGTAGACTCGGCACCGACCTGGCGTCGACCGCCCCGCCGGGTAGCGACCGATCGTCTGACAAGGCGTAGACTCGGGGCGCAGCCATGCTCGACCGTCCGCCCTGTCTGCCGACCCGGCTCCCCCGTGGCGTGCGTCGAGCGGGGAGTGGCGCGGCCGCTCCGGGCCGCCGTCGTTCCCGGAACGCTTCTCGTCGACCCGGGATCCGCTAGCCGGAGCACGCGGGGAGGCCGCGCCCCATCCTGCCGGGCCGGCCGGGGCAACCGGGTGGGCGGCCTGATCACCCCCTACCGGACCATGACCATGGAGTCGGCCGCGGGCAAGAACCCGGTGAGCCACGTGGGTAAGCTCTACGCCGTCGTCGCCCATCGGGTGGCCGAGGCCATCGTGGAGAGGGTTGCCGATGTCGAGAGCGCTTCCTGCCTGCTCGCGAGCCGCATCGGCCGGCCGATCGATCGGCCCCGCTTGGCGGATGTCCAGCTTGGTATGGTCGATGGAGCCGACCCGGCCCAGCGCCGGCACGACGTCGAGGAGATCTTGGCCGCCGAGCTGGCCGAGGCGCACGGGCTCTGGCGGAAGCTCCTGGCACGGGAGGTGCCGCTCTTCTAGGAGGCGACCATGTTCGATCCATCGCGGCGCCGGCCGAGCCGGCTCGCCTACCTCGCCGCTCTTCTCTCGGGGCTCGCCCTCGCCTCGTGCCACCTGCCCCAGCCCATGCCCGGCCCGGGCCCGGAGAGAGCGTCCGCCGCTCGGCAAGCCCGGGGGGAGGACACCCAGTGGCGCCACGACTGGGTCCGGGACGCGGTCTTCTACGAGGTCTTCGTCCGCAGCTTCGCCGACTCGGACGGCGACGGCGTGGGGGACCTTGCCGGTCTCACGGCCCGGCTCGACTACCTCAACGATGCAGATCCGTCCGGTGGCAATGACCTGGGGGTCGACGCCCTCTGGCTGATGCCGGTCTTCGTGTCGCCGAGCTACCACGGGTACGACGTGGTCGACTACACGAGGATCGACCCGGACTACGGCACCCTGGAGGACTTCGAGCGGTTCCTGGACGAGGCCCACCGCCGGGGCATCCGCGTGATCGTCGACCTGGTGGTCAACCACACGAGCTCCGAGCACCGCTGGTTCGAGGGCGCCTGCTGCTCGGCGGCCTCTCCGTACCGGGGCTGGTACGTCTGGCGCCCGGACGACCCCGGCTGGACCCAGCCCTGGGGCGGGACCTATCCCACATGGCATGCGCGGGGAGGGGAGTACTACTACGGCATCTTCTGGAGCGGCATGCCCGACCTCGAGTGGCGGAACCCGGCGGTGCGCATGGAGATGGAGCGGATCGCGGACCTCTGGCTGGAGCGGGGCGTCGACGGCTTCCGCCTGGATGCGACCCGCCACCTGGTGGCGAACGGCCCGGGCGAGCTCCAGAACGACCAGCCGGAGACCCACCAGTACCTCCAGGAGCTCGCCGCCCACGTGCGGGAGCGGTACCCGGAGGCACTCCTGGTGGGCGAGAACTGGACCGACACCGCCAAGATCGCCACCTACTACGGCTCGACCGAGCGCATCAGGGGCGGCGACGAGCTCCCCATGAGCTTCGACTTCCCGCTGGCGGAAGCGATCTTGACGGCTGTCGAGGAGGCCTCGGCCGAGCCGGTGGAGGAGACCCTCCGGGAGATCGCCGCCCTCTACCCGCGGGGGGTGATCGACGCTCCGTTCCTGACCAACCACGACCAGGTGCGCGTGGCCACCCGCCTGGCAGGTGACCAGACCCGGCTACGGCTGGGGGCCTCGATTCTCCTCACCCTACCCGGTGCGCCGTTTCTCTACTACGGCGAAGAGATCGGCCTGCCCAACGGCCCGAGCGGTGACGACCGGGACAAGCGGACGCCGATGCCCTGGGAGGAGGCGGCCGACGGGTCGGAGGGCCGCGGCTTCACCACCGGCTCCCCGTGGTACCCGTTCGCGCCGGCCGAAGACGGCGTGAGCGTCGCGGCTCAGGTCGACGCCCCGGGATCGCTCCTCGCCTGGTACCGTGGTCTTCTGCGTGTGCGCCACGCCACGGAGGCGTTGCGGCGAGGCAACCTCGAGCTGCTGGCCCAGGACACCCCGACGGTCCTCGCCTATCTACGGCGCACCGAGACGGAGACTGTGCTCGTGGCCCACAACCTGGGCGGCGGGCGCCAGACCGTGACGCTCCCCGTCGAGGGGCCGGCCCCCGAGCCGCTGCTGGTCGACCCCGGGGGCGCTCTCCGGGCCACCGCGGAAGGCTTCGAGCTCACGCTGCCGCCGCGGGCGAGTGGCATCTGGCGGCTGAGCGACTGAGGGCGCCGAAACCATGGAGCTTGTTCTCGGAATCATCGGTCTGATCGTCGTTGCGCTCGGCCTCTTCATGCCCCGCAAGGGCCTGCTGGCCACCCTGCGGCGCGGTGGACAGGCCGGACGACGGGTGCGCTTGGAGGATGCGCTGAAGCACCTCCACGCGACGGAGGTCCGGGGCGTCACCGCCACCGCCGAATCACTGTCCGGAGCTCTGGGGCTGAGGCTCTCCCAAGGCGTTCGGCTGGTCGCCGAGATGGAAGGGGCGGGTCTCGTGGAGTCGACGGCCACCGGGCTGCGACTGACCGCGCGAGGGCGGGACCTGGCGCTCCGCGTCGTCCGTGCTCACCGGCTCCTCGAACGCTATCTCGCCGACGAGATCCGCATGCCCCTGGAGGCGCTCCACGCCACGGCGGATCGGGAGGAGCACCGCCTCAGCGCCGAGGAGGTCGACGCCCTCGAAGCCCGCCTGGGCTATCCGACCCATGATCCCCACGGGGACCCCATCCCGGCGGCGGACGGCTCCTTGCCGGAGGATGAGAGCACCCCGCTGCTCGACTGGCCGGTCGGCCAGCCTGGCGAGATCGCCCATGTCGAGGACGAGCCGGCCGAGGTCTTCTCGCGCATCCTTGCCGCCGGGATTCGTCCGGGCATGCACGTCGAAGTCTTGGAGCGGGGTCGAGACCAGGTGATCCTCTGGGACGGCGTGCGGGACTACGCCTTGACCCCCCTGATCGCCGCCAACCTCTACCTGGCTCCCTTGCCCTATCCGGTGCGGCCGCCTCTTCATCTTTCGGCGCTCGCTCCCGGAGAGAGCGGGAGGGTGCTCGGACTCGAGTGCGAGGGGTTTACGCGCCGTCGCCTCCTGGACCTGGGCCTCACGCCGGGCAGCCGGGTGGACTGCTGCTACGCGGGGCCGTTCGGTGAGCCTGTGGCGTACCGGGTCTCCGGCGCCCTGATCGCCCTGCGCCCCGACCAGGCGGACGAGGTGCGGATCGAACGGTTGGAGCCCGAGGCGGCCGGGGAGTCGGCATGAGCGCCTGGAGATCCCCCCTCCGGGTCCTGTCGCAGAATCCCGCATGTGCCGGTTGCGGCGAGGCGTTCGACATCGCGGGGATGGAAGCCGGTGAAGGGGAACGCCTGATCGCCCTCGCCGGGAACCCGAACACGGGCAAGAGCACGGTCTTCAACACCCTCACCGGACTGCGCCAGCACGTGGGCAACTGGCCCGGCAAGACGGTAGCGCAGGCCACGGGGACCTTCTCGTTCGAGGCAGAGCGTTTCAGGCTCGTCGATCTGCCGGGAACCTACTCGCTGCTGGCGGGATCGACCGACGAAGAGATCGCCCGGGACTTCCTCCTCTTCGGCCGTCCCGACGCCACGGTCGTCGTGGTCGACGCGACCGTCCTGGAGAGGAATCTCAACCTGGTTCTCCAGGTGCTCGAGATCACGGACCGGGTGGTCGTCTGCCTGAACCTCATGGACGAGGCAAGGCGCAAGGGGATCAAGATCGACGCGAGGGGTCTGGAGCGGGAGCTCGGGGTTCCAGTGGTGCCGACGGTGGCACGGACCGGCGAGGGAATCCCGGACCTGATGCGGGCCGTGGCGCGGGTGGCGGACGGCTCTCGGAGCACCCGGCCGCGGCGCCTGCCGATCCCGGGCGTCGTCGAGGCGGCGGTCGGGCCGCTCACGGCGCGGGTGGAGGAAGTCATGCCCGAGCTGCCCAACGCTCGCTGGATCGCGCTTCGCCTGCTGGAGGGAGACGAGCGCGTGACGGCGGCGGTGGCGGCGGGGGACCTGGGGAGCGTGCCGGCGGAGGAGGCCCCGGAAGGGGTCGAAGAGTCGCCTGCGGCGGCGGGAACCGCGGCCGGGAACGCGCTCGTGGTCGAGGCCGGGAGGCAGCGGCAGAAGCTCTCCGGCCCCCTGTGGGACGAGATCGTTCAGGAGGTCTACCGGGACGCCCGGCAGATCGTGGGGAACGTGGTCCGCCGCTCGTCGGCACCGGGCGGCGACTGGGACGCCCGGATCGACCGCGTGCTCACCTCCAGGATCTGGGGTCTGCCGATCATGCTCGCCGCGCTCGCCGCGGTCTTCTGGATCACCATCGTCGGCGCCAACTACCCGTCGCGGCTCCTGGCGGCGGGCCTCTTCTGGCTCGAGGGCGCGGCGGCCGGGCTCTTTGCTCAGGCCGGCGCTCCGTGGTGGCTCACCGGCTTCGTCTGGCACGGCGTTTACCGGGCGCTCGCCTGGGTGGTCGCGGTGATGCTTCCGCCCATGGCCATCTTCTTCCCCCTGTTCACGATTCTCGAGAACCTCGGCTATCTACCCAGGGTGGCGTTCAACCTCGACTGGCTGTTCCGGCGGGTGGGAGCCCACGGCAAGCAGGCGTTGACGATGAGCATGGGCTTCGGCTGCAACGCGGCGGGAGTCACCGCCTGCCGGGTGATCGAATCGCCCCGGGAGCGGCTGATCGCCATCCTGACCAACAACTTCGTCCCGTGCAACGGCCGGTTCCCGACGCTCATCATGCTCGCCAACGTCTTCGTGGTGGCGGCCTTCCCGCCCGCGTTCGCCTCGTTCGTGGGAGCGGGGGCCGTGGTGGCGGCGGTCCTGGTGGGGGTGGCGTTCACGTTCCTGGTCTCGTGGCTCCTCTCCCGGACGTTGCTCCGGGGCGAGCCGACGGGCTTCACCCTCGAGCTTCCTTCCTATCGCCGGCCGAACGTCGGGCAGATCCTCTACACCTCGCTGATCGATCGCACCCTGTTCGTGCTCTACCGGGCGATGGTGATGGCGGCGCCGGCCGGCGGAGTGATCTGGCTGCTGAGCAACATCACTCTCGGAGAGCGCTCTCTGGCCCTGTGGGTGTCCGGAGCTCTCGACCCGCTCGGCTACGCGCTGGGCCTCGACGGCGTGATCCTCCTGGCCTATGTGGTGGCGATCCCGGCAAACGAGATCGTCGTTCCCACCATCCTGATGGTGTACACCCACGCCGGCACGATGTTCGAGCTCGAGAGCCTGGGGGAGCTCCACCAGGTGTTGGTGGGGCAGGCAGGGTGGACTCTGCTCACAGCCGCCTGCCTGATGCTGTTCTGCGTGCTCCACAACCCCTGCTCGACGACGATCTGGACGATCTACAAGGAGACCCGCAGCGTTCGCTGGACGGTCTTGGGCGCGTTGCTCCCCCTGGCCATCGCGTTGGTCGTGACCTTCGTGGTGGCACAGGGCGTGCGTCTCGTGTCATGACGGCGGACCCCGCGCCGCGCGGACCGTTCGAGCGGCCGGAGGTCGCGGCGCGCTACGAGGGCTGGTACCGGGGCGCGGGCCGGCGGGCGGACCGGCTGGAGAAGCGTCTCCTGGCCGAGCTGCTCGCCGGGCTTCCGGCCGTGGACACGCTGCTCGAGGTGGGCTCCGGCACGGGGCACTTCACCCGCTGGCTCGCCGATCGATCGGGCGGCCTGGTCATCGGTCTCGAGCGCTCGATGGAGATGCTCCGCCGGGCCGGCGGCGACGGGGGCGCCCGCAGCCAGCGGAAGGTTCGGTTCGTTCGCGGCAACGCGGCGGACCTGCCCTTTCCGGACCGCGTCTTCGACGTGGTCGTCTTCGTCACCGCGCTCGAGTTCGTGGCGGACCCCGGCCGGGCGCTCGCCGAGGCCTTCCGGGTCGCCCGGCGCGGCGTCCTGGTCGGGGCACTGAACCGCCACAGCCTGCTCGGATGGAGGCTGGGCAGGCGGGGTGGTCCGATCTGGACGGTGGCTCGCCTGTTCACGGTCCGTGAGCTCCGGCGGCTCGTGGTCGCCGCCGCTCCCGGACCAGCCCCGCGAGTCCTCGTCCGGACGACCCTGTGGCCCGCCTGGCCCGGGTCGCTCCCGCTGCCGTGGGGCGGCTTCATCGGGCTCGCCGCGGTGATGCCCGAGGGCGATGAAGGGGGAGAGCAGTCATGAGCCGAGTCACTGCCCAGATCAGTCTCTATCCGCTCCGGCAAGCCTCACTTGGGCCGGCGATCGAGCGTGCGCTCAGCACCCTGCGGCAACGGCACCTCGTCGTCGAGCCGGGGAGGATGAGCACGCTCGTCACCGGGTCGAGCGACGAGCTGTTCCCGGCGCTCCAAGCGGCCTTCGAGGAGACGGCGGCGCAGGGGACGGACCTGGTGATGGTCGTGACCATCTCCAACGCCTGCCCGTGCGAGCCGCCGCCGGCGGATGGAGGATCCCACCGATCGAAAGGATGAAGACCATGGAAACGAGACGACTCTCCGGCTTGCGCGTCGGGATCTTCGGCAAGGGGGGCGCGGGCAAGAGCACGCTGACGGTCTTCCTGGCCCGGGCGCTTCGCGGCGCCGGGTACTCGGTCCTGGTGCTCGACGCGGACTCGACCAACGTCGGCCTCGCCCGGGCGCTCGGCATCGAGGAGCCTCCGGAGCCTCTGCTGGAGCACTACGGAGGCATGATCTTCAGCGGCGGGCGGGTGACCTGTCCGGTGGACGACCCTACGCCGCTGCCCGGGGCCGAGATCGCACTGGCGGACCTGGCGCCGCGGTACGTGGCTGAGAGCCCGGAGGGGGTTCGGCTCCTCGTCGCGGGAAAGCTGGGCTCCCTGGGGCCGGGGGCCGGCTGTGACGGGCCGATCGCCAAGATCGCCCGCGACCTGCGGGTCACCGACATCGGTCCCGCGGACGTGATGCTCGTGGACTACAAAGCGGGGTTCGAGGACTCGGCGCGGGGTGCCCTGACCTCCCTCGACTGGGTCGTGGCGGTGGTCGATCCGACCACGGCGGCGGTGCAGATGGCCGTGCACCTGGCGCGCATGGTCGAGGCGATCCGCGGGGGCGTGCCGCCGGCCACGAGGCATCTCGAGAGCCCGGAGCTGGCCGCGCTCGCCGTGCGGCTGTTCCGGGAGTCGCGGGTGCGTGGAGCGGCCGCGGTGCTCAACCGGGTGGCGAGCCCGGAGACGGGTCGCTACCTGCGCGACGCGCTGGGGCGCGGAAACGTTCCGGTGCTCGGCAGCCTGGAGGAGGACCCGCAGATTCAGGGCCAGTGGCTGCGTGGAGAGCGCGTGGTCTCCGGCCGGCTTCTCCAGGCCGCGAGGAGCGTCGTCCGAGAGCTGGAGGTGGCGGACCGGCGGTTGCGGGCGGCCGCACGCGAGGGCGAAGAAGAGGTCCCCTCCGGAGTCGGTCCATGATCGCGTTCGGTCCCGTGCCGTCACGCCGGCTGGGGCAGAGCCTCGGCGTCAACAACATTCCGCCGAAGCACTGCAGCTACTCCTGCGTCTACTGCCAGGTGGGCCCCACCCGTCGGGAAGAGCTCGCGCGCCGGACGTTCGTCGATCCGGACGAGGTGGTGGACGCGGTCTCCCGCAAGGTGGAGGCGTGTCGCACCACCGGCCAGCCCATCGACTACGTCACCTTCGTGCCGGACGGCGAGCCGACCCTCGACCTCCACCTGGGGGAGGAGATCCGGGGCGTCGGAGCTCTCGACGTCTTGGTGGCGGTGATCACCAACGGCTCGCTGCTGGCACTGCCGGACGTGCGGGCCGATCTCGCCGCGGCCGATCTGGTGTCGGTGAAGGTCGACGCGGTGGACGAGGCGACCTGGCGGCGGGTCAACCGCCCGCACCCGGACCTGGAGCTCGACCGGGTCCTGCGTGGGGTCGAAGCGTTCGCCGAGGGTTTCACCGGCGAGCTCCTGACCGAGACCATGCTGGTGGCCGGGGTCAACGACGCCGCGGAGTCGGTCGAGGCCGTGGCCGCCTTCATCGCGCCGCTCGCGCCGAGCCGCGCCTACCTGGCCGTGCCGACCCGCCCGCCGGCGGAGTCGGAGGTGAAGCCTCCCGATGCCGCCGCCCTGGTCCGGGCCCACGAGATCTTCGTGGGGAAGGTGCCGTCGGCGGAGCTCCTGGTGAGCCCCGAGGAGGGAACCTTCGGGCGCACAGGCGATCCCGTGCAGGACCTCCTGGCGATCCTGTCGGTCCATCCGATGCGCGAGCCGATCGCCGCTCGCTACCTGGACGAGGCCGGCGCGGACCCCGGTGTCATCACGGAGCTGATCCGCGACCGCCGGTTGGAGCGCGTCGGCTACCGGGGTGACATGTACCTGATCTGCCGGGCCGGGTCGGGTGGCGCTGGTCGGCCAGGAGGCTCGGCCTGATCAGCCGGTTAGCCGCTCTCCTTCCGGCTTTCTGTCCTCAGGGCATCAGCCCAGGAGGGACTCTACGTTCTGCGGCACCTGCTCGAAGAGATCCTGGGCCGAGAGCTGAGTGAAGGGAGGGCGAGGGGGCGGCGCCCACCTCTGGAGGTAGTGTCTGTGCCACTCGTCGAGGGGGTGAAATCTTAGATTTGACGGAGTATCGTAATTATGGGTCAGAAAAATAGATAGATCATTATCAATGGGCGAAGGACGTTCAGCCCGGTGAATCGCTCTCGGAAGGTCGGCCCTCCGAAAGCCGCTGAAGGAAGAGCCGGTTCCGTGAGCACGACGGAAAGGAGGCTAGACGTCATGGCCAACGGCAGCGGGCAGGGCTACGAGCTCATCCACGGCAACCGCGACGGTCCCGGCAAGACCAACGAAACCTTCACCATCTGTCGCGTCGGTGTGCCCCGACGTCGGGTGGCGACGGAGATCAAGAAGGGCCTCCATCCTGACTATCACCTGGTCAGGGTGAAAGAGATCTACTACCCTCGGAACAACCCGAACTCGGAGTCGATGGACAACGTCAACGCCCAGAAGGGCGGATGGTGTTGCCCGGCCCATGCTCAGAGCAAGTGCCAGTCGTCCCGGAGGGCGGCGGGGGCGCCGGACGGGGAGAGGCGGTTCCTTCCCGGCGTCTCGCCCGAGACCCGATCGACGGACTTCATCCATGGCGAGGAGCCCCCGGACGAAGCGAAGGACCGGACCTATGCGCTCTGCCGCCTCGGCGTGCCCAGACGGCAGCTCGTCTGGGAGATCGCTGCCGGTCTCCACCCCGGCTACGGGCTGCTCCACAGCCCGCGCGGCTACCTGCCGTGGCCGACCAACTCCGCGGAGACCGAGCGCTGGTCCTGCTGCCTGGTCACCCGATAGCTGCTCCGATCCGCCGCCCCGGGGACGTGGGGAGAGGGAACGGCATGGCGGCGTCGAGGAGGAGGAACGATGCCGTTGAACAGGACCAAGACCAAGAAGACCCCGGTACCCGGGCTCCCGATCGAGCTGGAGATCGAGAAGGATCACACGCCGGACGTGCCCAAGGAGCAGCGCAAGAACCTGTACGAGAACCTCGGTCCGCTGTTCGACAAGAAAACCCGGCGGCTCTTGGGCCTCCGGGTCTTCTGTCCCGCCTATGTCCAGGACCCGTCCGTGGATCTGACGGCGAGGGGCGCGGACGCCGATCCGGAGACGGACGACTCGGGTGGCCAAGCACAGGACACCGCCTCGCCGGAACGGGGCTTGGTGCAGGAGCCTGAGGAGGAAGAGGAGAAGAGCACTCCGGGCATCGAGGACGTCGATCTCCAGTGGGAGCCCGGGCTCGCCGACGGGCCCACCAGCGCCCGCCTCGCCGTGGTCGATTACGACGGGGATACCGACACGCTCCACCCCCCGGCCCGCTGGAAAGAAGAGGCGTGGGCTTTCCTCGACCCGGACGGCGGGGCCCTGACCGCCTGGAACTTCACCGACGACAACTGCAACCACCTGGGCGACAAGATCGCCGCCAACAAGCAGTTCCACCAGGTCAACACCTGGGCCACCGTCCAGCGGGTGATCGACTTCTACGAGGACCCCTGGGTGCTCGGCCGGCGGGTGCCGTGGGGCTTCGAGGGCAACCGCCTGAGCCTCGTGCCCCACGCAGGCTATGGCGAGAACGCGTACTACGACCGCGCCAGCAAGTCCCTCCAGCTCTATTACTACGGTGAGCCCGACCGGCCCAAGCTCACCTGCCTCTCCCACGACATCCTCGCCCACGAGACCGGGCACGCCATCCTCGACGGGGTGCGACCGTACTACCACGAGCACAGCTCGCCGCAGACGACCGCGTTCCACGAGTTCGTCGCCGACCTCACCGCCGTGCTCACCGCGTTTCGCGACAACGCGCTGCGCCGCCTCGAGGCCAGCCTGGGGGGCGCCGAGGTCGCCAGGTTGAGCGCCGACCTGGCGCGCGAGTTCGGCGAGAGTGTCAAGGGCCGGCCCTACCTCCGCTCGGCTCTCAACTCGATGATGATGAGCGACCTGCGGGACGGCGACACGCCGCACCGCATGTCCCAGGTGCTGACCGGAGCTCTCTTCGACATTCTGGTGGGTCTGACCCGCCACTACCTGCATCGGGTCTATCTCAACAAGAAGCAGGGGCCGGCCTCCCCGAAGACCGCGTCCCCCAAGAAGGCGTTCTGGTGGGCCGCGGACCGCATCCGCCGCATCGCCCTCCAGCCGCTCGACTACCTGCCTCCGGTCGACGTCCAGTTCATCGACTACGCCCGGGCTGTGATGCGGTGCTACAACCACACCAACCCGGGGGATCCCCAGGGGTACCGGGAGCTGATCTCGTCGGTGTTCCACGAGCGGGGGCTCTGTGACCTGTTGGAGCTCGATCACCAGGAGGGCCGGTGCGGGCTGGACCCGGAAAAGGTGCCCAACGGCCTGCTTCACCACGACTTCGACCGGCTGACCAGCTCGCCGACCGCCGCCTACTACTTCCTCCACGACAACCGGAAGAACCTCCGGATTCCGCCCGAGCAGGATCTCGAAGTGGCAGATCTCTACGAGACCCGCAAATGGGACGTCGGGCGCAAGCGGCTGCCGCGAGAGGTGGTGCTCGAGTACGTCTGGAAGGAGCAGCTCGAGCTCGACGAGGACCGGTTCGGGGTTCTCCGCGGCCAGACCGTCCATCTGCTCTGCGGCGGCACCCTGGTCTTCGACGGCGAGGGCAACCCCATCTCCTGGGCGCGGAAGCCGGGGACCACGGTCGAGGTGGACGCCGCCGCTGGGAGCCTTCGCAAGGAGCAGCTCCTCGACCACTTCGCGCGTCAGGCCGGGAGCGGCGTCCTCGGCCTGGTGGAGGACTCCGAGGCGGACGAACTGGGCCGGCTGGGGCCGCCGGTCATGGCCCGGCTGCGCGACGGCATCGTGCACCTGGAGGTCGCTTCGCCGTTCCGCAGTGACGACCACGGGGCGGACGATCTCGAGGACGGAGGGAGAGAGCCATGGACCATGAGCTTCTAGTCCGTCTCTACAACGTTGGCCTGGGCGACTGCATCTACGTCCGGGTCCCCGACGGCGACGAGCAGCGCCACATCCTCATCGACTGCGGCAACAAGTTCGGCAGCGCCAAGGAGCTACGGGATGCGATCGAGCACCTGAAGGGCGAGCTTCCCTCTCTGGACGGCGATCACGGCATGAAGCGGCTGGACCTTCTGGTCGTGACCCACCCCCACGAGGATCACGTGCGGGGCTTCGATCCCGACCTGTTCGACGACATCCACATCGACCGCCTCTGGCTGAGCGCCGGCATGGACCCGGACCACGATCAGAACGAGGATGCGCAGAGGCTTCAGGCATTCGCCGGCGAGGCCCTGGAGAGCCTGCGCGGGCAGGCCCTGAGCCCCGCGGTCGCCGAGTGGGTGGACTCGCTCTACGAGCTGACCAAAGGAGAGGCGCTCGTGGCCCTGAAGGAGGGCACCCTCGGAGCGAACAGGGTCGAGCCCCTCTACGTCCATGCCGGCACTCCCGAGGCCGACCTCGACCTCTTCACCAGTCCGGAGATCGGCCTGCGGGTGCTCGCCCCGGAGGACGACATCGACTACTTCTACGTCGGCAAGACGGGGGAGACGCTGTCGAGCTTCCAGGCGCTGACCGCGTCGATGGCCGAGGACGTTCCGGAGCCGTCGAAGCCTCGGAGCGACGGTGCGCCGAGGGGGGAGTGGCCGACGAACGTCAGCCGCGCGGACTTTCTCCAGCTCCGCCGCCGGCTCTCCTTGAACGCCCTCTCCTTCGTCCTCGCCCAGGGGCACCTGGTCAACAACCTCAGCGTGGTGCTGCTCCTCGAGTGGCACGGCAGGCGGTTGCTCTTCCCGGGCGACGCCGAGGTCAAGACTGCCTTCAAGGGCGACTTCAAGGAGGGCCACAGCAATGGGAGCTGGAACGTCATGTGGAAGCGCCAACGGGACGCCCTGGAGCAGCCCCTGGACTTCCTCAAGGTGGGCCACCACGGCAGTGAAAACGCCACACCATGGACGACGAAGAGCGTCGAGAGTGAGGGCGGTGGCGAGCAGGAGGAGCATCCGATCAACCGCATCCTCGACGCGTTGCTGCCGGTGCCCTTGGACGACGAGGAACGCACTGGACTCGCCGTGGTGTCGACTTGCCGGACCGAGCGTTGGGGCTCAATTCCCGATGCCGCCCTGATGGAGGAGCTCGGTAGACGGGTGGCGAATGTTCATCGGTATCGAGAGTCGGCGAAGAAAGGGAGCCTGGTTTCCGAGAAGGTGTTCCAACCGCAGCGGACGGACCTCGAGCACCGACGCCTGGACCCTGATCGGCCTCCTCCACCGCCCATCGAGCGGGTGGGCTACATCGATGTGGAGCTGGCCCCGTAGCCTGGTACGGCCGGGCCGGTCGGTGGCATTCATGACGAAAAGGAAACGACCATGAGCCTCGAAAAGGGAGCCGTCGTGGAGTTCACCTACACGGATGCCGAGGGCGAGCGCCGGTCGTGGGCCGGCACCGTGCGCTCGGAGGACACGGAGAAGGGCTACTTCCGGCTGACGACCGACGAGGGCTTCAGGACCTTCCGCCACGATCGCGTCGAGGGGCCGATCAAGCCTGTGCCCCCTGGCTGAGGCCAGGGCCCTCCGGCGATTCGGCGGGCGGTCCCCGTTCACGGCGGTTGTTCAGCTCTCCCTCTTTCACCCTCGTCCGTAGCCTCGCCGCGAGCTCACCATCTCCCCGTGGATCGAGCAGGCTCCTGTGGGGGCGGCCGAGAATCACCTACTCCGCCCCCTGCTTCGGCACCTGCTCGGCCGGCACCACCCCGGGCAGCTCGACCGGCAGGTGCTTCGCCGGGTCGTAGCTCTGGAGGACCGTTTCCTGCCGTTTGCCTTCGGGGACCAGGATGTCGACCAGCGGCGGCTGGAGTGGTGCCCGCTCCCGGCCGCCGAAGTACTGGGTCGAGCGGCCCTCGGCGAGCGGCAGGATCATCAGCGCCTCGTCGCTCTCGTCCGCGAGGCCGAGCCTCTCGGTCAGCTCGAAGCTCTGAAGGATGTTCGCTCCGGACACCGCCACCACGTAGCTCCACGTGGGGTCGGCCGGCCGGCCGAGGAAGCTGTCCGGCACGAAGAACTCGATCGTCCGGCCCCGTACCCGGATCAGGGTGGGGAAGAAGACCCGCTCTTCGACGTCGAGCGGGATCCGCTGCCGCATGGTCTGGGCCTGGGTCTCGTCCAGCTCGGCGGTGCCCCGCTCCATCTCGTCCGCGAGGGTGCGCAGCAGGATCCGTTTGAGCTCGCCGCGCGCTTCGTGGGGACGGGGGGTCAGGATGATCGCCCGGTCCCAGGCGGCGTCGGGCGCGATCCGGGCCTTGCGGCCGGGCAGCGCGTAGACGCCCCCGGAGCCGGGCTCGCGGTCGGTGTCGATGTAGACGTCCAGGTTGAAGGTGTAGAAACCGAAGCGGGCGGCCGAGGCGAGCGAGGTGCCGAGGGCATCGATCGCACGCCGGTCGGGAACCCGCACCGGCCGGGCGAAGACCGCCTCGAACCAGGTGCCGTGGTCACCACGGCGGGCGCTGAAGCTCAGGAGATCGAGATCGCCCGGGGCGTAGTCGTCGTTGAACGGGTAGAGCAGGGTGCCGTCCCCGTGGTCGTCTCCCCGGGGGTCGGAGAGCTCGAAGATCTTCGCCGTCCGTGCCCCGGCGCAGGCCGGAGCGGCCACCAGGCCGACGAGGATCAGGGAGAGCACGAAGGGAACGACCAGCGCCTCGAAGGTTCGTCGTAGGGTCGGATCGGTCATAGGGGTCTCCAGGGGGTTTCCGGGGAAAGGGGGGACGCCCGGCGGATCCGGGCGCCCCCGTGTGGTGGTCCTCCTCAGAACCGGACCTTCATGAACGCCTTCAGGCGCTGGTGGTCGAAGTCCCGCTCCTCGAGGCTGTTCCAGCCACCGAAGCGGCCCCGGAAGCCGAGCGAGTCGACAGGCACGTTGTTGCTCTCGGCGGTCGCCTGGTCGGCGATCTGGGGCACGAAGCCGCCGCCGAAGTCGGGCTTGAAGTCGCCGAAGCTGTACTCGTAGTTGAGGCCGAACTCGGCCCCACCGAGCACGTAGCTCGCGGTCAGGATGATCTTGTTCTTGGTGTGCTCACCGGACGCCATCTCGTGGAGCTGGTACGCCTGGAAGGCGGTGTTGCCGTCCTTGAGGTCGACGTCGTAGAGCTCGTAGGCGAGCGAGCCGTAGAGCTGGTCGGTGAGCTGGTAGCCGCCCGCCACGCGGTAGAGCCAGTACTCGAGGTCCCGGTCGTCGTCGGTGACGGAGTCGAACGGCTTCCACTGGTAGCCGGTCACGCCGTTGACCGTGATGACCGGCGGGTTGCCGTAGATGCTGGACGACGAGTTGCCGGGCGAGTACTCGTTGACGTTGCCGGCGCAGGCCACGCCGCCGCCGGGGCAGTCGCCCGCCTGGTAGGGCAGGAACCGCGCGTCGGTCATGCGGTCGTCGGTCTCGTCGATGTACTTGACCTTGAACGACAGGTCGACGCCCTTGCCCACGTTCAGGAGGTAGTCGCCCTTGACGACGGCGATGCTCGTCTCCTTGTCCTGGAACGGGGCGTACGCGGTGCGGAAGTTGTGGCCGACGCCGGTGTCACCCTCGAACATCGGGTAGAAGGTGTCGGTCACGGACCGCGACGGGTCGTCGTAGGCCTGCCAGTTGGTGTTGTAGTCGATCCAGGTGTACTCGGCGGCCAGGTTGAGGGCGCCGATCGACCAGGTGGGAACGACGCTGAACCCCTTCCAGCCGATCACCGTCTCGGCCATCGGCTCGTCGAAGTCGGTGAACTCGTTGTCCACGTTGATCGTCGCCACCTGCTGGGCGTTGCCCTGCCAGCCGCCGTAGCCGATCCTGGTCGGGTTGCCGGCGAAGACGCCGAAGGCCGCGTTGGCCGGGCCGGGGAAGCCCCAGGCGCCGTCGTGGCCCTCGGTCAGCAGCACGTCCGACTCCCGCCGGGCGGCCATGATCGAGACGTAGTCGGCGCCGATGTCGAAGTACTGGAAGTTGAACGAGAGGCCCACGGCGAACGGATCGAAGAGATCGAGGTCCAGCTTCCAGGCTTCGCCGTCCAGCTCGCCGGCGGGCGCCGGCGAGAAGCCGGCCAGGCCGAAGGAGCCGGGAGCGCCCAGGTCGGGCTCGGAGTCCATGGACGAGACGTACACGGCCCCCTTGATGTCGACCTTGGCGTTCGGATGGATGCCGAACCGCACGCCGCCCACGGTGTTCTTTGCGCGGGTCCGGAGATCCCGGCCGTTGTCGGTGTCGAAGTCCTCGGCGTCGACCTCGATGTCGTTGACGAAGTCGTAGACCCCGGCGATGTCGAATGTCGAGGTCGGCCGGTAGGTGAGCTGCAGCCCGTAGGCGGCGTCCTGGCCGGCGAACTCACCGGTGTTGAAGTTCGGGCCCGCCCACAGCCGCGGCAGCGAGATGCGGGCGAAGTCGTAGGTGAGCTTGCGGTCGTTGGTGCCGCCCTGGAACAGCAGGCCGGAGCCGTTGTCCCGGTCGATATAGCGGATCTTGCCGATGGTGAATGGGTCGAACATGCCCCAGTCGCTCGAGCCGATGGTCACCACGTCCACCCACTCGTAGCCCGGGATGAGCCGGACCGTGAGCCCCCGGAACTTCACGTACTGGGCCGAGCGGGGATCGAACTCCCCGCAGTCGCCACCGATGCAGTCGCTCGGGTTGTCCTCGAACGCCGGGTTGCGGCCTCCGAAACCGCCGAAGTTGGTCCAGAAGTTCTGGTTGAAGCGTGCCTTGAGCCGGCCGCTGACCTCGATCCACCGGGACGGCTTCGACGCCACCAGGATCTCGAACTCGGTCCCCTGGCCGTTGTCGCCGTACCCCTCGCCGGGAACGGTGGTGAAGTTGTAGAGGCTCCCGTCGTAGCGCAGGTTGCCCCACAACCACTTGGTGTAGTTGATGCCGGTGAGGGAGAGCTTCTGCTCACTCGATTGCCCCCCTTGTCCCCCCTGCCCGTAGGCCGGGCCGGCGGTGGCCACGACGAAAGCCGCCATCACCAGCAGGGCCCATGCTCCACGAGTTTTCATGATGCGGTTCCTCCTTGCGTCTTCGCGCCGGTCGATCGGACCGGCGCGGCCTACTTGTGATGGACCATCGTCAGGACGGCGCGCTTGGCCGCGGTGCCGTCCGGGTTGCACTCGTACGCCAGCATCTGGTGCTGCGCTTCGACCTCCGAGGCCTCGCCCTGGGCGTCGCCCGCGAGCAGGTCCATCACATGGGGGTCGCAGTCACCGTCGTTGCCGCCGCCGAAGCGGTGCTGGCCTTCGTACTCGTTGACCTTGCGGGTCAGCAGGTCGGTCGCGGCAGGGAAGCCCTCGTTCGACTGCACGAGCACCTGGTAGCCCCAGGTGGTGAGGTCTCCGCCGCCCAGGTCGTCTAGCGGGACGGTTGCCGAGATGGTGCGGCCGGCGCCGCGGGTACGGTTCGGCACGACGACCGACGCGCGCAGGTCCTCGGCGACCTTCTGGCTCACCTCGTCACGGACGCGGGCCGAGGGCTGGGGCGATAGGATCACCACCCGCTCCCAGGCGGCCTCCGGCGCGAAGTCGACGTTCAGGCCGGGCAGGCTCGCGGTCGAGCCGCTTCCCGCCTGGCCGTCGGTGTCGATGAACACGAAGACCATCTGGACGGCGAAGCCGACGCCCATGCGCCAGGGGTCCTGGAGCACCGAGTTGACGCCGACTTCGAAGGTGACCTTGTTGCCTTTTTGCTTGACCTCGAGGCCGGTCAGGTCGAAGGAGCCCCTGAGGTAGGCGGAGTCGGTGGGGTAGATGTACGTCCCGGGGCCGTCGTCGTCGCCGATCGGGTCCTTGAACGTCACCTCCTGGGCCGCCGCGGCGCCCACCACGAGGAGCGCGACGAGGCCCGCCACCAGCAGGGTGAACGATCGTTGATCCTTCATGGGTGACCTCCTGTGGTCGATCCTCAGCCCTTCACCGCTCCTGCGGTGAGGCCGGAGATCAGGTATTTCTGGAGGAAGTAGAAGAGGGCCACGACGGGGAGCGAGACGATGAGCGAGCCCGCCGCGAAGTAGCCCCACTGCTGCGAGTAGCCGCCGACGAAGAAGCGCAGACCCACCGGGGCGGTGTACATGATCTCCTCGTCCATGAAGGTCGCGGCGAGGATGAACTCGTTCCAGCCGGTCATGAACGAGAAGAGAGCGGTCACCGCGATCGCCGGCTTGGCGAGCGGCAAGACGATGCGCAAGAAGACCTGGGCCGCGCTGGCACCGTCGATCAGCGCCGACTCCTCGAGCTCCTTCGGGATGGTGTCGAAGTACCCCTTGAGCATCCAGACGCAGAACGGGATGGCGATGGTGGCGTAGACCAGGACCAGGCCGATCCACGTCGACCCCAGGCCGAGCCACTGGACCAGGATGATGTAGAGGGGCACGAGCATCAGGACCCCGGGAAACATCTGGGACACCAGGAACGACATGAGGCCTGCCCGGCGCCCGGGGAAGCGGAAACGGGAGAAGGCGTAGCCGGCGGTCGAGGCGAGGAAGACGCCCAGAATGGTCGTCGCCCCCGCCACCACCGCGCTGTTGAGCACCCAGCGGCCGAACGGTTGGTCGGCCCAGACCGAGCGGAAGTTCTCGAAGGAGATCTCGTTGGGCCACGGGGTGATCGCCCGCAGCCGGTCGAAGATCGTCGGGTCGGCCGGCAGGTCGACATAGGCCAGGCTCTGCTGGCCCGAGAGGGCGATGGTGACCACCCAAAGAATCGGGTAGAGGGTGATCACCACGAAGAGAAGCACCACCAGGTGGAGCGGCAGGTGCCTGAGCCAACGTCGTCGCGTTCCGTTGTCCATCAGATGCCCTCCGTCGCCCGCGTGACGCGGTTCTGCCAGACGCCGTACCCGAAGAGGATGAGGAAGATGACCGTCGAGTAGGCGGCGGCGTAGCCGTAGCGGTACTGCTCGAACGCGATCTTGTACGCGTCGGTGATCAGGATCTCGGTCGAGCCGGCGGGCTGGCCGGCCGAGACCAGGTAGATGATGTTGAACATGTTGAAGGTCCAGATGACCGAGAGGATCACCGCCGGCACCAGGGCCGGCTTGAGCGAAGGAAGAGTGATCGAGCGCAGTTGCTGCCAGCCGGAGGCGCCGTCGACCCTGGCCGCCTCGTAGAGGTCGGCGGGGATCGACTGGAGCGCCCCCAGGGAGATCACCATCATGAACGGGAAGGAGAGCCAGCCGTTGGTGGCGAGGACGGTGACGAACGCGGTCCCCGGGCTGTCGAACCAGGAGACGGGAGAGCCCCCGAGGATCTGGATCGCCTGGTTGACGACGCCGAACTGGGAGTGGAACATGCCGCGCCAGATGAGCGCGGTGATGTAGTTGGGCATGGCCCAGGGGAGAATCAGGATCACCCGGTAGATCGGCTTCAAGGCGAAGCCCTTGCGGTGGAGGATGAGGGCGAGGAGAAGGCCGACGCTGACGCCGATCGACACGTTCGCGACCGTCCAGATGACGGTGAACCCGAGGGTCCAGTAGAAGCTCGTGTAGTCGATCACCGGGCCCTCGGCGGTCTGCTCGACCAGGTCGAAGTCCCCCAGGATCTCGCCGAAGTTGTCCAGCCCGACCCAGATCTCGGTGAGCGGTTGGTCGGTGTTGTAGATGTTGGCGTTGGTGAACGACAGGACGATGCCGTAGAAGAACGGGAAGTAGACCAGCACGAGCATGCTGATCATGGCGGGGAGCGCGTAGGCGTAAGCGCGGCGGTGGTGGGAGAGGGCGTGGCCGGTGCGCGTGGCGCTGCCCAGGGCGACGAACAGGTAGAGGGCGAGGGCCAGGCCGCCGCACCAGGTGACCAGGCGGCCGAGACGCCGGCCGAGAACTTCGGTCTGGGCGGCGGCTCCCACCTCCCGGGGCCGCCGGTACTCGTCCACGTCCCACCGGCGCGGATCGAGCTCTGAGTCGGCCGCGCCGAGGCTGACCAGCAGCCGCTCGGAGCGCTCCGCCTCGTCGGCCAGGCGCGCGGCGAGCTCTTCGTCCGCCCGCCGCGCTCCGGTCTCGAGCGAGCCGATGGCCCAGAGGCCGAAGACGGCGACCGCGAGGACGAGCAGGGTACCGGCGGCGGTGACCATGAGAACCGGCCGCTCGGGCGACCGCCGATGCCGCCGATGCTGCCGAGGCCACCGGGGCCACCGGGTCAGGAGGACGAACAGCACCATCGGCACCGCCAGCGCCAGCAGCGCGGCGAGCCAGGGAGCCCCGGCCGCGGCGGGCTCCGCCACGATCTCGAGCAGCACCGTCCCCACCACGGCGCCGTCCCGCTCGGCGTTCTCTACCGGGGCCGCGGCGTCGAACCTGCCCGCGCGCCGGGTGACGGTGATCTCCGGCTTCCAGGAGCGCCCCTCCCGGCGGTTGGTCTCGACCGCGGCCCGGAGCTCCTGCCCGAGGTCGTAGAGCTCCTTCTCGTCGAGTCCGAGGCGCCGGGGGGCGGTCTTGTCACCGGTGTCGGCCACCGCGGTCGAGGCGACGAGCCGTTTGGCGCCCAGGTCGATGACCCGGACCACCGCGACCCGGGGGTGGAGCTCGGCGAAAAGCTGGACCACCGAGTAGACGGCGACCGGTTCGAGGTCGGCGCGGCCGACGAGCTCGGCGAGCTCCGCGGCGAGGATCACGGCGTCGCGCGCTTCCCGCTGCCGGTCCTGCTGGAGCCGGGCGCGGGCGAGCCCCCAGGTGCCGGCTCCTACAGCGAGCAGGAGGGCCAGGACGAGGCCCGTCCCGACACGGCGGCTGGGGTTCGGGTTGCGGCTCACGGCAACGGCTCCTTCGGTCGGCTTCGGAGCGCCGTGCCGGGAGAGCGGGTCAGCGCTCCCGGAGCTTGGCGATCCGCTCCTGGACCTCCTTCTGGGCTGTCTTCATCGCCTCGTCGGCGGTCGCCCGCTTGTGGGTGATGACGTTCATCGCCGTCGTCGCGGGTGACCAGACCATGGTCATCTCGGGCACGTTGGGCATCGGGATGCCGACCTCCACCTGCTGGCGGAAGACGGCGAGCTCCGGGTCCCCGTTGATGCGCGGGTCGTCGTAGACGGCCTGGTTGGCCGGCGTCTGGCGCCCTTCGAGGGCGAGCGTCGTCGCCGCGGGCAGGTCGGTGAGGTAGGTCACGAGCTTCCAGGCCGGCTCCTTGTGCTTCGACGGAGCGGCGATGTAGACCCCTTCGACCGTGATCCAGGGCCGCATGGGCTTGCCTCCGGCCTCGTCGACCGTCGGCAGGACCGCCAGGCCGTAGTCGATCTGGTCGTCGATCTCGCCGAGGAACCAGGGGCCGGAGAAGACGATCCCGGCCTTGCCGGCGTTGAACAGCGAGGTGATGAGCGCGGTCGAGGGCTCAGCCGGCATGATGCCGTCCTTCTCGAACCACTTCATCATCAGCTCGAGGGAGCGCACGTTGGCCGCCGCGTCGAGGGTCGGCTTGCCGTCGGGGCCGAAGACGCCGCCGCCGAAGGCGTTCATCAGCGGCGCGTGGTAGTAGAAGTCCGCGTACCAGTAGACGAGCCCGAAGCGGCCCGTGGAGGCGTCGGTCATCGCCTTGGCCTTGGTCACCAGCTCGGCGGTGGTCTTGGGCGGGGTCTGGACGAGGGCTTTGTTGTAGATCAGGGTGATGACCTTGTAGTTGAGCGGCAGGCCGTAGACCGTGCCCTGGTAGGTCATCGCCTCCAGGGTCGAGGGCAGGAAGCGCTTGGCCACCGTCTCGTCGAGGAAGAAGTCGACGGACTCGATGGTGTTGCCTGCCTCGATCCAGCCGCCCAGGCGGTCTTGGGCGTAGACGAACACGTCCGGGCCCTTGCCCCGGGGTACGGCGGCGGTGATCTTGTCGGCCATGGCGTCGTAGGGGACGGCGAGGGTCGAGACGTGGACGGCGCCTGCGTGCTCGCTGTTGAAGCGTTCGATCACCGCCTCGAACGCGGTCCGCTCCGCGCCCCGGTAGGCGTGCCAGACCACCAGCTCGGTGGCGTCCGCCACGGCCGGGGGCGGGGAGAGCAGACAGAGGAGGAGGCCGAGGAGGGCGGTGGCGAGGACAGCGTGGCGAGTGGGGGCGGAAACTCTCATGGTCGGTTCCTCTCCTAGGGGCTCGCTCCGGACGGCGCCGGAGGGCTCAGGGCGAGCGCGGTCTCGGCGTCGAACAGGTGGACTGCGTCGAGGCCGACGTGGAGGTCCACCGGCTCGCCGGGCTCGGCGGTGAAGTGGGGATCGAGGCTCGCGGACACCAGCTCGCCGCCCACGCGGCCGTGGGCGATGGCGTCGTGGCCCAGGGTCTCGACGATCTCGACGGTCAGGCGAAGCGGTGCGGTCGGTCCGCGGGCCTGCTCCGGTTTCAGGAAGATGTCCTCTGGGCGGATGCCGACCACCACTGGGGTGGCGGCCTTGGTCGAGGTCAGGCGTCGGTAGGCGTCCGGCAGCGGCAGCGTGAAGCCGTCGCCCCGGAGCGTCGCGCCGTCGTCCGAGATCGCGCCTTCGAGGAGGTTCATGGGCGGTGTGCCGATGAAGCCGGCGACGAAGACGTTGGCCGGCCGCTCGTAGACCTCGAGCGGCGCCCCCGCCTGCTGGAGTCGCCCCGCTTCGAGGACCGCGATGCGATCGCCCATGGTCATCGCCTCCACCTGGTCATGGGTGACGTAGACGACGGTAGTGCCCAGGCGCTTGTGGAGCTTCGAGAGCTCGGCCCGCATCTGCACCCGGAGCTTGGCGTCGAGGTTGGAGAGCGGCTCGTCGAACAGGAAGAGGGAGGGCTTTCGGACGATCGCCCGGCCCACGGCCACGCGCTGGCGCTGGCCGCCCGAAAGCTCCTTCGGCCGGCGGTCGAGGAGCTGGTCGATGTCGAGGATCTGGGCGGCGTCCTGCACCCGCGCCTCCATCTCCTCGCGGGGCGTCCGCCGGATGCGCAGGCCGAACTCCAGGTTCTCGCGCACCGTCATGTGGGGGTAGAGGGCGTAGCTCTGGAACACCATGGCGATGTCCCGGTTCTTGGGCGGCACGTCGTTGACCACCCGGCCGGCGATCTCGACGGTGCCTTCGGTGACCTCCTCGAGACCGGCGATCATGCGGAGCAGGGTCGACTTGCCGCACCCGGAAGGCCCGACGAGCACCATGAACTCCCCGTCCAGGATCTCGAGGTCGACGGCGTCGACCGCGACCACCGGACCGAAGCGCTTGGTGACACCCTTCAGTCGGACGCCGGCCATGGTTCGGCTCCTCCGTCGTGGATGGTCTTGTCGGGATCGGGATCGGGCTCGGGATCGGGATCGGGCTCGCCGGGGGCCTCACCGCTGGCCGGCCCGAGGACGAGGATGCGGGCGCTCCGGGGAGGCAGGGCGGCGGCGAGCGCGCCGTCGGCCACCGGGAGCCGCTCCCGGTTCCAGGCGTCGAGCACGTCCGTGGCGGCCTGCCACGGGCCGGGCCAGGCGTCCCCCTCCGGCGCGCCCAGGGGCTGGCCGAGGTCGAGCTCCATCGCCACGGGCTCGGCGCCCCGGTTGATCGCCACCACGACCAGGTCGTCGCTCTCCGGGTCCCGGCGGACGAAGGCCAGCAGGTCGCCTTCGGTCCGGAGGCCAAGGTGGTCTCCCCGCCAGAGCGCCGGGTGCTCCCGGCGGAGCGCGATCAGGCGCTGGTAGTCGGCGCGGAGCGCCTCGTCCCGGGCGAGCCCCTCGCCAGGCTCGACCGGGCGCTCTCCCCAGGGCATGTCGCTCCGGTTCTCCGGCCACTCCCCACCCAGCCGTCCCACCTCCTCGCCGTAGTAGATGACGGGAATCCCGCGGACGGTGAGCTGCAAAACCGCAGCGAGGCGGAAGAGATCGAGATCCCCGTCGAGGAGGTAGAGCGCGGTGGGAACGTCGTGGGAGGACAGGAAGTGGGCCAGCAGGTAGTCCGTCCGCACCGCCTGCCGGGTCTCCAGGTAGTGCTCGAAGGCGACCGGGCGCCCGCGCCCCTGGAGAAAGGCGAGCGTGTTTCCCTGGAAGGTGAAGTCGAAGCCGGCGTCGAGCTCGTCGGCGGCGAAGTAGGGGTCGAGCACCTGGGCGCTGCCGCCCCAGACCTCCCCCAGGAGGAAGAAGCCGTCACCAAGCTCGGAGCGGACGCGCTGGCGGTGCCGTTGCCAGAACTCGTGGGAGACGTGCTTGACCGTGTCGAGGCGAAACCCGTCGAGGCCGACCCGGGCGGCGAGACCCAGGTGGGCGTCCATCAGGTAGTCGGCCACCTGCGGGACCTCGGTCCTCCAGTCGGGGAGACCGGCGACGCAGAGCGTCAGATCGTCCCTGCCGCAGGTGCCGGCGTCCTCGCTCCGGAGCCAGGCACGGGTCGCGGGGTCGCTGAGGTAGCGCGAGCCGTACCCCACATGGTTGTAGACCACGTCGAGGAGCACCCGGAGGCCCCGGGCGTGGGCGTCGTCCACCAGCAGCCGGAGGTCCTCCTCGGTGCCGAAACGGGGGTCGAGGCGGTAGACGTCGTCCGCCCAGTAGCCATGGTAGGCCCAGTCGGGAAAGCCGGCACCGGTGACGAAGCCGGGGATGTTCCGGACCACCGGGGTGATCCAGAGCGCCGTCGCGCCCAGGCCCGCGATCTCGTCCAGCTCGCGGCGCAGGCCCTGGAGGTCGCCGCCGTGGAAGCCCCCCGGGGTGCCGCGGCGTACGTCCCGGTCGTTCGACCGGTCGCCGTCGGCGAAGCGGTCCAGCAGGACGAAGTAGAGGATGGCGTCGTCCCAGCAAGCCTGGGGCTCGACGCGGAGCGGAACGCTCGAAGCGGCCTGGTCGGATCGGGTGTCGGAGAGGAGAGGAGGGGGGGAGGAGGGCGCGGACGTTCCCTTGGCGGCGGGTCCTGCGCGGGGTGCCGAGCC
>Ga0210123_1000337_pt1 | contig 30650 bp, 29 predicted proteins | sample Muzzi_PWB_D2_FD_185535 | JGI IMG/M metagenome (GOLD analysis project Ga0210123, IMG submission 185535) | Wetland microbial communities from San Francisco Bay, California, USA, that impact long-term carbon sequestration - Muzzi_PWB_D2 (SPAdes) | ecosystem: Environmental > Aquatic > Marine >... | reverse complement strand
GGGCCGTTCGGGGCGGCGGGCCATGCCTAGCGCTTCCACCGGGTGGTGCCGTCGGGGCGGTCCTCGAGGATGATCCCGGCGGCCTGGAGGCGCTGGCGGATCGCGTCGGCGGTGGCGAAGTCCCGGGCGGCGCGGGCGGCGTTGCGCTCGGCGATGAGGGCCTCGACCTCCTCCGCGGACATCGCCGCCGGCGGGGTGACCGTCCCGGTCCCCGCCGCCGCGAAGGCGGGCAGCGTCCCGGTGCCCCTGCCGACGACGGTGCCGAACACCCACTCCTGCACCGGCACCTGGAGCACGCCCAGGACGCCCCCCGTCTCCCGCATCCGGGCGCTCAGGGCCTCGGCCTCGGCCTCGCGCACGTCCTTGAGGGCGTTGACGTGGCCGCGCAGGGTCTGGAGGGCGGCGAGGGCGGCGGGGGTGTTGAAGTCGTCGTCCATGGCGTCCCGGAAGGCGCCCTCGTGGGCCTCCAGGAGGGCCGTCACCTCGGGGCGGACCTCGCCCGCGGCCGTGGCCTCGCCCAGCTTCTCGAACACCCGGTAGAGGTTGTTGAGGGCCTCCTTGGCGGCCACGATGGCGTCGGGGTCGAAGTCCAGGGGGTTGCGGTAGTGGGTGCCCAGCAGGAAGTAGCGAACCATCTCGCGGGCCTGGGGCTCGGCGTGGCCCTGTTCTTCCAGGGCCTGGAACACCTCGCGGATCGTGAAGAAGTTGCCCAGGGACTTGGACATCTTCTCGGCGTTGACGTTCACGAAGCCGTTGTGGATCCACAGCCTCACGAAGGGCTTGCCCGTGGCCGCCTCGCTCTGGGCCACCTCGTTCTCGTGGTGGGGGAAGAGCAGGTCGCGGCCGCCGCCGTGAATGTCGAAGGTCTCGCCCAGGCAGGCCATGGACATGGCGGAACACTCGATGTGCCAGCCCGGGCGGCCCTTGCCCCAGGGGCTTTCCCACGCGGGCTCGCCGGGCTTGCTCCGCTTCCACAGGGCGAAGTCGTGGGGGCTGCGCTTGCGGGCGTCCACCTCGACCCGGGCCCCGGCCTCCATCTCCTCCAGGCGGCGGTGGGAGAGCTTGCCATACCCGGGGAAGCGGGCCACCTCGAAGTAAACGTCCCCGTCCAACGCGTAGGCGACGCCCCGCTCCACCAGGGCCTGCACCAGGGTGACGATGGCGTCCATGGAGTCGGTGGCGCGGGGCTCCACGTCCGCCGGGGCGACGCCGATGCGGCGCATGTCCTCGTAGTAGGCGTCGATGTTCTCGGCGACCACCTCGCGCCAGTCCTTCCCGGTCTCGGCGGCGCGGTGGATGATCTTGTCGTCGATGTCCGTGAAGTTCTTCACGAAGGTCACGTCGTAGCCGCGCCAGGCCAGATAGCTGCGGATCACGTCGAACGTGACGGCGGAGCGGGCGTGCCCCATGTGGCACAGGTCGTACACCGTCACGCCGCAGACGTACATGCCCACCCGCTCCCCCGCCGGGTCCAGGGGGATGAACGGCGCCTTGCGGCCGGTCTGGGTGTTGAAGATCCGAAGGGCCACTTCCGCTACTCCGCCTCCCCGCGGGCGGCCTTGCGGCCGTGGCGGTGGGTGAGCCAGAAGCCGCCCACCAGGAGCACCACGAAGGCGATGGTGAGCAGGTTGAAGTAGCGCTCGATGACGTGCTTGACGGCCTCGCCGTACAGGGCGATGAGGGTGCCCACGATCACGAAGCGGGCGCCGCGGGACAGGAACGACACCAGGACAAAGCGGGGGAAGTTGATCCAGAACGCCCCGGCCGAGATCGTGAAGACCTTGTAGGGCACCGGGGTGAACCCGGCGATGCCGATGGCCCACGCCTCGTAGCGCTCGAAGTAGTTGTGGATGCGGGTGGTCGTCCGCTTGGAGACGAAGCGGTCCAGGAGCGGCTTGCCCCCCACCCGGCCGATGCCGTAGCCGAACATGCCGCCGCACACGCTGCCGGCCGTGCACACGGCGGCGTACCACAGGGAGTGCTCGGGGTGGCCCAGGCCCATGGCGATCAGGAGGACGTCCGGTGGCAGCGGAAAGAACGACGACTCGGCGAAGGCCAGCAGGAACAGGGCCAGCGTCCCGTGGGGGCTGTCCGCCCAGCCCAGCATCCAGTCGTAGAGGCCGTGCAGCATGGGCTCACCCGCTCCAGCCGTGGACCCCGATCAGGGGCACGAACACGCACGGCATCAGCTCCCGGGCCTCGGTGCGGCCGCCGCGCTTCGTGTAGCGCATCAGGGTCTGCAGGCCCCGGTCGCCCTCGGGGATCACCAGGCGGCCGCCCTCCGCGAGCTGGGCCAGCAGGGGTCCGGGGGCGGCGGGGGCCCCGGCGGTGACGATGATGGCGTCGAAGGGGGCGTGTTCGGGAGCGCCCAGGGTGCCGTCCCCCACCACCAGGGTCACGTTGTCGTAGCCCAGCTCCCGCAGGGCCTCGCCGGCGCGGGCCGACAGCTCGGGGACCCGCTCCACCGTGACCACCTCCCGGGCCAGCTCGGCGAGGATGGCGCACTGGTAGCCGGAGCCGGTGCCCACCTCCAGCACCCGCTCGGCGCCGGTGAGCCCCAGGGCCTCGGTCATGGCCGCGACCATGTAGGGCTGCGAGATGGTCTGGCCGTGGCCGATGGGGAGGGGCCCGTCGGCGTAGGCGAAGGCGCGCTCGCCCAGGGGCACGAAGAGGTGGCGGGGCACCTTGGCGAAGGCCGCCAGCACCTCGGGGTCGGTGATGCCCATGCGGCGCAGGTCCTCGGCCATGCGCCGGCGCAGCTCGGTCCAGGGGGCCGGGTCGGGCCCCCCCTCAGCGGGAATAGCGGCGCCCATGCCACTCCATGTTCCACCCCGCCAGGGTCTCCAGGGCCTTGTGGTTGGTCAGGTCCAGGTGCACGGGGGTGACGGAGATGCAGCCTGCGGTCACGGCGGTGTGGTCCGAGTCGGGGTTGCCCACCCACTCCAGCTCGCTGCCCCCCACCCAGTAGTACTTGCGGCCCCGGGGGTCCACCTTCTCGATCACCTGTTCCTTGGTGAAGCGGCGCTTGCCCTGCACGGTCCAGCGCACCCCGGCGATGCGGTCGGCCGGCAGGTCGGGGACGTTGACGTTGAGCAGGGTGTCCTCGGGCAGGCGGCGCCCGCCGCGGGCGCCCTCCAGCAGGCCCCCCACCAGGGCCGCGGCGAAGTCGGCGGCGGCCGTGAAGTCCGCGGGCTCCCAGAAGAGCTGGGAGACGGCCACCGAGGGGATGCCCAGCAGGGTCCCCTCCATGGCGGCGGAGACGGTGCCGGAGTAGGTCACGTCGTCCCCCAGGTTGGCGCCCCGGTTGATGCCGGAGACCACCACCTCGGGCGGCCCCGGCATGAGCTCGTGGACCGCCATGTTCACGCAGTCGGTGGGGGTGCCGCTGACGGCGAAGCGGCGCGGGCCCGCCTCGTACACCCGCAGGGGCTTGTGGAGGGTGAGGGAGTGGCTGGCGGCGCTCTGCTCCCGCTCGGGGGCCACCACCCACACCTCCCCGACCGCCTCCAGGGCGCGGGCCAGGGCGGCGAGCCCCTCGGCCGCGATGCCGTCGTCGTTCGATACGAGGATGCGGCTCATGCGGGGGGGTCATGCGGCCCGGGGGGGCCTTCTGCTCCTGGGCGGGAAGAAAGGGGCTGCCGGACGGCCCGCAGGGTATACGGAACCGCCGGCATGTGAACGAAGCCCTTGTGGGGCTTCCGCATCGTGAAACTGGTCGGGGCGACTGGATTTGAACCAGCGACCACACCCACCCCAAGGGTGTGCGCTACCGGACTGCGCCACGCCCCGGATCGGTTCGGGTCTCGGCCCGAGGGGAGGCGGTATTGTCCATCAAGTCGAGGATCTCCTGCAACCCTTCCCGCGCCTTGCGCACCGGGTCGGCGGGGGACGCGTCGGCCGGGGCGCTGCCCGGGGCGTCGGCCGGGGCGGTCCGAGGGCGCTGGGCGAGCTTGCGGCGGGCGCCGGCGATCGTGTAGCCGTCGCGGTGCAGCATGCGCTGGATCTCCACGATGGCGAGGACGTCCTCCCGGCGGTAGACGCGCTGGCCGCCGGCGCTCTTGCGGGGCCGGATCTGGGGGAACTCGGTCTCCCAGTAACGCAGGATGTACGGGGCCAGGCCGGTGAGGCGCGCCACCTCGCCGATCTTGAAGAACAGCCTGTCGGGGATGTCCCCGTCCGGGGGCGGGACGGGCTTACGGCCGCGCCTTAAGGACACTTTGCTTAAAGACCGGGCTGGCACGGAAGGTGACGACCCTGCGCGGCGCGATGCCGATCTCCTGGCCGGTCTTGGGGTTGCGTCCCTTGCGCTCGCGCTTCTGGCGCACGGTGAAGTTGCCGAATCCGGCGATCTTGACCTCCTCGCCCCGGGCGAGGCACTCCTTCATCTCGTCGAGGATGATCTCGACGATGCCGGCCGCCTCCCGCTTGGGGATGCCGTGGCGTTCGTGCAGCAGGTTGGCGATGTCGGCTTTGCGCATGGGCTCGACTCCAGAAACCGGGCGGGCTTCGCCGCGCTCCGCCGACGTCGGCGGCCGGGCGCGGCCGGAAGCCTCCGAAGCTTACGAAGGGAAAAACGCAAAGTCAAATGAAATTCGTGGGTTGCGCCGGAGCGTCCTCAGGCGGGCGGGGCGGCGTCGTCGCCCCGCGCGTCCACGATCACGGGGCGGAACAGGGCCCGCCCCTCGTACCACGGGCGCAAGGCCCGGAGCATCAGGAAGCTCAGGGCCAGGCCCGCCAGGGCCCCGGCGGCCGCCAGCAGGTCGGCCTGCTCGCCCCCCGTCCCGGCCCGGTGGCCGGCCCAGGCCCCCACCAGGAGCATGGCCAGGGGCCAGGCGTATACGAGCCCCATGGCGGCCCACACCCCCGCCCCCGGCAGGCGCACGGTGACTGCCTGGCCGGGGCGCACCCCCAGGGGGTCGCGCACCGTGAGGGTGCGAACCGTGCCCTCCCCGGGGTGGCAGGCGGAGGCCTGGCCGCAGCCGTCGCAGGCCGGGGATGCGGTCATGCGCACGGTGGCGGTGCCCCCCGCGGCGTCGAGGACGATGCCGGTCTCTTCCATGCTTCGGGCGTTCCTGCGGCGCCCCTTCCCCCTGCCCGCCCGGCGGGCGGCTCAGGCGCGGCGGGCGGCGGCCTCCGCGTCGGGCCGGGGCTCGTGCCGGTGGGGGGGCTCCAGGTCGCGCATCAGTCGGTACTCGATGGCGTCCACCAGGGCCTGGTAACTGGCCTGGATGATGTTGGTGGACAGGCCCACGGTCCCCCACGTGCCGTGGCCGTCGCCGCTCTCCACCAGCACCCGCACCCGGGAGGCGGTGCCGTGGGCGCCGGTGAGCACCCGGACCTTGTAGTCCACCAGGCGGAAGGCGTTGACCTGGGGGTAGAAACGCGACAGGGCCTGGCGCAGGGCCACGTCCAGGGCGTTGACCGGGCCGTCGCCCTCGGCCGCCATGAGCTGCTCCTCCTCCCCCACCCGCACCTTGACGGTGGCCTCCGAAACCGAGCCTCCGTCGGCGCCGCGCTTCTCGACGATCACCCGGAAGCCCAGCAGGTCGAAGAAGCGCCGGTGGGTGCCCAGGGCCTTGCGGATCAAGAGCTCGAAGGAGGCCTCGGCGCCCTCGAACTGGAAGCCGGAGGCCTCCAGGTCCTTGAGCTCCGCCAGGATCTCGGCCGGGAGGTTGTCGCTCTCGGTCAGGTCCAGGCCCAGCTCCTTGGCCTTGTAGAGGACGTTGCTGCGCCCGGAGTAGTCGGAGATCAGCACCCGGCGGAAGTTGCCCACGGTGTCGGGGTTCACGTGCTCGTAGGTGCGGGCGTCCTTCTCGACGGCCGAGACGTGGACACCGCCCTTGTGGGCAAAGGCCGACTCCCCGACGTAGGGCTGGTGCTTCCGATGCGGCAGGTTGGCCAGCTCGTAGAGCCCCGCCGAGGTCTCCTTGAGGCGCTCCAGGTGCCCCTCGGGCAGGCACTTCACGCCCATCTTGAGCTCCAGGTTGGCGATCACGGAGATCAGGTTGGCGTTGCCGCAGCGCTCGCCGAAGCCGTTGATGGTGCCCTGCACCTGCACCGCCCCGGCCCGCACGGCCTCGAGGGTGTTGACCACGGCCATCTCGCTGTCGTTGTGGCAGTGGATGCCCAAGGGCACGTCCACCCGGGCGGCGGCGGCGCGGACGATGTCGGCGATCTCCCACGGCATGGAGCCGCCGTTGGTGTCGCACAGCACCAGGGCGTCGGCCCCGCCCCGGGCGGCGGCCTCCAGGGTGGTGAGGGCGTACTCGGGGTCGGCCTTGTAGCCGTCGAAGAAGTGCTCGGCGTCGTAGAACACCAGGGAGCGGTGGGCCTTCAGGTAGGCCAGGGTGTCCCGGATCAGCTCCAGGTTGCGGTCCAGGGGGATGCCGAGGGCCTCGCTGACGTGGAAGTTCCAGCTCTTGCCGAAGATCGTGACGGCGTCGGCGCCGGAGGCCAGCAGTCCCTGGACGTTGGGGTCGTCCTCGACGTGGACGCCGGCCCGGTGGGTGCTGCCGAAGGCGACCACGCGGGCGTTCTTCAGCTCCAGGTCGCGGGCCTGCTCGAAGAAGGCCGTCTCCTTGGGGTTGGAGCCGGGCCAGCCGCCCTCGATGTAGTCGACCCCCAGCTCGTCCAGGTAGCGCACGGCCCGCAGCTTGTCGTGGACGGAGAGGGCCACGTCCTCCGCCTGGCAGCCGTCCCGCAGGGTGGTGTCGTAGATATCGACCCGCTCAGGCGTCCGGCGAGAAGACGCCTGGCCCCCCTCGGCCGCGCCCTCGGGCCGCGGGGCGGTCACGGGGTCCCCGCTCCCGGCGGGGTGCCCAGGGCGAAGGCGTCGTGGAGGGCGCGCACGGCCAGCTCGGTGTAGCGCTCGGCGATCACGCAGGAGATCTTGATCTCGGAGGTGCTGATCATCTGGATGTTGATCTCCTCTTCCGCCAGGGTGTCGAACATCCGGCTGGCGACGCCGGTGTGGGAGCGCATGCCCACCCCCACGACGCTGATCTTGGCGATGTGGTCGTCCACCTCCACCTGGAGGGGCTGCTCGTCCACCCGCAGCTTACGGATCACCTCGTCCGCCCGGGCCACGTCGGGGCGCGGCACCGTGAAGGAGATGTCCGTGGTGCCGTCGTGGCTGACGTTCTGGATGATCATGTCGATCAGGATGTCGGCCGCGCCCAGGGCCCCGAAGATGCGCGACGCCACCCCCGGATGGTCCGGGACCTTCGTCAGCGTGAGCTTGGCCTGGTTCCGATCGTATGTTACCCCGGACACCGCCACCTGTTCCATTGCCGCATCCTCCCTCGTCACCAGCGTCCCGGGCTCGTCCTTGAAGCTGCTCGCCACCTGCACCGGCACCCCGTGGCGCATGGCGAACAGGACCGAGCGGGTCTGCAGCACCTTGGCCCCCAGGCTGGCCAGCTCGAGCATCTCCTCGAAGGAGACCCGGTCGAGCTTGCGGGCCCCGGAGACGATGCGCGGGTCGGCGGTGTAGACGCCATCCACGTCCGTGAAGATGTCGCACCGGTCGGCCTTGAGGGCCGCGGCCACGGCCACGGCTGTCAGGTCCGACCCGCCCCGCCCCAGCGTGGTGACGTCCGAGCCCGGGCTGATGCCTTGGAAGCCCGCCACCACCGGGATGTAGCCCTCGCCCAGGGCCTTGGTCAGGCGCTCGGCGTCAACTCGCTCGATGCGGGCCCGGGTGTGGCTGGCGTCGGTCACGATGCCCACCTGGCGACCGGTGAAGGCCTGGGCGGGGTGCCCCAGGGCGCTGAGGGTCATGGCCAGCAGGGCCACGGTCACCCGCTCGCCGCTGGACAGCAGCAGGTCCATCTCCCGCGCCGACGGCTCCGGGCTGAGCGTGTGGGCCATGCCCACCAACTGGTCCGTCTGCCCCGCCATGGCCGAGGCCACCACGACCACCTGGTGCCCGTTCGCGCGGGTGCGGGCCACCCGCGCGGCCACGTTGCGGATCTTCTCCAGGTCCCCGACCGATGTGCCGCCGTATCTCTGGACGATCAGCACGGCACCGCCACCGCGGACAGTCGGGCGGACAGGCGGGCGCGCCAGGCCGCCCGGTCCAGCACGGGGGCCGCCGCCACGGCCCGCTCGGAAAACCCGCCGGGGGCGGCCGGCCGGGCGCCCGTCTCCGCCAGCAGCCACGGCACCGGAGCGTCCAGGTGGCGGCCGGTGGCCGACGCGGTGCCGTGGTCGGCGGTCACCGCCAGGCGGCGGCCCGGCCGCGCCGCCAGGGGGGCGATGAGCTCCCGGTCGATGCGCTCGATGAGGTCCCGCTTGGCCCGGGGGTCGCGGCGGTGGGCGGCCAGGTCGGGGGCCTCCACGTGGACCGCCACGGCGGCGTGACGCTCCAGGGCCGCCAGGGCGGCGCGGGCCTTGGCGCCGAGGTCGGTGTCCGGCCCGCCGGTGGCGCCGGGCACGTCGGGGGTTTCGAGCCCCAGGGCGCGGCCCAGGCCGCGGACCAGGTCCACCCCGGCGATCAGGCAGCCGAAGGGCGTTTCCCCGACGGGAAGCCCGTCGCCCATGCCCCAGGGCCACAGGGCCAGGTCCCCCGGCAGGCGCCCGGCGATCCAGGTCCACAGCTCCGGGCATGGGAGCGGGCCCCCCGCCCCCACCGGCAGGCCCCGCAGGTCGTGGGGCGGGAGCGTCGCGGGAAGGGGCAGGGCGTCGGGCGCCTCCGGCAGGACCACCAGGTGGCGGCCGGCGGGATCGGGGTGCAGGCCCGCCCCGAAGGCGGCGAGGCCCGGGGCCAGGGCCGCCACGGCGGCGGAGGTGGAATGGGGGTCGGCGACGGCGGTCAGGCGGGTGCCGGGGGCGCCCCAGGGACCGGAGACGTGGACGCAGGTGGCGCGCACCACCGCCGCGTCCGGGGCCACGGGGACCCCGCGCCCGAGGGCCTCCAGGCGGGCCCGGTCGGGGCGCCGGGGGGCCTCCAGGCCCAGGCAGGCGGGCACACCCACGTCGCTGCCCGGGGTCGCCCCGGGGGGCGTGGGGGCGAAGCGGCCCACCTCCCCCGCCGCCGCCAGGCGGTCCAGGTGGGGCGTGGCGGCGGCCTCCAGGGGGGTGCGGCCGTCCAGGCGCGGGTGCGGCGCGTCCGCCAGGCCGTCGAGGATGACGAGGACGGTCACGGTCAGAAGCCGAGGGCCTTCAGCACGGCGGGAAGCTCCGCGTCCACCGTGTGGGGCTTCTCGATCACGTTGAGGGCCACGTCCGGGTCCTTCAGGCCGTGGCCGGTGAGGGTGCAGACGATCCGGTCGGCGGGCTGGAACATGCCCCGGGCGTTGGCCTTGATGAGCCCGGCCACCGAGGCGGCCGAGGCGGGCTCGCAGAAGACCCCCTCCAGGGAGGCGATGAGCTTGTAGGCCTCCAGGATCTCGTCGTCGGAGACCATGTCGATCTTGCCGCGGGACTCCCGGGCTGCCGCCTCGGCGCCCTTCCAGCTGGCGGGGTTGCCGATGCGGATCGCCGTGGCGATGGTGCTGGGCTTCTCGACGACATGGCCGCGCACGATGGGGGCCGCGCCCTCCGCCTGCCACCCCATCATCCTGGGCAGGGCGCGGCAGCGGCCGGCCTCGTGGTACTCGCGGTAGCCCTTCCAGTAGGCGGTGATGTTGCCGGCGTTGCCCACGGGCAGGAAGTGGTAGTCCGGCGCCCCGCCGAGCTGGTCCACCACCTCGAAGGCGGCGGTCTTCTGGCCCTCGATGCGGAACGGGTTGATGGAGTTCACGAGGGTGATGGGAAAGCCCGCCGAGATCTCGCTGACGATGCGCAGGGCCTGGTCGAAGTTGCCCCGGATCTGGAGCACCCGGGCGCCGTAGGCCATGGCCTGGGCGAGCTTCCCCAGGGCGATCTTGCCCTCGGGGATCAGCACGAACACGTCCAGCCCGGCGCTGGCGCCGTAGGCGGCCGCCGCCGCCGAGGTGTTGCCGGTGGAGGCGCAGATGATGGCGGCGGCGCCCTTCTCCTTGGCCTTGGAGACGGCCATGGTCATGCCCCGGTCCTTGAACGAGCCGGTGGGGTTGGCGCCGTCGTACTTGAGGTAGATCTCGATGTCCGGGTTGATCGCCATGTTCAGGCGCCGGGTCGGGATCAGGGGGGTGTTCCCCTCCTGCAGGGTCACCACGGGGGTGGCCTGGGTGACCGGCAGGTAGTCGCGGTATTCGCGGATCAGGCCGCGCCACAAGCGGGGCATGGGTCAGCCTCCGGCGGCGGGCGCGGGGGCGCCCGGGACGGGTTCGGGGTCAATCCTCATCCGACTCCACCCGGATGAGGGTGGCGGGGGCGCGCATGCAGGAGAGCTGGCCGATCTCGGCCAGGGCGGCCTGCACGGCGGCCTCCTCGGCCCGGTGGGTCATGATCACCAGGGAGACGGTCTGGCCGCGGGCGCGGCCGTCCTGGATCACCCGGGCGATGCTGATGCCGTGGCGGCCGAACACCCCCGAGATATCGGACAGCACGCCGGGCTGGTCCACCACCTTGAAGTGCAGGTAGTAGAGGGACCGGATGCGGGCCATGGGGCGGATGGCCAGGGGCCCGCGGGCCTCCGGCTGGAACCCCATGGGGGGCACCCGGCCGGCGCTTCCCGAGCGAATGCCCCGGGCCACGTCCACCAGGTCCCCCACCACGGCGCTGCCGGTGGCGCGGGCCCCGGCCCCCTGGCCGTAGAACAGGGTGGGCCCGACGAAGTCGCCGGTGACGGCCACGGCGTTGTAGACCCCCTCCACCCGGGCGATGAGCTCCTTCTCGGGGACCATCGTGGGGTGGACCCGGGCCTCGATCTCCCCCTCCACCTCCTTGGCGATGGCCAGGAGCTTGATCTTGCAGCCGAAGGCCTGGGCGTAGCGGATGTCCGTGGGGGTCACACCGGTGATGCCCTCGGTGTAGATGTCCTCCAGGCGCACCCGGCCGCCGAAGGCCAGGGCGATGAGGATGGCGAGCTTGTGGGCGGCGTCGATCCCCTCCACGTCGTAGGTGGGGTCGGCCTCGGCGTAGCCCCGGCGCTGGGCCTCCTTGAGGGCCGCCTCGAAGCGGGCGCCGTCCTCCCGCATGTGGGTGAGGATGTAGTTGGCGGTGCCGTTGATGATGCCGTGGACCGAGCGGATGCGGTCGCCCGTGAAGCCCTCGCGCAGGGCCCGCAGGATCGGGATGCCGCCCCCCACAGCGGCCTCGAAGGCGAACTGCACGCCGGCCTTGCGGGCGGCCTCCAGCAGCTCCTCGCCGTGGCTGGCCACCAGGGCCTTGTTGGCGGTGACCACGTGCTTGCCGGCGGCGAAGGCGGCCAGGATGACCTCCCGGGCCACGCCGGTGCCGCCGATCAGCTCGGCCACCACGTCCACCTCCGGGTCGGCGGCCACGGCGAAGGCATCGGGGCGTCCCACGCCCTCGGGAAGCTTCAGGGAGGCCAGCCGGGCCGGGTCCTTGTCGGCCACCCGGGCGAGGTGCAGCGGCGCGCCCAGGCGGCGCTCGATCACGTCGGCGTTGCCGGTGAGCAGGGCGACCACGCCGCCCCCCACGGTCCCCGCCCCGATCACCGCCACGTTCACGCGTTCGTTCATGCGACTCGTCATGTCCCCTGCCCGCTCGTCCCCTTCACGCGGCCCGGCCCGGCCGGGGCGCCCCGCCCGCCGTCACAGGATCCGGCGGATGCCGGCCACCGCCTGGCGGATGCGGTGCTCGTTCTCGACCAGCGCGATGCGCACGTAGTCGTCGCCGTACTCGCCGAAGCCGATGCCCGGGCTCACCGCCACCTTGGCCTCCTTGAGGAGGAACTTGGTGAACTCCAGCGAGCCCATCGCGCGGTGCGCCTCCGGGATGCGGGCCCAGACGAACATGCTCGCCTTGGGGCTGTCCACCGGCCAGCCGGTGCGATCCAGGCCCCGCACCAGGGTGTCGCGCCGGGACTGGTACATGCGGCACAGCTCGGACACGCAGTCCTGGGGGCCGTTGAGGGCCGCGGTGGCCGCGATCTGGATGGGCTGGAACATGCCGTAGTCCAGGTACGACTTGATCTTGGCGAGGGCCCCGATGATGCGGGCGTTGCCCAGGCAGAAGCCCACCCGCCAGCCGGGCATGTTGTAGGTCTTGGACAGGGAGTAGAACTCCACCGCCACCTCCTTGGCGCCGGGCACCTGGAGGATGGAGGGGGCCCGGTAGCCGTCGAAGGTGATCTCGGCGTAGGCCAGGTCGGAGACCACCAGGATGCCGTGCTCGCGGGCGAAGTCCACCACCTTCTCGAAGAAGGCCAGGTCCACCACCTGGGCCGTGGGGTTGGAGGGGAAGTTCACCAGCAGCACCTTGGGGGTGGGCCAGGAGTCCCGCACCGCCTTGGTGAGCTCCTCGAAGTAGTCCAGGTCCTTGCGGATCGGCACGTGGCGGATGTCGGCGCCGGCGATGATGAAGCCGTAGGGGTGGATCGGGTAGGACGGGTTCGGGGCCAGCACGGCGTCGCCGGGGTTGGTGATCGCCAGGGCCAGGCTGGAGAGCCCCTCCTTGGAGCCGATGGTGACCACGGCCTCGGTGTCCGGGTTCAGGTCCACGTCGAACCGGCGCTTGTAGTAGGCGCACACCGCCTTGCGCAGGCCGAAGATGCCCTTGGACAGGGAGTAGCGGTGGTTGCGCGGGTCGTGGGCGGCCTCGCAGAGCTTGTCCACGATGTGCTTGGGCGTGGGCTGGTCGGGGTTGCCCATGCCGAAGTCGATGATGTCCTCCCCGCGCCGGCGGGCGGCCATCTTCAATTCGTTGACCGTGGCGAAGACGTACGGGGGCAGCCGGCTGATGCGGTGGAAGTCCTGGCTGAAGCCCGGGTCGCCGGTGCGCCGCGGGGGGGTCTGGGGCCCGGATTCGCTCACGTTCGTGGGTCCGATTGAGGCCGCAGCGCCTTCAGGTGGGCGGCGGCGTTGAAGGAGCTGCGCACCCGGGGCCCGGCCGCCACGTGGGCGAAGCCCAGGGCCTCGGCCTCGGCCTTCAGGCGGGCGAAGGCGTGGGGGGTCAGGTAGCGCGCCACCGGCCGGTGGCGCGCCGAGGGCCGGAGGTACTGCCCCAGGGTCAGCACGTCGCAGCCGGCCTCCCGCAGGTCGGCCAGCACCGCCAGCAGCTCGGCGTCGGTCTCGCCCAGCCCCACCATGAGGCCGGACTTGACGGCGGCGGCCGGCGCCAGGGCCTTCACCCGGGCCAGCAGGTCCAGGGAGCGGCGGTAGTCGGCGCCGGGGCGCACGGCGTCGTAGAGGCGCGGCACGGTCTCCAGGTTGTGGTTGAAGACCTCGGGGCCCGCCGCCGCGATGCGGTCCGCCGCGCCGGGGACGCCCCGGAAGTCGGGGGTCAGCACCTCCACGGTGGCGTCCGGAAGGCGGCGGCGCACGGCTGCGATCGCCGCGACGAAGGCCCCGGCGCCGCCGTCGGCGAGGTCGTCCCGGTCGACCGAGGTGATCACCACGTGCCTCAGGCCCATGGCCGCCGCGGCGTTCGCCAGGCGCTCCGCCTCGTCGGGCTCCGGGGGCCGCGGAGTGCCGGTGTGGACGGCGCAGAAGGCGCAGGCGCGGGTGCAGGTGGCCCCCAGGATCATGAACGTGGCCACCCCCCGCTCGAAGCAGGTGGCCAGGTTCGGGCAGCGGGCCTCCTCGCACACGGTTGCGAGGCCTGCGCCGCGCAGCACCCGGCGCAGGCCGTCGCCGGCGCTCAAGGCCTGAGGCCGCCCGGCGATCCAGTCCGGAAGGCGCATCGGAGCCGATGGGGGCGAAGCGGACATAAGCCGCTTATTTTATCGGGGGTTCTCCCCCATGTCCAACTCCAGGAAGCGCTCGTAGCGCACCTCGTCGCGCACCTCCCGGGTGGGCTTGTAGCGGCGTGCGAACACCTCCACGGTGCCGGAGCGGTCGGGGCCCGCCAGCAGGCCCGATTCGGGGTCCACCTTGGCGTAGACCACGCCCTGGGGGATGGTGAACGGCTCGTCGGGCAGCTCCTTCAGGGCCGCGCGCATGAAGTCCATCCAGATGGGCAGCGCGGCGCGGGCGCCGGTCTCCTTGTTCCCCAGGCTGGTGTGGTCGTCCATGCCGACCCACACCCCGACCGAGAGGTTGGGGCTGCTGCCGACGAACCAGGCGTCGGTGAAGTTGTTCGTGGTGCCGGTCTTGCCGCCGATGTGGGCCCTGAGGGAGCGGGCCCGGCGGCCGGTGCCGTGGCGGATCACGTCCTCCAGGACGTTGGAGATCAGGTAGGCCGTCTCGGCGGAGACGACCCGCTTGGCCTGGGGTTCGGCGGCCTCGAGCACCTCCCCGGTCCGGTCGGTGACCCGCCGGATGAAGTAGGGCTCCACCAGCATGCCGCCGGAGGCGAACACGGCGTAGGCCCGGGTCAGCTCCAGCACCCCCAGGCTGGAGGAGCCGAGCCCTAAGGAGAGGTCGTTGGCCAGGTCGGAGGTGATGCCCACCCGGCGTGCGAAGGCCTGGGTGGGGGCGACGCCCACCTGCTGCAGGAGCTTGATGGTGGCCACGTTGCGCGAGTGCACCAGGGCCTCCCGCACGGAGATGGGGCCGTAGAAGTGCATCTCGTAGTTCTCGGGCTTCCACACCCGGCCGTTGGACGGGTCCTCGAACACGATGGGGGTGTCCATGAGGATGCTGGCGGGGGAGAAGCCCCGGTCGAAGGCGGCGGCGTAGAGCACCGGCTTGAAGGCCGAGCCGGACTGGCGGCGGGCCTGGAGGGCGCGGTTGAACTGGCTCAGGGCGAAGTCGTAGCCCCCCACCATGGCGCGGATCTCGCCGGTGTGGGGGTCCAGGGCCACCAGGGCGGCCTGGACCTTGGGGATCTGCTCCAGGGTGAAGGCCAGGGGCCGGGTGGACTTGACCCCCACGTGGACCACGTCGCCCCGGGACAGGAAGCGCACGGGGTCGAACTTGCGGTAGACCTCCACGTCGTGCAGCACGTCGGGGCCCGTCAGGCGGCGCCGGGCCCAGGCCATGTCGGCGGCCCGGACGGGACCCTCGTGGCCCTCCACCAGGACCGTCACGCCGTCGGGTGCCACGTCGAGCACCACCGCCTCGTAGATCTCGCCCGGCACGAGCTCGGTGCGGATGCGGGCCCGGGGGGCCTTGGAGAGGCGCATCTCCACCTCCTCCGCCGACAGGTGGCCCACGATGCCGCGCCAGCCCTGGCGTTTGTCCAGGGCCCTGAGGCCCTTCTTGACGCCCTTCTCGGCGGCCGACTGCATGGGGGCGTCCAGGGTGGTGTAGACGGCCAGGCCGCCCTGGTAGACCGCGTCGGTGCCGTAGGCGTGGGCCAGGTGCTGGCGCACCTCCTCCAGGAAGTAGGGGGCGTCCCGCTCCACGGAGCGGGGGCGCTTGAAGGTGAGGTCGGCGGCGTAGGCGGCCTGGTACTCGGTCCAGTCGATGTGCCCCTCGTCCACCATGCGGCGCAGCACCACCCCCTGGCGGCGCTTGGACGCCTGGGGGTTGCTGTAGGGGGTGTAGCGGCTGGGCGCCTTCGGGAGCCCCGCGATGAAGGCGCACTCGGGCAGGGTCAGCTCGCCCACGTCCTTGCCGAAGTAGGCCTGGGAGGCGGCCTGGACGCCGTAGGCGCCGTTGCCCAGGTAGATCTCGTTGAGGTAGAGCTCGAGGATCCGGTCCTTGGAGAGCACCCGCTCCATCTTGAGGGAGAGCAGGGCCTCGCGGATCTTGCGGGTGAAGGTCTTCTCCCTGGACAGGAACAGGGTGCGGGCGAGCTGCTGGGTGATCGTGCTGCCCCCCTCCCGCAGGCCGCCCTTGGTGAGGTTGGCCACCACCGCCCCGCCGATGCGCACGAGGTCGATGCCCATGTGGGAGTAGAAGCGGGAGTCCTCCACGGACAGCACCGCCTGGATCAGGGGGGCCGGGATGCGCTCCAGGGGCACGTAGACCCGCCGCTCGCTGTAGTACTCCCCGATCACCTCGCCCTCGCGGTCGTAGATGCGGGTGACGGAGCTGGGGGCGTAGGTCTTGAGGCCCTTCAGGTCGGGCAGGCCGGCGGCCAGGATGCCGATCCAGATGATGACGGCCAGGACGCCGGCCGCCACCACGCCGCTGAGCACCAGCAGCCAGGTGGCGACCCCGTGCCGCTCGCCAGGGGGCCGGCGCCAGGGGAACAAGGGGGCAGCGCTCACGGGGCGAAAGGATACACCAAAGCGTTCCCGGGCCGGGGCCCCGGGGCGCCGCCCCGGTTGCCGTGGCCCCGGCGGGGTCCCTATAATCGGGGCCGTTTTTGATACAAACGGAATCCGAGCAGGGCCGGGGGGCCTCCCGCGTGGAGCCCGCTTCGGCGCGAGAGAGGAAGACCCGCATGTCCAACGGAAATCCTGGAGGGACGGTGGCGATGGACAACATGCCGCTGCGCAACTGGACGATCGGAACGATCATCGCGAGCCTGGTGCTCACGGGAATCATCCTCGGCGCGATGTTCTCCTGACGGCGGCCGCCGCCCCCGTCCGGGGGCGGCCGCCAGCCGGGGGGCAGCCCATGGCCGCAGACCATTCCTTCGACGTGGTGTCCAAGCTCGACCTGCAGGAGGTCAAGAACGCCGTGGACCAGGCGATGAAGGAGATCGGCCAGCGCTTCGACTTCAAGGGCAGCGCCAGCCGGGTGGCCCTGGAGGCGGACCACCTGGCCCTGGCCTCCGACGACGAGGCCAAGCTCCAGGCCGTGGTGCGGGTGCTGGAGGAGCGCCTGGTCAAGCGCGGGGTGGCCCTCAAGGCCCTGGACTACGGTCCGGTGGAGCCCGCCGCGGGGGGCACCGTGCGGCAGCGGGTGGCCCTGGCCCAGGGCATCCCGACGGACAAGGCGCGGGAGATCGTCAAGACGATCAAGGGCCTCAAGACCAAGGTGCAGGCCGCCATCCAGGGCGACAGCGTGCGGGTGTCGGGCAAGAAGCTGGACGACCTGCAGGCCGCCATCGCGGCGCTGAAAGCGGGCGACTACGGCGTGCCGCTCCAGTTCGAGAACTACCGGTAGCGGGGGAGCCAGGGGGCCCGATGACGCTCAGGACCATCGAACGCCACATCCTGGAGGAGGAGCGCAAGCTCGGCCCCGTCTCCGGCACGTTCACGAACCTGCTCTACGACATTGCCGTGGCCGCCAAGGTGATCTCCCGCGAGGTGCGCCGGGCGGGCCTGAACAACATCATCGGCGGCACCGGCGACATCAACATCCAGGGGGAGTCGGTCCAGAAGCTGGACGTCTACTCCAACGAGCTGCTGATCGGCATCCTGTCCCGCAACGGGCGGGTGTGCGCCATCGGCTCGGAGGAGGTGGCCCGGCCGGTGATCGTGCCGGAGCGGTGGGCGGGCAAGTACGTGGTCAACATGGACCCCCTGGACGGCTCGGGCAACATCGGCGTCAACGCCAGCATCGGGACGATCTTCTCGATCCTGCCCAAGAAGAGCCCCGGCAAGATGGCCGAGGAGAGCGACTGCCTCCAGCCGGGGCGCGACCAGCTGGCGGCGGGCTACGTGATGTACGGCTCGTCCACCGTGCTGGTCTACTCCACCGGGCACGGGGTGTACGGCTTCACCCTGGACCCCACCGTGGGGGAGTTCATCCTCTCCCACAACCAGATCCGCTTCCCCGAGCGCTGCAAGTACTACAGCATCAACGAGGGCTACAGCGCCTACTGGACGCCTCCCACCCGGGCCTGGGTCGACTGGGCGAAGGCCGTGGACGAAAAATCCAAGCGGCCCCTGGGGCACCGCTACATCGGGGCGATGGTGGCGGACTTCCACCGCAACCTGATCGACGGGGGGGTGTTCCTCTACCCCGCCGACACCAAGGACCCGCGCCTGACCACCGGCAAGCTGCGCCTGCTGGTGGAGGCGAGCCCCATGGCCTTCCTGGCCGAGCAGGCGGGCGGCGCCGCGACCACCGGCACCGAGCGCATCCTGGACATCGTCCCGACGGACCTGCACCAGCGGGTGCCCCTGGTGGTGGGCAACCAGGCCGAGGTGGCCCGCTACGAGGCGTTCGCCCGCGAGCTGGGCTAGGGTGGCGCGGGTTCGGGGGGCGGGCGCGGCGGCCGGGCTCGCCGCCGGGCTCCTGCTGTTCGCCCTCCTCGCTCCCCTGCCCGCAGCCGGTGTCGACTGGCGCTGGCTGGCGCTGCCCGACGGCAGCCGCCTCAAGGCCGAGGTGAAGGCCACCCCGGAAGAGCGCCGGCAGGGCCTGATGTTCCGCCCCTCGCTGCCCCCCGACCGCCTGATGCTGTTCAGCTACCCCGCCGACGGCACCCGCCGGATCTGGATGAAGAACTGCCGCTTCGCCATCGACGTGGCGTGGCTGGACGCGGACGGCCGGGTGGTGGGGACGGCCCGCTCGCTGCCCCCCTGCCCCCGCATGCCGTGCCCCGAGTACGGCCCGGACGTGCCGGCCCGGCACTTCGTGGAGGGCACGGAGGGGTGGCTGGAGGCCCACGGCGTCGTTGAGGGGACGCGCATCGGCCTGGGGGAGGCGGCGGCGCCCTAACGCGCCGGCCGGGAAAACGAAAGGGGCCGCGCGTGGCGCGGCCCCTCGTGTATCGCGGATGGTGCCGAAGGGGAGACTCGAACTCCCACGGGGTTTCCCCCACTAGACCCTGAACCTAGCGTGTCTACCAATTTCACCACTTCGGCGCCAAGCGGAATGGCGGGTTCGGGCAAGCGCGTAGTGTAAGAAGGCCGCCCGGGCGCTGTCAACGGCGCGCGGATTTCGGCCGCGGGCGCCTTGGTGGGCCGTGCCCGTTGGGCTACAATGCCGCCGACCGGAAACCCACCCGACCGACCCGACGGGGGACCCACAACCACAGCCCATGCGACAGCCCGCCGTGATCAAGGCACTGCTGGTGGAGGACGACCTGGAGGACGCCCTGCTGGTGCGGGGCATGCTCCACCGGGCCGACCCGGACCGCTTCAACGTCATCCACGTCCGCTCCCTGGACGAGGCCGCAAGGCGCCTGAAGGCCGAGGCCTTCGACGTGGTGCTGCTGGACCTCTCGCTGCCCGACGGCGGGGGCCTGGACGGCGTGAAGGGGGCGCGCGCCGCCGCCCACGGCGTGCCCATCGTGGTGATGGGGGCGCAGCGGGAGGAGGGCCTGGCCCTCAAGGCGGTGGAGGCGGGGGCCCAGGACTACCTGGTGAAGATGCCCGGCGCGGGCATCTCGGTGGCCCGCATCCGCCGCGCCATGGACCGCACCCGCAGCGAGGAGCAGGCCGCCCGCCGGGCCCGCCTGGACCCGGTGACGGGCCTGGCCAACCGGGCCCTGTTCCGGGAGCGGCTGGAGTCGGTGCTGGATGCGGCCAGCGTTGCCGGGGGGGACGCCGAGGGCCCGGTGGCCGTGGTGCTGCTGGACCTGGACCGGTTCAAGACCGTCAACGACTCCCTCGGGCACGCCCTGGGCGACCGCCTGCTCCAGGCTGTGGCTCTGCGCCTGGAGCGGTGCGCGCTCGGGGGCGAGGTGGCCCGCCTGGGGGGCGACGAGTTCGCCCTGATCGTGCCCGGCGGCGGCGCCGAGGCGGCCCGCGACCGGGCCGCGGCGATCCTGGAGGCCATGTCGCACCCGTTCAACGTGGACGGCCACGAGGTCTTCATCACCCCCAGCATCGGACTGAGCCACGCGGGGGAGGACGCCGTCGGGGCGGACGGCCTGATCCGCAACGCCGAGGCCGCCATGTACCGGGCCAAGGAGCGGGGCCGCAACACCCTGGCGGCCTTCGCCCCCGAGATGGCCCGCCCCGCCAGCGAGCGGGTCCGGCTGGAGACCGCCCTGCGCCACGCCCTGGGGCGGGACGAGTTCGTGCTCTTCTACCAGCCCCAGCTCGACGTGCTCAGCGGCGAGCTGTTCGGGGTGGAGGCGCTCCTGCGCTGGCACCACCCCCAGCTGGGCCTGGTGCCCCCGTCGCGCTTCATCTCCCTGGCCGAGGAGACGGGCCTGATCGTCCCCATCGGCGAGTGGGTGCTGGCCACCGCCTGCGCCCAGAGCCGGGCCTGGCGGGAGGCGGGGCTGGCACCCTTGCGGATGGTGGTGAACCTTTCGGCCCGCCAGTTCCGGCAGGGGCACCTGCCGGACGTGGTGCAGGGGGCCCTGGACGCCGCCGCCCTGGCGCCGGACCAGCTCGCCCTGGAAATCACCGAGGGCGCCCTGATGGAAGACACCCGCCGCAACGGCACCCTGCTGGCCCGCCTCAAGGACATGGGGGTGCGGATCTCGGTGGACGACTTCGGCGTGGGGTACTCGTCGCTCAGCTACCTCAAGCGCTTCCCCGTGGACATCCTCAAGCTGGACCGCAGCTTCGTGCGCGACATCGCCACCGACCCCGGGGACGTGGCCATCGCGCGGGCCGTGATCGCCCTGGCCCGGGGCCTGAAGCTGTCCGTGATCGCCGAGGGGGTGGAGACCCGCGACCAGTTCCGCGTCCTCAAGGACGAGGGGTGCGACGGCGTGCAGGGGTACCTGTTCGGCCGCCCCCTCCCCGCCCGCCGGGTGGAGCGGCTGCTGCGCGCAGGGCCCCCCCGGACCGTCTGACCCGCCCCCGGGCGGGTTCCCGTCTCCCATGCCCGATATCGCCTGCCTGAACGGAACCTTCGGCCCCCTGGCGGAGGCCCGCGTGTCCGTCGAGGACCGGGGCTTCCTGTTCGGGGACGGGGTGTACGAGGTGATCCGCACTTACGGCGGGGCGCCGTTCCTGCTGGAAGACCACCTGGACCGGCTGGAACGCTCCCTGGACGCGGTGCGCATCCGGCCCCGCTGGGGCCGGCCCGACCTGGAGGGGTGGATCGCCGAGGCGCTGGAAAGCGCCGGCTACCCGGACGCGAAGCTCTACGTGCAGGTGACCCGGGGGGTAGCGCCGCGGGACCACGCCTTCCCCGACGTGCCCCCCACCACCCTGCTCACGGTGACGTCCATCCGTTCCCTGCCGGAGGCGGTGCAGGCGGCAGGGGTGGCGGTGGTCACCACGCCCGACCTCCGCTGGGGGCGGTGCGACGTGAAGTCCCTCAACCTGCTGCCCAACGTGCTCGCCCGCCAGGCGGCCAAGGAGGCCGGGGCCTTCGAGGCCCTGTTCGCGGCGCCGGACGGCACCCTGGCCGAGGGGGCGGGCAGCAACCTGTTTGCGGTGCAGGACGGCGTCGTCGCCACCCCCGCCCTGGGGCCCCGCATCCTGGCGGGGGTGAGCCGGGCCTACGTGCTGGACCTGGCCCGACAGGCGGGCCTGAAGACCGCCGAGCGGCCCCTGACGACCGCCGACCTGGAACGGGCCGACGAGGTGTTCCTGAGCGGCACGACGATCGAGGTGATCGGGGTGGTGCGGGTGGACGACCGGCCCGTTGCGGACGGGCGTCCCGGCCCGGTGACCCGGCGGCTGGCGGCGGCGTTCCCTCCGGGCCGGGGGCGGGAGGCGTAGGGCGTGGACGGCACGACCGTGGCGGTGGTGCTGGCGGCGGCGGCCGTGGGCGCGGGCCTGGCCTTGGGGCTCATGGCCCAGCTGCGGCGCGGCCGGGCCGGCGAGGGGGCGCGCCTGGAGCGCATGGAGGCGACCCTCAAGGAGGCCGTCTCCGCCGGGGCCGAGACCGTGGTGGCCCGCATGGGGGAGCGCTTCGAGGTCAAGCACCGGGAGCTGACCGACGCCAGCCGGGACCAGTTGCTCAAGCAGGAGCGCGAGCTGCGGGACCTGACGGAGCGCAAGCTGGCCGACGTGCAGCAGGCCATCGCCCGCCTGAAGGCCGACACGGAGAAGACCCTGGGGGACCTGCGGGTCGGCCTGGGGGAGTCGGTGGCGGACGGCACCCGCAAGACCTCGATGAGCCTGCAGGAGACCATGAAGCTGGCGACGGACACGCTCAACAAGCGCTTCGCCGACCTCCAGGGCCTCACCGACCGCAAGCTCACCGAGATCTCGGGGAAGGTCTCCGAGCGCCTGGACGAGGGCTTCAAGAAGACCCAGGAGACCTTCGTGGACGTGGTCAAGCGCCTGACCATCATCGACGAGGCCCAGCGCAAGATCGCCGACCTGTCCAAGGAGGTGGTCTCGCTCCAGGACATCCTCTCGGACAAGAAGTCCCGCGGCGTGTTCGGCGAGGTGCAGCTCCACCAGCTCGTCATGGACGCCCTGCCGGAGGACGCCTACGCGCTCCAGTACGACCTGGGCAACGGCCTGAGGGCCGACTGCGCCCTGTTCCTGCCGCCCCCCACCGGGACGGTGGCGGTGGACGCCAAGTTCCCCCTGGAGAACTACCGCCGCATGTTCGACACCGCCCTCCCGGACGCGGAGCGGCAGGCGGCGGCACGGCAGTTCAAGCAGGACGTCAAGGCCCACGTGGAAGCGATCGCGGGCAAGTACATCCTGCCGGGGCGGTCGGCGGACGGGGCCTTCATGTTCGTGCCCGCCGAGGCGGTGTTCGCCGAGATCCACGCCCACCACCCGGAGCTGGTGGAGCTGGCCAACCGGCGGCGGGTCTTCATCACCTCCCCCACCACGATGATGGCCGTGCTCACCACCGCCCGGGCGGTGCTCAAGGACGCCAAGACGCGGGAGCAGGTGCACGTGATCCAGGAGCACCTGACGGCGCTGGCCAAGGACTTCGGGCGCTTCCAGGACCGCATGGACAAGCTGGCCACTCACATCCGGCAGGCCAAGGATGACGTGGACAGCGTGGGGATCTCGGCCCGCAAGATCACGTCCCGCTTCGAGAGAATCGAGCGCGTGCAGCTTGAGGCGCCGCCGCCCTCCGCCGCCCTGGAGGCGCCGGAAGAGCGGCAGGCCGCCGCCGGCGAGGAGGCCCCGCCGGACGCCCCCGCCTAGAGCCGCCCCAGCTTGCGGTCCAGGGCGCGCTGGCGCTTGGAGCGGCGCCGGGGGTTTCCCTTCTTGACGGTGTGGCCGGACCAGGCGGCGTCCTCGTCCCCGGTCTCCGCCACGTCCAACGGACCGCCCTCCCCGGGCTCCGCCGCGGGGGCGGGTGCGGCGCGCAGGCGGGCGGCGAAGGTGGCGGCGTCGGCCACGTCGGCGCCGGCGGCCGTCGCCCAGCGGCGCACCTGGGCGTCGCTGCTGACCACCAGGTAGGCGGCGCCCCCCTCCCGCACCAGGTCGCGGATGACCTCGTCGGCGGTGACGCCCTTCGGCGAGAAGGTCACGTCCACCCCCGCGAGCCGTTCCCGGCCGCCCGTGGGCTCGCCGGCGCGCCAGCCGTCGAACACCACGTGCAGGGGATTGGGGCGGACCCGGCGGTAGTCGCCCAGCAGGGCCAGCAGGTCGGCCCTCTGGCGCTCCAGGGTGGGGCTGCCGCGGCCCATGCCCCACAGCTCGGCGATCAGGTTGTAGCCGTCGATGAGCACGGTGAAGGCCATGCCCCGGAGTATAACGCCCGGCCGCGGGCCCCCGGCGCGGGGGGCGGTGCGGGCGGCCTTCCCCCCTCGCGGCGGTTCCGCTAGACTGCCGGGCAACCGGAGCCGCCGCCTTGAACCCCTCCCCATCCGCCCCCTTCACCGCGCCGCCCGCGGCCCCCGCGCCGGAGCGGGCGCGGGAGGTGCTGGCGCGGGTGTTCGGCCACGCGGGCTTCCGGGAGGGGCAGGAGGCCGTGGTCCGCGACGTGCTGGCGGGCCGCGACGTGCTCGTGGTCATGCCCACCGGGGGCGGCAAGAGCCTGTGCTACCAGCTCCCCGCCTGCCTGATCGACGGCGTGACCCTGGTGGTCTCGCCCCTCATCGCCCTGATGAAGGACCAGGTGGACGCCCTGGCGGCCCTGGATGTGGAGGCGGCGGCGGTCAACTCCACGCTGTCGTTCGACCAGGTGCGGGACGTGATGGGCCGCGTGCGCGACGGGGCGGTGCGGCTGCTCTACGTGGCGCCGGAGCGTTTTGCCTCGCGCTTCTTCATGCGCGAGATGGCGGGGGTGAAGGTGGCCCGGGTGGCGGTGGACGAGGCCCACTGCATCAGCCAGTGGGGGCACGACTTCCGCCCCGCCTACCTGCGCCTGCGGGAGGCCGTGGAGCGCCTGGGGCGGCCGCCGGTGGCCGCCCTGACCGCCACCGCCACGCCGGAGGTGCAGGACGACATCGTGGCCCTGCTGGGCCTGTCCGAGCCCGTCCGCTACGTCACCGGCTTCGACCGTCACAACCTGTTCCTGGAGGTGACCGCCGGCACCCGCAAGCGCGACGCCCTGGCGGCGTTCGTGGAGCGGACCCAAGGGCCGGGGATCGTCTACTGCGCCACGCGGCGCCGGGTGGAGGAGGCGAGCACCCAGCTGGCGGGCATGGGCCTGAAGGTGGCCACCTACCACGCCGGGCTGCCGGACCCGGACCGGACCCGGGCCCAGGACCGGTTTCTCGCCGGCCGGGCGGACGTGATCGTGGCCACCAACGCCTTCGGCATGGGGGTGGACAAGGCGGACGTGCGCTACGTCCTGCACTACGACATGCCGGGCACCCTGGAGGCCTACTACCAGGAGGCGGGCCGCGCCGGGCGCGACGGGCAGCCCGCGCGCTGCACGGTGCTGTACGGCTCCGGGGACCGCTTCACCCAGGAATTCTTCATCAACGCCTCCCACCCCACCGAGGCCTTCGTGCGGGGGATGTGGGCGGAGCTGGCGGCCTCGGCGCGGGACGGCATCGTGGAGCTGTCCCACAAGGAGCTGCTGGCCCGCACCGGGCTGGAGGGCAGCGAGATGGGGGTGTCGGCGGCCCTCAAGCTGCTGGAGGAGGCGGAATGGCTGGTGCGCCTCAACCCCCGCAACAACCCGGCCACGATCCGGGTGCGCGACCGGGGCAAGGTGGGGGCCCGGGCCCAGGTGCGGCGCCGCATCCTGGACGCCCTGGACCTGCGGCTGCCCGAGGGGGCGGGCACCGTGGAGGTGACCCTGGAGGACCTGGAGGCCGACGCCGGGGTGGACCACGACGCCCTGCTGCGCGGCCTGCACGCCCTGGAGGCGGCCGGGGCGATCGACTACACGCCCCCCTTCCGGGGCCGGGGGCTGAAGCTCCTGCGGGACGAGCCGCCGGACCTGGACTTCGCCGCCGTGGAGGCCAAGCGGCGCCACGCCCTGGCCGGGCTGGACGCCATGGAGCAGTACTGCCTGGCGCGCCGCTGCCGCCGGGCCGCGATCCTGGCCCACTTCGGGGAGGCGACGGGCGACGCGCCGTGCGGCGCCTGCGACGTGTGCCGCTCCGACGCCGACACCCCCGCCGAGGCCGCCGTGGAGGCCACGGAGCTCGCCCGCAAGCTGCTGTCGGGGGTGGCCCGCTGCGCGGGCCCGGGGCGCGCCGGCTTCGGCGTGCAGACCGTGGCGGCCCACCTGGCGGGGGGCAGCACCGAGGCGGTGCGGCGCCACCGGCTGGACGCCCTGAGCACGTACGGCCTGCTGGCGCGCTTCAAGCAGCGGGACGTGGCGGACCTGCTGGAGCAGCTCGTGGGCCAGGGGCTCCTCAAGCGCGAGAACGTGGGCGACGGACCCAACACGCGGCCCGTGCTGGGCCTCACCGCGGCGGGGCTCGAGGTGCTCAAGGGGGAGCGTGACGGGGTGGCCCTGCGCATGCCCCGCAGCGAGCCGGTCGCGGCGGCGGCCGGCGCCCGGCGGGCCGGGGCGGCGCCGGGGCGGGAGGCGCCGGGCGTGGCGGGGGGCGCGGACGAGCGCCTGTTCACGGCCCTGAAGGCGCTGCGGCGGGAGCTGGCGCAGCGGGAGGGGGTGCCGGCCTACCGCATCTTCCCCGACCGGGCCCTGGCCGAGATGGCGGCCCTGCGGCCCGCCACACCCGGCGACCTGGAGGCCGTGCACGGGGTGGGGCCGGCCAAGCTGGAGCGGTACGGCGCGGCCTTCCTGAACGCGATCCGAGGGGAGCGGCGATGAGCGAGGCGGAGCAGGCGGCGCCCGTGCGGGCCAAGACGGTGAGCAGCTGGGAGCTGGTGTTCCCCAACGACGCCAACCCCTACGGCTCCATGTTCGGCGGCCGGCTGATGGCGCTGATGGACAAGGTGGGGGCCCTGGCGGGGGCCGATTTCGCGGGGCGCATTGTGACCACGGCCTCGGTGGAGGCGATGGACTTCAAGAGCCCCATCTACGTGGGGGACCGGGTGGAGATCCTGGCGCGGGTGGTGCGGGTGGGCCGCACGTCGATGGTGGTGCGGGTGGACGCCTACGCCGACAGCGCCCTGACCCGCGAGCGGCGCCACTGCACCACGGCCCACTTCACCTTCGTGGCCCTGGACGCGGCGGGCAAGCCCTCGCCGGTGCCGCCCCTGAAGCTGGAGACGGCCGACGAGCGCCGCGACTGGGAGGTGGCGGGCATCATCCAGAGCAAGGCCCGCATGCGCCGCGACAAGATCGCCGCCCACGCCCAGGGGCTGCCTCCGGACCTGCCCAACGGCGGCTGAGGGGCCGCCGTAGCCGCCCCCCGCGCCGTTGACAGCCCCCCTCCCCGCCCCTATCATTTTCCCCGCCCACCACGGGGTTCCCCCGCACCGAGCCGACGTAGCTCAGTTGGTAGAGCAGCTGATTCGTAATCAGCAGGTCTGCGGTTCGAATCCGCACGTCGGCTCCATCTTTTCAAGAATGTACGGCAGTCCAGCGACCCCGCGATTTGGTAGCTGGTAGCAGGGGTCGCGCCCTGTCCGTGACTCTCGCAGCCGGGCGGCGGGGCGTCAAGGGCGCGACGAGCCGTAGCGTGTGCTTGAGGCGGTGGACTAGTTTAGGTCTCCTGATACAATTTCGGGTATCGCGTAATTACGTAGGAAGTACTGTTCGATCCGAAGAGAAGCAAAAACATGCCCTCGGCCTTCATTTCCTACTCCTGGGACTCCAACGAGCACAAAGATTGGGTCCACGACCTAGCCACCCGACTCCGTGCCGATGGCATTGAGACGATCCTGGATCAGTGGCATACCGTTCCCGGCGACCAGTTGCCCAAGTTCATGGAGATGGCAGTCCGCGAATCGGACTACGTGCTGATCATCTGTACGCTCCGCTACAAACAAAGGTCAGACCGCCGGGAGGGGGGTGTCGGCTATGAGGGAGACGTCATAACCGGCGAAGTGGTCACTCGGCGCAATGAGCGGAAATTCATACCGATCCTAAGGTCTGGCGATTGGGAGGCCGCCGCGCCAACCTGGCTTCTCGGCAAGTACCACATCGACCTTCGTGGCTCGCAATATTCTGACACCCAATATCAGGACCTTGTAACCACGCTGTTAGGCACGCGGCCCCAGGCCCCGCCCGTCAGAACCAGACCTTTACCGTCAGCCGACGCCGCGTCTAGCGCGCCCGCCAAAACCGTTGGCAGGTCTTCCGGTCCGCCTGTGGATTTCGAGCCCATAAAGATTGCCGGAGTGATTGAGGATGAGATAGGCGTTCCACGAAACGATGGAACGCGTGGAAGTGGGCTCTACAAGGTCCCCTTTCGATTCAACCGGCGGCCGCCACCGGAGTGGGCTGGGCTGTTCATCGAGGCTTGGGATCACCCATCGATTTACACATCGATGCACAGACCGGGTATTGCCACTATCTACAGCGACAGGGTCGTCTTGGATGGAACGACCGTCGAGGAGGTCGAGAAGTACCACAGAAGGACGCTTTTGCTGGCCGCTGACACGGCGAACAAAGAATACGTAGAGATGCAGAGACGGCGCCGCTCGGATGAGGAGCGAGAGCGTGCGCGCATCGAGGCGCACAGGAAGAGCGTGGAGGAGGCGGCCAAGCGACTCGACTTCTGAGGGGACGGTCCTGACCTTCGGCCGGCGAGGTCGTACACTTCGAGCCATCCGTGGCTGCTACGCAAGCTTCACCCCCCAGCGCGAATACGCCCGCCAGTTTGGCGCCCGGGACAATGGGAACCTCAACCGCCGCTACAACGTCGCCCCCTCCCAGGCCGTCCTCGTCGCCCGCAACTCCGAGTGGGGTGACTACCGGGAGCTAGCCACGCTCCACTGGGGCCTGGTGGCACATTGGGCCAAGGACTTCCAGTCCGCCCGCAAGATGATTAACGCCAGGGCCGAGACGGTGCACGAGCGCCCCATGTTCCGCAAGGCCCTGGCGCATCGCCGCTGCCTCGTGGCGGCGGACGGGTTCTACGAGTGGAAGCGGGAGGGGCACCGGAAGCAGCCCTACTTCGTCCGACTCAAGGGCGGGGAGCCGTTCGGCATGGCGGGATTTTGGGAGCGGTGGGCCTTGCCTGGGCAGCAGCCCGTGGACACCGTGGCGATCCTGACGACGGCGGCGAACGAGCTAGTCGGGAAGATACACGACTGGATGCCCGTGACCGTCAACCCGGCCGACTACGACCTGTGGATGGGCCGCCATGTCCACGAGGCGTGGGCCCTGGAAGGGATACTGCGGCCGTTCCCGGCCGACCGGATGGAGGCATACCCGGTGTCGGCGCAGGTGAACAGCCCCAAGAATGACGATGCGGGCTGCATCGCACCAGAGGCGGCATAGCCCACCAGTCAATTGCGAAGGAACATTCTGCGCGGCTCCGCCACCTGCCAAAGGCGGGTCTTTTGGACGCGTGGCCTCGCCTCGGCCCCAGTTTCCGGCCTAGGGTACGGCCGTTTGCGGGGCCGTAGGGGAAGCGAGGCGGCAAGCCGCATGCTATGTTCGAAATATCGGTCTCCGAAACAGCTAGAGAGGGGTGCGATGGGCGTATCACGGAAGACCCTCGTAGGCGCCACGACGGTTGCAGTGGCTCTGGCCCTGGCCGGCTGGACTGCACCGGTCTCGTCCGATCCAGTGGAGCGGCTGTTGCTTCTCAAGGACCTTAAGAACGGCGTGACGGACGCCGAGTCCATCACCAACCGGTTCCTGCTGGACTATCCTCGGGACGGCCTCCTGGTCAGCCAGGCTCGGGTCGTTCAGCTGAAAGAAATCCTCGACGGTCTACAGGCGACACTGGGGAAGATCGAGCGGACAGACGCCGGGGAACCCGCTGGCTCGGGCGACGGCGTTAAGGCGATCCGCACGGAGCTCGACGCCTTCGACAGTCACGCCAAGCGCGTGGTGGCCTCGGCGAAGGCCAGGGGCGACGCCTCTTCGGGGATTGTCTGGGAGATGCGTCGCATGGTGGAGGGGTTGGAACGATACCTGGTGCAGCTGGAGGTCGTCACCGTGAGAGGGGGCTCCGACCCTGCCCGGGTGCAAGCTCTGGAACGGATCAATTACAGCCTACAGCGCATACGGACCGCGGAGAAGGATTACATGCTGTGGCACGACTTGGTCTACATTTCATCCATCCGCTCCGAAGTCGAGGCCGTCGAGAAGACCATCGTCAACGATCCTTTGACGGTCAAGGAACGGGACCGCATTCGTACCTATCTCAAGACCTACCTCATTTACTTTGAGCGCCTCCTTATCGGCGATATCCGCATGCTCGAAGAGCGGAACGAGATGGCGAAATCGGCCGAGCGGGTCAACGCCCTGGTGGAGATTTGGGTGGAACGGGAGCGGGAAGCCATGGGCCTGCCCCCGGCCAGCGCCTCCCTTGGCGGTGAGCGGGATCCGCAGGGGAGCCTAACTCGGGCAATGCCCGGCTTCTAGCCTCCGGGCCCGCCCGGGCTCTGCACATCGAACGGCTGGCCCCTTCGAGCCCGCGCCCGCACCTGCTATCTTGATTGTACGGACGCAGACGGACACCGTTGGGGGACAGGGCCTTGAACATACGCACAATCGCCGTCGCGGCCCTCAAGCCAACATAGCGACTGGTACAACAACTGTGGGGCAGGTCACCATCGCCTTCTAAACAACGCTAGCGCGAACCGCCCAAGCGCGCGCCGTCAACGAGATTGACCCGTTAGGTGCGGTGGGAAGGCGCTTTCTTATTCCGTCCCTCAAATTCACCCTAGCCTTCTCGTCAAGCGATACAGCGTACCCGGGGGCGGGACCCTGGCCGCCGAGAAACGGCTCCCAGTAGTCTTCGAAGTTCGCAAACGGCGTCGGGATGTCGATCGGCTTCACTTCGACTTCCGCCAGTTCCGCACTGGTGAAGAGTGTCTCTAGCGCATCCGGACGGCACATGGGGAAGCGCACGCCTTCGTCCAGCGCCGCGGCGGCCGGGTCGAGCTCAACCACCACGTCCCAGAAATGCCGCATGAGCTCCATCTTCCCCGCGTAATCCCATACGTATGCGGCGACCGTGCCGCCCTTGCCCGTTACCCGTGACATCTCCAGGAGCGCGGCGCGTTGATCCGGAAGGAAATTCAGGACCAGTCCGGAGACTACCGCATCGACCGAAGCGTCATCGAGCGGGATCTCCGTGGCGCTGCCTTGATGAAACACGGCCCGGCCCGCGAGCCTTTCCTTTGCCGTCGTGAGAAATCCTTCCGAGGGATCCACGCCGACGACCGTGGACGGAGCGCAACGGTCCGCGATCGCCGAGCACAGCGCCCCGGTGCCGCATCCGATGTCGAGCCACCTTCGACCGGGGGGAAGACCCAACCACGAAAGAAAGGGGGGCGCCACTTGAGCGCTCCATCGGCCAGCATACCGCTCATACGGGCTTCCGCTGTCCCAAGTGTAGGAGAGATGTTCGTCGTTCATGGCCAGTAGTTCGGTCCGCCCCGAGTTGTTGTACCAGTTGGTATGGTGCTGGGAGCGCCTTGGTTTCGCATGCGTGACGTTGCCTGAGCCATTACCATACCGTGACTAGGCACCTTCAGCCAGGGGCGGGATCAACAC
>Ga0210123_1000333_pt1 | contig 30960 bp, 23 predicted proteins | sample Muzzi_PWB_D2_FD_185535 | JGI IMG/M metagenome (GOLD analysis project Ga0210123, IMG submission 185535) | Wetland microbial communities from San Francisco Bay, California, USA, that impact long-term carbon sequestration - Muzzi_PWB_D2 (SPAdes) | ecosystem: Environmental > Aquatic > Marine >... | reverse complement strand
GCCGCCGCGAGCAGGCCCTCGCCGCCAGCGAAGAGGCCGTCGCCATCCGGCGCCAGCTCGCCGACGAACGCCCCGAAGCCTTCAGGCCAGACCTCGCCTCGAGCCTCAACAACCTGAGCAACCGGCTCGCCGAACTCGGCCGCCGCGAGCAGGCCCTCGGCGCCATCGAGCAGGCCGTCGAAACCTACCGCCAGCTCGCCGACGAACGCCCCGAAGCCTTCAGGCCAGACCTCGCGGTGAGCCTCAACAACCTGAGCAACCGGCTCGCCGACCTCGGACGGCACGAGGAAGCACTCGCCGCCAGCGAAGAGGCCGTCCGGACCCTCGGCCCCTTCTTCTTGCGCCTTCCCGCGGCGTTCGCCTCCTGGACGAGGACCATGGTCGAGGTGTACCTCACTCGCTGCGAGGAGAACGGCACCGCCCCGGACCAGGACCTCCTCGCGCCCATCGTGGAGGTCTTCTCCACTCTCACAGGCAAAGAGCCCACCGACTCCTGATCCCCTTCGACCCCGGTGCTCCCGGCCATCCTGCCCATCCGTCAGGCTCTCCGAGACCGCCTGCCGTGGCCAGACGACGGCCTCGCCCCACCCCCAGGCAACGCCGCCGCCCACCCGGCCCGCTGGCCAGTCGCTTCCAAAGGGCGCTGCCCACGGACAGAGCTGTCGCCCGCCCGGCGAACCGCCGAGTCACCTAAATCGCTTGTCGTGAGGAAGTTGAGTTGGAGGCGACGGCCGGATTCGAACCGGCGAATGAGGGTTTTGCAGACCCTTGCCTTACCACTTGGCCACGTCGCCTCGACGGGAAGATCTTAGCATCGTCTTCCGGAGCCTTCAACGCTTCGGCGAAGGTCGGAAACGCCGATCCTTCGAGGCAACCGGCAGAGGAACTAGCTTGTCGAGGAGGAAGGAGTTGAAGTTGGATTGGAGCGGGAAACGGGATTCGAACCCGCGACCCCAACCTTGGCAAGGTTGTGCTCTACCACTGAGCTATTCCCGCGTCCCTGTCAATCCACTGCGATCAATCCACTGCACGAGGCGGCCGAAGACTGCTTCGCGCCGCTCCGTCCCGGGCGCCTTTCCGGCGCCGGGGAGGCAAAGGATAGTCTCCTCGCCCCACCCTGTCAACACCTCCCGGGCGATCAATCCTCGAGCTGAAATGCGTCCCGGAGCAGCGTGTATTCGAACGCCCCGTCGACCAGGTCCATTCCCAGAACGTCGAAGCGGCACGGCCCGTCCCAGGGCTTCCTGGCCAGGTAGGCGGAGGCCGCCCGTGCCAGGCGCCGGCGCTTCTCCCGGTCGACCGCCAGCACCGCGGGCCCGAAGCGGCCGGTGCTCCGCGCCTTGACCTCGACGAAGCAGAGTGTGTCGCCCTCCCGGGCGACCACGTCGATCTCGCCGCCGCCGTTGGTGACGTTGGTGGCGAGCACCTTGTACCCCTGGCGCTTCAGCCAGGCCACGGCCTCGCGCTCGGCCTCGGTGCCCTTGGCCCGGTTGTGGGGCAGGCGGCGGAAGCGGCTCCCCCAGCTCCCGCCGGCCATCAGAGGGCGCCCGTCACTTGCGCTTCCAGCGCGGCCCCTGGGGCGTGTCCTCGAGCACGATGCCGCGGGCCGTGAGCTCGTCGCGCAGGCGGTCCGCCTCGGCCCAGTCCTTGGCGGCGCGGGCCTCCTGGCGCTTCTGAACCAGACCGTCGATCTCCGCGTCGTCGTCCCCGGCCTCTTCGCCCTCCCCGTCCCACTCGGCCGGGTCGAGCACGCCCAGCACCTGGTCGACCTGTTCGAGCGCGTCGAACACCCGCTCCCGGTCTCCGGGGGCGAGCCCCTTCTCCACCGCCTTGTTGACGTCCTTGACGAAGCCGAAGAGCGCCGCGAGCGCTTTCGAGGCGTTGAGGTCGTCCGCCAGGGCGGCGGAGAACTCCCGGTCCAGGGTCTCGGCCGCCTCGCGCACCGCCGAGCCGTCGCCGTTGGCCGGGCTCTCGGACGCGGTCTCCACACGGAAGCGCATCTCGTCGATCCGCTCCAGAGCCCGCGCCGCGGCGTCCAGGGAGTCGAAGGTGAAGTTGAGCTTCTGGCGGTAGTGGACCGAGAGGAACAGATAGCGGAGCACCCGGGGAGCGACGCCACGCTCCAGGAGCTCCGGGAGCGTGAACTGGTTACCCAGGCTCTTCGACATCTTCTCGCCGTCGACGATCAGGTGCTCGGCGTGGAGCCAGAAGTGGACGAACGCCTCGCCGGTGGCGGACTCGCTCTGGGCGATCTCGTTCTCGTGGTGCGGGAAGACGTTGTCGACGCCGCCGGTGTGGATGTCGAAGGTCTCCCCCAGGTACTTCATGCTCATGGCCGAGCACTCGAGGTGCCAGCCCGGACGACCGGGGCCCCACGGGCTGTCCCAGGAGGGCTCGCCCGGCTTGGCGCCCTTCCACAGGACGAAGTCGCGCACGTCCTCCTTGTCGTACTCGTCGGCCGCCACCCGCTCGCCCCGGCGCACCTGGGTGAGGTCGATGCGTGACAGCCGGCCGTAGTCCTCGTCGGAGGCGATGCGGAAGAAGATCGAGCCGTCGCTCTCGTAGGCGTAGCCCCGGTCGACCAGCCGCTCGATGAGGCCGATCATCTCCTTGACGTGCTCCGTAGCCCGCGGGTACTGCTCGGCCCGCTCCACGTGCAGGGTGTCGAGGTCGCGGAAGAAGGACTCGATGTAGGGCGCGGTGTACTCGTCGATCCCGACGCCTGCCTTCTCCGCCGCGCCGATGATCTTGTCGTCGACGTCGGTCAGGTTCATCACCTGGATCACGTCGTAGCCGAGGTAGCCGAGCGTACGCCGGAGGAGATCCTCGAACAGGAAGGTCCGGAGGTTGCCGATGTGGATGTGGTTGTAGACCGTGGGGCCACAGGTGTAGAGGCCCACCCGGCCCTCATCGAGGGGCTTGAACGGCACCAGCCGCCGCTCCAGGGTGTTGTAGAACGAAGGTCGCGTCATGGTCGAAGAATGTCCGTCGTCGTCTGAGTTGATCGTGCGGAGGAAGAGAGTGCGCGGCGCGACCGGTTCCGGGCGCGCTAGCGGGTGATCTGGACGGTGCCTCCACCCCAGGAGACGCCGCCCACCTGATTGGCCTGGGCGTCGAACACCTGGTTGCTCGAGAAGGCGAAGCCGCCGCTGCCGGAGCCCGTCGCGGTGAACTGAAGGGTCATCAGCACGCCCGAGCCGGACGTGGTGCCAACGGCGCCGAGCCGGGTGAGGCCGATCACCAGGCGACCGCTCGCCGTCTGCGCCACCTGGAGCGACGTGCCGGCGCCGCCCGTGCCGACGAAGGGGCCTTCGGTGACGCCGTCGTAGCGGAGGATGCCGCCGGGAAAGGTGAGGTCGAAGGCCAGGCCGTAGACGTTCACCAGGTCCTCGGCGCGCACCTCGAGCTGGAGGATGGTCGAGGTCGAGCCCGCGCCCCGTGCCAGGGCCACCGCCGGAGCGGAGACCGACGAGCCGGTGAAGGTCATCGACGGCTGCGGGGTGGTCGGCGGCGTGGGGCCGCCTCCGCCTCCCCCACCGCCGCCGCAGGCCGCCGTCACCGCCAGCGCGAGGGGCAGGGCCAACGCCAAGGCCACAACGGCCCACCAGGGGCGGCGGCTCACGCGAGCACCTCCTGGCGCGCCTCGGCGAGCTTGCGGAGCTGGCGCTTCGCCCGGTCCTTGCGGAGCCCCATCAGGCGATCGACGAAGAGCACGCCGTCCAGATGATCGATCTCGTGGAGGATCGCCCGGGCCAGCCAGTCGTCGGCTTCGAGCTCGAAGGGCTCCCCCGCGATCGTCTGAGCACGGACCTTGATCCGCAGCGGGCGCTTGACCTTGTCGGTGATCCCCGGGATCGAGAGGCAACCCTCCACCTCGATGGCTCGGCCCTCCTCCTCGAGGACCTCCGGGTTGACCAGAACGTGCACCTGCTCCGGGTCCTCGCCCACGGAGAGATCCACCACGGCGACGCGCTGCTCGACCCCGATCTGCGGGGCCGCCAGGCCGATGCCCGGTGCGTCGTGCATCGTCTCCACCATGTCGGCGGCGAGCCGGGCGAGCGCGTCGTCGAAGGTCTCCACCTCGGGGCACCGCACGCGCAGCACGGGGTCGGGGTAGATTCGGATGGGACGGATCATCTGCTCTCCTGTGGGTCTGTCGGTCCTTTGGCCGCCGCCTCGCCACCCGCCGCGGCCGGGCCCGTTCCCCGGATCTCCGCGAGCATCTTGGCGACATGGCGGTCGCTGTGCTGCATTCTCAGGCTTGTAAGGAATCCGCGGGGGTCGGGATTCCCTTGGAGGGTCGCGGCGAGGCCTTCGCGATCGAGCACCAGCGCGCGCCCGGGCTCGGCGACCACGTACTCGGCCGGCCAGCCCTTCTGCTCGAGCAGCACGCTCTCGCCGATGACGTCCCCCGGACCGAAGGAACGGATCTCGGCGCGGGCGCCCGTGGCCCCCGGCAGCCGGGCCGAGACCACCCCTGAAAGGAGGAAGTAGAGCCGTTCGCCGGTCTGCCCGGCACGGCCCAGCTTCTCCTCCTTCGTGAACACGACGAGCTCGAGCTGGGCGAACAGGCGCTTCAGGGGATCGGCGCCCAGGTTGCGCATCAGGTCGGAGCCCGCTACCTCGGGCCAGGCACCCTCCAGGGCGATCGCGGCGGTCGCCGCGCCCCGTCCGCTGCGCAGGGCCTCGACAGCCCGGGCCCGGCTCCGCTCCGCGCCTTTGATCAGCTCGAGGCGCTCGATCTTCTCGTCCACCGCCTGGGTCGCGGGCGCGAACCGCTTCGCCTTGCGCAGCAGCGCGATCCCTCTGTCGTAGAAGCCGTCGCGGGCGTACTCGTCGGCCACGAACATGAACTCGTCGAGAGCCCGGCCCCGCTCATCGAGGCCCAGGTAGGCCTCGGCGAGGCGCAGATGGGCGTGAAGATCTTGCGGGTGCTGCTTCAGATGGGGCTTGAGCCTCGCCACCGCTTCGTCGTAGCGCTCCAGGACGATCAGGTCTTCGATCGTGCTCGCCTCGTCCTGCTGGGACTTCTTCTTCTGGCCCTCTTTCCCGAACAGTTTCTTGAATACCACGATGTCGTGTCCTCAGCGTCGATCGTCAAAAGCCTCTCGTGAGAGCCGATACGGCCCCGCGGGCCCTTGCCGGCACGCGTCGCGCGCCGCCAGGGTCTCGGCACCGGAAGATTCGGGGGGCACACCGCCGCGACTCGCACCGGGACCTCGGCCCTCGTCGCCCGCTCCGGTAAACCCACGGACCGGACGAAAACGACCTCTCCAGGAGACGGTTCCGGTGGACGATCGATGCGAATTCCAGCTTTGCCGAACGGGAGGCATTATAGTCGAGGGTACGGACAACGGGCGTAGCTGTACGAGCCTGCGGCGTTGGACCGCGGGACCGGTCCGCGGCGGCAACGCGCTGGCGCGGATCTTGCGGCACCGTCTCGCGAGAGCCAGATCGAGCCACCGCCCGACCCGGGCACGACGGCTCTCGAAGCGCCGCAAACGCACGAACGATCGAGGAGTCACAGCCATGATCGACCGACTCGACCCGACCCGCCGCTCCAGGGCACCCTTCGCGGTTGCCTGTCTCAGCATCGCTCTGCTCGTCCCCTTCGCCACCGGTCCGGTGGCGGCGGACCGCTCGGGCACGCCGCTGCCGTCCGACCCGTCGGCCTACCAGACCCTCCCGGGCTCGGAAGGCTACGACGGTAGCTACAGCTACGTGCGGGTCCTCGAAGGCTCCGCCACCCTGCTCCAGGGAGAGAGCGGCGTCCGCGACCAGCTCCAGGTCAACCAGCCGATCCTGGTCGGCGACCGGGTCTGGGTCGCGCCGAGGGGCCGGTTGGAGCTGGTGCTTTCCGACCGGAACCTGCTCCGGATCGACGCCGGCTCCGAGGTGGTGTTCGAGGCGCTCGCCGGTTCCCCGGACCGGCAAGATCCACTGACGGTGATCCGGTTGCTCGAAGGCAATCTCCAGATCGTCATCGCCGACGACTTCCTGGGTAACGGCCTGCCGCGGATCGACACACCCAACGCCACGGTCTACGCCGTCGACTACGGGACCGTCCGGGTCACCGCGGACGGCACCGACTGGACCGAGGTCGTTGCCCGGGAGGGCTCGGCCGAGGTCGTGACGCGCAACGGCTCCCTCATGCTCCACGAGGACGAGCGGGCGATCGTCGAAGGCGAGCGCCGGCCGGTGGAGCGGATCGAACGGGCCGGCCGCCTCGACGCCCTGGAGATCTGGGGCGCACGGCTCGACCGCGAGGCGCGCTACGCCCAGGCGCCGTACGTCGACGAGTCGATCCGCTACGAGGCCTCTTCCCTGAACCGCTACGGCTCCTGGGTCAGCATCGACGGCCGCTCCGCCTGGCGGCCCCGGGTAAGCGTCGAGTGGCGCCCCTATTGGAACGGCCGGTGGAGCCACAGCCCGCTCGGCTACACCTGGATCTCGTACGAGCCCTGGGGCTGGGTGCCGTACCACTACGGCACCTGGGACTACGTGCCGGGCTACGGCTGGTCCTGGTTCCCGGGCGCCCACTTCGCGCCCGCATGGGTCTACTGGTACTGGACCGACCTCTACGTCGGCTGGGTGCCGGTCGGCTACTACACCCGCTACTACCACCCGTACTTCGGCCTCGACGTCGGCTTCCGCTTCGGTACCTACGGCTGGGCCGGGGGCCACTGGAGCAACTACCGCTACTGGAACTTCTGCGATCTCGACTACTTCGGCCGTGGCCAGCAGCATCACCACGTCTACGGTGGCGACCGGTTCGGTGACAGCCACGGCTACGCCGTACCCCGCCGCGGCCTGGTGACCACCGACACGCGCGGCCTGCCGCGGGACATCGCGGTCGAGCGCGGCCGGGCGGTGGAGATCCTGGCGACGCGCACCCGCACCGCACGGGGCAACCTGCCGGACGTGACGCCGTTCGTCGCCCGGGAGCGGCAGCTCGACACCGCGATCCGTGACCGGGTGCTGGTCGAGCGCGGGGGCGAGCGAGCCCGAGGCGCCTCGGTCCTGCCGACGCCGGGCGTCGAGGACGCCGTACGCAGGGCTCTCCGTAGCGACGGCGCGAACGCCGTCTCCAACTCGCGGGTGAGGGTCGAAACCGACCGCGCCGGCGAGCTGCAGTCGATCCGGCGCGGCCTGCCGGAGACCAGGACCCCGCAGACCCGGTCCGACGCCCGTACCGACGCCGGCATCGCGACCGTCCGCGGGCGCTCCCCGGAGGTCGATCGCGGGGCCGCCACGCGGGGCCGCGTGGTCGAGCAGGAGCTCACGACCACGCGCACTCGGACCGCTTCGCCCGAAGGCCCGGGCGCCGCGGCGCCGCGGCGGGACGCCGCGGTCTCCGACCGGTCCTGGCGCGAGCGCGCGCCGGCCATCCCGGACCGGACCACCCGCGACCGGGGCACCGCCGGCCGCCCCGACAGCTCGACGGTTCGGCGCCCGCAGACGGACCCGCGGAGCTCGCCCGACCGCGGCACGGCGGTGCGCGATCGCCAGATCGACCGCGGCCGCAACGAGATCAACAACGATCGCACCTCGGTCCCCCGCCGGGTGATCGAGGGCGTCCGGGACCACCGGGAGCGCAGCCGCACCGTGCGCGAGCCGGAGCGCTCTCCGACCTCGACGAGACGCTCCGAGTCGAGCTCGCCGCCGCCCCGGAGCCGGACCTCCTCGGTCTCGGATCGGACGTCGAGCCGCCGGCGATCGTCGTCGGTCGAGCGGCGTTCCTCCCCGGTCGAGCGCCGTTCTACCTCGGTCGACCGCCGCTCCTCTCCGGTCGAGCGCCGTTCCACCTCGGTCGACCGCCGCTCCTCCTCCGGACGGCGCTCCGCGGTCTCCAGCCGGTCCTCCAGCCGGTCCTCGTCCAGCTCGTCGCGGAGCTCCTCGGGCTCGAAGGGACGCACCCGGAGCAAGGGTAAGCCGCCGGCCTGACGAGCTTCCGCCTCTCCTCCCCCACCCGGGCAGATCGAGAGGCGACCGAAACGAGCTGAACCCGACGCCCGCCAGCCCGTCGACCGATCCTGCACCGGATCTCTCGACGGGCTGGCGGGCGTTGCATCTGAGACCATCCGCACCGCATCGACCGGCCCGGCGGGCTACAATGCCGACCCATGCGCCCGGACCGGATCACCCTTCTGCTCTTCGTCTTCTACTGCGCCGAGATCGGGCTCTTCCTGGTGTTGGCGCCGTGGACCTCCCTGTGGGATCACACCCTCGGCCTGATCCCGATGCAAAGCCTCCGAAGCCTGGCGCTCCATCCGATCGCCCGGTCCGCGGTCACCGGCTTCGGCATGATCCACCTGGTCTGGGGCGCCCACGACCTGACCCTCCTCTTCTCCCGCCGCTCTCCGTGAGGCGCCCGCGCGTGCCTCGGCTCCTGGCCATCAGCGACCGGCGCCTGCTCGGCGGCCGGCCCTTCGAGACGTGGCTCGACGCGCTGGCCGACGCCGGCGTCGACGGCGTCCAGGTGCGGGAGAAGGACCTCCCCGACCGAGAGGTCTTCGACCTGGCACAGAAGGCGCGGGCCCGACTGCCCGAGCGGGTCGCCGTGCTGGTGAACGGCCGCCTCGACGTCGCCCTGGCCGCCGGCTGTCAGGGTGTTCACCTGACGGTGAGCGGCCTGCCGGCGGACGCTCTCCGCGCCTGGGCCCGCGAGCGCGGCTCCGAGGTGCTGATCGGCCGCTCGGCCCACGATGCCGAGGAGGTCCTCCGCGCCCGGGAGGAGGGGGCCGATTACGTGACCTTCGGCCCCGTCTTCCCCACGCCGAGCAAGGCGAAGTACGGTCCCCCGCCGGGCGTCGAGGGCCTCCGCGCCGCCGCGGCCCAGGGCGTTCCGGTCCTCGCCCTGGGTGGGGTCGATGCCGGCGGCGTGTGCGCGGTGGCCGAGGCCGGCGCGTGGGGGGTCTCCGGGATTCGGGTCTTTCACGACTCCCGGGCGCTCGACGCGCTCCGGGTCGCGGCCGAGGACGCCTTCCCCGGGTGATGGCAAGATGCGTCGGACCCCATGGTAGATTCCGCCACGATGCCTGATTCCTTGCTCCGCAAGCTCCGCTACGGCTACCTTTCCCTGGCCATCCTGGCACTCGACCAGTGGACGAAGTGGCTGGTCGAGATCCATCTGCCCCGGAGCGTCAGCCAGCCGGTGATCGACGGGCTGTTCAACCTGACCCACGTCCAGAACACCGGCGTCGCCTTCGGCCTGTTCGCACGCCACGGGGCCAACGGCGGCTCCTGGCTGCTGGTGGCTCTCGGGATCGTCGCGCTGGTCGCCGTGATCCTCTACTTCCGCTTCGCCCCGCCCACGGCGCGGCTCCTGCTCACCTCCCTCGCGCTGATCGTCGGCGGAGCCCTGGGCAATCTGATCGACCGGCTGTCGAGCGGCGCGGTCACCGACTTCGTCGACCTCTACGTGGGCACCCACCACTGGCCCGCCTTCAACGTGGCCGATAGCGCCATCACCGTCGGCATCTGCCTGATGATCCTCGACACCTTCCGCTCCCACCGGCACGCGGACCAGGTCGAGCCCGACGACGACATCGCCGCCGCCAACGCGGCCGGCTGAGCCCCGCCTTCCCATGGCCGAAACGAGGGCCGAGCCCGACGGTGAATGCCGGCGCTTCCGTGCCGGCGAGGATGCCGCCGGCGAGCGCCTCGACCGCTACCTCGCACGGCGGCTGGACGAGCCGCGCAACCAGGTGCAGCGCTGGATTCGTGACGGCCGGGTGACGGTCGGCGGCGTGGTGGCGACCAGGCCGTCGAGCCCGCTCGCGGGCGGCGAGGAGCTCGCGGTCACTCCTCCACCGCCGGAGCCGGTCCGGATCGAGCCCGAGGAGGGCCGCCTCCACGTGCTCCACGAGGACCCGGCCCTGATCGTCGTCGACAAGCCGCCCGGCCTCACCGTCCACCCCGGCGCCGGGCGGCCGACCGGCACGCTCGTCCATCGCCTGCTCGACCGCTATCCGGAGCTCGCCGGCGTCGGCGGTCCCGGACGCCCCGGGATCGTCCACCGCCTGGACAAGGACACGAGCGGCGTGCTGGTGATCGCCCGGACGAGCGCCGCCTACCGGGTGCTGCAACGGGCGTTCAGTGAGCGCCGGGTCGAAAAGCGCTACCTGACCCTGGTCTACGGTGCACCCCGCCCGGCCGCCGGCACGATCGACGAGCCCATCGGCCGCCACCCCCGGGAGCGCAAGCGCATGACCACGCGCGCGGACGGCCGCCCGGCGATCACCCACTTCCGCACGGTGGCGACGGCGCCGCCGGTGGCGCTGCTCGAGATCGACCTGGCGACCGGCCGCACCCACCAGATCCGCGTCCACCTCAAGGCGCAGCGGCACCCGATCGTCGGCGACCCGGTCTACGGCGAGGCGCGCTGGAAGGAGGCGACGGGGCCGGCGGGGCGGGCCCTGGAGGGGTTCCCGCGGCCGGCGCTCCACGCCTGGCGGATCGCCTTCGAGCATCCCGAGAGCAGCGAGCGGGTGGGCTTCGAGGCGCCGGTGCCGGAGGACATGCGGGGGTTGTGGGAAACGGTGGCCGGAAGGCCGTTCCCGGAGGTGGCCCGGGACTGGACGCCGGCCGGCTGAGGGTAGGGTGCGCGTAGGGTGCGCTTTACGCTTGACACGCTATGCCATCGGCCGGCACAGGTCCGGCCGCTTCAGGGGCTTCAGAATGGCAACCTGGGCGACGCAGGGGAGGTGGTGTCCCCTTCCCCCCGGAGGGTGGGAAGGGGATCGAACGGCCTACAGCACGTCCATCAGGGGCGTGTACTCGCGATCCTGGCTCTCGGCCACCGGCTGGCAGGTGATTCTGCCGTCGTAGGTGTTGACCCCCGCGAGCAGGCCCGGGTCGTCCAGAACGGCCTTCTTCAGGCCCTTGTTGGCGAGCTGCAGGGCGTACGGCAGGGTCACGTTGTTGAGCGCCATGGTCGACGTGCGGGGTACGGCGCCCGGCATGTTCGCCACGCAGTAGTGGATCACCCCGTCCACCTCGTAGATCGGGTCCGAGTGGGTGGTGGCGTGGGTGGTTTCGAAGCAGCCCCCCTGATCGACCGCGACGTCCACGGCGACGGCGCCGCGCTTCATCTCGGAGAGCATCTCCCGCGTCACGAGCTTGGGCGCCGAGTGGCCCGGAATGAGCACCGCGCCGATCAGCACGTCGCAGCGCGCGAGAGCCGCCAGGAGGTTGTAGCGGTTGCTGTAGAGGGTCGTGACCTGGCCGTGGAAGGTGTCGTCCAGGAAGCGCATGCGGTCGAGGTTGGTCTCGAGGACCACCACCCGCGCGCCCAGGCCGACGGCGACTTTCGCCGAGTTGAGGCCGACGATGCCACCGCCGATGACCGCCACGTCGCCCGGAGGCACGCCGGGAACGCCGGTGAGCAGCGTGCCCCGGCCGTTGAACCGGCGCTGCAGGTAGTACGCCCCGACCAGCGACGCCATCCGGCCGGCGACCTCCGACATCGGGGTCAGAAGCGGCAGGGCACCCCGGCGGTCGGTGATCGTCTCGTAGGCGACACCGGCCACGCGCCGCTCCTGGAGCACCTCGGTCAGCTTCGGCAACGGCGCCAGGTGCAGATAGGTGAAGAGGATCTGGCCCTCCTGCATGCGACCGTACTCGGGCTCGATCGGCTCCTTGACCTTGACGACCATGTCGGCTCCGGCCCACACGGCGTCCGTATCGGCCTCGATGATCGCACCCGCCTCCGCGTACTCCTCGTCCGTAAAGCCGCTGCCGAGGCCGGCTCCGGCTTCGACGGTAACCGAGTGGCCGGCTTCCACGAGGGCGTGGGCACCCGCCGGGATCATCCCGACGCGATATTCGTGGTCCTTGATCTCTTTCGGGATCCCGATCTTCACTGCCGTGCTCCTTCCGGCTAGGCGCCGTCCTGGCCTGCATGATTCATGAGCCACCTACTGCGAGCCGCAATTGCATGCAATCTCAGGGCGTACTCGCTCTTTGCTCCTCGACGTACCGTACAGTACGCCTGCGTTGCGCATCGCTGTGTGCGCCCTGATCTCACAAGCACTTGCGGCTCTCGCTACGGCGTCTCATGAATCATGCAGGCTACGAACGGCTGGGCTTCTGCCCGCTTCCGGGCTCTGCGCTGTCTTCGGAACGCTTCCCCGGTCCGGACTCCGCCGCTTTCTCGGCGGAGCCGGAAGAACCCTTCGATCCGCGCTGGCCGGTCATCTCGACCTTGCCCTTGAAGAACGCGCCCTCGGCGATCGTCACACGGGGTGCCGCGATGTCACCCTCCAGGCGACCGGAGGTTCCCACCTCCACTCGCTCGCGCCCGCGCACGTCGCCGAGAATCGTTCCCCCGACCAAGACCTCGTCGGCTTCGACCTCGCCGCGGACGACGCCGCTCGATCCGATGACGACGCGGGAGTCGACCTTGACGGTCCCTTCCACTTCGCCTTCGATCAGGAGCTCCGTGGAGCCCGCGACCTCACCCTGGATGCGCGTGCCCCGGGCGACACGCGTCACCACGGGCTCACGGCTGCTGGCTGTTGGAGGGGGCGAGCCGTAGGTCGGCCTGGGCGAGGAGGTAGGTAGCTCTGCATCACGCTTGAAGATAGACATCTGTCGGCTCGGTAGGTGGGGAGTTGTCGTCGCTGAGTTGAACGGCCCCGGGTTGTCGAGGCTCCGAAGGACGGGATGTTGTGAACAAGGCGGCCTTCTGGCCGCCCTGGGAAAACCTTCGAAATTGGAGCGGGCAACGGGACTCGAACCCGCGACATCAGGCTTGGGAAGCCTGCACTCTACCAACTGAGTTATGCCCGCTCTGCCGGTCTTCCGGCCTCATGGAATCTAGCGAAACCGACCACCGGGGGTCAAGTGCGCCGAAACCGGACAGATGCACCCACGCGGCTCCCTGCTATACTTTCAGCATGAGCTCGTCGAGCCGGGATTCGAATCGAGATCCGAGTCGGGATTCGACTCGAGATCCAGACGCTCCGTTGTACTTCTTCCCCGACGAGGAAGTCACGGAGCGGGAGCTTCGCGCCATCCTCGAAGACGGTGATCCGGAGCGCCGCGCATGGGCCGTGTCCCACATGCTGCGCTACGCCCAGTGGGAAGACATCTGGACATACGTCGACCGTGACGAGGTGCGCGCGATCTTCCCGGCGCTCGACCTGCCCGAGAACTTGCGGGCGGCGTGGGCTCGGATGCTCAAGGTCGAAACTCCGGTCGGTTGAGGATCCGACCGGTCACGCAGGGCCGGAGATGCGGGGTGGTGCCAGGGCCATCCCCCTCCGGCCCTTTTTGTTGAGGGGGCGGGGGCGGGTCATCTCGCGGCGTCCTCGGTCGGGGGCTCCCTGCAACGTACGGATGTACGCTTCAGTCGCCCCCTCCCTGCGGGTGCCACGATCTGACCCACCCGCGCCCCCTCAACACCCCGGCGGAGCTCGGAGGCGGGCCCGGGCTCGAGCTCGCTTCGCTTGCTCTTGCCCGGGCCTGCGCTCGGCCTCGCTTCGCTCGGCCTTGCTTAGCTGCCCATCACGAGGTCGCCCAGATCTCCGAGAACCGAGCCTTCGCCCTTTCTGCCGGTGACACCCTTCGGGATGGCGGCGACGACGCGGCCTGCCAGGCGGCTGAAGGGGAGCGATTGGAGCCAGACGGTGCCGGGGCCGGTGAGGCGGGCGAAGAAGAGTCCTTCTCCACCGAAGATGGCGGTCTTGATGCCCGGGACGGTCTGGATGTCGTAGTCGACCGTGGTTTCGAAGGCGACGAGGCAGCCGGTGTCGACTCGCAGGACCTCTCCGGGCTGGAGCTGGCGCGAGACGACGGTGCCGCCGGCGTGCATGAAGGCGAAGCCGTCGCCTTCGAGCTTCTGGAGGATGAAGCCTTCCCCACCGAAGAGGCCGGCGCCGATTCGCTTCTGGAGCGCGATGCCCACCGAGATGCCCTTGGCCGCGCACAGGAAGGCGTCCTTCTGGCACACCAGGCTCCGGCCGTGCTGGGGCAGGTCGACGGCGATGATCTTGCCCGGGTAGGGCGAGGCGAACGCGACGTCCTGGCGCTGGTTGGAGCCGTTGCCGAAGACGGTCATGAAGAGTGACTCACCGGTCAGCACGCGCTTGCCCGCGGACATGAGCTTGCCCATGAAGCCGCCGCTCTCCGTCTGGGCGGAGCCGTCGCCGAAGATGGTGTTCATCTCGATGCCCGGGTCCATGTACATGAAGGAGCCCGCCTCCGCGATGCACGCTTCTCCCGGGTCGAGGGTGATCTCGACGAACTGCATCTCTTCGCCGAAGATCTGGTAGTCGATCTCGTGGGCGCCGCCAGCGGGGGCCGCCGCCGCGACCGGAGCCGCCGCCCGGGGGGCCGCGGCAGGCGCCCCGGCAAACGCCCCCGCGAACTCGGGACGGCTCGTGATCGGAGCCCAGTTGTCCATCCCGGCCGAGAACACGTGGGCATCTTGGCCCACCTGCCCCGCACGGATCTTGCCGAGCACCTCGGCGAGCGGATAGGGGCCCTGCTGCTGCCCGGCGATCGCCACGTACCAGACGGTTTCATCAGCCACGGTCGCACCTCCCTACCTGTCGTTGGAGACGAGTCGTTCTCTTGATGTACTGGGGGCCAGTCTAATGAACCGCCCCGCCGGCGGGCAACGACCGGCGGTTCTCCGCCGCCCGCGGAAGCCGCCCACACGCTCGAGGCAGCGCGCTCAACGCGCCTTGGGCTCGAAGCTGACTTCGAACAGCCGGGGCCAGAGCTTGCCGGTGACCAGGAAGGTACCGGCGGCCCCGGTCTCCCCACCCTGACCCCCGTTCTCCGCCGGCCGGAAGGCGATGCCGTTCAGGACGTCGATACGCAGGCCCTCGGCCGGATCGAGGCGAGTCACGAGGTCGGCCAGGTCGACGGTGGCGGTCACCTTGCCGGTCGCCGGGTCGATCCCGACCACCGTCGTCGAGCCCCAGACGTTGGCCCACACCGTTCCGTCGACCCACTCGAGCTCGTTGAGCCGCGAGAGCGGATGGCCCGCCAGGGTGACCTCGACCTCTCCGGTCGGCTCGAACGTCTCCGGGTCTCGGAAGGTCAGCGTGGAGCTGCCGTCGCTCATGATCAGCCGCTCACCATCGAAGGTCAGGCCCCAGCCCTCGCCGCTGTAGCGGTACTCCCCCACCTGCTCGAGCCGCTCGCGGTCCCAGACCAGCGCCAGGCCGTTCTGCCAGGTGAGCTGGATCAGCCGATCCCCGTCCGCCGACGGCACCAGCGCGAGGCCTTCGGCGAAGATCGTCGCCGGCAGGTCCCGCTGGACCAGCACCTCGCCCGTCGTCGGGTCGACTTTGCGCAGCGTCGAGCGCCCGTTGAGGCCGGTGCTCTCGTAGAGGAAGCCGTCGTCGAGGAGCAGGCCCTGGGTGAAGGCGCCGGGGGCGTGGGGGCGCTCGTCGAGCACCCGGACCTCCAGCACCGTCGGCAGGTCGGCGGGATGGCCGACGCCGGACGCTCGCGCCCTTTCCGCGGGGCGGGCGGGCGGCTCCTCGGGCGCTCCCCCCGGGCCCGCGCAGGCGAGCGCGCCCGCGGCCGTGGCCACGGTCAGGACCATCGGAGCGAGCGCCAGGACGACGGCGAAGGAGAACGGACGCTCCGTCATCACGACTTCGACGACGCTCCGCCCGCGCCGCGGTCGCGGACCAGGGACCAGAACCAGAGAGCCAGCAGGCCGAACACGCCGGCGGCCAGCCAGGGGGCGAACGCGCCGGCCCACTGCCATCCGATCCCTTCCGGCTTGGCCTTGGTGATGACGGCGCTGACGGCGATCCCGACTCCCAGGATGCCCTCTCCCCCGACCAGGCCCGATCCGAACAGGACGCCACGCTGCACCCGGGTTTCCTGGTCGGCCGCGCCGGCCGCGCTCCGGCCCGCCCACCAGCGGAGCAGGCCGCCGAAGAACACCGGCACCATGGTCGAGACCGGCAGGTAGACGCCGACCGCGAACGCCAGGCTCGGGACCCGGAACATCTCCGCCACCAGGGCGAGCGCCACGCCGATGCCGACCATGGCCCAGGGCAGCGACTGCTGCAGGACACCCTCGATGACCAGCTTCATGAGCGTCGCCTGGGGGGCGGCCAGATCGACCGAGCCGAGGTGGAACGCCTTGTCGAGGTAGATGACCGCCAGGCAAACGAAGGTGGCCGAGGTGAGGACTCCCAGGATCTCCCCCGTCTGCTGGCGCTTGGGAGTGGCCCCGAGCAGGTAGCCGGTCTTCAAGTCCTGGGAGGTGTCGCCGGCGATCGACGCGGCGATCGCCACCACGCAGCCGACCACCAGGGCGGCCACCTTGCCGGAGTCGTCGGTCCAGCCGAGGAGAAGGAAGACCGAGGCGGTGAGCATCAACGAGGCGATGGTCATGCCGCTGGTGGGGTTCGAGGTCACGCCGACGAGCCCGACGATGCGCGACGACACGGTGACGAAGAAGAAGGCGCAGACGATCACGAGGAACGCCGCCGCGAACCGGATCGGTGCGGTCTCGAGGGGACCGAAAATGTGCGGCACCAGGCCGAGGATCAGGGCGAGGACGGCCAGACCACCGGCCACCACGCCCAGGGAGAGGTCCTGGTCGGTGCGCCCGATCACCTCGGCGTCCTCGCCCTCTCCCAGACGCGCACGGAGCTGACGGGCGCCGATCCGGAAGCTCTCGATCATCGTCGGAATGCTCCGGATCAGGGTGATCAGGCCGCCGGTGGCGACCGCGCCGGCACCGATGTAGCGCACGTAGCGGGTCCAGATGTCCCCGGGGTCCATCTGGGAGATCAAGAGCGACGTCTCGGGGTAGAGCGGGGTCGAGAGCCCCTCGCCCCAGTAGGCAATGGCCGGGATGATCACCAGCGACGAGAGCAGGCCGCCGGCGACCATCACCGTGGAGATGCGTGGCCCGAGGATGAAGCCGACGCCGAAGAGAGCGGCCGAGATCTCCGTTCCGAGCTCGCCCTTCTTGAGAAACGGCACCCGCACGCTGACCTCGTCCTTGATGACGTGGATCCACGCGGTCAGGAGCTTGAGCAGGGCGCCCGCACCGAGCCCCAGAAAGACCGCCCTCGCGCTGGCCCCACCCACCTCGCTCGCCTTGAGCACCTCCGCGCAGGCGGTGCCCTCCGGGTAGGGCAGGTTTTCGTGCTCACGGACGATCAGGAACCGGCGCAGCGGCACCATGAACAGGATGCCGAGCACGCCGCCGATCATCGCCAGCGCGGTCATCTGGAGGAGCGTCGGAGCGAGCCCCCAGAGGAAGAGGGCCGGCAGGGTGAAGATCACACCGCTCGCCACCGAGCTCGACGCCGAGCCGACCGTCTGGGAGGTGTTCGCCTCCAGGATGCTGGTGCTCGCCCCCTTGCGATGGAGCGTCCGGAACGCGGCGACCGTCAACACCGCCACCGGGATCGAGGTCGAGATCGTCAGCCCCACGCGCAGCCCGAGGTAGGCGTTGGCCGCGCCGAACAGGATGCCGAGGACGATCCCCGTCAGCACGGCCCGGACGGTGAACTCCGGAGGCGCCTGGCCCGCCGGCACGTAGGGATCGAAGCCCGCTGTCGGCTTGGCTTTCTGCCGCTGGCCGAGCTGTTCGTTCTTCTCCATCGATCGTCCTCTCTCGTTGCGCCCTCGCGAAGCCGGTGGACCGTTGCGTTGCGCTCCGCAACGGGGTCGAATCTTTCTTCCTAGAACATCCCGTCCATGGAGCAGCCGCCCCGCTGCCAGTCGGTGACGCCGGTCAGGCCGCCGCCGATCGGGCTTCCCGGCGGCGCCGGCGCCGCCTCGGGCACGGAGCTCGTCTCGGGACGCACACGCCCCAGGTAGCGGCCGATCTCCCGCACCAGGTAGGCCCGGTGGGCAGTCTCCGCGGGGGTGGCGGCCGTGGCCGGATCGCTCTGCCGGAGCCGCTCGCCGAGGGCGCTCAGGGCAGCCTCGGTCCGAGCCCGCACCCCGGGCGTCGCGCCCTCCGCCCCGGCGAGATCGATCAACGCGCGGACCACTGCCGCCTGGACCGTGCGCCGGATCTCGAGCCGCCGGGGCTCGGCGCTCACCGCACTACCCGGCTGGCCGAACGCACGCTCGACCAGGGCCGCCTCCACCTCGTCGAGCGACGGCAGCTCCGGGTGCCGGCGCGAGAAGTCGACCAGCCGCGCCGCGCGCTCGGGGTGCAGCAACCCGGAGAGGGTCATCTCCGCCGCGGTGCCGGCGGCGCCCAGGGCGTCGAACACTCGGCCGGTGGCGCTGCCGAAGAGCTCCTCCGTCGGCGTGAAGCCGAGGGGCCGGGGCAAGAGCAGCTCGAGCAGGCTCTCCGGCAGGTCGAGGAGCGCCGGATCGAGGGTGTCGAGCACCAGCTCGAGAGCCCGGCGCTGGCGCTCCGCCGGAGCCGGCCGGGCCTCCGGCGCGGGGTCGCCCCGGTGGGCGTAGCGGTAGTCGAGGCCGCCGATCGTTTTGGTCGCCGCCTCGAGCTGGTAGCGGTGGTAGAAGTAGATCGGTACCAGCGCCTCTTCGAGGAGCCCCAGAGGGCGGCCGGAGTGGATGTTCTCCTGGCCGAACCGTTCGAGGGCGGTACGGCGCACGGCGAGCACCGTCGCCAGCCCCTCCACCGGATCGGAGCCGTTGTCCCAGAGGCTCGCGCGCGGCGCCGCCGTTCCGGGGGCCCGGGCGTCCTCGTCGGTCAGGAAGACGTAGCCCCGCTCCCGGTTTTCGGCCAGGATCTCGGCCAGCGCGGCCGACTCGTCGGCGCCCGGAGAGAACTGGCTGTAGGCGTAGCGGATCGACTGGCGGTCGAAGCCACCGATCCCCCGCTCGTAGGCGTGGGAGAAGTCGAGCGCGCCGTCCTTCCCCACCTCGACCAGCGGCGCCGGGTAGTCCATCACCGAGGCTCGGCCGTAGGTGCTGGCGGCGAAGTTGTGGGCGAGGCCGAGGGTGTGGCCCACCTCGTGGGCGGCGAGCTGGCGGATGCGGGCGAGGGCGAGCTCCACCGGGTCGTCCGGCGCGCCGCTGCCGGTCTTGGCGGTGCCGGCGAGCCCTTCGAAGATCAGGATGTCCTGACGGATGCGAAGGGAACCGAGGGAGACGTGCCCCTTGATCATCTCGCCGGTCCGCGGATCGACCACGCCGCCGCCGTAGGACCAGCCCCGCGTCGACCGGTGCACCCACTGGATCACGTTGTAGCGCACGTCCAGGGGGTGGACGCCCTCCGGCAGGACCTCCACGCGGAAGGCGTTCTCGAAGCCGGCGGCCTCGAAGGCATCCGCCCACCAGGAGGCCCCTTCGATGAGCGCGCTTCGCACCGGCTCCGGCGCCCCCGGGTCGACGTAGTAGACGATCGGCTCGACCGCCGGGGAGCGCTCGGCCTTCGGATTCTTCTTCTCCAGCCGGTGCCGGACCAGCCACCGGCGCTTCACCGGCTCGCCGAGCGGCGTCGCGTAGTCCGAGAACTCGATGGCGAAGGAGCCCGACCGCGGATCGAACGGGCGCGGACGGTGGCCGTCGTCGGGGAGCCGAACCAGGGAGTGATGCTGGACCAGGGTGAAGGACTCGGGGCTGGGGACGGTCGCCGCCACCTGCTCGCCTGGCTGACCGCCGGTGGCGTAAGTGAGAACGGCTTCGAGCTCCACGTTCTCCGGGAAGACGAGGCAGGCGCCGAGGTCGACCGCGCTCCGGCCAGCATCGAGGGCGTAGGCGCCCTGGCCGGTGCGCCGGAGGGTGCCGACCACGTCGTGGGCGTCACGGGCCACGAACGAGGTGAAGTCGACCAGGGCGCGGCCGTCCGGGTCGATGGCCACCACCGCGCCGCCCCAGAGCACCGAGCCGGCGAACGACTCGCGGACCGCCCGCACCTCGTCAGGGCTCTCCGAGAGCGCCCGGTAGGCCAGGTTCTCGGCCTCGACCAGCAGCCGCTCACCGACCCGCCGCAGCGCGACCACCCGGGTGGCGCCGATCTGCCCCCGGTCGAGGCCGACCGGGTTCGAGCCGAGCCCGGTCACCAGACCTTCGATGTAGAGGTACCGTCCGACCACGCCGTCGCCGTCCGCCGCGGCCGGCACCTCCAGGAAGACCTTGCCATGGTCCCGGTCGATCCACAGGTCGAGAAGCCCGGCCCGCTGCCCGAGGCCTGCGGTCTTCTCCGCCACGCTGGGCAACACCTTGGCCCCGTTCTCCGGGGCATCCGCCTGCTGGGCGACGGCGGCGGCCGTCGAGCACAGCGCCAGGGTGAGGACCAGGACCAGGATCGAGGCCGGGGCCGGAGAGGTCACGAACCAACGGGGGCGGAGCGCTCGGATCATGGAGTGGGGCTCCCTTCGGACATCGGTACCGAGGTGGTGACGATCGGACGCAATGGTCGGACGCAATGATCGGACGCAACCGATCGAAGTTCTTCGGATCGGTTGCGGGTGGCGGTGGACTTTATCACCCGGCCCTTGGCGGCCCGGGCGCCTGCTCGAGCGTGGCCGTCCCGGAGCCGCCACCGCCGGAGCCGCTTTGACTGGCCAGGGCCCCCGTGATACCTGTTTGCCCCGGCTGTCCTGTAGGCGCCGCCCCCGAGAAACGACCGGAGACCGCACCATGCCGAGCTCCCGCCCCCTCAGAAGCCTCTTCGCCCTCCTCTGCCTGACCGGCTCGATCGCCCTCCTGGCCGCAGTGGCGCCCCTCGGCGGCCAGACCCTCCCCGGCATGCCCGCACCCGGCACGGGCAGCGATGCCGGGGCCGACGGGACGACGGCCGAAACCTCCCCCCAGGGCGCTCCCCTCGACGAGAGGGAACCGGTGCCGCCCGAGCACCGCACGCCGCGGGCGACGATGATGAGCTTCCTCGGAGCCTTCTACGTGGAAGACGGCATCCAGCAGGCGGTCGACGCCCTCGACCTCGCGGACGTGCCCGAGGCGATCCGCTCCGTCAAAGGGCCGGAGCTCGCCGTGCAGCTCAAGGAGGTGCTCGACCGCACGCGGCGCATCGAGCCGGAGGAGATCCCCGACGACCCGTCGGCGCCCCCCTACGTCTTCTTGACCCACGAGACCGGGCAGGTGGTCATCGGCCGCCAGCCCGACGGCGAGTGGCTCTTCACCCGCGCCACCGTGGGGGCGATCCCGGAGCTCTTCCGGGCGCTCGAGGGCGAGCAGGTGGTCGAGGGCGTGCGCCCGGCATCCCACGCCCTCTCCCCCGGCCTCTGGTTGCGCTCGAAGATGCCCCGCTCGCTGCTCGAAACGGTCTTCCTGCTCGAGATCTGGCAGTGGCTCGGGCTGCTGGCCCTCGCCGTCGTCGGCATCGTGCTCGACCGCCTCCTGGTGCTGGCCGCCCAGGTGGTGACCCGCCGCTGGCTCAGGCGCCGCATCGAGCAGGTCGACGACGAGGCCCTGCGCAAGGCTCTCCGCCCCCTGGGCCTCCTGGCCATGGCGCTGGTCTGGTCCGCCGGGCTCCGGTTCCTCTGGCTGCCGGTCGGAGCGCTGTCGATCCTCGAGGTGGCGGTGCGCTTCGTGCTCGCCGCCGGCGGCGTCTGGGCCGCCTACCGGCTGGTCGACATCCTTGCCGCGCTGCTCGAGGATCGCGCCCGCAAGACCCACAACAAGTTCGACGACCTGCTGGTGCCGCTGGTCCGCAAGTCGCTCAAGGTGTTCATCGCGGCGTTCGGCCTGGTGTTCATCGCCGAGACGCTCGAGATGGACATTTCGAGCCTGCTGGCCGGCCTCGGCCTCGGCGGCTTGGCCGTCGCCCTCGCCGCCCAGGACACGGTGAAGAACCTCTTCGGCTCGCTCATGGTGCTGATCGACCGGCCGTTCTCGGTCGGCGACTGGGTGGTGATCGGGGACTACGAGGGCGTGGTCGAGGAGGTGGGCTTCCGGAGCGTGCGCATCCGGACGTTCTACAACTCCCTCATCACCCTGCCCAACTCGAACCTCATCTCGTCGGCGGTCGACAACTACGGCGCCCGGAGCTACCGGCGCTGGTCGACCAAGCTGGGCGTCACCTACGACACCCCGCCGGCGACGATCGACGCGTTCTGTGAGGGCATCCGGGAGCTCGTGCGCCGGCACGAGATCACCAGGAAGGACGCCTTCGAGGTTCACCTCAATTCGTTCGGCGACTCCGGGCTGGAGATCCTGCTCTACGTCTTCTTCGAGACCGGTGACTGGAGCAAGGAGCTCGCCGCCCGCCACGCCCTGGCCCTCGACATCCTCCGGCTGGCCGAGCGCCTGGGCGTCGACTTCGCCTTCCCCACCCGCACCGTCTGGCTCCACGAGCAGGCGCCGCCCCAGCGCGGCGTGCCCACCGGCGAGCCGGCCGCGGCCGGGCGCGACGCGGCGGCGGCGGTGCTCGGCGAGGCGGCGGAGTAGGCCGGGCGCGGGAGCCCGCTGTCCTTGCAACGTGGCTACGCGGTTCCGCCGCGCAGGCTTCCGGTGAGTCTTCGCCTCGAACTGACGCGGACCCTTCGAAGCCCACGGGAGGGGGCGTCCCCTTCCCACCTCGAGGGTGGGAAGGGGATCGAGGGGTTGGAGAACCCTGACTCAGTCGTCACGATGCCGGTTCTTGTGAATCCCTACTTGCCGGCCATCTCCTGAAGGGGGTACTCGAGGCGCGGCGGCGGGGGCTCGCCACCCTCGCCCTTCAGGTAGTGGTCGAACCAGCGCATCATGCGCAGGTTGTAGTCGTACCGGGAGGCCGCCCGGCGGTTGCCGTGGGGCTCGCCCGGGTAGCGGACCAGCCGCACCGGCGTGTTGCCGAGGGTCTTGAGGTGCCGGAAGAGCTCCAGGGACTGCCCCGGGTCGACCCGCGTGTCCGCGTCCCCACCGAGGATGAGGATCGGGGTCCGCGCCTTCTCCACGTAGTAGATCGGGCTCGCCTCGAGGAAGTGCTGCCAGTCCTCCCACAGGCGCTTGCGCTCGTGGACGTCGTAGAGCTCGTCCGGGATGTCGGAGGTGCCGAGCTTCGAAACCTTGTCGCTGATGCCGACGAACATCACCGCGGCGGCGTAGCGCTCCGTGTAGTAGGTGGCGGCCCACGCCGACGCGTACCCGCCGTAGGAGCCGCCGGTGATGCCCACCCGTTCGCCGTCCACCAGGCCGGAGGCGACGAGGTGGTCGACGCCGTCGACCAGGTCGTCGAACTCTTCCTTGGCCGGCCTGCCCTGGCTGAGCTCCGAGAACTCGACGCCGCGCCCGGTCGAGCCCCGGTAGTTCGGGTAGAAGACCGCGTAGCCCTCGCCCGCGCCGACCTGGCCGGGTGACGAGTAGGAGGTCAGCCAGCCGTTGCGGTAGTGGGCCTCCGGGCCGCCGTGGACCTTGACGATCAGCGGGAAGGTGCCGCTGCCGTCCCCGGTTCCCGCGAGCGGCCGGATCAAGATGCCCTGGAGCTCCAGACCGTCCCGGGCCTTGTAGGTCACCACCTCCTGGGCTCCCAGGTCGATCTTCGACAGCCAGGGGTTCGAATCGGTCCTCCGCTCCGGCTGCACGGCATCCCCCAGGCTGGCCGTAAAGAGCTCCGGCGGATGCTGGGCGGACTCGCCGGTGAGGGCGACTGCGCCCGCCGCGCCGGCCACGTCGATCGAGCTCCAGACCGTCTCGCCGGCTCCGAGGAGCGTCGTCCGGTCGCCGCCGCCGCTGCCGATCCGGTAGATCAGCGACTCCACCCCCTCGTCCCCCAGGAAGACCAGCGTCGAGCCGTCCAGCCACTCGGTGTCGAGGACGTGGCCCTGGTAGCCGGGCACGATGTCCCGGAAGCTCCCGTCGGCCATGGAGGCGACCATCAGGCGCCCTTCCTGGGGATCGTTGATGTCCACGCCGGAGATGAACGCGAGATGGGAGCAGTCGGGGCTCCACGCCACCTCGCCCAGCTTGCCCGGGTTGGCGATCGCCAGGACGATCTCGCCGGAGCCCGGGTCGACCACCTTGATGCGGCTCTCCATGTACCCGGAGTCGATCGTCGGCTGGGGGGAGACGGTCACCGCCAGCCGGTCGCCACCGGGGCACCACCGGACCGAACGCACCTCGCCGTCGAGGGCGATCTGGCGCGCGCCCTCACCGACCGCTGCCTCCTCCCCCACCGCCGCCACCCAGAGCCGCGTCCGCCGCTCGTCCTCCTCGACCACCACCGCGTCGAAGCCCGCCTCCTCCAGCTCCTCGACCCCCTCCGGCGTCTCGTCCTCGGCGAGGAAGGCGACCATCGAGCCGTCCCCGCTCCAGGAGTAGGCCTCGATCCCGGTCGGGTGCGCCAGGACCTGGCGCGCCTCGCCACCGGCACGGGGGATCACGTAGAGCGCCGCCTCCTCGTCCTCGCCCCGCTCCGCGAGAAAGGAGATGGCCTGCCCGTCCGGCGCCCAGGCGATGTCCTCGACCGTCACCTCGCCGGTCACGTAGGGGCGGGGCTCCCCGTCCCGGCCGACCAGCCAGAGCTCTCGCCAGGCTCTCCCGTCCTCGTCACGGAACGGGACGCGCGGCACCTGCACCAGGTAGGCCACCGCCGAGCCGTCGGGCGCGATGGCCGCGTTGCCGACCTCGCGGAGATGGGCCACGTCCTCGGGGGTCATGGTTCGGGCGGTGGCGGGGGCGGCGGTTGCCAGGAGGGCGGCGGCGGCCACCCAGGCGAAGGTAATTCTGGAGAGATCTCCCATCATTGTCTCCTTGCTGTTCCGAGGACTCGTCGAAGGGTTGGTATTCAGGCCGGAGAGGCTGCCCGCGATGCTACCCCAGGGGCGAGGGGTCGCCGTCCGGGCCGGGGCTTCGCAGGTGCACGTCGCGCTGCGGGAACGGGATCTCGATGCCCTCCGCCTCGAGGCGCCGGATGACGAGCGAGGCGAGACCGTTGCGGGCCGCCAGCGACTGGTCGTAGGACTCGAGCCAGACGCGGAGCTCGAAGTCGACCGAGCTGTCGCCGAAGCGAGTGAAGATCGCCATCGGGGCCGGCTCCTCCAGGCTCTCCGGGAGGCTCCGCCCGACCTCCTCCAGCAGCTTGATCACCCGCGCCGGCTCGTTGCCGTAGGCGACCGAGACCGGCAGCACGAGCCGCGCCCGCGGGGTGGTCAGGGTCCAGTTCACCACCTTCTCCGAGATCAGGTCGGCGTTGGGCACGATCAGCTCGGCGCCGTCGAAGGTGGTGAGCACCGTCGAACGCAGGCCGATCTTCGAGATGCTTCCCAACTGGTCGCCCAGCACCACCGTGTCGCCCACCCGCACGGGCCGTTCGAAGAGCAGGATGAGGCCGCTGACGAAGTTGTTGACCACGTTCTGGAGGCCGAAGCCCACGCCGACGCCGAGGGCTCCGGCGATCAGGGCGAAGCTCGAGAGGTCGAACCCGAGGGTCGAGAGCGCCAGGAAGACCCCGACGACGATGATCGAGTAATGGAGCAGCGTGAAGATCGAGTCCCGCACCCCGCGCTCGAACCTGCGGTGCTCGAACAGGGTGCGATCGAGGACCATGCGGAGCACCCAGGAGACCGACGCCGCGAGGTAGACCGCCAGCGCGGCGAGGAGCAGCCTGCCGACGGTGAGCTCGCCCGCGCCCACCCGCACTCCGGCGCTCACCAGGTCGTTCCAGGCCTTGCCCGGGCTGTCGGCCAGGTCCCAGACCGACAGCAGGTAGAGCCCGGCCGCCGCCAGGACCACCAGCTTGACCAGGAACAGGAGCCGCCTCGCCACCAGGCTCCCCACCCGCGACACCAGCTCGATCTTCCGTGCCTCGTCCGAGCGGAGCGCCAGTTGCAGACCGCCCCGCGCCAGGCGGATGAGAAAGGTGGCGACGAACGCCACGAACGCCGTCACCACCGCCGACTCCAGGAGCCACTGGGCCAGGAAGTGGTACCCGAGGAGCTCGGCGCCGAACACCAGGACGAGGATCACCCCGCCCAGGTAGAGGGCGAGGTCGAACCAGAGCTGATCGCCCGAGCCGGCCCGCGCCGCCCGCCGGTCGAGGAGGAGGAGCACCACGACGCCGAGGAGCGCCGCCCCCGCCAGCACCAGTCGCAGCACCGGTGCCGGCACCGCGAGGGCCTCCAGGGCGGAGAGGGCGACGAACGCGGCCGAGATGGCGTACACCGAGCCCCGCTTGGCCGGGTTGGCGAACATGCCGGAGGCGACCACCGCGGCCGAGCCCGCGAGCGCGGTGCCGAGCAGCAGCCGGCCCAGGGGTGGCAGCGGCTCGTAGAGCAGACCGAGCGCCGTCGTCGCCACCATCACGCCGATCGCCCAGGGATGGTCGAGGGTCGACGCCCACCGGGAGTCCGCCGGCACCCGCTTCCGCGCCCGGCCGAGGCCCCATCCCAGGGTCAAGACCAGAACGATCTGGACCAGCAGCACGCCCCCGTCCCGGGCCGAGGAGGCCAGCCCTTCCGCGAGGGCGACATCGAACCCGGCCCGCATCTCGGTCGCGAGGTCGGACCGGAGCTGCTCCCGGTGCTCCGAGGAGAGCAGGATCGGCGCCGAAGGCCGGAAGAGCGCCTCCCGCCGGGTCTGGAGCACGCCTTCCGAGCGTGCCATGGCCTCCCGGTTGTCGCCGTCGAGAGCCTGGAGACGTCCCTGGACCCGCACCAGGGGGCCGAGGGCGCCGTCCGCCGCGTCGAGCACGTCGCCGATGGCGTCCAGGGCTCGGGTGATCTGCTCGCCGTAGACCGGAGCCGCCACCGGGTCCGCGATCCGCTCCTTGCGCCACAGGCGCCACTGGTCGCGGCGCTCCCGCCAGGTGCCGGCGAGCTGGTCGAGCGCCTGGAGCCGGGCGGCGCTCTCGTCCGCGGCCTCGTCGATCCGCTTCTGGTGAAAGAGGGCCCGGTCGAGGATCCGGCGCACCCGGTCATCACGCACGTACTCGTGGGCCAGTGCCCGCTCGAGCCGGCCACCGATCTCTTCCTGCTCCGCCGCGATCCCGTCGACCCGCCGCTCGAGCTCGGTGACGTCCGCCAGCTCCGCGATCTGCCCGCGGGCGTCCGCCGCTCCCCGGGTCAGGTCCTGGACCCGGCGAACCAGCTCCCCGATCGACGGCAGCGGCTCCGGCTCGCTCACCTCGGCGGCGCGCGCCGCCGCCGTCTGCGCCAGAGCCGGCGCCCCCAGGTTGAGCAGCAGGGCGGCCAGGGTGGCAGCCAGAAGAAGCCCCCCGGCACCGCCGCAGTGGACGGGGCGTTCGGTCGATCGTGCGAACGTCATCCTCGCCTCCACAGTCTCCGCAACCGGCGGCTCAGCCGGCCCAGCCACGCCTCGAGCTCCGGGAAGCCGAGCAGCCGGGCCGTCAGCAGATAGAGCCCGGCATAGGTGCCGACCACCGCCACCGCGGTCAGCGCCGGGTGGAGCTCGGGGAGCGCCCACCAGACGAGCGCCGCCACCGCCGCGGCGCCCAGCGCCGTGCCGAGCATGCGCCCGAACGCTCCGATCGGCAACCGAAAGCTCTCCAGCCGTCTGCCGAGGGCCCGGAGCAACCGGAGGAGCTCGTACCAGGCGCCCACCGCGGAGCCCACCGCCAGGCCGGCGGCACCGAAGCGGAGCGCCGTCTCCCCGCCCACCGTCACCCGGTCGAGGGCGAGCATCGCCGGCACCGCCACCGCCACCGCCAGCAGCACGCGCTGGGCGGCGATGCGCGCCGGGGTTCGCGTGTCCGACAGGGCGAAGAAGACGTTCTGAAACAGCCGCGAGCTCGCGGACGCCGGCAGCCCGAGCGTGTAGGCGGCGAGCGTGCCGTAGACCAGCAGGTTGCTCGCCGCGCCGAAGCTCCCGGTACGGTAGATCGCGCCCACCAGCAGGTAGCCGAACACCAGGTAGCCGACGAAGGTGGGCACCACGAGCAGCGCGATCTGGCGCAGCGACCCCTCGATGCGGCCGGTTCCGGCGGGGAGCGCCCCGTCCCGAGCCCCCGGCAGCACGCGGGAGAGCTCCGGCAGCTCGGACGCGGCCACCGACATGGCGAACAGGCTGATCGGCAGGATGTAGAGCAGTTGGGCGTAGCTCAGCACGCCGACCGCGCCTTCCGCCAGGAACGAGGCCAGGAACAGGTCCACCCACGCCCCCACCTGCACCACCCCGCGCCCCGCGACCACCGGCCAGAACGCGGAGATCGTCTGTCGCACACCGGCGACCCGGGTCGAGAGCGACGGCCGGAACCCGCGCAGCAGGCGGAGCGCCAGCGGCACCTGGACGCCGAACTGGATCACCCCTCCCGCCAGGGCGCCGATGCAGGCGGCGACGAGCAGCCGGTCGAGGGTCGCCACCGAGAGGGTCGCGCCGTCCGGTCCCGGCGCTCCGGCGACCAGGGACTGGCCGGCCAGGACCAGCGCGGCGATGATCGCCCCGTTCCAGAGCGCCGGCGCCACGTACGGCAGCAGGAAGCGGCGGTGGCTGTTGAGCACGCCGAGGGCCCAGGCGTGGAGCACCAGGACTCCGGTCATCGGGAAGGTGATCCGCACCGCCGTCACCGCGAGCGGGAACCGGCTGACGGCACCCTCCTCCCGCAGGAACCCCGCGGCGAGCACCGCGACGATCGGCTCGGCGAAGATCACGCCGAGGAGCGCGAGGCCGGCGGCGATGGCGAGAAGCAGGCCGAAGATCGCCCCCGCGAGGCGGCCGGCCTCTTCCTCCCGCCCCTCCTCGAGCATGCGGGAGTAGACCGGGATGAACGACGCCGAAAGAGTCCCTTCGCCGAGCAGGTTCTGGAGGATGTTCGGGGCGCGCAGCGCGAACGTGAAGACGTCCGCGTGGGGGCCCGTGCCGAAGAAATAGGCCACCGCCCGCTGGCGGGCGAACCCCGCGAGGCGCGAAATCAGGATGCCGGCGGCGACGACCGCCGAGCGCCCCCCGGACGAGCCGTCCGCCCCCTGCTCAGCCACGGGGGGAGGCCTCTCCCCAACCGAGGCGTGCGTCGAGCGCCTCGAGAGCCTCGAGCGCCGTCATCGGCAGAGCGATCGCCCGATCCGGGACTCCGTGCTCCCTCGGGTTGACCCGGATGAGCGTCGCGCCCATGTTGCGGGCCATGTGCTCGGAGGTGAGGCGCACCGTCGGCACCGCGGTGCCGGCGCCCAGCTCGAGAACCGTCAGAGCTCCCTCGATGTCCTCGAGCCAGGTCCTGAAACGGGCTTCCTGGGCGGCGGTGCGATCGGGGACCCAGAGCCAGTCGCCGAACATGAGCACGTTCGGCCGGGCGACGCCGCCGCAGAACGGGCAGGACGGCAGGGGGTCGAGGGCCCGGAAGGTGCCCTCGTCCACCAGCACGTCGATCTCGTCGGAAGACCAGATGGCGTTCCCGCAGGGGCGGTTGCACTGCAGGTAGCCGAGGGAGCCGTGGCACTCGACCACCATCGTCTCAGCGAACCCGGCCCTCTGGAAGTGGCCGTCGACGTTCGAGGTGAACACGAAGGCCCCGGACTCGGGTCGCTCGGCCCAGCGCCGCAGGATTTCGAAGCCCCGGTGGGGCACCGTCTCCCGGTAGAGTTTCAGCCGGTGGCCGTAGAAGCCCCAGGCGAGGGACGGGTCCTGGGAGAAGTGGGCCGGGTTGGCCATCTGCTCGAAGCGTAGACCGAGCTGGGCGATCGGCGGATAGGCGCGCCAGAAGCCGTCGGTGCCGCGGAAATCGGGCAGCCCGGAGTCGACGCCCATACCGGCTCCGGCGGTGATCACCAGGGCACCGGCCCGGGCGATCGCCTCCGCGGCCACGTCGAGCGCTCGCTCGTCGATCCCGTCGGGACTCCCGGCCGAGGCTCGGCCACTCCCCGACACCAACTTGCCGTTGGCCTCTGCCATCGACTGGTGATCCTATCGCGACCGGCCTTGTCCAAGAATTTACCGCCCTTATACCGCCCTTCCGGCTGCCCCCGTCGATCCCGGTCGCGGGCTAGAATGAGCGGCCACCCCATGCCGTCCACCGCCCAGGACCTCGCCACCGCCATCGACCGCGCCGGGCGCGGGCTGATCGTCGTCGTCACCGGCGCCGGGATCAGTGCTCCGAGCGGGCTCCCGACGTTTCGGAGCGGCCCCGAGGCCGTCTGGCGGCGAGACGACCTGGAGATCGCCACCGCGGAGCTCTTCCACTCCAACCCGGTCGCGCACTGGCGGTGGTACCTGGAGCGCTTCGCCGGCATCCTCGATGCCGAGCCGAACTCGGCGCACTACTGCCTGGCCGCCCTCGAGCGCTGGCAGGAGGAGCGTTCGTCCGGTGCCGCCGGGCTGCTGGTGGTCACCCAGAACATCGACGTCCTCCACGAACGGGCCGGCACGCGCAACCTGATCAAGATCCACGGCACGGCCGACCGCTACCGCTGCTCGCGCCACGGCTGCCCGCTCGGCGCCCCGAGGGGCTCGATCGCCCAGGACGAGGTCGACCTCCGGCCGTTCGTCGCCGCCCCGAGCCGCGACACCCTCCCCAGGTGCCCGGAGTGCGGAGCGCTGCTCCGCGCCCATGCCCTGTTCTTCGACGAGCTCTACGACGGGCACACGGACTACGCGTTCGACCGCGCCCAGCGGGCGTTCGGCGAGATGGGCCTCGCCCTCTTCGTGGGCACCTCGTTCGCGGTGGGAATCACCGAGATCGCCCTGCGCTCGACGCTGTTCAACCGGATTCCGGCCTGGTCCATCGATCCGGACGCGGCGGCCGAGGACCGTTACCCGTGGCTCTCCACCCTGGCGGCGCCGGCCGAGGAGGCGCTCCCCGAGGTCTGCCGAATCCTCGGGATCGAGCGCTAGGAAGCCGGCCTGGTCCGGCCCCCTTCGACCCCCTCGACCTCCGGCACCACCCGCTGCCAGCTCGTCACCCGGGGACCGGTGTCGGTCGTATGGCCCCGGGCCTCGACCGCGAGCCGCGCGCCATGGAGCCGGGCCTCGGCACGGATCACGAACTGCCCTCCCGCACCGTGGCGCACCTCGGTGCGGATGGCGCCTCCTCCCAGGGGATGCTCCTGGACGCCGGGGTAGACGGAAGAGGTCGCCAGGTTGGCCAGGGTCTCGGCCATGGCGCCGTCGAGGAGGGCGGTGAGCTCGGTGCGCCGGACCTCGTCGCGCACCCGGTTC